>Ga0308157_10002407_pt1 | contig 30780 bp, 26 predicted proteins | sample PhyBR1_FD_201035 | JGI IMG/M metagenome (GOLD analysis project Ga0308157, IMG submission 201035) | Phyllosphere microbial communities from UC Gill Tract Community Farm, Albany, California, United States - DLSLB.R1 | ecosystem: Host-associated > Plants > Phyllosphere > Unclassified | place: USA...
ATAAACCGCTCGCCGTCTTCCTGGGACATAAGTTCGTTGGCAATGACCGGGCCACCAAATCGGCGCTTGATCTCGCCGAGCAAACTGTCTTCGGCTTCGATCTCACGGACAAAAATGAACGCGAGCTTCCGCTTCGCTAGTTCGTCGGCGACGTGACCGAAGATCGCGCCGGGATTGCTGTCGCCCATGTCGTGTTCCTCGCCACGAGGCCGGAGATGCACTCCCACACGATCAGCACCCCACACCTCGATCACTGCATCCACGATTTCGAGGAGGAACCTGGCGCGGTTCTCTACCGAGCCGCCATATCGATCGGTTCGTTTGTTGGTTTTGTCCTGCAAAAACTGGTCGATGAGATAGCCATTGGCCGCATGCAGTTCGACCCCGTCGAATCCAGCCACCTTCGCCTGCTCGGCGCCCCGGCGAAAATCATCGACAATTCCAGCAATTTGTAGGGTTTCCAGTGCACGTGGCACCGGATATGATCGCTTCGGCCGTAGCGACGAGACATGCCCAGTCGCAGGGATCGCACTGGGTGCTACCGGAAGTTCGCCGTCGAGGAGTTCGGGGTCGGAGATGCGGCCAACGTGCCACAGCTGCAGAAACATGCGGCCACCGGCTTCGTGGACCGCTTGGGTGACGTGTTTCCACCCCTCCACCTGTGCACCGTTCCAAATGCCGGGTGTGCCCCAATAGCCGACGCCTTGAGGAGACACGGAGGTCGCTTCGCTCAGGATCAAACCGGCTCCAGCTCGTTGCCGATAGTATTCCGCCATCATGGCGTTCGGAACGCGCTCGACGCCAGCGCGCTTGCGGGTGAGCGGTGCCATGATGATGCGGTTGGGCAGCTCGAGGGCGCCAATCTTCAACGGATCGAACAAACGGGACATCTGCAACTCCTTTGGACGGAGAGCAGATATAACCGCGCGCAAACATGGCGACAATTGCGCTTTTATTCGCCAAATCGTATACTTGAGGATGTCAATCGAGGCGCGTAGGATGGCTATCACAAACACTTTCGCTGGCGTCGAAGTCTTTCTCAGCGCGGTAAGATCCGGGTCGTTCACTGCGGCTGCCGCTCGGTTTGGTATTACCAAGTCAGCGGCCGCCAAATCGGTGGCGCAACTCGAAAGCCGGCTTGGCGTCAAGCTGCTGCATAGGACGACACGGCGGCTGTCACTGACACCGGAGGGCGCGGCTTATCTCGAGCAAGCCGAGGCCGCACTTGATCAGCTACGTTCGGCGGAGGACGCTGCCCGCTCGAAGGCAAGTACGGTGCGGGGTATACTCCGTGTAGATATGCCGGCGGCATTTGGTCGTCTGGTCGCCATGCCGGTCTTGCTTGATATCCTCAGGGCACACCCCGATCTACGCCTGGCAGCGAGCTTTTCGGACCGAATCATCGATCCGGTGGAGGAAGGAGTGGATCTGTGCCTTCGGTTCGGCGAGCTGCCGGACCGCGCCGACATCGCTGCCCGCCCCCTAGGAACACAACGCCTGCTTCTTTGTGCAGCGCCCAGCTATCTAGAAGCGCACGGGGTGCCGGTGAACCAGAATGACCTGCATCGTCACGCCTGTATTTTGGGAAGCCAGCCTGAGCGACCAACTTCCTGGCGCTTTCTCGACGAGGAGAACCGTATCCTGTCTTTTGACCCGCCTGCAACCTACCAAGCCAGCGATGGCGAGGTTATCATCGCAATGGCAACAGCAGGCTTTGGCTTGTGTCAAATGCCGCAGTCACTTGTTCAGTCTTGCATCGATAGGGGTGAGCTGGTCGTGGTGCTACCGGATCGTTGCCGTGTGCGGTCTCCGTTCAATGCGGTTTGGCCAGCAACCCGCACCATGCTGCCGAGGGTCCGTGTTGTAGTGGACGAACTCGTTCGTCGAGCTGGCGCGGGAACTCTGTAGGGCCGGCACCATCGCCAATTGGATTCTGCTTCAAAAGCAACTGACAGCGAGCCCGAACGTCTCTATTTAAGATCGAAGGCTGCTGTCCGGCCGGCCCGAACACTTGCCGGGCGCCCACTTTATTGTCGCGGTGCAAAGACCAGCACAACAGCAATCAGAACTAACAGTGGACCCATCCATTTAAATTGCCGAACAAGATGGTTGAACCATTCCTGATGGCTGCTGAATTTGATGTGGCCAAAGCCGACCACACTCATCCATATGCCCGCAGCAAACATTATCACCTGATCAATGTATTGCACACCACGTCCTCCTCCCAACGCGTTGAAGGTATCCATCACCGACCACCTTAAACGAGGCGAGTGCGATTTACATCTTCAGGTTAAACTGCAGATGGGCGGAGCAGTTCTTGACTATGCATCAGAACTCACGGTAGGGCACTCGCTCGCAAAACAGGCATTTTGTTGCCGATGGCTGCTTAGACTACAAACCCGCATTAACGGTTATCGGAGGATAGCCATCTCATACCACAAATTTGCCATCTCCTCAGCCGTTTGCTATATTGCTCTCTGTTCAAAGAGGAAAAGGCAATGTCCGAACCACAGCTGTCTGTGCGCAGCACCAAAGCACGCGATCTCGCCCATTCTCTGGCCAAACGCACCGGTCAGCCGATCAACAAACTCGTCGAGCGGGCGTTGGAGCGCTATGATCAGGAATTGCGCCAGCAACAGGCGCTCACCCCCATGGACGCGCTGCTGGATTTGATGGCAGAAGGCCGGCGGGATGTACCAGAAAGCACGACCTCTGCACATGATGATCTTTATGATGAACACGGATTGCCGCGATGATCGCTATCGATACGTCGGTCATCTTGGCCATAGCCTTGCGCGAACCAGAAGCGGACCAATTCCAGCGGCTGGTGCGTCGTGAGGCATTGCTTATTGGTTGGCCAACGCTTTTGGAACTGCGCATGGTTCTCACAGGCAAGGGTTTTCTGAACGCTGCCGCCATTGTCGATCATCTTTCAGAACTACCCAATGTAACAGCCATTGCCTTCGATCAGGCGCATTATCGTGCTGCGGAAAGGGCCTTCGACCAGTTCGGAAAGGGCCGTCACCCCGCCGGTCTCAATATGGGCGACTGTTTTTCTTACGCTGTTGCCTCAATTGCCAAGGCAACGATTCTGTTCAAGGGACACAATTTCGGAAAAACCGATCTCAAGCTTCACGCTGAATCAGCGGCAGCACAACCATGACTGCAGACACCACCATCGAACGTCGCGCCGAAACACTCGACACAATTGCCGCTGTCCTGCCGATGCACCGTCGTGGTTTGCTGGCCGAGGTTCTGTCCGATCGCGATGTTGAGACGGCTGCGGCATCTGGTCAATGAAGGCATGGGCGAAAACACCCTGCCCGCCCTGACCTCGGATTTGGCCTATCTAGAAGCCTGGGCAATCGCTGCAACCAGCAGTCCCCTCCCCTTTCCCGCGCCGGAAGCTCTGTTGCTGAAATTCGTCACCCATCCTCTGTGGCGACCACAGCAGCGCGAGATCGAGCCGGATCACGTCATGCCGAGCGACGTGGAAGTTGATTTGCGTCGGCAAGGCTTTCTGCGCGTCTCCGGACCCCATGCGCCGACAACCGTGCGTAGGCGACTTGCTAATTGGTCGACGCTCGCGCGGTCTTGAAGGTTCGTTTTGTCACCAGCCGTCAAATCGGCGATCTGCCTTGCGGTGCGCGCCATCAACCGACCGCAAAAGTGCTAGTGCCATCACAGGCGATATTCTAGCAAAACTCCCAACGTCCTGTGCTGCCGAGTATCTAACTGCCCTGCGCGACCAAGCAATCCAGATGGTGGCCTTTGCGTCTGGCGGGCGCCGGCGCAGCGAAAGTGCCAGCCTCAGAACGGAACAGCTTATCAGACAGCCGCCTCTCACCGATAAGCACGGCTCTCCTCTCTTGGCCTCCATATCGGATGTACCAAAACCACCGATCAGGACGAAATGGTTTACCTTACCGGGCGGCCTGTCGGAGCCCTCACCCGTTAGCTGGAAGCGGCACAGTCCCGCTATCGCTCCGTGCAGCAGGCATCTGACTACTATAACAATGCAAAACGGCGCAGCGGACGGGCGTCACGGTTGCTTTGAGTGCGTTTGCCGGAGATGGCGAAATCGGCGTTAATGGCCGGATTTTATCATACATTGATTGCGATACAGATCTAAAACATAATTGGTGTTCGGGAGAAGAATTTTTATCTATACAACACAAACCTCGGTTCGTGTTGCGACCTTCGTACCCGGTCGCAATCACCCCCTTTTCTGATAGGCTTAGGCCTTTCCCGCAAATGACTCCGACCACACAGGACTTAGCGATACCTTGACACTGAAACCACACCCCTCTCTCGGGAGATTGACGGAGGAATGCCGCGAGTGGCTGGAAAACGCGCGCAAGAAAGACTATGTGGAGCGATACACGTCTGCAGTTCAGGGTTTCTTGGATAAGCCTGGCGAGCTGAACCAAAAAGCAGGGTTGCAACTTCGCAGCCTTGCGCTTTTCTACGACGTGGCGAGCTGTGATGCTTTTCTACGTTCCGACATCCAGGAACTTACGTGCTTTGTTCAACAGGCCATTCAGTTGCGGTCCTTAGTCTTCCGCTGGGATGGCATGTATAGCGACATGCGCCAAGACTTGGGCAATTGGCCGACTGAGTTTTCCGACGGCATGAAGGCTGCTGGTCCATGTATGATCTCTTGGTGGGATCAAGCCAGCACATGCGCCCAGCTTTTCCTCGAAATGGCTGAGAAGGACCAAGTCATAAACACGACGCCCGGGATGCGCAGAATCAAGCGCGGGACCTCTGACGTCTACCTTTTGAGTATTTTCTCGGCTGAGTTTAAAATCCCTACGATCTTCGTCCCCCCATCGATGCTTATCCCTCCATATCAAGCTGTGCTCGACGCCTGGAACACCGATAATGAGGCACAGTTCCAAGCGGTTATGCAAACGGCGGCTGAGTTCCACATTTCTCGAAGCAGAGACAATACGGACAAGATCAGGTTCGAGTTCGACGCCACAATCGACCGTGTCTTTCCAGCAGAGCTTCTTGTCATCCAAGCTCTACGGCGTAGGCACAAACTCCCTGAGTTCGATGCTGGTCACGCCCTGATCGATGAGCCTTGGAAGGTATTGCGCACTATTAAAACCGTTGCTTTCAACGAACTGGCCAAATCCTTAGAAGATAGATTACTCGTAGACTACCCGCGATTTCGCTAAGTACATTTCGGACGTCTGCCTTTGATAGCATCAAAAGGGTCAATGAAAACCAGCACATCAAGGTCTGTTGGACAGATTGTCTATAGCGACACGCCGACAGATAGCTGAGTTTGCTCAAGCTGCTCGATCATCCCGCGCGCGAACGCGCTTTTCTGCACGACCATGCTCGAGCTCCTGCCGGCTTCACGGTGATCAAGCGTTGCTGATTCTCGCCAGCCTTCGCCGCGACCTCGGTCTTTTCGCCTCAATAAGCAGATTGGCCGCCGACATCCGTTGCCAGGCTCTCGGGCTGTCGAACGCCATAGCCATACCCGGGCCTGCCTGGTGAATCCGCCATGACGAAGCTAGCGACACGTGGCTTGGCTGACAACGATAGTGTGGTCGGGAAGAACAAGGTACCAACCATGCCGACGACGACACCGCACTGCCGAATTTACAAAAGATTAGGCCGCAGCACGCTTTGAATAGTACTGTGCGCGTCTTCAATAGACAAATCCAGAAGTGGACCGTTGAACGTTTAAAACGCGCGGTGAACGCCTTGTAGTTGACAATCGCGAACACGCCAAGCTCCTCGATAACTCGCATCGGCGCTTTATTCCTGCAGATCGCATTACCAGAATCTTGGCAACCATCGTTCTTGCTTACCCCGAAATATCTTTACGCGGCGTTGCCGCGGAGTTCAACAACATGGGAGAAAAACGGCTATCCAATTTGTCATCAATGACGCTCGCAGCTACGGCCTGATACGCGATTGAAGCGTTGGTAATCCTCCTCTAGAAGATTTTTAATTAACGGACAGCCCGCCTCCTTTGACGGCCATAGCTTCGCCGCGTAACATTTGCGTGTCGTGATTACTTAGATTGTCGAAAAGGAGCTGGCCAACAGCAATTTGACCGGAGCGTATCTTCGTTGTTAAGGAGCGCATATAACCTCCTGCAGATTTAATTTCGCTCCCGCGCTGTAATATCCAAGCGATGAGAGCTGAAACGCGTTTCCTTCCCATAAGAGTAAAGGCTTCGTGATAGGCACTGTCGGAAATACCCAAAAATGAGGCCACACCTCGGGTGGTGTCAACCAGATCGCGCCAGCAAACAATTCCTCGCACAGCATATTCTCGAATATCCGGGCAAGCCCTGAGAACCATGTCGAGCGAGAACTCTTCTGAAAATTGGGGCTTTTCATCGTGTGATGACGAACGGTGTTTTTGAACAAACGAGGAACTCAAATTACTCAAATTACATAAAGAAGATTCAAAAGAGGATTCAGTTAGGGATTCCTTATAGTGCCGCTCAATGTGGTCATCACTGGCGCTCATTTCAGTATTATTTTCCAAAAGATTCAATGCATTAGCCAGTTTTGTATGCAACGCTGACAAACTTTCCAAGGCCTCACTTAACTCAAGGCTGGTTGCGCGTCGCGGGAGCCGCTCGATGATTGCGCGGAACTGATCGTTGTCTGGTTGAAGGGATGAAGCATTGCCCTCCATTTCCGCTGCCATAAACAGTTGGGCGATTTCGCGACGCAGAAGAGTGATTTGCTCGCGCGTTCGTTTCAAAGCAAGCGCTTCAGCCTGAATTGATTGAGCAGCTTTTGCGATCTCATCGGCACGTTCAAGGAGTGGTTGGAAAGAAAAGCCAAACGCCTCCTCAACTTCTCCTGATCTATCCTTATAAGCGTATCTCTTGCCATTTGGACTGTCGCGACGCAGGATGAGCCCGGCGTTAACAAGCGCTGCGATATGCCGTCTTAATGTGGATTCCGGCATGCCGTGTGCACGCAAAGCCAATTGGCGATTGGAGGGAAATACTACTAGACCTGTTTTGTGGCTTATTTCGTTGCTGGGATAAAATGACAAAAGAGAACTCAGGACTGCCAGACAGCGATCATTCACGCCGAACTGCGCCTTGGCGATGCAAAGCTGCTTATAGACTGACCATCTGTTAATGGATGTGTTAACGGACTGGGTACTTGTCTTTGCCTGCATTTGCGCAAGCGACATCGTTCGCCCACGGAACGCGGACGTTATTCTCTCCAGAATTTGCATTTTCCTTCACCTTTCAAAAGGCAAAAGAAATCCGCCCGTCAAAATGACGTCCAACACTCTTGACAGTGATTCATGGAAATGCGATTCTCGAAGCGACCAAACTTGAGGAAGGCTTCCATGACGGCAACGTTATCGGGGGCCTTTTTCTTTTGCTGTTAATCTCCACTCGATTGCGATTTTGTCTGCTTATACTCGATATAAAAACGATCCATATTGCTTGAAAGCCAGTCACTAAATGGACGTGCTTCCGTGCTGGAAAGTTCTATGGCAACGTTCTTCGGCTTTTGCTTCATCGACAAGCGTACGGCTCTGTCCTCAGACAACCATGACTTTTCAATTGCCGCTTTTGCCGACACCTTAGCGGCGGATCGCACGCTGTATTTCTTCAGATACTCATGGAGAGCATCAAATCTCTCCTCTTCTGGCAAAGCCATAAACCCATCTGAAGCGATGCGCGAAAGTGCGACATCAAGATGAGCTGGATTTAGGATTATTTGGCGAAGTGAGAGCCATTTGTCTCGACCAATCTTTTTTGACGCCCCCATCGCCATGATCATCGTCGAGGGCACAGTCTCAACGACACTTAGCATTTTCGACAACAGGGCATCATCGATGCCGATGGCCGACTTAACGATATCTTTGCTCATTCCGCTTGAGAGCAGATTTTGCGCAAAATAAGCTCGCTCGATGAATGATAAATTAGATCGCGCGGAGTTTTCCTGCCCTTGTGCGATCGCGGATGAAATATCATCGAGTTTCTTGACAACTGCTTTGACGCGAATGCCAAGATCCATAGCGGCGCGCGCACGGCGATGACCAAACACCACCATATAACGTTCGTCATTGTGAGGATTGGGACGAACGAGAATAGGTGTCGCCTGACCATGATCCTTAATGGCCTCTTTTAGAGCTTCAAATTCAATGTCATCCTCGGATAGACGATCAGAAGCGAAGGAGACATCTAAAAGATGAGGCTCTATCTCGACGATTGTTTCACCTTCCATCAGCCGCTTTGTATTCTCGGCCATTTCCTCTATGGAACGCACAACAGTTTTTGCAGGACCCGTCATACCATATCCGCTTTTCGGGGCCGGTTTATCGCTGTTGAGTGAAGCGAGATCCAGATTTGCAAATGGATTCTTACGCGACATTGGCAGCTACCTCCACGGTCATTTCGGATAACCAACTGAATAATAATAAGAAAAAAGAAGAAAGAACGGCTGACAAAAACATCATTTGCGCCCCCATGTCTGATGGATAAGATCGGCAACCTCTCCATTTGTGGCGTTCAGGCTTTCCATGGCACGCTCATAGGTGGAACGAACAAAGTCACTTTTTTCAACTTCGTAAAGGGTTTGCTTCTTTATCGAGGCGTCAGAAATGGCTGTTGACTTTAAAACATGGTTTTTAAGCATGTTTTGTGCAAACATGGATTGCATAAAGCCGACCATCTGGGCCTGAGGAATGTCAGTGGGTTCGAAACGGGTTATAAGATAGCGGAACCATTTGACTTTTATCTGTGCACCGGCATCTGCCACCGACGTCATTATGCCCCCCAGCATCTGAAGAAACTGAGACATCGACATAATATCGAGCATTTGGGGATGAATGGTGATCAAAATACCAGTTGACGCCATCAGAGCTGTAATCGTCAGATATCCCAGCTGCGGTGGACAATCGATGACCACCACGTCGTAATTGTCTTCGATTTCTTTCAATGCATTCACAATGCGTAAATGAAAAAGCCGCCCCTCTTCTCCTTTACGACCAGAGATCGCGAGAGGTACGTCGTATTCATACTCTTGCAAAAGCAGATTTGCTGGCACGATATCAAGGTTCGGGATATTGGTTGACTGGATGATCTCGGCAATTGGTTTCTTTTCATCGTCAAAGCGCAACGCTTCGTAAAGCGAAGCAATGTCATCCAGTTCGGGCTGGATTCCGAACAGTGATGTCAGAGATGCCTGCGGATCCAAGTCAATCGCCAGAACACGGTGGCCCGTCAATGCGAGGTATTGCGCCAGATGAGCGGATGTGGTCGTCTTACCGGAGCCACCTTTAAAGTTGACCACTGAAAGAACCTGCAGAGGTTCGCCTTTCTTGCGACGGGGAAGATATATGCGTTTATCCGACTTCTTGTTCTCTTCAAGGTGAGCTCGGAGTTCGAGCATTTGTTCTGCGGTATAATAGCGACGCCCTGAAACCACTTCGATTTCAGGGCCCTTGCCTTCGCTGTGCAGCTGTCGCAAATGTGATTGAGTCACACCTATAAGATCCGCCACTTCCGGGAGCTGGAACCGCCGGAGGCTCTTCCGCGCATCCGGGGGGTACTGTTGAGTCCGCAGCATGTTCAACGCGCTGGAGATCTTTGAACCTTGGCTCGCAATTTCGTGGTCAAACCGGCTTGTGTTGTGATCGTTCATTTTGTGAACTAAAGTCCTTGCTTGGGTCACTTTCGCAAAAAAGCGCGCGGCATTCATATTTTCGCAACTATAATTCCGATTCTGGCAGCACTGCAAGGAGTTTAAGGTTAATGAAAGGTTAATTGTTGGTGTTAGAAATAATGCCCTGATCCGAATCCAATTATTCTGTTTTGCTGCTTCGCCTGAATGTTTGCGTATCATCAGAACAATTGCCAAAATTGGAAGGTTTAGCGGTCGCTGCTAAGGCCCGATCACAACTTGCAAATAACCACCCTCGTTTGGCAATGAAAATCACACCGTGGTTGGCAAGATCAAGCAATTGCCGATTATCAGGACGTGAGGCTGCCTACTGCGTTCTAGTGGTTGCTCCAATACAGTGGAGTTCGGGAACAGGTTAGTGGCGGTCTGCGTTAGCTGTGACAGTTTAAATCTCCGCGACCTATGTATCATTGGAGCTGGGGCGAGGCGGCCGATTGAAAGTGAAATTATGTTCGTCCATGCTAAACGCCAATTGATGTAGAAGCCCTTACTTCCTGTTTGAACTGGTGTAGGCATCCGCATCGCGTGCCCCAGCGCAATGCGTATTGAGGAAGCTCGAGTGCCGATGGCTGCCATGCATCAACTCGATACCCGTTTCGTAGCCTATGAGTGGGAATGTCGCTCGCCGCTTTTCCTACGCTCGTCTTAAAGTCACGATCTCGAACTTTGAAAAACCAAACTTGGGATGGAGGCTTGGCTTGGACCAAATTAATTGGCGGGTTCACAAGATGAGAAATTGTTGTGGGTAGCAGCGTGACCTCATTGGCGCGATTATATATGGGGCACAAGCGTGCCTGGATAAACGTTCGAGGATTCCTGTATTGTAGTGATGAAGGGCGGCATATGGATCGCGCGTTCTGAAGTTGGGTCGCTGCTTTAGGTTTACTTCAGTACACGGCGGTAAAACAGGTTCAGATCTGCTAAGGCATGGAAAAATAACAATTTTATCGCCAAAAGTACGGTTGACAAAAACAAGGCGTTTAGCCAGGAATTGACCTGGAGTTTTGCCAGCGGAATTCTATTTCTTTTGCTGCGAACATTATTTGCTTCGGTGCTATTCCGTGGTGAAACTTTTAGCACACTGTCGTGTTTAACCGAGAAGCCCCATAACGGCCTTTCAAATTAGAAGCCGAGAATGTGGGTTGTAGCTTTATATGCTATCAAGGAATCTAGTGTGGAGTTTACAACTATCGTTGATTATGGGAGCTCCCAGAAGAGAAGCAATCCTTTGGTGGCGACGTTTTAGCTTTGACGAGGGAAGCATATCGACACCGATATTGGTAAGAAATGTCGCAACACCGGTTCGATGTCTTTTTAGGTTCAAATTTATCGGGGCGCAACGAAATCTCAAATTACATTTAAGAGATTTCGGTGTTCGTTAAGCATACCGAAAAACACGACATGGATACCGCAGTCTTGAGAGCTCTATCAATGTTCAACACTTGCGCGATCAAAAAGTCGCTCAATGGTCGCGGGGTTGGTGTTTACAATTGTTTTACTTTGGAAGTTCATCTGCCACTGGTCGTTTTGGTAAGATAACTACGATAATGAGAACGATCAGCGCATAAGTGGATGTGCACTTCGCGGTCAAGATCAATTTCTGAATAACTAACTGTCAGACGGGTCTTGAATTGGGCGAACGCGCCACTTGTTCTTTTCCCTGCCGCAGCTTTCATGCCCAATGGGCTTGCCAACTCGATAGAAATGACGGGTACTATGTCACTGTAATGCGAGACTATATTGGTGGCGGTCAAATGCGGGAGAGGCCTATAGACAAGCGGTTTCCGTTGAATTTAGCTATCCTGGCTGCGCCCGATGATCCATGCATTGCATATTATGTTAGCTATTCTTTCCGTAGATTGAGGGGCGGGCGAGTTATAGATCTCCGCTCACTTCGCCAGTCAACGCTGGTAAAAAGCGTTTGGAGCGCACGGGCTATATCCGACATCAGTTCGATGCTTGAAAACTTAAAAGTTGATCATGCACACGCGTCTGACTGCGGGGACAAACGCAACAGTGAGGTGTTCACTATAAATGGTCACCCATGGCCACAAGTTAACTTTCAAGAAACGTCTGTCAGAGCTTAAGTGGTCGCTTGGAATAAGCTGGCAACGGCGGTGTGGGTGAAAACACGTATTATAGTATTTGCTAATAAGTTCTCGCAAAGAGCCCCCGACAGCTTCACAAATGCCGGCCTGATGATGTAATCTGTTTACAGTCCAGATGTTGCGTTTTGTCCCGAACTGGATCATATATAGGTGAAACATATCCCTGTTCGCTGATATTCGGCGCTTGCTTAGAATCCACAAAAATCATTGTTTTCAGTATAGTCACGGTGGCGAAACTTAACAGCTAGTTAAGTTTCGTAATGCTGAACAAGCGGTTAAAAATCAACGAAAACTGCCCATCAATTTCGGCCCACTGTCGATTAGCTATTGGGGTAAGCGGGGCATATCCGTTGGCGGTGCTATTTTACTGGGCAGTGCGCCTGTTCTTGTAATCTATCAGAATCCTGCATGGCATAGAAGAACCAGCGGATGATGACGAGTAGGAAGAACTCCGGTGATTGAGATCGATATCGATAGTCTGGATGAAGCAACGCTGACGGCGCTGAACTGCCGGATCGTTGAGCGATTGCAGTTTCTCCATCAGCAAAAGACGGCTGCAGCCTTGCAGGATATAAAGATCGGCAGCGGTGTGACGTTTGAAGGGCCGGGTGGAGCCATCGTTCGGGGATTTGTTATCCGCTGCAATCGCAAGACAGTGACAGTGCACACGGATGACGACAAGCAGCGGAATGTTTCGCCGTCATTGCTGAGCCTGACTGGCGGTCATATTTTAGATGAGGCCCCGACAAAAGTAGGTCAGGTCGTTCCATTTTCAAAGCCTGGTCATCACCGGTAACGACATAGCCTTGCAGGCTTTTGCGATGATGAGGCCTGCAAGTTCTGGGGTGGCTGGCTGTTGATTGGGAATGCCAAGCCGATCACCAAGATAATGCCAGAAGGAAAGCCCGAGCTTCTTGCAGGTTTTCATGAGGCCGAGCATGGTATCGCGGGCGACACGCCCATCCCGGCTCATGGTGCCGCCAGAGATCTTGCGTTTGGTGACGCAACTGCGCAGATCATTCTCGGAGGCATTGGTGTGCAACGGGATTTCGGGTCGTTCGAGAACTTTCAGCAATTCCTTTTTGCGGCGCAGTAAGCGTGTCAAAAGTTCATCCAGCTCGACGTAGCTGGTGCGGATCGTGAAGATCCGTTCAAAGCGCATGTTGAAGGCGGCGATCAGCCCGTGCGAGGGCTTTTGCTTGAACCCTTTCAGAGCTTTGTAAAAGCTCCAGATGAGATCACGGATATTTTCCACCACTCGAACTTGCTGGGGCGTTGTCGGCATCAGTTTTTGCAGCCGCCGCTCCGCGTGCACCCAGCACAGGGCACGGTCTCCCACCCGGAATTGCCCTGCATCGTCAGAGACAATGACCGTATTGCCCATAAGTCCGTGATATCGGATCGCACCCCACAGACCAGCTTCACCGAACATGCGGAGCGTATTGTTATCGAAGATGTCGACGCCATTTCTGAGCAGATGCTCAAGAAACGGTACCTGATTGGGAAAGTGCTGCGCTTTTCGGGGTCGTAAGCGGGCTATGATTGCAGGATCGACGTTACGGGTTTGCAAATAATCGAGTGCCGCATCACTGAGAACAGTGTCCTGATAATTGCCACGCAAAAGCGACAGGAAGTTCAGGCGAGATTTTGTTTTTGTGGTGCGAAAGACGCTAAAATTCGCGTTGCCGATATGAGTTGTATAGAAGTTATCGCTGGCATGGCGGGCGCCGGTGTCGTCGACTGTAACATAGGCGGCTGACACCAAACCGGTATGCAGAACCGCAGCATCCTCAGCGATAAAACCCTCCAGGTTCCTGGTCAGCATACGCACAACCTGTCGTTTCGAGATATCCACGCCGATATCGTTCAACAACGTCGATAGTCGTTCCATCGTCACCTGGCCCTGTGCGTGCAGCATTAAACAGAGCCGCCGCAAATTAGGTCCGTAGCCTCCGACGATTCCGGCAGGCAGCGGCGCAAGGATTGCTTTACCCTCCGGTGTCACCCAGCATTCGCGCTGATAATGAATAACCTCAGCGCGCAAAACTACATCTCGCACGTAATAGCTTCTGTAGCCCTTAAAGCGTGACCCAGCCGGAGCATTGGCATGAAGAACAATGTCACGGTCAACGCGTTCAACATCCAGTTTCGGCCCACGTGGCTTCTTCTTGCTTGCCTGTTTATTCTGTGCCTTCGCGACGGTTGCCTTATCCATACCCGACGCTTTGAACGGTGGCCGTGGTGGTAGGTTTTTCAGACGAGCAATCTCATCGCGAAGCAGTTGGTTCTCGACTTTAAGCTGGGTGTTTTCCAGACGGAACTCGGCATTCTCCTTACGGAGTGCAGCATTCTCAACTTCCAGCCTCTCAAGGCGAGCCTCTGCACGTTCTGCTTTCTCAACCAAACCCGTGACCAGACTGCGCAACGCGTTCAGTGAAAGCGTGTCAGCATGCTTGGGCGAGGGAAGCGTTCTCTTCGGCATACACACAGAGAATCATGAGTTGCCAAAATCAGGAATCCCGAACACCCAAAATGCCTATCCGAAACAAACGATATGCACAGGGTTTAATATTTCTGACTTGGTATCAGAAACACAAATTCGCCTCTCAATTTGCTCCGCTTACTGGCATTCATGATAGAGCGCGAGCCTATTCGCGCAAGAGAGCCGCAATTCTTTCGAGAATAAGCTCGCTGGCATCCAGAATATCGTTGGCGAGCGCCGCCTCGGCGGCATCTGCATCACGTGCTTCGATTGCTTTCACGACGATATAGTGGTCTTCAATCATATGACGGCCACCATACTCGTATATGCCTGCAATCAGTGGACCCATCTGCAGCCAGAGGGTTCCAAGGATTGTAATGAGCGATGGCATCCGTGCAATTTCCGCAAAAGCCGAGTGGAAAATCTGGTTGCACTCTAGAGCATCTTCCCAGCGCTGCTCCTCAATGGCGATCTCATTATCGTTGATAATGGACCAAAGCCGGGCAATGTCTTCTGGTGTCGCTGCAACGGCGGCGCGGCTGACCGCCAGTCCTTCCAGTCGCACCCGAATATCGCGTATCTCGCAATAGCGTTCCGGCGTCAGGATGGGCACACGCACATCGCGCGGTGTTTTCTGGATGAGGGCATTGTCCTGAATGAGCCGAAGCAGTGCATCGCGAACCGGCGTGACCGATGTACCCAGCGAAGCCGCCAGCTCGCGAATGGTCAGCCGTGTACCGGGGGCAAACTTGCCGCGCATTAAAGCTTCCGAGAGTTTGCGATAAACCACATCGCCTAGGTTCTCGTGCACTAAGGTCTGCAGTTCAGCAATTTTGTGCATGTGTGCGCTCTCCACTAACATCCAATATGGTCTTTTATCATATTTGTAGTTTGATGCATCAAATATGTTGCACGAAGCTGAAGTTATCTATAGCTTCCTTTCAACGGACGATCAGCCTCCACGATTTCGTGTGGCAACAGCATAAGCTTCGCTGTCATGGGCTGCATCTGGAAACAAGAGGCCGTAGTGCCGGTCCACCGGCTTTGAAAGGGGAATTACATGACGAGACAGCCCAATTCCGTTGAAGCTCGTGATATTGCCTATCATTTCCATTCGAACACCAATGCGCGCCGTCACGAAGAAATCGGCCCGGTGGTGATCGAAAAGGGTGATGGCATCTTCGTTGAAGACAATAACGGCAAGCGTTACATCGAGGCGATGGCGGGCCTTTGGAGCGTCGGCGTCGGCTTTTCCGAAAAGCGTCTGGCGGATGCTGCACACAAGCAGATGTTGAAGCTGCCTTATTCGCACACTTTCACGCACCGGTCGCATCCGCCGGTCATCGAATTGGCCGAGAAGCTGATCAGCATCGCGCCGGTTCCGATGAGCAAAGTCTATTTCACCAACTCCGGCTCGGAAGCCAACGACACCATCATCAAGATGCTGTGGTTCCGTGCCAATGCCATGGGCCAGCCGCAGCGCACCAAGATCATCGGCCGCAAGCGTGGCTATCATGGCGTGACGATTGCATCGGCCAGCGCTACCGGCCTGCCGGTTAATCACAACTCTTTTAATCTGCCGCTGCCGGGTTTCCTGCATACGACCTGCCCGCATTATTATCGTGATGCGCTGCCGGGTGAGACGGTGGATGAATTCACCACGCGTCTTGCCGGGGACCTGGAGGACATGATCCTCGCCGAAGGACCGGAAACTGTTGCAGCCTTCATCGGCGAGCCGGTGATGGGGGCAGGGGGTGTGGTCGTACCACCGGAAGGTTACTGGGAAAAGATTCAGGCCGTGCTGCAGAAATACGATATTCTGCTGATCGCCGACGAAGTGATCTGCGGTTTTGGTCGTACCGGCAATATGTTCGGTTCACAGACCTTCAACATGAAGCCGGATATCATGACGCTGTCGAAGCAGATTTCGTCATCCTATCTGCCAATATCGGCCTTCATGTTCAATGACCGCGTCTATCAGCCGGTGGCGGATGAAAGCGCACGCCTTGGTGTATTCGGTCACGGCTATACGGGGTCGGGTCATCCGGTTGCAGCCGCCGTTGCCGTTGAAAACCTCAAGATCATCGAAGAGCGCGATCTTGTCACCAATGCGCGTGAAACCGGTGCCTATATGCAAAAGCGCCTGCGCGAGTTGACCGATCACCCGCTGGTTGGCGAAGTTCGCGGCGTTGGTCTCATTGCTGCGCTTGAACTGGTTGGCGACAAGGCAACCAAGGCGCCGCACGAAAAAGTCGGCACGCTGGGCGTTCTCGCCAATGCGGCTATGTTCGGCAATGGCGTCATCACGCGCAACATGGCAGATGCGATTGCGTTTTGCCCTCCCATGATCATCACGCCTGCGCAGGTCGATGATGTCGTCGCGGCAACGAAGAAGTCGTTGGATGAAACGCTGATCGCAATCGGTCGCTCTTAAAGGCAAAAATCCGAATTAGCGCACCGGGCTTTAATAGCCCGGTGGCACCAGGCATTAAATTGTGATTGGATACATTTTGCGCTTTTAAGTAGATTAAACGGCGTTAAAAGACAAAAATAAAGAATAATGTATCCAATCTGATTGACAGGGTGGCCATTCTATATAAGCGTTAACGAATAAAAGAAGGCAAAATCGCCTCACAAAATCAACCGCAGAGGGCAAAATGGGAGCTCGTCTCGATATGAATCTGAAATATACTATTGGCTCGTCCATACTGGCGCTGGCTGTTTCCTTTTCGGCAACCGCATTTGCTGCAGATGGATCCGGAAAATGGTGGCCCTTCAAGATCCAGTCCGCAAAGGATGGTGATCTGAAGTCGGTCTCTGAAATTGAATACACGCCGCTGGAGAAGGCAGAAAAGCCCTGGAACCTTTGCGTTCTCTACCCTCATATTCAGGATGGCTACTGGGTATCGGTCAATTACGGCATGGTAGAGGAAGCCAAGCGTCTGGGCGTCAATCTGACGATCTATCAGGCTGGCGGCTATACATCACTTCCCAAGCAAATCTCGCAATATGACGATTGCGTCGCGGCCGGCACGGATGCCATTCTGATTTCGCCGATCTCGGAAGCGGGCGTCGCTGCGAAGATCACTGAAGGCATGAACAAGGGCATCGTCAATATCGCTGTGGCGAACCCTATTCTCGAAACGCCGACCACTGCCCGCGTCACACCGGACTTCTATCAGAAGGGCTATCAGACCGGCGAATATGCCAAGAAGCTTCTTGGCGACAAGGAAGGAAAAGCAGTCGGATTTCCCGGACCTCAGGGTTCTGGATGGGCGGAAACCTATATGAGCGGCTTCCGGGACTCCGTCAAAGAGGGCAATATCAAATTGTTGGCGGAGCAGTTTGGTGAAGCCAGCGTTCCAGCGCAGCTGCGTCTGGTAGAAGATGCGTTGCAGACCTATCCCGATATGAATGTCATCTGGGGTGGCGCCCCAACCGCCGAAGCCGCAATTGGTGCGGTGGAAGATGCCGGGCGTGACGATGTGATGATCGTTTCTTCCTATGAAAATCAGACGATGCTGGATGCGGTCAAGAGCGGAAAAGTTGTTGCCTTTGCAACTGAATATCCGGTCATGATGGGTCGTATTGGTGTTGATCTTGCTGTTCGTGCCCTTGAAAAGAAACCGCACGAGAAAGTGCTGCTCGTTTCTCCTGGTATTGTCACGAAGGATAATATCGACAGCTTCGATACGACGCAGATCTTCGCCCCAGCCAATACGCGTCCCGTATTCTCGGTCAACGCCAAGTAGGCTGCGTTTTCAGGCGGTTTCGTCTTTCAACAATGCGACGTCGTCTGGTCTCGAAAGAGGCCGGGCGGGGATCATTGATCGGGAATGACCATGCTTCACATCAAAGGGCTGACAAAGAATTTCCGCAACATTGCCGCGTTGAGCAACGTTGAGCTACACTTGAAGCCTGGCGAGGTCCACGCGCTTCTCGGTGAAAATGGTGCGGGTAAGTCTACGCTCATCAATTTGATTGTTGGAACTTTCGAGCCATCGGCAGGAGAGCTGACGGTGAACGGAAAGACCTACAACAAAATGAACCCGGCACTTGCACGTGAGCTTGACATCGCGTCGGTGTTTCAGGAGTTCAGCCTTGTTCCGGATTTGACGGTACTGGAAAATCTGTTTTTGGCACGCGAAAAGAGCGGCAGGCTTTTTCTCAAAAAAGCGGCCATGCGCGCCGAAGCACAGCGATTGCTGGATGAGCTGGAGTTTCATGTCCCGCTGGATGCACTGGTCGGGCATCTTTCGCGCGCTCAGCGACAAATGATCGAGATTGCCAAAGCACTTCGGCTTGAACCTAAAATTCTCATCCTTGACGAGCCGACAGCATCGCTGACTGATGGTGAGGCGGAAAAGCTGTTCCGCACCATCCGGCGATTGAAAGAAAAGGGCGTCGGTATCATCTACGTATCCCATCGCATGGCGGAACTGCGCGATCTCTCTGATCGCGTGACAGTTCTGCGCGGCGGTAAGTATATCGGCACTGTGAACACCGGGGAGATCAGTGACGAAGGTCTGATCGAGATGATGATCGGGCGTCCGGTCTCGGAACTGTTTCCAAAGATCACAACCAGCCCGACCGAAGTTGCTCTGAAGATCGACAGGCTTTCGGTTGAAAGCGGTGCAGTCGTCGATGCCAGCATTTATGCACGAGCGGGTGAGGTCGTTGGCCTTGCCGGTTTGGTTGGTTGCGGGCGTTCGGAATTGTGTCGCGCCATCTTTGGTCTTGAGATGATATCGTCAGGACGCATTCAACTTCATGGCAAGCTCGTAGAGCGCCCGACGCCTCCGGTCATGCTAAACAACCATCTTTGCTATTTCCCTGCAGACCGTGGCGAGGAAGGCCTGGCTTTGATCCGGCCCGCCCGTGAGAATGTGACCATGGCTGGTTTAAACCTGCCAAGTCTGTCCATTGGTCCCTTCTTCAAACACAGGAAAGAAGCGTCAGTAGTCGCTAGTCCGCTGAAGGAACTGGCGCTTAGTCCCTTCGATCCCGAAAGGCGCGCCCGTGCATTTTCGGGCGGCAACCAGCAGAAAATCATGCTGGCGCGCGGTTTGATGAAGGATTTCGACGTCTATATTTTCGATGAGCCCACTGTGGGGATCGATGTGGGCGCCAAGGCCGATGTCTACCGATACATAAAGCGTCTGGTAGAGGGCGGTGCCTGCGTCATTGTCTCCACTTCGGAATTGCCTGAGCTGATCAATCTGTCGACACGCATTTACGTCATGCATGAAGGTCGGATCATGGCGGAAATCCAGGAAAATGAAAAATCCGAAGCGAGTGTATTGTCTCACTATTTTGGGGAAAGCGCCGGGAAGGAATGGATAGCATGACGGACACCGTCGCCCGACAAGCTGCCCCTCATAGCGGGCCGCATTTTCTCCAGCGGTTTATCGCTAGCGGCGGAATCGTGTTTACGTTCCTGGCCTTGTCCCTGATCATTACTTCGCTGATAGCGCCGAGCTTTCTGAACCGGCTTAATCTGATCAACGTCATGAGAAACTTCTCATTTCTGGCGCTGCCTGCTCTCGCGCAGATGCTGGTCATGACAATCGGCGGCTTCGACCTCTCGGTTGGAGCTGTCGTTGCGGGGGGGACATTGGTTACAGCCACGATCATGCTTGTCGTGGGACCCATGTTCCCGGGAATGGAACTCTACGTAACATTGCTCGCATTATTGGCTGTCCTTGCACTTGGTGGACTGGTGGGGCTTATTAATGGTGCTCTTGTTGCGACCTTTAACATTTCGCCCTTTATGGTGACGCTGGCGGTGACCTCCATCATCATGGGCGTTGCTCTCTATTTCACGCAAGGTATTCCCGTTTACGGCGTGTTCGACGGTTATATCAAAGGCGTTGGTCGAAATCAGATCATGAACATACCAGTGATCATGATCATCGTTCTGGCGGTCGCCGTACTCTGTGTTGTGATGCAGCGTCATACTGCTTTCGGACGTCATATTTATGCGGTTGGCAGCAATCCCCGTTCAGCACTTCTTTCCGGCATCAAGGTCAAGCGTGTCATTGTATCCACTTATGTGCTTGCCAGTGTTCTCGCGGCTCTGACCGGCTTTCTGATGACGGCCCGACTTGGTTCGGGGCAGGCCACAATTGGTAGCATGCTGGCTATGGAAACAATCGCCGCTGCTGTTATTGGAGGCGTGTCGTTGCGTGGCGGAGTAGGGCGAGCGGAACTTGTTGTTCTAGCCGCACTTTTTCTCACTGTTATTGGCAACGCGATGAACCTGCTTCAGATAGACAGTAAATTTCAGACATTGATGCTTGGCGCGGTGTTGATCGTCGCTTTGGGGATCGAACGTTTGCTTCAGGTGAGGAAATGACCATGTCCGACACCACGACTTCCCGGCCAGTCATCAAAAGATCCACGTTGATTTCGCACCGCGTCACCAGCCTGGTTTTGCCTATCGCAATCCTTGCCACCCTCCTGTTTTTCGGCTTGGTGGAACCCCGCGTCTGGTCTCTCGGCAATATACAGAACATCATTGTGCAGGCGAGTTTTCTTGCGATCTTTGCCATGGCGCAAACCTTCGTCATTCTGACACGCGGTTTCTACCTTTCACTTGGCTTCAATATTTCGTTGATCAGCGTGGTTTCGGCCATGGTGATGGTCAATGGCGGAGATGGCACGTCCGTATTGCTTGGAATGGGCGCAGGACTCCTTATCGGGGCGGCAATCGGCCTGACGAATGGCATACTGATTGCCGGGTTCCAGCTCAACGCTTTGGTGGTGACGCTGGGTATGGCCAATATCATCCTTGCTCTGGCCTCAACTGTCAGCGGTGGCTTCCCGATCACGGGCCTGCCTCCAGTCTTTAACGCCGTGTTCTCGCAAGGAAAGTTCCTTGGTCTGTTTGCGCCTATATGGGTGCTTGCATTGGTCTTCATTGTGCTTGGCTTTGTCCTGACCACCACCAAATTCGGTCGTAGCCTCTATATTATCGGCGCGAACCCCAAGGCTGCACGGGCGGCTGGCATACGAGCCGCGCCTGCGGTCATTCTGGCCTACACCATTTGTGGACTGCTGACGGCCATTGGAGCGATCATGCTGACGGCACGCACAGGCTCTGGCGAACCCAATCTTGGTGGAAATCTCACACTGGAATCCATTGCGGCGGCAGTCGTTGGTGGTGTGCGCCTGACCGGTGGTGAGGGCGGTGTGACCGCGGCTTTGATCGGAGCGCTTTTTATCACGGTTCTTTCCAACGGCATGAACCTCATTCAGGTCGACGGTTATCTCCAGCAGATATTCCTTGGCCTCATCATCATCGTTTCCCTAGTCGTCGTGCAGATGCAGACGCAGCGTTAGTCCAGGGCTTTCGTATTCGCATTACGGGCGGCTTTGCCGTTCATTTACCGACCCCAAAAGTGATATCTTGAGGATCAAATGACGTATCAGGTTTGCATCGATATTGGTGGTACCTTCACGGACTGCCTTGTTTCGAACGAAAAAGGTGAAATCTCGATCTTTAAATCGCCGACGACACCGGGCGAGTTTGAGAAGGGGTTTATCAATGTCCTCCATGTTGCTGCCGAAGGATATGATCTAACCCCGGATGCCTTCTTCAAGCAGGTCGACCTTATTGTGCACGGTTCGACCGTTTCCACCAACGCTTTGGTGGAACGCAAGACCGTCAAGGTTGGACTGATTGTTACCGAAGGCCATCAGGATGTGCTTGTTTTGCGCGAGGGCCCGCGCAAGGGCGCCTTTCAGTGGCGGCTGGATTATCCCGAAGCCTATGTGCCGCGTCACCTGACGCGCACCGTCAGTGAACGCATTGATGCGCGTGGACGCGTGGTCACTGCGCTCAATCGCGATGACGTTGTGAAAGCAGCGGAAGACTTCAAGAAGCTCGGTGTTGAAGCGATTGCCGTAGGCTTGCTGTGGTCTGTCGTTAATCCGGAGCACGAACTGGAAATACGCCAGATACTCGAAGAGAAACTGCCGGACGTAGCTATCACGCTCAGCCATGAAATCAATCCGATGCCGCGCGAATATAAGCGTATCATCGCCGCAGCAATCGATGCTTCGATCAACCCCATCGTCAAGCGCTATATAGAAAAGTTGCGCCTAGCACTCGACGAAACCAATTTCAGTGGTGAATTGTTGCTGGCCAATTGCGTTGGCGGTATGATGCCGGTTGCAGAAATGATCCGAAAGCCGATTTACTCGGTCATGTCGGGTCCAACCCTTGCTCCTATGGCCGCTCTTGCCCTTTCCGACGAGCCAGACATTATTGTCGGTGACATGGGTGGTACGACATTCGATGTTTCCGCTTTGCGCAACCACCAGATTATCGTTACGCCTGACAGCATGATCCATCATGACAGTCTTGGCATTCCCAAGGTTGACGTACGTTCTGTCGGTGCGGGCGGTGGGTCTATCGCGTCAGTGGATGCTGGCGGTCTCTTGCATGTGGGGCCGCATAGTGCAGGCGCGCGTCCGGGACCCGCCTGCTACAACAAAGGTGGTGAGCTGCCCACGGTTACCGACGCCAATGTTGTTTTGGGGATTGTCGATCCAGACTATTTTCTGGGCGGCAAAATGCAGCTGCGGAAGGACTTGGCCGAGCAGGCTTTGTCAAAGGTTGCAGGCGAACTTGGGGTTTCCAATGAAGAAGCCGCCTATGCCATCTACACGACCTCGAACCACAACATGGTGGCTGCTATTGAAGAAATTACCGTGCGTGAGGGAATTAACCCGCGTGACAGTTTCTTCGTTTGCGGTGGCGGCGCAACAGCTATCCATATCGCGGAAATGGCCGATATTCTCGGTCTCAAACGCTATATGATCCCCCGCTTCATGGCTGGCCTGTCGGCTTTTGGCGGTCTGATCTCGGATATCCGTCGCGAGGATACCGGCGTGCTTTTGACTTCAAACGAACGATTTGACCCTGAAGGCGTTAACGCGATCCTGTCGCGGCTAATGGAGTCTGGCGATGGGTTCCTAGAGGAGGCAGGCGTTACGCCCGAGAACCGGCGTTTCGAATTCAGTTTCATGGGACGATACGAGTATCAATCCTTCGAAATTGAAGTTCCGTTCACGCCTGAAAATGGACAAGTCACGCAGGCCCAACTGGCGGAATTCGTTGAAGCCTTCCACAAGATGCATGAACGCATCTATTCCATTCGTGCGGATGGTGACGTAGTCGAGTTCACAGCCTGGAAGCTGCGCGCGATTGGCAAACGTACGGGACAGGACGTTTGGCTCAGCCATACGCTGCACAGTCAGGACGGCGCGGTCCGGCCAAAGGGCTTCCGCAATGTTTACAGCCACGAAATCAAGGCGAAAGAGAAACTGCCGGTTTACGAACTGGCGGGACTTGGCGCTGGCGCGCAACTTGTAGGTCCGTGCATCGTCGATGCCGAAACATTTACCGCCTACCTGAAGAAGGGGCACGACGCCACCGTGGATACATATGGCAACCTTGTTGTCCAGGTAGCCTGATCAGAAAGGTTCAGTGATGAATATGAGCACAAAAATATCTGATACGGGTGCGGCCCGTCGTGTAGATCCGTTTCTTATGTCCGTTCTCAAAAGCCGTTTCGAGGCAGTGGTGCGCGAGATGACGCTTGTCGTCATGCGCGCGAGCCGGTCGGCTGTTATCAAGAACGCGCGCGATTTTTCCTGCGCTATCCTGACTTACGATCATCGTCTGGTATCGGTCGAAGATGCCCTGCCGATCCACGTTATGTCGATGGATCTGGCGACCCGCCCGATCACCAAACTCTTTGACGACATCAAGCCGGGAGATATCTTCTTCAACAATTGCCCGTTTACGGGCGGTACGCACCATGCCGACCTGATCGTGGCGATGCCGGTTTTCTATCAGGGTAAACCGCTATTCTGGATGATGGCGCTGTCACACCATGCTGATACCGGAGCGCCGACGCCATCGACCTATCTCCCATTCGCGAAGAACATCTTTGAAGAGGGAATGCACTGGCCCTGCGTGCGGATTGCCGAAAACTACAAGGAAAAGGCGGATATTCTTCGCATTGGCTCGATGCGCAATCGCGTTCCTGAAATGTGGCTTGGCGATGTGCGTGCACAGATTGGCGCTTGTCGCACTGGTGAACGTCGAATTCACGAATTGCTGGAACGTTATTCGCCGGAAACGGTGATGGACTTCGTAGAAGACTGGTTCGACTATGGTGCGCGATGCGCAAAGGCCGCCATTGCGAAGCTTCCTGCTGGTCAATACAGCTATGAAATTCGCCACGACCCGGTGCCCGGCGTTGCCGACGAAGGCATTCCCGTCAAACTGACCATCAACGTCGACCCTGAAAAAGGTGAGATTGTCGTTGATGCGCGAGACAATATCGATTGCGTTCCAGGCGGCCTGAATCTGTCGGAGAACACGGCGACCGGATCATGCCGTATTGGTGTGTTCAACAATCTTGATGAAAGCATCCCGCATAACGAGGGGGCCAAGTCGCAGATCAAGGTGTTGTTGCGTGAAGGGTCTGCAATCGGAAAGCCCAAATATCCGGTTGGAACTTCTGTCGCCACAACCAACGTCAATGACCGGTTGATGATTGCTGGCAATGCGGTGTTCTCCCAGATGGGCGCGCCATATGGTCAAGCTGAAAGTGGCTCTCATCTTCCGGCGGGTGTTGGGGTCATTTCAGGTCAAGACCCGTACAAGGATGGCAAAGGCTATGTGAACCAGGTCTTTGTCGGATATGCCGGTGGTGGGGCCTTGCATGGCCATGATGGCTGGCTAACCTATTGCGGTCCCGCAAATGCTGGTTTGATCCAGCTGGATTCTGTCGAGGTTGATGAATCGATGTATCCCATCATCATCGAGCGGCGCGGTGTTGTCCAGGATTCGCAAGGTTATGGTGAGTTTGAAGGCGCGCCGACAGTCGGCGGCGTTTTCTACCCGCTCGATCATGATATGACGATTGTCTACGCTGCTGATGGCACGACCTTCCCGCCACGCGGCGTGTTGGGGGGCGGTGCGGGCAAGGCCTCGGAGACGGTCAAGATTGTGGGCGGGGGCAAGGAAGAAACTCTGCCGGCTTTTGCGGAAGTCGTCATTGAAGACGGAGCGAAGATTGCTTTTACAGCGTCGGGCGGCGGCGGTTACGGCGATCCGCTGAAACGCGATCCAAAGCGCGTGCTTGCGACCGCAAACCGTGGCTGGTTGTCCCCGGAAGTTGCCGAAAAGGTCTATCGCGTTGCTTTGGTTTCCAATGATGAGGAACCTGGCACGTTCAAGATCGATCTCGAAAGAACGGCGAGCCTTCGCGCGTAACGCACAAGTAGACTAAGGCGAAGATTGGTCCCCGCATTGCTGGTTGCAATGCGGGGGTATTGTTTGAGCTAATGACCGCAAAAAGGAAACGGCACTCCGTTGGAGTGCCGTTTTATAATGTCTGCTTGATCAGTGCAGATCACACCGCGTGTCGTTCCGTGACAAATTTGGTTGTGAGATAGGGTTCGATGGCTTCGCTGCCACCTTCGGAACCATAGCCGCTGTCCTTGACGCCACCGAATGGTACTTCCGGCAGCGCCAGACCAAGGTGATTGATGGTCAGCATACCGACCTCGACGCGGCGTTCCAGTTCGGCAATCCGTGCTGCCGATTGCGTAAACGCATAAGAAGCAAGGCCGAATGGCAGGCGATTGGCTTCGCTGAAGGCTTCTTCCGCATCAGAGAATGGAATGATCAATGCCACTGGGCCAAACGGTTCATCATTCATGATGTTCATATCGCGCGTGATATTCGCCAGAACCGTCGGTTCGTAGAAATTGCCGGAATTGCCGATGCGCTTGCCACCAGCGACAACATTGGCGCCCTTATCTCGAGCATCGGCTACGAGCGCTTCAATGGCTTCCACGCGACGCTGCGAAACCAGCGGCCCCATGGTGCTGTCGACTTCGAGACCGGAGCCTACCTTGACGCGCCCGACTTCCTGAAGAAACACATCGACGAACTGATCGACAGCCTTGTCCTCGATCAGGAAGCGGGTCGGAGATACGCAGACCTGTCCAGCGTTGCGGAATTTCGAGCGGCCCATCGTGGTTGCCGCTGCCGCGATGTCGGCATCGCCAAAGACCAGAACCGGTGCATGGCCGCCAAGTTCCATCGTGGCGGGCTTCATATGAGCACCTGCCAGGGAGGCTAGGTGTTTTCCGACCGGCACCGATCCTGTAAACGAGACTTTGCGGATAGCCGAATGCGCGATCAGATAGCTCGATATGTCGGCTGGCACGCCATAGACGAAGTTGACGACGCCTGCGGGAAGTCCGGCCTCATGCAGAACTTCGGCCAGAACGGTGGGTGAGGCGGGGGTGTCTTCCGAAGGCTTGACGACGAGCGAGCAACCGGCGGCGAGTGCCGCACCCAGTTTGCGCGCCGTCTGCGATACAGGAAAGTTCCACGGTGTGAAAGCAGCGACCGGGCCGATCGGGGCCTTGAACACTGTCTGGCGCACAAAACGGTCACGCGCCGGAATGACACGGCCGTAAGCACGCCTGGCTTCTTCAGCAAACCAGTCGAAAATATCGGCCGAGACGTTGATTTCCGTGAGCGCTTCGGCCAGCGGCTTGCCCTGTTCGAGAGTCAGCAGGCGTGCAGCGCCCTCGGCGCGCTCGCGGAGCAACGTGGCGGCCTTGCGCAAAATATTCGAGCGTTCGAAGACGCTCATATCGCGCCAGATGTGGAAGCCGCGTTCAGCGGCCAGTGCTGCGGCTTCAAGCTGAGCTTTCGAGGCGATGCCAACCGTTCCGATGGTTTCATTATTGACCGGATTGAGCACGGCGATGGGCGGGCCGCCTTCGCCTTCAACCCATTTGCCATCGATGAACAGTTTGGTGTCGCGGTAGTGAGGATTGGTCATGACGTACTCAATTACCTGTTTGCAAGCGTTGAAAGATCAGATTTCCGATAGGTATGGCCGACGTGGCTGCGGGCGAGGGTGCATTGCACACATGCAGCACACGTTTCGTCTGGTGGAACTTGAAGTCGTGAATAAGCTTGCCGTCTCTCGAAACGGCCTGTGCTCTTATTCCCGCCCGGTAGGGCCGAAGGTCGCTTTCTTGCAGGGATGGGCAATACTTCCGGCACTTTTCCAGATAGCTCTTCTTGAACAAGCTATCCTTCATCTCTTCCAGGCCGGACGAAAGATGGGCGGTGATCACTTTCCAGAAGCCCGGAAAGGCTGCATAGGTCGCCATATCACGCAAATTGGCCGAGAATTTTGGATAGCCTTCGCGCGACAAGCCCAGAACGGCATTGGGTCCGACGGTCAAGCTGCCGTCGATCATCGGCGTCAGATGAATGCCGAGAAACGGCATCGAAGGGTCCGGCACCGGATAAATCATGCGTTCGACAATTTTGTTCAGTTCAGGCCGCAACGCATAATATTCGCCGCGAAACGGCACGATCTGGAAGTCGACATCGACACCGGATCGGCGGGCAAGGCGGTCAGCCTGCAGTCCCGCGCAGGCGATGACCTGCCTGCTTTCCCATACCTTGCCGCCCGCATGGACTCGCACACTGTCGCTGCGTTCTTCAATGCTCTCTACACACACATTGAACTCGATATGGCCACCAGCAGCCCGAATGAGATCGGCCATCGCGCGGCAGACCGCACGATAATCGACAATGCCGCTCTGCTCGACAAGCAAGGCACCAAGCCCGGTCACAGCGGGTTCGAATTCGTGCAATTCACCGCCGTTGAGACGACGACAGGGAATGCCGTTCGCAGCCGCATTCGTTTCAAGGGCGGCGAGGCGCTGTACTTCGACTTCGTTTGTCGCAACAACAAGCTTTCCGGGAACTCGATAGGCAATGTTGTTCTCGTCACAGAACTGCTTCGTCATGCGCTCGCCAGCGCGGCAAAGCTCTGCCTTGAAGCTGCCGGGCTGGTAATAGATGCCGGCATGAATCACACCGCTATTATGGCCGGTCTGATGCATCGCAACGGCTTCTTCCTTCTCCAGCATCAGAATGCGGGCTGAAGGTTCCTGCCGGACAATGGTAAGGGCCGTGGCAAGGCCAATAATGCCGCCGCCAACCAGACAATAATCATACATGAGAAGAACCGATGTTTGTTGTATGATGCATCATGAATTAATCGCACGAAGCGTCACCGGCGTCAATTGGTTTACTGAGAGGAAGATCGTTATGTCTACGCGCCAACAAGACGACCTGCGGTGGTCAGTTCTTGATGAGCCTCAGCAGCAATCTACGTGCCGATGTGAGCGGGCACGAAGCCGATGTTGCAGTGATCGCTGTCGGTTAACAGAACGAGCGTATGAAAAGATCGACCGACATCATCGGTATCTAGAAAGAAATGTCAGTAAAGGCCGTGCGGTTTCGTTCAAGCTCCATGCGGGTGCGGCGAATGTGGCTGTAAAGGGCTCTTTCTGAGTCCTCGACATCTCTTCGCTTGATCGCTTCCATCAGAAGTCCGTGCTCGCACTGAATGATCCAGAACCGCTCTCGGCCCAAAAGCATTGTGTACGCGCGCCGATAATGCTGGGTGGTATTCCAAATGCGCTCGATCATGGGGATGAGCGTAGGCATGGCTGTCGCGCGATAGCTTGCGAGGTGAAATTGACGATCAAGCCGCAGGAATTCTTCCACATCTGTTGTGGCGTCTATGGCGTGACAGATCTCCTCAAGGCCGCGAATATCGTCATCGGTCAAGTGCGGGAGGCTTTCGCCAAGCGCAAGCGGTTCGATCCGCTCGCGGATCTTCCACATCTCCACGCACTCATTGATATCGACACGCGCAATCCAGACGCCACTATTGGGAACGATGACGACGAGGCCCTCGCTTTCGAGCTGTTTGAGAGCTTCCCGAACGGGCACACGACTCGTCCCGAATTGTGCGGCAAGTTCTTCTTGACGGATGCGCAGTCCAGGCGCGAACTCGCCGCTCAATATCTTTTGACGAATTTCACCCGTTACTCGAAGACCCAACGTGGTTTCATTCATAAAATGGCCCCTTCTATGCTCTGACAGTCGATCAGAGACGCCAGATATAGCAGACAATGTTCGGCGCACGTCTACTACTTTTACCGTCGGATGAAGAAGCGATCAGGAAGTAGAACCAACTGGACTCCAAAGGCGGCGCGTCAGACCTTTTTCATAAGCCTTGCCATGCGGGAAGGAAACAAGTTCGAGCTGCATTCCCCACGGTGTCAGGAAGTAAACCCAGGTTTGCCCTGCACTCGGACCATCTTTGCGCACAACTGGCTCACCCAGAATGCGGACATCATGCGTGCGCAAATACTGCACTGCCGAATCAATATCGTCGACATAGAAGGCAAGGTGATGTCCTCCGATGTCGCTATTGCGCGGTTGGACCGGGTTTTGGTCGGGCGAAGAATACTCAAATATCTCGAAGTTGGAGCCATTCCCGCAACGCAAGAACTGTAGCTCCTTCATGACGGCGTGCGGATGCACATTGAGAGCTGTCTGCATCCAATCCCCATCAGACGAGAAAGGGCCAAGCTCATAAAATGGCTCGCAGCCAATGACGTTTACAAAGAAATCCACCGCTTCCGCCAGATTGGGGACGGTGAAACCGATGTGCTCTGTGCCTCGCAGGCCAGGTAAGCCGATGTCACATGCAAATGCCTCGTCCTGATGGCTGTAGCTACTTTTCGACATTCACTTGCCTTTGCATCAATGTATCCAATCTGATCATAGTTCATCGCAAAAACGTCTTTGTCGAGCCTTATTTTGCAGATTGTTCTTTATTTTTAGATTAATTAGATACAATTGATTGACACCGCGCAAAGAAAATGAAAGCCTAGCAGTAACAAAACGAGAATAAATGTGGGAACCGCTCTGGCTTGTTCAGAGCATCAAAATCGCCGGTATCGCGCGTAATGTCTGACCATTGTCTGCCGCTTGCGAGACGCTCGCAGGTGACGGCCGAACTTTGTCTGTAGAGGAAGAAATGCCGCAAACGAAGATCGTATCGAGTTCCACCCGCTGGCTAGAGTTTGGCACGACCAAGAAGGATTGGGATGCGGAAGGCGCTGCTGGGTTGGAAACGATGCTCACATCACTTCATCTCATCCGCGCATTTGAAGAAGCAGTCCTCGAACTTGCAAATGAGGGGCTGATTCATGGCCCGGCACATTCATCCATTGGTCAAGAAGGCGGTGCGGTTGGCTCGATCTTGCCTCTGCGAGCAGATGATCAGATCAACGGCTCTCACCGGGGGCACCATCAATTTCTCGCAAAGGCTTTGAACTTTGTCGCGCCCGATGGCCTGCCTTTGGGATTGGCATTTAACGGTTCAATCCATTCCCTTCTTCGCCGCTCTCTGGCCGAAATCATGGGCCTTGCCGAAGGGTTCTGTGGTGGTCGCGGTCTTGCAATTACCCACATCTGAGTGTCGCTGCTATTTCGGTTCCAAGGCGAATGTCTGTCAGCCGGCTGAGGCCGCGCCAGACGACTGTATTGCCCGGTGGCGGATCTGATGTTCTTGCAAGGTAA
>Ga0308157_10002409_pt1 | contig 30763 bp, 22 predicted proteins | sample PhyBR1_FD_201035 | JGI IMG/M metagenome (GOLD analysis project Ga0308157, IMG submission 201035) | Phyllosphere microbial communities from UC Gill Tract Community Farm, Albany, California, United States - DLSLB.R1 | ecosystem: Host-associated > Plants > Phyllosphere > Unclassified | place: USA...
CGCTCGGCGTGCTGCCGAACACCGCGATGATCCCGGCCGGATCCATTCGTTTCGAGGGCCGCGAGCTGCTCCAGCTCACCGATGCGCAGATGCGCGAGATCCGCGGCAGCGAGATCTCGTACATTCCGCAGGAGCCGATGAGCAACCTCGACCCGTCGTACAAGGTCGGCTCGCAGCTCGTCGAGGGTGTGCGCGCCGCACTGCCGATCTCGAAGAAGGAGGCGAAGAGCCGCGTGCTCGCACTGCTCCAGCGGGTCGGCATCACGGATCCGCAGCGCACCTTCGACTCGTACCCGCACGAGATCTCGGGCGGCATGGCGCAGCGCGCCCTCATCGCCGGTGCCGTCGCGAGCCGCCCCAAGCTGCTCATCGCCGACGAGCCGACGACGGCGCTCGACGTCACGGTGCAGGCGGAGATCCTCGACCTTCTGCGCGACCTGCAGCAGGAGCTGAACCTCGCCGTGCTGATCGTGACGCACAACTTCGGCGTCGTCGCCGATGTGTGCGACCGGGTCGCGGTGATGAAGCAGGGCGAGATCGTCGAGCAGGCGGATATCCGCGAGATCTTCCGCAACCCGCAGCACGAGTACACCCAGATGCTCCTCGGCTCGATCCTCGACGAGGACACCGTGCGTGAGGATCCCCCCGCCCGAGTTGGAGGTGCGGCATGAGCCTGCTCGAGATCGAAGACCTGCGCGTGAGCTTCCCCGGAAAGGGGTTCCGCGCGAAGCCGAACGAGGTGCTGCACGGCATCAGCCTCGACGTGGCCGCCGGAGAGACCGTCGGGCTCGTGGGCGAGTCCGGATCCGGCAAGACCACGATCGGTCGCGCCGTCCTCGGACTCGTGCCGATGTCGGGCGGATCCATCCGCTTCGGCGGACAGGAGATCGGCGGCCTCGCCGGAAGGGCGCGTCGCGGCCTCGCGAGCCACATCCAGGTGGTGTTCCAGGATCCGTACACCTCGCTCAACCCGTCGATGACGATCGGCGACATCCTCGCCGAACCGCTCATCGTGCAGGGCGCGACCAGTCACGACGCCCGCGGACGGGTGAAGACCCTACTCGACAAGGTGGGTCTGCCCTCTAACGCGATCGATCGCCTGCCGCGCGAGTTCTCCGGCGGTCAGCGTCAGCGCGTCGCGATCGCGCGCGCCCTCGCGCCCGCGCCCAAGCTCATCGTGTGCGACGAGCCCGTCTCCGCGCTCGACCTGTCGACGCAGGCGGTCGTGCTCGATCTGCTTGTCGAGCTGCAGCGCGAGACCGGTGTCGCCTACCTGTTCGTCTCGCACGACCTCGCCGTCGTGAGGCACATCAGCCACCGAGTGGCCGTGCTCTACCGCGGAGACCTCGTCGAGACGGGCCCCGCCGCGAAGGTCACGAAGAACCCCGACCACCCCTATACCCAGCGCCTGCTCGCGGCCTCGCCGGTCGCGGACCCCGATGCGCAGCGCGAGAGGCGCGAGGAGCGCAAACGCCTGCTCGCGGCCTCGTAGGCGTCGTGTCCGTCGACGTCGCCCCGGCCCCGTTGGAGCAGAAGGTCTCACCCTGGCAGCTCACGCTGCTCGTCGTCGCCACGTTCGGCGTCGCGATGGCATCGCTCGTGCCGATGTCGTACTCGCTCGCCGTGCGGCTCGAACAGATCGCGCCCGGCCGCACCGATCTCCTCGGCCTCGTGCTGGGGATCGGCGCGGCCGCCACGCTCGTCGTGGCGCCGCTCACGGGGCAGCTGAGCGATCACACCCGCTCGCGATGGGGGCGCCGTCGTCCCTACACCGTGATCGGTGCGGTCGTGGGCATCGCGACGGCACCGATCCTCATCTTCGCGGTGAACGTGCCGATGCTCGCGGTCGGCTGGGCGCTGTGTACCGCCGCGTGGAACACCGTCGGCAGTTCGCTCGGCAACTGGCAGGCCGACCGCCTGCCGCGCAGTCAGCGCGGAAAGGTGTCGGGCATCACGGGCCTCGTGATGCAGGCGGCACCCGTCGCCGGCATCCTGCTCGTCGGTATCGTGCCGGACAGCGCGCTGCTTGTCTTCCTGATTCCGTCGGCAGCGGGTCTGCTGCTCGTGCTGCCGTTCGCGATCCTGGTCGGCGAGCCCGACAGCCGCGCGACGGCGCCGCGGGGCGGCCTGACGCTCGGCCGCGTCATCCGCAGTTACGGCTTCCGACTGCGCACCTTCCCGAACTTCACCTGGAACTGGGCCGGGCGATTCGTGCTGTTCCTGGGCGTCATGATGACCTCGAGCTTCTCAGTGCTGCTCTTCGCGCAGCGACTCGGACTCTCCGTACCGGAGGTCGCCGGGATCCTCGCGATCTCCTCGGGCTTCAGCGTCGTCACCGCCTCGATCGGGTCGCTCCTCGGCGGCTGGCTGAGCGACAGGTTCCGCCGCCAGCCGATCGCGCTCGCCGGTGCGATCTTCTTCGCTGCGGGAAGCGTCGTGCTCGCGCTCGCCGCCGATGTCACCATCTTGATCGCCGGATCCCTCTTCGTGTCGTTCGGCATGGCGCTGTTCTCCGCCCCGTCGCAGGCTCTCGTGCTCGACGTGCTGCCGAACCGCGACACCGAGGCGGGCCGCTACATGGCGATCACTGCCTTCTCGCAGAAGATCCCGAGCGCTGTCGCACCGCTCATCGCCCCCGTCGTGCTCGGCATCGGCACCGCCGGCGCGGAGTCGAACTTCACCCTGCTGTACGCCATCTCGGCCTCGTGCGCCGTGATCGGCGGATTGATCATCTGTTTTGCCGTCAAGGAGGATGCATGACCCCCATCGACACGAGCGGCCTGGTTCACTCGTTCCGATTGCCGATCTCGACCATTCGCCGCCACTTCGACATCGAGCTGGACGGCACGTGGAGCTTTGCGCTCGTGCCTCACGAAGGCGCACTTGATGACGCGCAGTGGGGCGAGGTGCAGGCACCGAGCCTGTGGACGATGTCGCGCCCCGACGATCGTCCCCACTACACCAACGTGCCCATGCCGTTCGACGAGGTGCCGCCGGTGATCCCGGCGACGAACCCGATCGGCGTGTATCGCCGCACCGTGACGATCGAACGCGGCGGTAAGCGTGCGATCCTGCACATCGGATCAGCCGAGGGGCACCTGCGCGTCTACGTCAACGGCGCGTTCGCCGGTACGAGTGGTGACTCGCACCTCGCCGCCGAGTTCGACATCACCGAGTGGGTCGTCGAGGGCGCGAACGACATCGAGCTGCGCGTCGCGAAGTGGTCGTCGGCGTCGTACCTCGAAGACCAGGACCAGTTCTGGCACGCGGGCCTGTCGCGATCGCTGGGGATCTTCCTGCTTCCCGAGACCCGTCTCTCAGACGTCGTCGTGATCGCGGATCTCGACCCGGGGACCGGTCGTGGATCCCTCGCCGTCCGCGCGCGCGTCGATGCGCTCGCGGGATCCGAGGATCCGCGACACGAGATCGTCGTGACCTTCCTCGGCGAGACGCACTCTGCCGAGATCGCGCGGCGGGTGGCCGCGCCGACGTTGCCGCCTCCGTCACGCGATCGCTCGGTGAAGCCGCAGCAGCGCTTCCCCGACGACATGATGGACCTCCTCTCGATCAACGCCGCGGGCGGCGACATCCCGCCCGAGCTCCGAGCCATCCCCAACGCTGCAGCCTTCGCGGTTGGCCGGCCTTCCGAACCCGCAGGCACGGCCCACATCGCGCTCGGTGACCTGCGGGTCGACGCATGGTCGGCGGAGCGCCCGGCGCTCTATGATGTGCGCGTCGAGCTCCGGACCGTCGACGGCGTCGTGGTCGACGCCGCGACGTACCGCGTCGGTTTCCGTCGTGTCGAGATCGCCGGCCGCGACCTGCTCGTCAACGGCGTACGTGTGCTCATCCAGGGCGTCAATCGGCACGACCTGGATCCGGCAACGGGTCGCGTCATCTCGGTCAATCGCATGCGCCAAGAACTCTCATTGCTCAAGCGCGCGAACGTCAATGCGATCCGCACCTCGCACTACCCGAATGACCCTGCTTTCCTCGATCTGTGCGACGAATACGGCTTCTACGTCGTCGACGAGGCCGACATCGAAGGTCACGCCTTCGCATCCACGATCGCAAACGACCCCCGCTACCTCACCGAGATCGTCGACCGCGTCGCCCGCATGGTGCAGCGCGACCGCAACCACGCATCAGTCATCCTGTGGTCGCTCGGCAACGAGACCGGCTACGGAGCCGCACACGATGCTGCGGCGGCGTGGGTCCGCCACGCCGAACCCTCGCGCCCGGTTCATTACGAGGGCGCGATCTCGACGGACTGGCACGGCGGTCGGGCGGCTACCGACATCGTCTGCCCCATGTACCCGTCATTCGCGGCGCTCGAGGCGTTCTCGCGCGATGCCGCTGTCGATCGTCCCCTGATCCTGTGCGAATACGCCTACTCCCAGGGGAACGGCACCGGAGGGCTCGCCGAGTACTGGCGGCTCTTCGAGACCATGCCGGGGTTGCAGGGCGGCTTCATCTGGGAGTTCACGGACCACGCGCTCGACCCTGAGGGCGACGGTAGGCTCCGCTACGCAGGAGACTTCGGCGACCACGACTTCAACGTTGCCACGCCACTCAACGGCATCGTCGCGGCCGACCTTGCGCCCAAGGCTGCCTACTTCGAGATGCGTGGGGTCTTCAGCCCCGTGCGCGTGACGTCGTTCGACGCCGCATCAGGCCGCGTGACGCTACGCAATCGGCAGGCATTCGCGGATACGTCGGGCCTCGCGCTGGAGGTGCGCGTCGAGGGGGAGGACGGCATGCTCGCGAACGTTCCGATCGATGTCGTCCCGATCGTCGCGGGAGCGACCGCGACTGTCGCGTTGCCGGATGCGGCGCTGCGGGCGACTCGGGATCCTCGGGCCATCGCCGTCACGGTGCGCGTCGCGCTCGCCGAAGACACCGCGTGGGGTGCCGCCGGTACCGAGCTCGCGCTCGAGAGCGAGCCGCTCGACCGTACGCCGAGGCCTCTTCCCGCGCCCGTGGGAGCGCCGGCGCTCGACGCTTCGGGCGACATCGCCGACGCCCTCCTCGTCGCCCCGCCACGGCTATCTCTCTGGCGAGCGCTCACCGACCACGACATGGCCTTCGCGCTCGACAACCGCTTCGTGCGGAGCGGTTTCTTCCGGCTCGATCTCGACGATGCGTTCGTCGAGACCCGGGAGAACGGTGTAACCGTTGAGCTCCGATACGTCTCCGCGTTCGGTGATATCGTGCGCCACACGCGGCGTATCGGCATCGTGGGGGAGCGCGACTACGTTTTCGACGAACACATCGAACTGCCCGAGGGCACGCAAGACGGCCTGCGCGTCGGCGTGGAGCTCGCCCTCGTTCCGGGGTTCGAGGACGCGTCGTGGGTCGGCCTCGGCCCCTGGGAGAACTACCCCGACCGCAGAGCCTCGGCGGTACTCGCCCGTCACACCCTCCCGATCCATGAGATGGCGGATCCGCAGCTGCGACCGCAGGAGACGGGCACGCGCGGCGGCGTGACCGAGCTAGTGCTCACAGGATCCGCGGGTCGTGCCCTCATTCGCTCTGAGGTGCCGCTCCACGCAAGCGCCCTGCGCCACAGCGTCGAGCAACTCGAATCTGCGTCCCACTCGTGGGATCTGCCTGCGAGCGATCTCACCCATGTACACCTGGACGTCGCCCACCGCGGTCTTGGAACCGGCCTGCTCGGCCCCGACACCCGCGTCGAACACCGCCCAACCGGATCCGTGTATCGCTGGTCGTGGCGTCTCACCCTGGAGAGCTGACACATGACGAACCTTGCACCCCGCGAACGCGCGCTTGAACTGCTCGGGCGCATGACTCCTGCCGAGAAGGTCGCCCAACTTGCGGGCGTGCTGCCGCAGCCGCTCGGCGCACCACGCAACATCACCCGCGAGAAGCTCGATGAGCATCTCGGCCAAGGCATCGGCCACATCTGCGGCGTCGGCACGTCGATGGCGACTCCGGACGGCATCGCCGCGATGACGAACGACATTCAGGCATACCTGCGCGACCATACCCGCCTCGGGATCCCTGCGATCGTGCATAATGAGAGCCTCAACGGGCTCTCCGCCGACGGCTTCACGTCCTTTCCGACCGCGATCGGACTCGCCGGCACGTGGAACCCTGGCCGCGTGCGTGAGATGGCCGACCTGATCCGCCGCCAGATGCGCGCGGTGGGAGCTCATCAGGGGCTCGCTCCGGTTCTCGACGTCTCGCGCGACGCCCGGTGGGGCCGCACTCACGAGACCTACGGTGAGGACGTGCTGCTGGCCTCGTCCTTCGGCGTCGCCTACGTCTCGGGGCTGCAGGGCGACGACCTCACGGAGGGCGTCGTCGCGACGGCGAAGCACTTCCTCGGTTACGCCTCGACGGAAGGCGGCCAGAACATGGCCGCCACCCACCTCGGCGCGCGGGAGCTGCGCGACGTCCACGCGGCGCCCTTCGAAGCCGCGATCCGGCTCGCCGGCCTCGAGAGCGTGATGAACAGCTACTCCGAGATCGACGGCGCGCCCGTCGCGCTCAGCCGTGAGATTCTCACCGATCTGCTGCGCGGCGACCTGGGCTTCGACGGCACCGTCGTCTCCGACTACCGCAGTCTGTTCTATGCGCTGAGGCGCCAGAATCTCGGCGACGTCGACGCGATCACCGACGCGGCGCTCGCCGCCGGCCTCGATCTCGAACTTCCCGCGCCCCAGGCGTACGGGCCCGAACTGGTCACCCGCCTCGAGCGGGGCGAGGTGAACGTCGAAGACGTCGACCGCGCCGTGCTGCGCACGCTCACGCACAAGTTCGCCCTCGGTCTCTTCGAGAACCCCTTCGCGCAGGGCGAGCCCGAACGGATCCGCGCTCTCGCGGCGAGCGGCAAGGATCTCTCTCGCGATCTCGCGGCCGATTCGATCACGCTGCTGCAGAACGACGGATGTCTGCCGCTGTCCGGCGAGACCGCATCGATCGCTGTGATCGGCCCCCACGCCGATTCGGTCATGGCGGGGTTCGCGAACTACACCCACCCGCCGTTCCTCGAGACCTTGCGAGGCATGATGAGCGGCAAGTCGCGCCTCGCCGGCATGGAACAGGCGCTTGCGAACCCCGACCCCGAGGCTCAGGCGAAGATGCGAGCCCAGATGGAAGCGCTCGCGGCACTGGACCCCGAGAAGGTCGCGCGCGAACAGCATGGTGCCCCGAGCCTCGCGGGCGCCCTCGCCGATGAGTTCCCGAACGCGCGCGTCGTGACGGCGCCCGGTACCGGGGTGCTCGATGACGAGGCGCACGACATTCCGGCAGCGATCGAGGTCGCCCGCGGAGCCGATGTCGTCGTCATCGCGCTGGGAGGGCGCTCGGCGGCGTTCGCGGGGCGCGCGACGGAAGGCGAGGGATCTGACTCCGCGACCATGGCGCTCCCCAGCCGTCAGATCGAGCTGCTCGAGGCCGCCGTTGCCCTCGGTAAGCCGCTCGTCGCGGTCGTGTATATGGGCAAGCCATACGACCTCCGGCGCATAAGCGATCTCGCGAGCGCTGTCGTCACCGGTTACATCCCCGGACCCGAGGGCGGGCCGGCGCTCGCCGCCGTGATCGCGGGATCCGCCGTTCCGGCCGGCAAGCTTCCGTTCACGGTGCCCCGCCACGTCGGTCAGACCCCGATCTACCACGCGCAGAAGACCGGTAGCGGCCAGCGCCGTACGAGCGCCGATCAGTTCACCGGCTACGTCGATCTGGAGAACACGCCACTGTTGCCCTTCGGGCACGGTCTGTCGTATGGCGAGCTCGCACTTTCGGACCTCGCGCTCACACGCGAGGGCGATGCGATCGTGGTCGAGGCCCGAGCGGCGAACGTGGGCGCCCATGAGGTGCGCGAGGTCGTGCAAGCCTATGTCTCCGCCCCGGCCGGGCTCGTGACCCGCCCCGAGCGTCAGCTCGCTGCGTTCGGTCGCGTCGACCTCGCGCCCGGCGAGGCCGCGACGGTGCGCTTCGAGATCCATCTCGACCAGCTCGGCTACACCGGGCTCGACGGCCGCTTCGGCGTGGATCCGGGGAGCTACCGCGTGCGCGTCGGGCTCTCGTCCGAGGACCTGCCGCTCGATGGATCGATCGACGTGGCGGGCCCGCGGCGCATCGTCGAGGCGCCGCATGCACAGCTGCCTCGGGCGACGGTGACGCGATGAACACCCTGCGTTGGCTGATCGCCGGAGCGGGGCAGATCTCCCGCTCGTTCGCCACGGATATCCGCGAGGCCGGGGGCGAGGTCTCCGCGGTGTGGGCTCGCCGGGCCGAGGCCGCGGAGGCCTTCGCGGACGAGTTCGACGTGCCGGCACACTCGCACGAGCTCGGCGCTCTCCTCGTCCGTGAGGATGTCGATGTCGTGTATGTCGCGACGCCTCCCGCGTCGCATGTCGAGGTCGCGCTACGCGCGATCGAGGCGGGCAAGCACGTGCTCGTCGAGAAGCCGATCGCGACGAACGCGGCCGACGCCGAGCGGATCCTCGCCCGCGCCGCCGAGCGCGGCGTCTTCGCGATGGAAGCCATGTGGATGAAGTTCAACCCGCTGCACCGCGAGGTGATGCGGGTGATCGACGAGGGCCTGCTGGGCGAGGTACGCAGCGTGCGCGGCGGCTTCGGAATGCCGTTCCCCGCGGGTGGAAACCGATGGAACGCCGCTGCGGGCGGAAGCACGGTGCTTGACCAGGGCATCTATCCCGTGACCCTCGCGAGCTGGGCCCTCGGCGATGCGACCGGCGTACACGCGACCGGCTCCGTGCTCGACGGCGTCGACGTGCGCGCGTCGATTGCGACGGCGCACGGCGCCGATCGCACCGCGCAAGCGACGTGCTCGATCCTCGAGTTCGCGGATCCGTCGGCATCGATCAGCGGGACGGCCGGGTGGATCGAGATCCCGGCGATGTTCTGGGCGGGCGACCGAGCCCTCGTGCACGCGGGTTCCGCCGAAGCGCTGTTCCATTCGCCGACCGAGGTCGTGCGCCCGCGCGAGGGGAACGGCTGTGTGCCGATGATCCGCGAGGTGCAGGGAGCGATCGCAGATGGTCTCCTCGAGCATCGGTGGCACACCGGCGCCGCCTCGCTGGCCGTGATGCGCATACTCGACGACGCGCGCCGTCAGATCCACGACGCGTAAGAACGGCGGCGGCGCGAGGGAAGGTCCCCTCGCCCCGTCGCCGTTTGTGTTTAGAACGTGTACAGCGTGATGCGCGCGATACCCGTGCGGCCCGTCATCGCCGGGAACGGCAGGGCCGGATGCAGGTAGGCGCGCTCCGGCAGCTCGGGGAACCAGGTCGAGGCGCCGGACCCGGTTTCGTCGCCGTTCATGTGACGGCGCACCTCGTGACCCGACCCGGGCTCGAGCTCGATCGCGCTCAGGATGCCGCACTCCCGCCCGTTCACGGCGCGCGTCGACAGGCGGAAACCTCGTCCGGCGATCAAGAAGACACCGGGCGCCTCCTCGACGATGACGCCGTGGCCCGAGGCCGCGTCCTGTTCCGTCGGTAGCGCGAGGCTACGGGTATCGACCGTGAGCTCGTACTCGCCGAAGACGAACGTCTGCACGCCGTCGTCTTCTTTCAAGCCGAAGCCGCGTGTGCGGGCCTCCGGGTGCTGGCGCAGCGACTCGCCGACGGCGCGGAGCTGGCCGAGCGCATCGACGTAGAGGCTCGTCTCGTCGGCGTCGGCGGCGAAGGAATCGACGCCGAACGGCGAGACTCCGATGGCGCCGTGCTCGCCGACGGCGCGGAACATCTGGCCGATGCCGCGCCCTCGGCGCCGCATCTCGGGGATGAAGAGTGTGCCCGCCTGCTCGCGGTAGCCCCGGCAGATGTCGTCGAAGACGCCGTGGTAGATGTCGGGGGAGAGGAAGTCGAGGGCGGGCGCGAGCGCCCGCCAGATCGGGGCGACGCGCAGCACCGGGCCACCACTGGGGTAGATGCCCGGGCGCATGCCTCCGGCGAGGGCAGGACCCACCGTCTCCTCGGGCTTCTTCTCCGAGTCGAGCCATGCATTGACGAACGTGGGGATGCCGATCGTCTCGCGCGCAATGACGGCCAGCCGCTGGACGTGGCGCGCGAAAGCCGTCGCCATGAAGGCCTCGGAGGTCGTCTCGCTCTCGCCGAACAGTTCCGCCCAGGATCCCTCGGTGCGGGCACCGTGCGCCTGCCACTCAGCGTGGATAGGAGCGTGCGATGCAGCCGCGACGGCCTCGATCACGTCGGCGGGGACGGCTCTGCGGTAGGCGGTTTCGGCCAGGGGCGATGTGTCGCGGGCGGCACCGAGCAGGCCGATCTCGTTCTCGATCTGCAGCAGCGGGATCACACCGTGCGGGTCGGCACTCGCGATGTGCTCGGCGAAGGCGCGGAAGGTGCGCGACTCGACCTCGAGAAGCGCCGTGCCGAAGACTGACACATGCTCAACAGCGCGCTCGCCCGCGACGGCGCGCGGGAAGCGTTCGGTGTCGAGCTTGACCCAGGAGGGGGCGTACATCGACATGGCGTTCTTCCATGCGCCGAACCACAGCGGGATCACACGAAGCGAGAGCTCGTGACCCGCGGCGATCATCTCGTCGATCAATGAGGTGTCGAATGCGCCCTCGGCAGGCTCGAACTGTTCCCAGCAGATCGGGGCGAGGACGGTGTCCGCCCCGAGGTCGCGCATCTTCTCGAATGAACGGCGGATCTCCGCCGGGGTGCTCGCGCTGGAGTTGTGTAGCTCGCCGCCGACAAGGAGCGCGCGCTGTCCGTCGATGAAGAGCCGGCCATCGCGAATCTCGGAGCGGGGCATCGTCGCAGTGCTCATGGGTACCTCACGTTTCTCGTAGTGATGGCCCCATTCCACCAGAGTTCGTGCCTTCTGGCAATCGGTTGCCGAAGTCGGACATCTATGACACACTGAATGAAGTCAACCGGTTGCCATTTGCGTGCGGTGCCGGCGGCCCGATAGGACGCAAGACTGAAGCAAGGAAGAAGGTCGCTGATGACCGACGAGGTTACCGAGCCCCTCGCGCTCGACCCCGATCGACTGTTTCCGGAGGGAGAGAAGAGCCGTCGGATCGCCCGCGAGCTCTACGCCGAGGTCGCGGAGGCTCCGATCGTCTCGCCGCACGGGCACGTCGATCCGAACCTGCTGCTGAACGACGAGCCGTTCCCGGATCCCGTCGAGCTGCTCATCACGCGCGACCACTACGTGACGCGCCTGTTGCACGCGAGCGGCGTCTCGTACGGCCAGGTGTACGGCGGGGGAGACCCACGCGAGATGTGGCGCGTCTTCTGTGCGCACTGGGACGCGCTCCAGGGCACGGCCTCGGCCTATTGGCTGCGCCACGAGCTCGGAGACCTCTTCGGTGTGAACGAAGAGCCGTCGGCCGGATCGGCCGACCGCATCTACGACCGGATCCAGTCGCGGCTCGCACAGGACGACTTCCGCCCGCGCGCGTTGTTCAACCGATTCTCGATCGATGTCCTCGCGACGACCGACGACCCGCTCGACGACCTCGCCGCCCACGCGGCGATCGCCGAATCGGGCGCCCTGGGTGGCCGCGTCGTGCCGACCTTCCGTCCCGACGCGTACATGGATCCGACCGCACCCGGCTTCGCCGAGCGCATGGGCCGGCTCGTGGGCGACAGAGCCGACGACTTCGACGCCTACCTCGAGGCGCTCCGCGCCCGGCGCGCCTACTTCATCGAGCACGGCGCCGTCTCGGTCGACCACGGTGTGCGATCGATGCGGACCCTCGACCTGCCGCGCGACGAGGCCGCCGCGCTCTATCGTCGAGCCGTCGCGGGCGAGCTTTCCGCGGAACAGTCCGCGGCTTTCACGGCCCACATGCTGACCGAGATGGCGGGTATGAGCGTCGACGACGGCCTCGTCATGACCGTGCACCCGGGTGTCTTCCGCAACCACGACTCCGCGACGCACGCCCGCTACGGCGCCGATACCGGCCACGACATCCCGATCGGCGTCGAATACACGTCGAACCTGCGCCCGCTGCTCGAGAAGCACGGTTCCGCCGAGGGCTTTCACCTCGTGCTCTTCACGATCGACGAGACCACGTTCTCCCGCGAACTCGCACCGCTCGCCGGCTACTACCCGTCGGTCTTCGTCGGCGCACCCTGGTGGTTCATCGACGCCCCCGACGCCGTGCAGCGCTTCCGCGCCGCGACGACCGAGACCGCCGGCCTCACGCGCGGGTCCGGCTTCATCGACGACACGCGCGCGTTCTTGTCGATCCCCGCGCGCCACGACATGTCGCGTCGATCCGACAGCGCGTACCTCGCCCGCCTCGTCGCCGAGGGGCGCATGCCGATGCCGGCCGCCCGCCGCGCGATCGTCAACCTGACGACGGAGCAGCCGCGGAAGGTCTTCAAGCTGTGACCGCCCTCGCGCGCGCATCGCGCAAGCCCATCCGCCTGGTGCACCTGGGGCTCGGATCCTTCTTCCGCGCCCACCAGGCCCGGCTCACCCAGCTCGCCGCTGACGGCGACGAGTGGGGATACGCCGCCTTCACGGTGCGCTCGCCGAAGCAGGCGGAGCTGCTCGAGGCGCAGGACGGCCTCTTCACACTGACCGAGACGAGCGCCGAGGGCGCCGAGGTGAACATCGTCGACCAGGTCTCCGCCGCATACGCGGGGGACGACCTCGAGGCGCTGCGTCGTCATCTCGCCGATCCGGGGGTGGCCGCCGTCACCCTCACGATCACGGAGGGCGGTTACGGCATCAACGACGACGACGTGCACGTCGTCCGCGACGGTGGCGTTCCCGCCACACCGCTCGCCCGACTCGCGCTCGCCCTCGATGCGCGCCGCCGCGCGGGTGCCGGTCCCATCGCGGTGATCTCCTGCGACAATCTACCCGAGAACGGCCAGGTCACGCGTATGTCGCTCGAGGCATATACGGCGGAGTGCCCGGAGCTCGCGGACTGGATCCGCACGAACGTCTCGTTCTGCTCGACCGCAGTCGACCGCATCACCCCGCGAATCGACGACGCGGAGCGCGCCGCACTCGCTGCGGCGAGTGGCTACGACGACGCGTCGCCGGTCGTGACCGAGCGCTACGTCGAGTGGGTCATCGGCGGCTCATTCCCCGCCGGCCGTCCGGCTTGGGAGACCGCGGGCGTCATCCTCACCGACGACGTCACACCCTACGAGGATCGCAAGCTGCGCATGCTCAACGGCGCCCACACGATCCTCGCGATCTCGGGTCCCCGACGCGGATATACGACCGTCGACCAGGCAATCAGGGATCCCGAGCTACGGGAGCTCGTCGACGACTGGTGGGCCGAGGCCGGATCCACCCTGCCCGCCCACCTGGAGCCCCTCGCCTACGCCGACGGGCTCCGTGAACGCTTCGCGAACCCCGCGTTGAAGCACCAGCTGAGTCAGATCGCCGAGAACATGCGCGTCAAAGTCGACTCGCGCATCCTGCCCGTCATCCGCGAACGCCGCGCCGCCGGGATCCCGTACGCCGCGGGCACCCGCGCGCTCGCGGAATGGGCGCTCGCGACGGCCGGCGACCCCCTCGAACTTGACCCCGAACACGACCAGGCGGCGCTCGACGATGCGCTCGCCGCCGCAGCACTCTAGGAGAGAACATGCTGAAGCCTCAGATCACCGCCACCCGCGAGCAGGTGTCGCTCGACGGCCTCTGGGCCTTCGCGACCGACGCGCAGGTCGCCGGAACCCCGTGGGCCGGACCCCTCGAAACGAAACTCGAGGCCGCCGTGCCCGCGAGCTACAACGATCAGTTCGCTGACGCCGCGATCCGCGACCACGTCGGCTGGGTGTTCTACCAGCGTGAGGTGCGCGTGCCGCGCGGCTGGGCGGGCGACCGGATCCTCGTGCGATTCGACGCGGCGACCCACGCCGCCAAGGTGTACGCGAACGACGCCCTCGTCGGTGAGCATATCGGCGGATACACGCCCTTCGATGTCGACGTGACCGATCACGTCGCGGCGGGCGAGGCCTTCCGCCTCACCGTCGCGGTCGACAACCGGCTCACCTTCGACACCATCCCGCCGGGAATCGTCACGGAGAACCCCGACGGCACGACGTCGCAGGAGTACAAGCACGACTTCTACAACTACGCGGGCCTCGCCCGCTCGGTGCGCCTGCACTCGATGCCGCAGACGCACATCGAGGACATCACCGTCGTCACCGACTACGACGGCACGACCGGCCGCGTCGACTACCGGGTCGAGACCGTCGGATCCGCCGATGTCGCCGTCGCGCTACGCGATGAGACGGGCGCGATCGTCGCGACGGGTGCGGGGGCCTCCGGATCCCTCGAGATCGCCGATGTGACGCTCTGGCAGCCCGGCGCCGCCTATCTGTACGAGCTCGTCGTCACGCTCGCCGATGGCGACACGACCGTCGACGAATATGTCCAGACGGTCGGCGTGCGAACCGTCGAGGTACGCGGCACCGAGTTCCTCATCAACGGCGAGCCCTTCTACTTCAAGGGCTTCGGCAAGCACGAAGACACGGCGATTCGCGGCAAGGGGCACGACGACGCCTTCCTCGTGCACGACTTCCAGCTGCTCGAGTGGATCGGCGCGAACTCGTTCCGCACGTCGCACTATCCCTACGCGGAGGATGTTCTCGAGTTCGCCGACCGCCACGGCATGGTCATCATCGACGAGACCGCGGCCGTCGGCCTCAACATGCTCATCGAGGCGGGTCTCACGCAGAACAAGCTGAAGTACACGTTCGGTCCGGATGTGCTCGGTGATGCTTCTCAGGCCGCGATGATGCAGCACGTGCGCGAACTCATCGCCCGCGACAAGAACCACCCCAGCGTTGTGATGTGGTCGCTCATCAATGAGCCCGCCTCGAACGACGCCGGATCGCGCGCCTACTTCGAGCCGATCGTGGAGCTCGCCCGCGAGCTCGACCCCACCCGTCCGCTGACGTACTCCCTCGTGATGTTCGCGAATGCCGAGAACGACGTCATCCTCGACCTCTTCGACGTCATCAGCCTCAACCGCTACTACGGCTGGTACATCACCCCGGGCGACCTCAAGACGGCCGAGCAGTACCTGCGCATGGATCTCGCGAGCTGGGAGAAGTTCGGCAAGCCCGTGATGATGACCGAGTACGGTGCCGACACCCAGCCGGGTGCCCACTCGGTCTGGGACGGCCCGTGGACGGAGGAGTACCAAGCGAACCTGCTCGACATGTACCACCGCGTCTTCGACGACGTCGACTACTTCGTCGGCGAGCAGGTGTGGAACTTCTCCGACTTCCAGACCTCGAACGGCACCCACCGGGTCGAGGGCAACAAGAAGGGCGCGTTCACGCGCGACCGTAAGCCGAAGGCCGCCGCGCATGCGCTGCGCCGTCGGTGGACGTCCTTCGGCAACAGCAAGCCCCAGAAGTAAGGTCAAGCCATGATCATCGACAAGGCAGAAGTCATCGTCACGAGCCCGGATCGCAACTTCGTGACGCTCAAGATCACGACGAGCGACGGGGTGACGGGTCTCGGCGATGCGACCCTCAACGGTCGCGAGCTCGCCGTCGTCGCGTACCTGAAGGAGCACGTCGTGCCGCTGCTCATCGGTCGTGACCCGGCGCGCATCGAGGACACGTGGCAGTTCCTTTATCGCGGCGCGTACTGGCGCCGCGGCCCCGTGACGATGGCGGCGATCGCCGCGGTCGACATGGCGCTGTGGGATATCAAGGGCAAGGTCGCGGGCCTGCCCGTCTACCAGCTCCTCGGCGGCGCGTCGCGCGACGGCCTTCTCGCCTACGGCCACGCGTCCGGCAAGGAGCTCCCGGAGCTGTTCGACTCGGTGCGCGAGCACCTCGAGGAGGGCTTTCGCGCGATCCGGATCCAGTCCGGCGTTCCCGGCCTGAAGGCGATCTACGGCATCGCGTCGCAGTCGGCCGATACCTTCGGCGGCGAGGCCCGTTACGACCACGAGCCCGCCCGCCGGGGCGCCCTGCCGGTGCAGGAGGACTGGGACACCCGCTCGTACCTGCGCCACCTGCCCGGCGTCTTCGAGGCGGTCCGCAACGAGTTCGGTCCCGAGATCCCGCTGCTGCACGACGGCCACCACCGCATGACGCCGATCCAGGCCGCGAAGCTCGGCAAGTCGCTCGAGCCGTACGATCTGTTCTGGCTCGAGGACTGCACCCCCGCCGAGAACCAGGAGGCGCTGCGTCTCGTGCGCCAGCACACCACGACGCCGCTCGCGATCGGGGAGATCTTCAATACGGTGTGGGATTTCCAGCAGCTCATCCGCGAGCAGCTCATCGACTATGTGCGCGGCGCCGTGACGCATATGGGCGGCATCACGCCGTTGAAGAAGACGATCGACTACGCGGCCCAGTATCAGATCAAGTCGGGCTTCCACGGGCCGACGGACATCTCGCCCGTTGGCATGGCCGCGCAGGCGCACCTGGGTCTCGCGATCCATAACTTCGGCATCCAGGAGTACATGCAGCACGGCGCGAAGACCGACCAGGTCTTCGAGCAGTCGTACACGTGGCGAAACGGCCTGCTGCACCCGGGCGACAAGCCGGGCCTCGGCGTCGAGCTCAACATCGACGAGGCGGGCAAGTACCCGTACGAGCAGGCCTACCTGCCGTACAACCGGCTGGCCGACGGGACGATGCACGACTGGTGAGCTGGGCTGGCGCTCCGCGACGGGTCTCCGCGTGAGAGTCAAGGGCGCGGCGGCTCGTCCGACGCGCTGGCCGGTCGGTCAGACCAGCGCGCGCTGTTCGCGGCATCGAAAACCGAACGAGAGTAGGCTTATGCCATGAGCTCCGCTGCAGAATCCACAGGCTGCGGCTGCGGGTGTGGCACGCCGTCGCGGGAGACCTTCGTGTCGCTCTCGCCGCGCCCCGATGCACAGATGCCCGTTGCCGCTCCCTCCCGCCATGCGATCGAGCAGGTGCGGATCCCCGCGGGGACCTTCGTGATGGGCGACTCGTCCGGCGACCGGAACCCTGCGGACGGCGAGGTGCCCCTGCACGAGGTCGCGCTCGATGCGTTCGACATGGATGCCACGAGCGTCACGAATGCGGATTTCGCCGCATTCGTGGAGGCGACGGGCTACGTGACGGAGGCCGAGTCGTTCGGGTTCTCGGCTGTGTTCCATCTCGCCGTCGAGGCGGAGGAGGAAGACGTCCTCGGCGTGCCGCCGGGGACGCCGTGGTGGTACGGGGTGAAGGGCGCTGATTGGCGTCATCCGGGTGGTCGGAACTCGACGTTCATCGACGATCATCCCGTGGTTCATGTCAGTTGGAACGATGCCCAGGCGTACTGCGCGTGGGCAGGGCGGCGTCTGCCTACGGAGGCCGAGTGGGAGTATGCGGCCCGCGGCGGTCTCGCCGGGAAGAAATTTCCATGGGGCGACGAACCCGTGGACGAGGGCGGTTGGCGTGCGAACATCTTCCAGGGCACGTTCCCGACGGAGAACACGCTGGAGGACGGCTTCCTCACGACTGCGCCCGTGCGCTCGTTCGAGCCGAACGGGTATGGCCTGTGGCAGCCGATCGGCAATGTGTGGGAGTGGTGCGAGGACTGGTTCGACCCGAACGCCTATCGGCGCTCCGAGGCGCACGATCCGCGCGGTCCGGAGCGGGGTCAGGCCCGTGTCCTTCGGGGTGGCAGTTATCTCTGCCATGACTCGTACTGCAACCGCTACCGCAACGCGGCCCGCTCGCAGAACACACCGGATTCGTCCATGGGGAACGCGGGCTTCCGCACCGTCTCGCTGCGGGCGGAGAGCGCATGACCGAGAGGCGCTTCCCACGGCGCGTGTTCCGGCAGGGCACCGAGCCGGATCCGCGGTTCAGCCTCGCGAACGAGCGCACGTTCCTCGCGTGGCTGCGTACGTCGCTCGCGCTGTATGCCGCGGCCTTCGCCCTTGAGGCGTTGAATCTGCCCGCGGAGGAGGGCTGGCGTATTGCGTCTTCCGTGGTTTTCCTCGCGCTGGGTACGATCGCCGCGTTGCAGGCACTCCTCGGCTGGGCGCAGACGGAGACCGCGATGCGTCTGGGCAAGCCTCTGCCGGGGATCGCGATGGGTGCCGTTCTCGTGCTCGGCATCGTCGTGGCGGTCGCGTTGATCGCGATCGGCACCTACGCGTGAGCGAGGACCGGCTCTTCGATGTCGGGCTTCAGCCCGAGCGGACGCTACTGGCCTGGCGGCGTACGTGCCTGTCGTTCGCGGTTGCGAGCGCGGCCGCGGCGCGGGCGAGCTTTGAGATCTTCGGACTGCTCTCCGTCATCGTCGGAGTGATCGGTGTCAGCCTCGCGATTGCGACGTACATCGCGGCGTCGACGGGCTACCGCCGCGCGCACCGCACGTTGCACGAAAGGAACTCCAGCGGCACGCACGGGATACCGATCGTGCTCGCGACGACTGCGGTGCTGGCGATCGGTGCCGCGTGCGCGCTGTTTATCGTGGCAAGGGTGCTGAGCTGAATCGCGCAACGCCCTCGTTTCATCACCCCATCGCGTAGATGCGCGGGACTCCGCGGGCATCGTGGTCGGCCAGCACGTCTTCCCAGGGGATCACACCATGTGAGATCGCCCAGTCTTCGTACTCCGCGAGCAGCTCCGCGACCAGCTCTGGCTTCTCCGCGGCGAGGTTGTTCGACTCGATGCGGTCGGCAACGATGTCGTACAGCTCCCACGCGCCTCCCCACTCTCGCACGAGCTTGTACTGTCCGCGACGCACCGCGGCGTTGCCGATGTGCTCCCAGAACAGCACCCGGTCGGTCGCACCTTCCGTGGGTTCGCGCAGGTGCGGCAGGATGCTTTCGCCCTCCGTGGCCTGGGGTGATGCGCCGACGGCATCGAGCACCGTCGGAACGATGTCGATGACGTGACCAGTCGCGCGGCTGATCCCGCCGCCCGTGGCGATTCCGCCGGCCGGCCAAGATGCGATGAACGGTGTCGAGATGCCGCCCTCGTGCACCCATCGCTTCCACATGCGGAACGGCGTGTTTGAGACTGTCGCCCACTGTTCGCCGTAGCTCTGATAGGTGTTCGCGGGCCCGGGCATGATCTGCGGGTCGTTGCCGATCAAGACCCTCTCACCCGAGCGGGTCTGGGGCGGGCACACGAGCTCATTGAAGATCGACTGACCGGCCGGTAGCTCTTCGCTGCAGCCCCCGTTGTCGGAGAAGAACATGACGAGCGTGTCGTCTGCTGCGCCCGAGGCATCGAGCTGGTCGAGGATCCGCCCGATGCCGCGATCGAGCGACTCGACCTGGGCGGCATACACCGCCATCCGCTCGATCTGCCACTCGCGGTCCTGCTCGGGCCACTCTGGGAGCGCCGGGTCGGTCGGAAGTCGACCGACCCCGGGCACGATTCCTGCGTCTTGCACGCCGCGCAGGCGGTCTGCGCGGGTCTTCGTCCATCCCTGCCGGTAGCGCGCGCGGTACTTGGCGATATCGGCCTCCGCGGCCTGCAACGGCCAGTGCGGGGCGGTATAGGTGAGGAAGAGGAAGAACGGATCCTCGTTGCCCGCGTGTCGGTGGACGAAGTCGACACCCGAGGCGGTGACATCGTCAGTGAAGTAGAAGTCATCGGCGAGTTCGTCGGCGGGGACCGGGCGTTCTCCCTCAACGATCGGCGGATTCTCGTAGCTCGAGGCGCCGGGGAGGAAGCCGCGGAACTCATCGAAGCCCCGTCGCGTCGGCCAGGCATCGTTGGGTGTGCTGACATCCGTTGCGAGGTGCCACTTGCCGAAGATGCCGGTCGCGTAGCCCTCGTCCTTCAGGCGCTCGGCGAGAGTTGGAGCCTCGGTCGAGAGCGTGCCGGGGTATCCGTTCGGACGGTGATCGGTCGTGAGGATGCCGATGCCAACGGAGTGGGGGTGGCAGCCCGTGAGGAGCGCGGCGCGCGAAGGCGAGCAGCGCGGCGTGACGTAGTACGAACTCATGCGCGTGCCCCGGGCAGTCAGCCGCTCGAGCGATGGGGTATCGATATCACCGCCGAACGGCGAGATGTCAGAGAAGCCGAGGTCGTCGGCGAGGATGATGATGATGTTCGGACGGGCCATTGTCCGGTCCCCTTTCAGAGCGTCCCTAGGACGCGACGTTACGCATGTATGGGCGCAGGATATCGATGAAGCGGGCGACGTCGTTCGCCCGGTCAAAAGCAGTCGGGTCGCGGACCCAGCGTGTGCCGAGGCCGATAGGGAGGGCGTAGAGCCAGCGGGCGATCATGTCGACGTCGATGCCGTCGGGCAGCTTGTCGACATCGATCAGCTTGTGCAGGGCATGAACGACGCCGTCTCCATCGGCATTGTGACGCGTCTCGAACCAGTCGTGCCCCGGGTGGCCCTCCGCCGTGCTCTCCGCCGCCAGCAGGACGAACAACTGCACCAGCTCAGGATGCTTCTCGTTCTCCTCGAGGATCTGCACGAAGCTCTCGAGGGCCGACGAACCCTGCTCTTGCCAGCGCCTGATCGCCTCGTTGTTGCGATCTTCACGCTCCTGTAGCACGGCGAGGAGGAGGGCGGCCTTCGACGGGTAGTAGTGCAGGATCCCGGCCTGGGTGATGCCGACGCGTTTCGCGACATCGCCCAGGCTGACCGAGTTGAAACCCCCGCGGGCGAACAGCTCGATCGCGGCCTGAAGTATCTCGCGACGTCGGGCCTCGCCCTTGGCACGCCTGCCGTCCAGCTTAGGCGTGGTCATGCGAAGGCCTTGTCGAGGTCCGGCGTCGCGGCGAGGAGGGTCCGCGTGTATTCGTGCTGCGGCGAGCCGAAGACTTCGGCGGCCGTTCCGGATTCGACGATCTGTCCCTTGCGCATAACGGCTACCTTATGGCTGATCTCGCGAACGACCGCGAGGTCGTGCGAGATGAACAGATACGCCAGGCCGTCCTGCTTCTGCAGATCGCGCAGCAGATCGAGAATCTGCGCCTGAATCGAGACGTCGAGCGCCGACACGGGTTCGTCGAGGATAAGGAGTTCGGGATCTGACGCGAGCGCCCGGGCAATGCCGATGCGTTGCCGCTGACCGCCCGAGAACGCGTACGGGTATCGGTCGAGATGCTCGGCGCTGAGGCTGACGCGCTCAAGCAGCGCGACACTACGATCCCGGATCTCCCGGCGCGGCACGCCCGCGACGAGGAGCGCCTCCTCCAGCGACTGTCCTGCCGTGCGTCGGGGATTCAGCGACGAATACGGATCCTGGAAGACGTACTGGATCGACCGCGTCATCGCCCGACGCTCGGCCGAGTCCATGCCCGAAACGGGGCGCCCGCCGTGCAAGATCTCACCGCTTGCCGACTTGTTGATGCCGACGATCGTGCGAGAGAGCGTCGACTTTCCGCACCCGGATTCGCCAACGAGCGAGACGGTCTCGCCCGCATGAACTGCGATCGAGACTCCATTCACGGCGAAGAACGGTACGGGTCGACGGAGGAGCGCGCGGCGATCCGCATTCAGGTCGACGCGCAGGTCTCGGACCTCGAGCACGGCCGCTTCGCGCACGCTCGGAGCGTCGGCGCGCAGCGGAGAATCGAGCCGCGGAATCGCCGCCATGAGCGCGATCGTATACGGATCCTTCGGCGTGCGCAGCACGTCGGCGACCGGTCCGCGCTCGACGACCTTGCCGCTCTTCATCACGATCACGTCGTCGCACAGCTCGGCCACGACGCCCATATCATGCGTGATAAAGACGATCGCGACACCGAGTTCGTCGCGTAGGCGTCGGAGGAGATCGAGGATCTGTGCCTGGATCGTGACGTCGAGAGCCGTCGTAGGTTCATCGGCGATGAGCACCGAGGGGTTGTTCGCGAGCGCGATCGCGATGACGACGCGCTGGCGCATACCGCCGGAGAACTGGTGCGGGAATTTCTCAGCCGCCTCGGCCGGGTTCGGGATTCCGACCTTGTCGAGGAGTTCGATCGCGCGCTCGTGAGCGGCATGGCGCTCGACCCCGTGGATCCGCATCGCCTCGATGATCTGGTCCTTCACCCGCATGACGGGGTTGAGAGCCGCCTGCGGATCCTGGAAGATCATCGCGATCTCGCGGCCGCGCGCGGCGCGCACTTCCTTCTCGGCGAGGGAGACGAGATCCTTGCCATTCACCTCGACGCGTCCACGCGTCACGCGCCCCGGGTGCCGGAGCATGCCCATAAGCGTGCGGGATGTGACCGACTTTCCTGATCCCGATTCGCCGACGATGCCGAGGATCTGGCCGGGCCGGAGGTCGAAACTCACACCGTCTACGGCGACGAGGGGGCCGGTCGGAAGGTCGAAGGTCACCTCGAGGTCTTCGACCCGCGCAACATAGTGCGTATCTGTCGTGTTCATTTGCGGGTCACCGTCGCGTTCAGGGCGTCCGAGATCAGGCTGAAGGACATGGAGAGGAGGATGAGGACAAGCGTCGGGCCGAGGATGTACATCGGTGACTGCTCGATGAAGCGCATGCCGACGTTCAGCAGAGTGCCGAGCGACGGCTCCGGGGGCTGGATGCCGAGGCCAATGATCGAGAGGCCCGCCTCGATGAAGATCGCCGCTACGACGAAGACCGCCGCGTTGACGAGGATCGGATCGACGGAGTTCGGCAGGATGTGACGCACCAGGATAGTGCGCTTGGAAACGCCTAGAGCCCGTGCGGCCGTGACGTATTCCCGCTGCTCCTGCTCGAGCAGCGATGCGCGGGCCTGGCGGCCGAAGACCGGCAGGCCGGTGATCGCGATCGCGATGACGAGCGACGTCCAGCCCGGTCCGATAATTAGCACGATGCAGAGGCCGAGCACGACACCCGGAAACCCGAGGATGATGTCGAGCACGCGCTGCACGAAGGATCCGGCGAAGTGAGAGAGCGCTCCGAGCAGACCGAGCGCGGTACCGACGACGACGCTGATCGGGACCGCGACGATGATGATCGACAAGTCCATGCGAAGGCCGTAGACGGTGCGCACGAGAATGTCGCGGCCGAGCTCATCCGTTCCGAAGAGGTGCGTGAGGTTCGGTGCCGCGAGTGCGCCCCGCCCCTGCTGGTCGTATCCGCCGGGGAAGATCACCGGGGCGAGCAGCGCGAGCGCGACGAGCAGCACGAGGATAATGCCGCCGACGATCCCACGGGGAGTGCGGAATGCGGCGAGATAGCGGCGGGCCGTGGCATTGGGCGTGAGCAGGCGCTGAGCGTTGCGTGTCGTCACTAGAACCTGAGTCGACGGCACGGTGACGGGCCGAGTCGCGTCATTGCGATCCATGTCAGTCCTCCAATCTGATGCGGGGATCCATCGCGGCGAGCACCACTTCGGTGAGCAACTGCGAGATAACGGCGATGAGTACCGCCGCCATGATGAGCACCTGCACGAGCAGGTAGTCGCGCGAGTTCACCGCCTGCACGATGAGCTGTCCCAAGCCGTTCCTCGCGAAGATCGCCTCGATGATGATCGCGCCGCCGAACAGTTCACCGAAACGCATGCCGATCGCAACGATCGAGGCGCCGAGGCTCGTGCGGAGGACATGCCGATAGGTGAGCCGCCGGGGCGATGCTCCCTTTGCTCGGGCGAGGTCGACGAAGTCTTCGCCCTGGGTCGCGAGCATCGTCGTCTGGAGCAGACGGGCGATTCCGGGTGCTAGCGCGAGGCCGAGTGCTAGGGCGGGCAGAAGTAGGTACTGGAACCCGATCCCGAAATCCTCGCTCAGCGACACCTCACCGCTGACGGGAAGAAGGCGCCACACCACTCCGAACAGGATGATGAGCAGCAGTCCGACGACGAAGGCGGGCACCGCGATCAGCAGGGTGTTCACGCTATCGGCAACGACGCGCGCGGTCTTCGAGCGTGCAGCGCCGCCCATCACGCCGAGCCCGATGCCGAGCACGATCATGAAGACCGATGCGAGCAGGGCGAGCTCGATCGTGCTCTCTGCCCGGTCGAGGATCAGTTCGCTGACCGGGCGGTTGTAGACGAATGACATCCCGAGATCGCCGCGGACGAAACCACCGAGCCAGTCGAGATACTGCACGAATAGCGACTTGTCGAGACCCATAGCGGCCCGAATGGCCGCGACCTGTTCTTCCGTCGCATCCGAACCTGCTACCGCCTGGGCCGGGTCGCCCGGCGCCATGCGGGGCAGGAGGAAGGCAATGATGGAGGTGGCGAAGAGCACCAGAAGGATCGACGGGATCTTCTTCGCGAGGAACTTCAGCACGCCGTCACCTCCACCAGCAAACGATCACGAGATGTCATATGCGCGGTCACTCCGAGATGGAGGCGTCGCCTGCGAGCACGTAACCGCGCGACGTGAAGGAGATTCCGTTCACATCCGCCGTCGTCACGACTTGGCTGATCGACTGCACGAGCACACCCGTGAACGCCTCGTCCAGCACGTACTCGGTGAGGGCGTGTAGCGCGTCTGCGTACTCGTCTTCGGTAGCGGTGATGAGATCCGTGCGGAGTTCGACGTACTCGTCCGTCCAGAAGTGCGACGGGTTGCCCTCGCGAAGCGACGGCAGTCGGTCGAGGAGCGTGACCGGCTGAACGCCGCCGAGGCCGTGGAGTGGGAGGAACATTGCGCCGAGTTCACCCTTCACCTGGTTGGCATCCCAAGCCTGCGGCTCCTGCACGTTGAGGGTCGGCTTCAGGCCGACCTCCTCGAGGTTGTTGCGCACGATCTCTGCGACCGCAGTGTTGGCCGGCAGGCCAAGGGTCGTGATTTCGACCTCGGCGCCGACGGCGCCGGCCTGCTCCAGCAGGTCCTTCGCCTTCTCAGGGTCGTAGGAGTAGTAGTTCTCGAGGTCGGCCGGGTAGCCGGGAACGGTGGGCTCCCAGAACAGGTCGGTGACGCGGCTCGCGTCGTTTCCAAGCACCTGCTCCGCGATGCGCTCGCGGTCCACCGCGTACTGGATGGCCTGGCGCGCCTCCTTCTTGTCGAAGGGAGCGACCTCCACGCTCACGCCCATCGGATAGGCGCTCGCCGAGGTGTTGATGACCTTGTACGAGCTATCGGCCTGCAGCGACGTGACATCGACAGGCTGCATCTGCAACGCGACATCCGCGCGACCGCTGCGAACGGCGTTGAGCATCGCCGTGCTGTCGGTGATTACGGCGATCTCGATGTCGTCGAGGAGAGCCGGCTCACCCCAGTAGTCGTCGTAGCGTGAGAGGTGCGCCTCTGCACCGGGCGACCAGCTGTCGAAGGCGAAGGGGCCGGTTCCGATAATGCTCGAGCCGTCGGCGAAGCCCTTCCAAGCCTCCTCAGGAACGATCGGCGTCTGCTCGAAGAGATCGAACACATTGGGCGTGGGGGCGCCGAACTCGATCGTCAGCTGCGTGGGACTGTCGACTGTGATGCTCGTGAAGGTCCGGGCAATGAAGCCGACCTGAGCCGCGTTCGCGGGATCGGCTGAGAGCTCGATTGAGAACTTCACATCGTCCGCCGTCATCTCGCGGCCGTTGTGAAACTTTACGCCCTCACGCAGCGTCAGCTGCATCGTGAGACCGTCGTCGGAGAGCGTCCAATCGGTTGCGAGCACCGGTTGCGGGGTCATGTCGGCGTCATACATCGTCAGTGTCTCGAGCACGCTCGAGGCCCACGAGCCGTTCGCGGCGCGCTCGGCCATGACTGACATCGGCGCGAGGTCGCCCGCTTGCGCGAGGTGCAGCGTGCCGCCCGCGACGATCTCCGCCGGAGCTTCGCTCTTCTTGTCTTCGAGCTGCACTGCCGATTGGCAGCCGCTTAGTGTCGCGGTCGCGACACCGAGGGCCGCGATCAGGGAAAGCGCCTTCGCGCCACGGGTCATTGCCATGTCCTGCTCCTCGTCGTTGAGAACCATCACGTTTGAAGAAAACCTACTAAGTACTTAGTTAATTTTCAACGTCGAGAAGATCACGTCTGGATAACGTCCGGTGGTGCCATGTCCGCGGCCCCATAAATCATCACGTCTCCGACGAATCATCCGTTGTCGCGGGATGATTCGTCGGAGACGTGATGACCGGCCGGGCGTTCGATGAGCCGGCCTGCCCGGGCGATCAGCTCGTCGCGCGGATGTTCTTGACGTACTCCTCGATGCGGGCGAACATCTCCTTGTCGTAGGGGCCCCACTCCGGGTGCGGGGTACCCTCACCGCGGTACGGCTCGTCGTCATAGTGCTTCTGGTACTCGGCCATCTTCTGCTCGAGGTCGGCCTTGATCTCGGCGTATGCCGGGTCATCCGCGACGTTGCGAACCTCGGTCGGGTCAGCCTTCAGGTCGTACAGCTCCCACTCGGGCTCGTAGATGGTCTCGGATGCGCCGGGCACGCCGAGGCCGGCCCCGTAGTAGTAGATGAGCTTGTAGTCGGCCGTGCGGATGCCGTAGTGGCCGGGGGCACCGTGGATCGGGTCGTCGTGCTCCCAGTACCGGTAGTACGCGGCGTCGGGCCAGTCGTCGACCTCTTCGCCCCTCAGGAGCGCGCGGAAGCTGCGGCCCTGCTGGGTCGGCAGCACCTCGTCGGCGTCGAAGCCGGCGACGTCGAGGAAAGTAGCAGCGAAGTCCACGTTGGTGATGATGCCCTCGCAGCGGGTGCCGGGCTGGATTTCGGCGGGCCAGCGGATGAGCATCGGCATCTGCAGCGACTGGTCGAACATCAGGCGCTTGTCGAACCAGCCGTGGTCGCCGAGGAAGAAACCCTGATCCGAGGTGTAGACGACGAGGGTGTTCTCGGCGAGTCCCCGCTCCTCGAGGTGATCGAGTAGGCGGCCGACGTTGTCGTCGATCGACTGCACCGTCTGGAGGTAGTCGCGCATGTAGATCTGGTACTTCCAGCTCATCCTCGCGTGGCGGTTCTCCTCGCCGCGGAGGTGTTCGGGCACGTCCTGCTTGATGTCGTCGGCGCCCATGTCGTCCGCGATCGTCATGTGCACGTTGCGCACGGCCATGCTGCGCGTCTCATAGTCGTCGAAGAACGTGTCCGGTTCCGGGATGTTTCCGTCGGCGTAGAGGTGCTTGTGCTTCTCGTCGGGGATCCACGGGCGATGCGGGGCCTTGTGATGCACCATCGCGACGAATGGCTCGTCGCCGACGGAATCGATCCAGTCGAGCGCGAGATCGGTCACGATATCCGTCGCGTAGCCCTTGACGGTGTGGCTGCCCGACTCGTCGATCATCTCGGGATCGATGTAGTCGCCCTGGCCCGGGAAGATCTTCCATGCGTCGAAGCCGCGCGGCTGGGATACGCCGTGCTCTCCGAGGTGCCACTTGCCGAACATGCCGGTCTTGTAGCCGCGCTCGTGCAGAGCATCGATGAAGGTGGGCACGCGGTAGTCCATCTCGGTCCAGATGGACGAGACGCCGTTGACGTGGCTGTAGGTGCCGGTGAGGATCGTCGCGCGCGAGGGGCTGCAGATCGAGTTCGTGCAGAACACGGCGTCCATGCGCACGCCCTCCTCGGCGATGCGGTCGAGGTTCGGCGTGTGATTCACGCGGCTGCCGTACGCCGAGATGGCGTGCGCCGCATGGTCGTCGGACATGATGAAGATGATGTTCGGCTTGGCCAACGTCTCTCTCCTTGTGCGAAATGGATGGTTCGGGCGGGGTCAGTCGACGAGACTCGGCGACAGGACGATTCGGGTGGGCTTCGCACCGTCGCGGGCGACGGCGATGACGGCGCTCGCGGCCGCACGGCCGCTCTCGACGAGGGGGAGCACGGCATACGACAGGCCTGGCCAGAGCGCGGGATCCATCGTGCCGCGCGCCAGGCCTGCGACGCGGATCCTCGGGTCGCGGGCGCGGGCGGCCGCGTAGACGTACTCGACATCGGCACCCCATGAGCACACGAAGGCAGCTGCCTCGTGGGCGTCGTCAAGTGCGCCGGAGACCGCGGCGGTGACGCTCGTCCGGTAGGAGGCGAGATTGTCGTCCGCCTCGTACGCCGCGAGGGTCTCCACCGTTGTTGGCGTGTGCACGATGCGCAGCGCGATACCGCGGCGTCGCGCCGCGGCGACCATCGCGTCTTCACGTGTCTGCTCCGCGCGCGACGACAACAGCGGGCGCACGTACTCGATGGCGTTGACGCCCCCGGCGGCCAGGGCGTCGACGACGAGGTCGACGCCCTGGCCGTAATCGAAGTCGACACTCGTGTACGCGTGGGATCCACCGCAGTCGATTGCGCCGAAGGGAACTCCGTGGCGCGCGACGAGATCCGCGAGCTCAGTCGGTACCTCGTGGTCGTCGTGTCCGATGAAGACGATGCCGTCGAGCTGGCCGCCTCGCACCGCGTCCACGGCGGCGGCATAGTCGCGCTCCGCCAACAGCAGGAGGTCGAAGCGCTCGTCGGCGGCTCCGCGTGCGAGGCCCTGGGCGATCGCGGCGTATCGCGGGTTGCTGATCGGCTTGTCGACGATCGCTCCGAGCGTGCGCGACGACCGCTGCTTGAGCGAGCGGGCGAGAGAGTTCGGTACGTAGCCGACCTCTCTCGCGATCTCGCGGATCCGATTCTTCGTGTCGGCTGCGAGGGGGAAGTTCCCGCCGTCCTTGAGGGCATACGACACCGCGGACACGGACACGCCGGCGCGCTGCGCGATGTCTCGGAGGGTGGGCCGCTTGTTCATCAGACGGCCTCGGCCTCCGCGCGGCGGCTCGCGAGCAGCGCGACGTTCTCGTTCACGCGCTTGCGGCTGAGCGGGTACCAGGTCAGCAGGAGGATCGCGGCGATGGCGTAGAGGAACGCGGGCGCGAGCGTGGAGAAGGCATAGATGCCCTCGATGGTGCGTTCGCTCTGCGCGCCGCCGCCGGCCTGGAACCCGACGATGCTCAATGCCGCGCCGCCCAGACCTCCGGCGAGTGCCAGGCCGAGCTTGCGCGCCCAGGTGTTGATCGAATAGACGGTGCCGTCATCGCGCACTCCCGTGCGAACCTCTTCGGAGTCGATGACGTCGCCGATGACGGCCCAGACGAGCAGGTTGAACGTGCCAAGGCCGAAGCCCGCGACGAGCGACAGCGCGATGAAGGTCCAGGGCGAGGTCACGTGCAGGAAGTAGAGCACGAAGAACACGACCGAGGATACGAGCAGCAGGGTGGCCATCACCTCGCGCTTGCCGTAGCGAGTCGCGATCTTCTCCGCGAACGGCGCCATGAGAACGCCCGGCAGGAAGCCGGTGAGCTGAGCCGGGCCCGAGAGCGTTCCGTTGTTGAAGTAGTTCAGCCAGAGGTATGCGGCCATGGTGTTGACGAGGAGCCCGGACAGCATGATGACGAGGTTGGTCGCCATGAGCGCGAGGAGGGCCCGGTTGGTGAAGAGCGATCCGAGCATCCGCACGAAGTTCGGACGTTCTTGCTGCGGGGCCTTCACGCGCTCGGTCGTGAGCTTGTAGCAGAAGACGTAGAACAGCAACGCGCAGACGGCGAACACGACGCCCGTCCAGAAGAAACCGGTCTTGCTCGCAACGGACTCTCCGTCGACGGAGGCGTAGATGAACAGCGGCGGAACGACCGCCACGAGCACGCCCGCGATGTTGGCACCGAGACCTCGGAACACCGATAGGCCGGAGCGCTGGCCGGGATCGGACGTGATGACCGACGCGAGCGATCCGTAGGAGATGTTGACCATCGTGTAGAAGACGGACCCCCACAGGATGTATGTGACGACGGCGTATGTCAGCTTCGCCCCGTAGGCCCAATCCGTGATGAACGGCGCGTACATGAGCGCGCTCACGACCACGAGGGGCACTGCGGCCCGGATGATCCAGGGGCGAAAGCGGCCGTGCGGCGACGGGCGATGTGCGTCGAGGAAGCGGCCCCAGCCGACATCGCTGAACGCGTCGAGCAGGCGCGTGAGGAGGAAGAGCAGACCGACGTGGGCGGCCTGGAGGCCCGCGATGTTCGTGAAGAACACCATCAAGTACGACGACGAGAAGATGAAAATGAAGTCGTTTCCGAGATCGCCGAACATGTACCCGACACGGTCGCGCCACCCGAAGGGGCGCGCGGTCGTCAGCGCCCGCGTCAGGGTCATGTCTTTCTTCGCCATTGAGGTCTCCTCGTTGAGTGAACATTCGCGTCCGATCGTTCGGGCGCGCGAAGTCACTCTACGAAACTGAAACGTGTGAAACTGAGATTTCAAATGATTGAAATCAGCATATGGGCACCTCCGTGTCTTCACTGCCGTGGAAACCGAGCCGCCAGGCGCGCGCCCAGCGCTGCTCCGAGGAGTGGGGGATCGGTCCCGTGGCAATGTGCCACACACGGCCGTCGGGTTCGGGGTCGCCGGAGATGCGCCATTGCAGGCCGCGGTCGACGGCGGGCTGAGGCGGATCGGTCGTCCACGCGACCAGCGCGCCGGGGGTCGCGCACTCGAGCGTGAGGCCGTCCGCCGTCTCGCGGATCGTCGGTGTGGCCGTGACGGGGATGGAGCCTTCGGGGCGCCAGCGCGCGATCAGCTCGTCCTCGTCGACCGTACCGAGATCACCGACGCGGGCCAGCCAGCCGTCGAGTGCGGCCGCGAGGCGATCACGCACGCCGGCCATGGCGGGGTCGTTCACCAGATTCGTGGTCTCATGCGGATCGGCCGCGATGTCGTAGAGCTCATCGGCGGGCTTGCAGGGTCCCGTCACACGCCGCTGCAAGGGCGTGAAGCGGTCGGGTACCTCGCCCGCGGCCAGTTGGCGCGCTTCGTCGTTGACGCGCGTGCGCAGGTCCCGCCACGTCGAGAACTTCTCGGCGAAGTGCTGGAGCTGGAAGGGCGAGCGATCCGGATGCTCGTGGCGGATGTAGCGATAGCGGCGGTCGCGCACAGTGCGGGATCGGTCGCGCTGCTCGTCCATGCGGTCCCGGCCTCCGAAGGCATACTCACCCTGCTCGAGTGCAG
>Ga0308157_10002410_pt1 | contig 30762 bp, 37 predicted proteins | sample PhyBR1_FD_201035 | JGI IMG/M metagenome (GOLD analysis project Ga0308157, IMG submission 201035) | Phyllosphere microbial communities from UC Gill Tract Community Farm, Albany, California, United States - DLSLB.R1 | ecosystem: Host-associated > Plants > Phyllosphere > Unclassified | place: USA...
GCTATCCATGCCGGCGGCGGTGCCGGCGTTGGAATTGAAGCAGGCGCAACGGGCGCCGGAAGTGGTGACCCCATTGGGGAAAGTGGCGACCCCATTGGGATCGAGCGCGGATCACCGGCCAGCGCTGAAGGCTGGACCGTCTCGACCGGATCGAGGGCGCGCGGATCGACATCGACGCGCGTTGTTTTGCCGAGCTGGGAAACGATGTTGGCGGCCACGCGGTAAACCGAGCCGACGTAGCCATTGCCGAAGCCGCGCCATGTGTTGCCGGTGTTATACATCGACAGCATCGCCGCGACCGCTTGCTGCGTGTTGCCGCCCTTCTTAGCGGCGCTCTGATAGTTCGCCTCCATGAGCTTACCAGCGGCGGCCATGTTGGCGCAGGCATCGAACGCGGCGAAGATCGTAAGGCCCAGGCGGGCAGCGGTCCGGTTGTTCACTTGGCCGATACCCATGTCGATCGAGTGACCCCGAGCGATCAAGTCTTGAGCGATGGCTACAGCCTCCATCCGGCTTTTGGGATGGATGCTTTTGCGGCCCGTATTGTCGCCGATCGCCAGGGTATCAAACCGGCTCTCGTGATACGCCACAGACAGGATTGTTTCGCGCGCCACTCGGGGCGCGCATTTATCGGCCAGACCAGCCGCGACGGCGAGGGATAGGATCATTCCGACCGTTTATCACAGAACGACGGATAATCACAACAATTCGACATATCGCACCCATGCGTAAGGCCACGACCCTTGCGGATCATGAGCGAAGCATGAACGATTCGATCCCTGTAGGGAATCGCTTTTTCACAACTTTTGGAAATGAAACTAGGTCGGTTTTGGACCTAAAGTGAATCGTTTAGAGCGTATGGATGCGATGTTTAGGGCGCGGCGGGCTGTCCTCGCGTCGCTGCGTTTCCAGTATGACTTGACCAAAGTAGCGGTAAGCCGCCCTGATATGTTCGACTGCTAGGCTGGCCGATTTGTAGGTTCTTTGGTTTGACCCTGAATAGTCATAAACTGTTAACCACTCTTCAGAGCGCCAAGACACACGAACTTGCGTCGTCCATAGACCGTCGAGGCTTTCGCACAGGCGCGCCGCAGTCACGATCCCGTTAGGCGGTCGCATACTGGATAGCTGGCGCTCCCGTATTGTCGGTGTCACGCGCGGTTACTCATCGGCAGGCAACGAGCCTACGGCGACCAAGCCCTCATGAAGCAATCGACGGATGGCCTCGGGGCGGGTCAGAATGCGTTTCCGTTCGGCATATTGGTCAATCAGCTCCACGTCGGACACCGACAGCGATACCCTTACTTGCTCCGTTTTCTTTTCCCAACGCATAGCCAACGACAGTGTGAGATTCCGCGTAGGGAGAGAACCCGGTAACTTATAGCCCCCTGTGCCAAGGCTTACGTGTAATTTACCGCTTTGCTTCACCCGGTGTTCTAGCGTAGCAATCCAGTCCGTGGAGACGAATCAACCCTTTGAGCTGGACCCTGTGCCCCCCTCTGTGCGCGAAGAAGCGCGCCAGGAGAAGCGGCAGCGCGTCCGCACTCACGTAGCTAACCACCGCGCCAGGGCGACCAAGGCCGGTATAGTTCAGGTTGTTTTGATGATCCCGAAGGCAGCGGCCGAGAGGGTGGACGCGTTCAAGAAGGCGCGCGGTTTCCGTAATAGGTCCGATGCCGTCGCCTTGATCCTGGACGAGCTACCGGGCGCCGATCCCGATCGCGCGCGGGTTTCCGTGTCGCCCAGCTCGGCCGAGCTGCTGGATAGCATCGCCGCAGCCAAAGGTTTTAAGAATCGCTCACAGGCGATCGAGCAGGTGTTACGCACCGCGCTCGCCTACCCAGCACTAACTAAGGAACTTGGGTTGTGACCACATAAAGGAAAGCCCGGCGCAAAGGCCGGGCATCCCAGAAACGCTATGTGAGAGCCTGCCAGGGCTTCCACGGATCAAATCAACGATCCTCACATAGCCGTTTCAGAGCTTCGGTTCAAGGATGCGCGTTTTGCGCCACGGATTCTTTTTGCCCCGGTCCCAGCCCCAATAGGGGACGGAAGATGGAACGGATGGAGCAACACGCATCGCAGATCGGTGCGTTCGCGATCGGCGACCTCATAGGCGGGATCGTGAACCCCAGCGAAAACCGCTGGAAGGTTCACCCCGGCTCGCAGCGTCGAGGCGATGAAGGCGCGTTCTACACGCGCCTGCATAAGCGGTTGCGCGCGAAGATCATGTTCGCGGCCGAGCAGGCAGAGCGGCTAGGCAAGCGGGCGAACCGGCTTGCGAGGAACCGGCGTCGGAACGGCCCGCTAGGCGACACCGGGTTGAGTGTCCTTCGCTATCTACTGCGCACGGTAAATGCCGCGACGGGCCAGCTCGACCCCTCCCACGCTACGATCGCCCAAGAAACCGGACATTCCATCCAAGGGATTCACGATGCGTTGGCGCGGCTCGCTAAGGCCGGTTTCATCCAATGGATACGGCGTTACGTCGAGACAGGCCGGCGCGGTCGCAAAGGGCCGCAGCTCGAACAATCCTCGAACGCCTACCGGATCACCGTTCCGTCAGAAGTCGCGGCGACATGGAGCGAGGCACCTTTGCCGGCCGACGAGGCGTGGCGGCGGAAGGAAGATCGCGCAGCCTTTGCCGACATGACGAAAGACCCCCAGCTTCAGCTTGCGATTGCGAGCCTTGGCGCGTCCGTCAATCAACGTGATTCAACGGCTCGTAATGAAACTAACCTAAAGTTTAATTAGATAGGGAGTTGGCCTAGCCGGCCACGCGCTTTGAGGTGAACAACCCAGACGGCAGCACTTAAAACAACTGTAGGACGCACCGGCCTTGCCGGCGCGAATGCTCCACGAAAGGAGCAAGCGGTTTCTGTTGCGCCTAGCTTATCGAGTATGGAGCTTTCGGAACGGTTCGAGCGTCACTATATACGGAAGACGGAGGACGTAGCATTATGGCTTGGTATGACATCATTGCCCTTGTGGTCGGCATCCCCGCATTGATCGCCTATGTGTGGTTCGTCAAAGACCGGCCGCCCGCAGAGGCGCCCAGGCGCGGCGTGAGCCTAAGCGCCCTTCTCGTTCTCGGATCGATCTGGCGATCGGGCGGCCGAAGCTGATTGGATAGAGCGATGACTGACCGGCTCAATTATACGGCCCATGCGATCGAGGATATTCAACGCCAGCAAGACGAGTTCGCCAAATACCCCGAAATGGCCGAACCGTTGGTAGATTGGACGCTGGATCATCTAGACCAGGCTGTTAAGTTCATCCTCCCAGATCGTGGCGAGTTGCTTGATCTTACCGGTTTTGATCAAAGACACGCGGAGCTGATAAAGCTCCCCTACCCTGTCACAGTGATAGAGGCACCATTTCCGCCGCGTCCCGAACAGCGACTTGCAGATACCAAAGAGGTATCGTCGCGCCGGATCGGTCTTTATATCGAGATGTCAGCGGCCGAGGTATTAAGCCAGTTCCCAGGAGCCGAGAAGCCGCCCGAAGGTACAACGGGCGTTCTTGTCATCGCAGTCTATTACATTGATGACATGAAGCATTGGGAAGTGAGCGGTTGCGGCGCCTACGTTGCGTATGACCAACAAGCCTATAACAGCGTCACCGGCTACAATACGCCCGCTTCGCTTGCGATGCTTGAGGATGTAGCGGCAGAGGGTCGAAAACTCTCTAAGATGGCTATCCGATCGTCGCTAGTTCCTCTCCGGCCGGTAGTTCTAACCGGGATGCGCAAGAAAGGGATGATGACCGATAACGAAATAAAATCGGTAATGCTTGGCAATCTTTTAGATGAGCAAATCATGATGGTGCAGCTTTGCACCGTTCTGAATTGCAGCAACGTCGAGCAGGCCGACGTACCCGTTCCCGAGAAACTTGCGCGAGCGCGAGCCAAGTCCGGGAAACTACCGTTTTACGATTATAAGGTTTTGACCCTCACAGGTGAGGCGGCCGAAGCTCGGCGTTCGGACCGTGGCGCGCAGGATGGCAGCTCTAAGCGCTCGCATCTGCGCCGAGGTCATATCCGCCGGCTAGGCGATCGGACAACGTGGGTCCGGCCGGCGATCGTCAATCCTGGAATCGAAACAGGCAGCGTAGAGAAGAGCTATCGCGTTGAGCGACCCTAGCCACGAAGCCTTTATAATCCTTGAGCTGGCGGCCGATCGCATCGCAGAGGCGCCGCAAACCGGCCCTGAAGTCGTCGCGGCCCTTCGCTTCATGCGCGGCAAAGTCACCCGCTGGCGATTGCTCTATCTGTGGGAATATCTGGAGTTCGACGCCCAGGCCGAGCCCAACCGATTGATAGGCGCCCATCAAAACCTTGGGGCAGCGCTGAACGGCATTGCGCACGAGCTGAAGCTAACCCGTCCCGATCCCGTCCGCCTTAGAGAGCTGAAGGCGGCGAACGATCGAGCAGCCGCACCGCGCTAACCGCGAGCCTGTCTCATAAATCGAAAATAACGAGACGGCCGACAGGCCACGCTTTTCCGCGCCCTTGCGCGTCTCATAATTCCGTCTCACTAAGCCGGATGATTTACGGTTACGCCAGGGTATCGACAGATGGACAGAGCCTAGCGGCCCAGCTCGCCGAGCTGGACGCGGCCGGCGCCGCCAAGACGTTCGCCGAAACGGCATCGGGCGCGCGATCGGCGCGGGTGCAGCTCGCGCGAGCGCTCAAAACGCTTGAGGCCGGCGACACGCTTATCGTGACCAGGTTAGATCGGTTGGCGCGATCGACGCGCGACCTATTGAACACGCTAGACACCATCCAGGCGCGCGGGGCCGCGTTCAGATCGTTGCGCGATCCGTGGGCCGATACCACGACGCCGCATGGCCGGTTGATCGTCACCGTTCTAGGCGGCCTCGCAGAGTTCGAGCGCGAGCTAATCTTGAGCAGGACCGGAGAGGGCCGCCAGCGCGCAAAGGCGCGCGGCGTGAAGTTCGGTCCCAAGTTCAGCCTTACACCCCAGCAACGGGCCTGGGTGGCGGCCGAGCGCGGCAAAGGTGAGAGCGTCCGGCATTTGGCGCGGATCATGGGCGTAAGCACAGCAACGATCGGCAGGATTCCGCCGGTCGGCGATGCCGCCTAACGGCGGCAGTTTTCACCACAGGGAAGGAGTTTCCCCCCCTCCCCCCTTCAGCCGTCGTCGGCCTCTTCCGCCTCTTCCGCCTTCATCGTTTCGTGGCAGTCGCCGCAGATCAAATTGGCGTCAGGTTTGGCCCAGGCGTTCGCGTCGCAGCTCGGGCACGAAAACTTGGTTTTGCTCGCGGCCTTCTTCGCGCGGGTCTTTCCCTCTTGTTCGTCCCACAGCTCGACAAACGGGAGATTGAAACCCCCGGCGATCAAGGCAGCGCAAGACGCCTGGAAACGGCCGTTCGGTTCAATGTAATGCGTCACGGCCTGCCCCGTCTCTTTGCCGCCAGGGTGGCCCGTATCGGTCGGGATCAAGCCCACGCAGCGCATGAGGCCGGCCCATTCCTTATTGTGGTAGCCAGCGCGCGACGGCTTGCCGAAGTGGTGTTGTTCTACGTGCGTCATTTCGTGAACGAGGGTCGAAAGGCTTTGCTCGACCGTCCGCTCGCGAAAGTGTGACGGGTTGAGCGCGATTTCATCGGTGACGTTGGCACCGTCGCGCGATCCGAACCGGCCCCCGGCGAAGTAGCCATAAGCCTTATTCTTGCGCTGCATCGTCAGCAGGCAGAGCGGCAACCGGCCTTCGAAAAGCTCGCGGTTGAAGTGATCGTAAGCGGCGCTCAATTCGTCATAGTGGCGGTTCGTCGGGGTGTTCATCGTCTCGCCCTTTCCGTTGTTTCGTACGATACAATAACATTAAATCAGCACCGTACAAGTAAAAAGTACGCTTGACGTATCACGTACTTTTCTCTAGACAGAAGAGACAGCGCAAGCACCGCGCCCCCTGATTTTTTGGAGTTCCCAGCATGAGCGCACAGACCCCAACCGACGCAGAATGGCTTGCACTTTGCGACTTCCGCGACCGTCATGGCCGCACCTGGTCTTTCGCACTGTGGACGGCTTGGCAGAACGGCAACGACGTTTTGCAGCCCCACGGCGCAGAGCTTCGCGCGATCCGCAACCGGCTTGGACCGAGCTGGCTTGAGAAGCTGACCACCCGCGAGCTTGAGCAGCAGCGCGAGCGCTTCACCCTCACCTTGCCGGGGGAGCGCTGACAGTGGCCTATTTCCAAATGTTCATGCACGCCCGCGCCTATGGCGAGCCGGACAACGGCGCGGGCTGGTCCCCCGAGTTCGGCGACAAGGATCGCAAGGCCGTGGACTTTGAGCGCGACGATCACAAAGACCGAGGCGTTAGCGGCCGGCACATCAAAATCGTTCGGTTCGATCGCGTCCCGACGCAACGCCAGATCGAGGCGAAGCGCAGCGAGTTGAACGGGCAGTGAGAGCGCCCGTAGAACCGGCCCCAGGCAGCGACGCCGCATGGCGCGCGGCCTATCGTCGCCAGCGCGACGCCGAGCGCGTGGCGACCGTGCAGCCCGACCTATTCGGAGGCGCTGCGATCGAGCATTACCACCCGACCGGCAGAGCCAAGCCGATCGCAAGCCCGACACGGCACAAGCGCCGCCCCGACCTTACCACGGCCGAGCGGGCGGCGTTGCTCGCCAGCGCGGCAAATTGGCTACGCACACAGCAGCGCGTGCGGATCGAGGCCGACAGCCCCCACCAGTTCGCCGCGCGCGAAGGCGTCGTTTGGCGCTTGTGCAGCCCGGTTTTTGCCGATCGCGTTTATGTCTACCTGGACGCCGTAGGGAATGAGCGCAGCGAGAAGATCGCGTTCGTTGAGGTGCGCGACGTTGAGCCGATCGCGTCATGAGCGCGCCCGTCTACCTCGTCGCGTGCGTCGGGCAGAAACGCCCGACCCCAGCGCGCGCGCGTGACCTCTATCAATCCGATTGGTTCAAGAAGGCCCGCGCCTATGTGGAGGCGCAGGGAGGCCGCTGGTTCATCCTTTCAGCTCTTCACGGACTTATCCCCCCCGGCCGAGTGATAGACCCCTACAACGTCACCCTAGCGGCCATGAGCGCGGCCGAGCGGCGCGCGTGGGGCGAGCGCGTCGCGGCCCAGCTCGCCGCAAAGATCGGGCCGCGAACGCGCGTCGTGATTCTTGCCGGCCGCCTTTACCGTGACCCGCTGGCGAGCTGGACGGGCAACCGGGCAACTGTCCCGATGGAGGGGCTAGGGATCGGCGAGCAAAAGGCATGGCTTGCACGCCAGCTCGCCGAGCATCGCGAGAAGGCAGATCGGGCCGCGCAGCTCGACCTATTCGATTTGCTTCCTGCCATCGAGAACGCGGCGTGAGGCGCTTAACGACGTTTGACGTAGCGCGTAGCTTTGGATACGCAGGAGCATGAATCAGGACCATGCAGACAGTCGCACCGATGCTTTCGTAATCGGTGAAACGCCAGTTCATCCCGGCGACATTTTGAAGCGAGAGCTAGCAGCGCTGAACGTCAGGCCGGCCGAGCTATCGCGTCAGATCGATGTTCCGGCGAACCGGATAACCCAGATCATGAAGGGATTGCGGGGGATCACTGGCGACACAGCTTTGCGGCTTGGACATTGGTTCGAGAATGACCCGCGATTCTGGATGAATTTGCAGAGCGCCTACGACATTCAGCTAGCCGCACAGGAAGCCGGCCGGACGATCGAGGCGCTACCCACCAAAAACACGCAGACGGCCGGCCAGGAAACACCAGCCGCCTAGTCGATCAATTTTAGCCGGCTACGCCGGCAGAAGGCAGCAGCTATGCAAACGATCGTCATCAACAACCAAAAGGGCGGCGTCGGGAAAACGATGCTCGCGCTGCATCTAGCGTGGTACTTGTCCGAGCTAGGCTATCGCGTGCTTTTCGTGGACCTGGACGGCCAGGGCAATTCGACAAAGGTTCTATCGGGCGAGCGTCAGGTCGGTTTTGCCGCTGATCTATTCGAGGCCGAAGCGACGATGCCGAGCGCGGCCGAAGCCGGTATATCCGTCATGAGCAAAGATGACCGGATCGAGGGCGTGAAGATCGCGGGCGTTGCAAACGTCGTGCGCAACTTCAAAGCGATGGCCGACGTATTCGATTTTTGCGTTTTCGATACGCCGCCCGCTTGGGATGCGCGAAACTTCGCGGCGATGGCGGTTTGCGATCATTTGCTCGCACCGATCGAGATTAAGGCGTTCGCCCTGGACGGTATCGGCCAGCTTCTACGATCGATCCGAGCGGTTGAAGAGAAGGGCCGCCAGGGCCGCCCGATCAATTTTCTCGGGCTGATCGCGTCGCGGTTCAACAGCCATGACGAGAGCGAGAAGAGCAACCTACGAATGGTTGTCGAGAAGGTCGGAACGAAGATGATGTTTCCCGGCGTCATCACCGTGCGACGCGGATACGAGCAGGCGGTGAACGATCGCGTCCCCGTCTGGACGATCAAGACATCGGGCGCGAAGGTCGCAGGGGCCGAGATACGCACCATTCTAGCGACCGTGCATGAGCGCATCGGCGCCACTCAAACACAGAAGGAAGCGTAATGTCATTTATGGACAGCCTGGACGACGTGGGCGACGCTCTTTCACGGAAGAGCGATGGCCGGAGCGTGCAGAAGATCGCCCTAAACCGGATCAAGCCCGATCCTAACCAGCCTCGCAAGGTGTTCGATCAAGCGGCCCTGGACGAGCTGGCAAAGTCGATCGAGGCGCGCGGGGTTCTTCAGCCGATCACGCTTCGCACATTGGACGCGGGCAAGACCTACGTCATTCGGTTTGGCGAACGACGTTGGCGTGCGGCCGGCCTTGCGGGGTTGGCGGATATTCCGGCGATCGTGACCGAGGAAGGCGCCGACGAAAACGAGCGCATCGACCAGGTAATCGAGAACGACCAGCGCGCCGACTTAACAGCGATCGAGATGGCCGAGGCCGTCAACGGCATGGTCGCGGAAGGGCTGTCGAAAGAGACGATAAGCAAGAGGCTTGGGCGTTCGAGAGCCGACGTTTCTATGTACGCGTCCGTTGCAGAGTTTCCGGACGAGCTGGCGGGCGACTTCCTAGCGAGGTCATCTATTCGCGCGGCCTACAATCTGTTCGTCGCGTGGAAGACGGCGCCGGAGCAGGTTCTAGCGTTTGTTGCCGAGCAGCCAGCGGGGGTGACGCAGATAAGGGCAGCGGCGTTTGTCCGGTCATTGACGGGCGCAGGCGTTCAATCGCGCGAAGAGGGCCAGGGTAGCGACGGCGGGGAGGGCGACCCGTTGTTTAAACAACGCCCCGAAGGACCAGGGGCCGAACCGAAAAAAACGGAAGAACCGGCGTCGGAGCTTTCAGGAAGCGGGGACAATCGCCAAGCCGAAAAGCCCAGCAAGACACCAGCCGCGCCAAAACCGAAGAGCGAGGCCAAGCCGGTATTCGTTCAGGTGTTCGTTGAGGGCAGGCCGGCAAAAGTGCAGCTCCCGGAAATGGTGCAGGTAGCGTTTGAGGATGGCGAGCTGGCGACGATCCCGGCGAGCAAAATCGACCCCAGCTAGGAGGGGGAGGAAGGGAGGCGTTGTTTAAACAACGCCTTTTTTCTTTGAGGTTATGATGGCAGGATAGCCTTAGCGGCGCTTTTGTATTACATACGGTCTATGGCTACGTTCACACTCCGCCTTGATGACGACCTAGCCGCCCGCTTCGATGCGGTTGCGGCTGGCGTCGGTGGTCGATCTTCCGCGCTTCGCGCCTTGATCGAGCGCGTGTCGCGGGCACCAGAAACAGACGTGCCGACGTCGCAGCCATCCCCGGCCATGCGGTCGCGAGGCTCGAACCGGATTACCGTTCGGCTTAGTGACAACGAGCTTTCCCAGCTCGACCAAGCCGCAGCCGAGCGCGGGGTGAAGCGCACGGATTGGGTGGCAGCGGCGATCCGATCGCGACTGCCTTTGACCGTTCCGCCGCGCGACAACCTCGAAAAGCTAATCGACATTCGCATTGAGCTGCGATCGATCGGCAAGAATCTAAACCAAGCCGTGAAGGCCCTTCACGTTGCGAACATGGAGGGAAGCCGTTTGGACCTCGAAAGGGAAGCGGCACGCATCGCAACTTTTCATGCGTCTATCACCGAGCAGACCGAGGCCATCGGGGCAGCGCTGAAAGGCGACCTCGCATATTGGCAGGGTGACGCATGAGCCGACCGAACATCGATTTCCTAGATGACAGCTTCCGGCCGGCGAGTAGCGGGCGAGGCAAGAAGGATCGCGGCGGGCAGATCGTCGCGGGTGCGCTGCTAGCGGCAGCGGCCAAGGGATCGCACCGGGCGAGCGATGGAAAGGGCAGCGTCGGAAAGGGCGGCGCCCGCGCCGGAGCGAGGGACAAGCTCGCACGCGTCACTAAGAAAACGCCCGAGGTTATGGTGAAGGTGTCGGGCCGACAGAAGGGCGGCACCCATACAGCGGCGCACCTGGAATATATCGCGAGACACGGAAAGCTAGAGGTCGAGACGAACGACGGGCAGACCATCAAGACCGTAGCGGAGCTGCGCGAGTTAGCGCGCGAGTGGACCGACGACGAGCTAGCATCGACCAAACGACGCGAGCCGCTGACATCCGTATCTATGGTTATGTCGATGCCGCCAGGGACAGACCCAGAGAAGCTACAGCAGGCGGTTCGCGCCTTCGCTCGCGTAGAACTTGAGCCTTTCAAATATGCGATGGCGCTACATACCGACGAGGCGCACCCGCACGTTCATTTGACGGTTGCAGCTCGCGGCGAGGGCGGCGTTCGCTTTCATCCGACCAAGCCCGACCTAGCGCTTTGGCGGGAGTCTTTCGCCCGCGAGCTACGAGCCCGAGGCATCGAGGCAGAGGCAACGCCCCGACGTGCGCGCGGGATCGTGCAGAAGCCCGAGCAAATCGCCGTCAGGAAAATACGGGAGCGTAGCGCTACTGGCGGCGAGCCTCCCCAGGTCATGCGCGACAGCCAGGCCACCGCACGCAGCATGGCGAAGGAGAGCCCAGCCAAGCCGCGTCCGTGGGAGGTTCAGGCGTTCGTCAAACAAGCCGCGATCCGAGAGAGCTACACCAAGGCAGCGGCGTTGCTGGACGGCAGCGACAGCCAGGCCGACCGCGATCTAGCCCGCCAGACACGCGCGTTCGTGGCGGCGATGCCAAGCCCGGTGACACGCGATCGAGCCCAGGCGCAGCTAATCGCCCAGGCGAGCAGGAGCCAGAAGCCCAAAGCTCGCGACGATCAAGAGCAAGCGCAGCCGACCCAGACGCCCAGCCGGCCGCAGGAGCCCACCAGGACGCGCGCGGCCGACCAAGACGCAACAGGTCCAAAGGTAAGCCTCAAGCGTCCCAGCGAGCCAGCGCGCGAGCGTTAGGACTGAATAGCAGCGGCGGGGAACGAAGGCCGGCAACGCCCGTTTTGATTGGAGCCGGTGAGGTTTCCCCCCCTGCCTTTGCTGGCTACCAAGCGCCTCGCTGCCCCACGCAGCGGGGCGTTTTTCATTCCAGGCCGCAGCCGGTCTATCGTGGGATCACCCACCGGCTACCGAAAGAGATCTAGTCGTCAGTCGCGTGGTCGCGGATTGCCTCGGCCGCTTCGTCTAGTAGCTCGGCCGCCTCGCTATCGGCCGTGCTAGCGATGGCCTCGACAATCCGCGCGGACTCTTCCCACGCGTCAGGATTGCCAGATTCCGGATTGTCGCCTGCCATAGTCAATTTCTCCCGATCGTCGGGGGATCACCCACCCGGCCCACGTTATCGCGCAATAGGTATCTCGCCGATGCGCGTTGTCCACGCATTGCTTTTCATCGCGCGTTTGGTGTCATAGTTCCGCTCGCCGTGACCTTCCGCCGCGAGCCGGACCGTATCACGTCCGAACCGTCGATTGAGGCCGTCGAGCGCGGTCAGCAGATCGCCGGACTTAGGACTAGGCGCCGCGAACAGATCGGCTTGCATCGCGGTTTCAGCGTGCAGCCCTTCCAGCATCACCCCGCATTTTGTGTAAATCAAACCAGGCGTGAACATCGAATCTGACAGCTCGCCCGCAACCCGAGCCACAACGCGGGGATCGTTCGTAGCCGGCGAGAGCCGCGCCGATCGCGACGCCGAGGGCGCGTCAGGCTTGAACCGGTTTCCATGCATAAACGCGATAAGGCGCGTTGCGACTTGCCCTTGCGCTCGCGCTTTTTCTGCCGCCCGTACCGCGCGCCGAACCATCGCTTCCCGAATTACGGCGCCGTCGCCAATCGGCTCGCCGAAGCACCGCGTTACGGCGGTTGCCTTCATGGCTTCCGGCTCCGGTGTGAAGCCAGCGCACTCGATACCGTTCAACTCTAAAACGAGGCGTTCGAGAACAACCGTCCCAACGCTCCGCGCCACGTCCGGAGGCATGGCCGTCAGATCGGCCGCAGTCAGCACGCCCAGGGGGCGCAGACGTTCAGCCAGGGCACGGCCAATCCCCCAAACCTCTTCTACGGGCCATGTTGCGAAAAGACGGCGCCGCAATTCTTCATCGTGCAGATCGATGACCCCGCCCCAAACCTTTTCCGACGCCTTCGCAAGAGCGTTCGCCACCTTGCTTAGTGTCCGTGTTGGACCCAGCCCGACGCGAGTAGGAAGGCCGACAGAGCGCATGACAGACGCCCGCAGCTTATGGGCCGTGGCGACATCGCCCAGGCCATCGGCCAGCACCGGCAGGACGAAGAACGATTCATCGATCGAGTAGATTTCAACCGTGTCGCTGTATTCCGCGATCACCAGATTAAATCGCCGGTTCAAGTCGCTGTAGAGTTCGTAATTGGACGATCGGACCTGGACGCCGTGGCGCTTGATGATGTCGCGGATTTTGAAAACAGGAGCGCCCATCTTGATATGGAGCGCCTTAGCTTCCTCGCTCCGTGCGACCGCGCAGCCGTCGTTATTAGACAAGACGATGACCGGCATATTCCGCAACGACGGATCGAACAGGCGTTCAGCGCTGACATAGAAATTCGTGATGTCTAGTATGGCGTGCATCGCGGCCTATCCCTGTAGGTTGCGGACGCTGGCCCGTACGACGCCCCAGATTTCCACGTCTTCCGCGCTGGTGACAGGGTAGCTCATTCGGCGGTTACGCGGTTCGAGGAATACCCCGCCGTCACGCTCGCAGAGCTGACGCACGACAAACCCGCCCTCGACAATCGCAACGACGATCCGGCCATTCACTGGCCGGCCGTCGCGATCAACCACCACCACGTCACGGTCGAACAGGCCGGCTTCAATCATCGAGTTGCCGCGAACCTCAAACACGAAGCTAGCCGCGCGATCGAGGCGCAGCAGCTCGACCAGGTTGATTGCGGTTTCTTCCCAATCTTGGGCCGGGGAGGGGAACCCAGCTCCGGCCGCCCCGATTATTTTTAGGCGTAGGTCGGGGGCAATTTCCGTAATTGGAATCGGGCGATTGGCCAACAGGGCAGGGGCAAGCGACATTGCGCCATTGTAACGCGCAAAAGAACGGAAAGGGAACGGAGATTCTCACCGCCAGTTTGAACGAACGGCGGTGATATTGAGCCAGATTAATACCACGGCCGGCCGCCTAGCGGTCGCGATCTGGTCCTTTGCGCTCCGGCGGCTTTACCGGCGATGGCGATTGAGGCGCACGGTTAGCCAGGGTGGCACGCCCGTTCGAATACTCAATCTTAGCCGCCTCGCCGATCGACGGGACTTGTTGGAACCGCGAGCGATCGTGCCGCAGGACGGTATCGCCGTGGAGCTGGTACACGCCGGCTTTGCCGACATGCAGAACGGCACCGTCATAGCGACGATCGGTTTCCGGCTTCACAGGCGTTGCCTTGTCCAAGCGATAGACACCGCGAGGCAACATGCCTTGAGGGTCCGAGGTCTGCACGGTCCATTGCCCGTCGCGGTAACTCTCATGCAGCCTGCTACCGTTCATCACGGACACCTTTTCGGCGCCGTCAGGTACACGCTCCGCTTGCCGTCCGATCGCAACGGTAGGAGCTGGCTTGCCGTCTATCGCGCCTTTTTGGATTGCGAGCTTTGCCGACATTGCGAGCGCTGAAGCCTCACCAGGATTATTCGGAAGGTTGCGCGCGATCGTCGTCTCGACAACCCGTAGGTTCGCATGATCGGCGCGGACGAGCTGGGGATCGCGGCGCATATCGGCCGGGATCGCGGCGACGGCCCAGGCCGGCAGCGATCGAGCTTCGAACCGCGTGCGATCATTCTCGCGGGACAGCAGCAGGCGATGACGATCGCCGCTGTTATCGAGAACAAAGGTTCGATCGGCGATCCGCATCGCTTCAGGAAGATTCCCCATCGTGCGAGCGTAGCGGCGATCCGTCTCGGCAAGGGGTACGTCATGCCCGCCAGCCTGGACGCGCGTTGAGACGCGGGCGGCCGACGCAGCCGCGTTAGGGATACCCACGTAAACGAGATTCACTTTGAAGCCGGCGGCCGAGGCATCGCGCATTAGCTTCAGCTCGGAATTTCCGGACATCGTGGTTTCAATCGCAAAATTCTCGCGAGCCGCTAGCCGGCCCTTACGCTCAACCAGAGCGCGCTTGCCGGCTTCCAGTTCGTCAAGCCGGCCGTCAGGTGTCCGAGGTAGATCGCGCGCGATATTATCGGGGTTTACGACCGGTATGCGGTCTTTGACGTAGTGGTCAGCAATGGTCGATTTGCCGGCCCCGTTAGGGCCGGCGAATACCCATAATTGGGGTTGATCCACTACAGGGACTTCACAACCTCGTCGCCTTCGCGACGCTGACGGACCAGCTCGCGCCGGCCGTCCGGATAGCGCTTGATCGACAACCCTTCGGGCGTGTCATCGTCCCAGGAGTAAACCGGCCGACCAGCGGCGAGGTGTTCGCGAACGGCGAAATCGCCATCGCGTTCGAGACCGGCGGCGATGACATCCCAGAGATCGGCCGAGCCGGCGGGGGCGGTGGCGAGTGCTTTGTTCATAGCCACGCCTTAGCACAAAAAAGACGCGATGCGTACTAAATGATAAAGGGAGGGGGTCTAATTCACACCGGGGGGGGTCCCGATTCACACCGGCTAAGGGGGGGTCTGATTCACACCGCAAAAACCAGCCCCGCCGCCTACTGAAAAGGGTTGCGCACACGGTCCGGCTTGTCGGGCGCCGCGATCCTATCCGGCAACGCCGCATCGCCGGCCAGGGCGACGCAGATCGCATCGAGGACGGCTTTTAGGTTTTCCGCGTGTTCGCGCCCGAGCTTGTCGCGCGTTATGTCGATGTCGCCGTAAAAGGCGATGCGATCCCCGTCGTTCTCAATGGTCAGGTCGCCGATCGTCAGGGACTTGTCATCGGCAAAGGGCTTGAAGGGTTCGGTCAATTCTCAATCCTCCTATGGCGCCGATGCTGGCGAGACGAGTCGGCGCCGATCGCGATCGAGGATGCTTTGACCGCAGGCGGCAGGCTAGGAAAAACGTCGACGCCGGCCAGCTCGCCGAGCTGCACCAGGTTGACCACGCGAAGGGTAGGGTTGCCGCCATTCGATGCCACCCAGGCGCCACCACCCAGACCAGGAACATAGACGGCTTTGAATACCGACGTTGGCACAGTGACGCGGCGGCCGATGCGATCGAGCTGCGCACTCTCGAACAATGGGCCGGTGACGACGTAGGCACGGCCATAGCGAACAGCGAGGCGACGAACATCGCTTTCCAGGTCGCTCCATACCCCTCGATTCAAGATCGAGGTTTGCGGAACGATGTTGGCGAGCGAAAAGGATTCCTGTTGCGCCGTGCGTGTCGGCATATCGCCCGATGGTGCCATGTGCCCGCGATCGTAGCCCGATCGCCGATAGTCCCACAGTTCGGATCGATCGCGGTTGGTTAGATGCGGGTCCGCGTGAAACTCCCCTTCGCGATCGAGCTGGCGAGCGGCGCGGACGTTGCCGGCCGTCAGCAGTTCGGCAGACCAAAGCGGGGTGCGTGTGACGCCGGAGAACAGCAGCGAGAAGGCCGAGTAGCAAACCAGCGTGGTATCAGGCCGGAGTTTGCCGTTCAGCAGCTCCGGCGATCGTCCCGCGAGGTAAGATGAGGCGCAGCCGACCCCGGCGCCGTCCGGAGCATCGGCGCCAGGGATATTCGGAACATTCAGACCGTGTTCCGGTGAGCAATTCGTCACCGCCACAAACACGGCGATGACGATCGTACCTAGACCCTTCACAGGAATTACCGGCTCCTGCCAATTTCGGGAGGCTTGCGCTTAGGCGTGTGCGAGGGAGCTGGCGGGGTGCGTTCGATCACAGGCCGAGCCGTTGCCGGCCGCGCCGGTTCCTGCGCTCGAGCGCGGTTCTCACGAACTAACGCCGGCTTTCCTTCCCGCCCTTGCTCGACATTCTTAGCCAGCTCCGATCGAGCTTCCTTCAGGATGCGCGCCGCAGCGTCCGGATTGTCGGCGAGGCTCTTAGCGACGACGGTTTCAATCACACGCATTTGCGCGCGTGCATTGCGGTCGCCGCCAATGAGCTTCGCGGCCCGTTCGTCCCCTTGGTCGCGAACCTGCCACTTCGCCAGGGCACCAGGCGAAGCGCCTTCCCCAGCATACCAAGACTTCGCTTGCGCATCCCAGCGCGCGCCGGCCTCTTTCGCCGCATCGCGATCCTTGTAGGGCACGGCGAGATATTCGCGCGGCGCTGGCGGATCGGCCGGCTTTGGCGTTGCTACCGATTGCGGACTAGCGCCGGCCACTTTCGGGCCAGCCGGCTCCGCTTGTGTGCCGGTTGCTTGACGCTCGACAGGCGATGGTTGAGCGCGATCGGCCGAACGATCGGCGCCCTGGACTAGCCAGCGGTTCCGCTCGACATCACGGGTTTCTAGTGTTCGAGCCTTAGTTTCTGGATCAACAACCGGAACCTGGACCTGTACGGTTTCTTTACCCAGGCGTTGGACCATCACAGCGTCACCAACGGCCTTTCCCGAGGCGGCTAAGGCATCGGGGAGGCCAACGCCCCAGGCGCGTTTCGTGGCACCACTAGCCAGCTCTATGTCCACATAAGGAGTAGGCTTGCCGCCCTTCTTCTCGTCATACATGGCCTCACCGGAACCCGCGAGCCGCCCGGTTATTCCCGTTTCAAAAGTCGGCTCTTTCGCGGTTGCGTTGCCGGCCTCGCGTGCCCCCTGTGGACGGCCGGCAGCTTCGCGCGTGGTCCCGTCACTGTTGGTAGGGGCGATCGAGTTACCGACCCGATCGGATCGAGCTTCAGCGCGGCGCGTCAGCTCTTGAATATCGCGTTCGTTCGGCTTGTAGCCACGAACCTCTAACCCCTTTTCCGAAGCGGCTAGCCATATCTCACGCTTGAACGATTCCGCGCCGGCTACCTGGACGGGATGCCAGCCACGATGCTCCGCAATGGCGACAAGATCGCGGGCGATCGCGGGGCTATCTCCCCCGGCAACGAGCTTCGCGCCTTGATCGCGAAACGCCGGCTCTTTGGACGTTGCCGTTTCGTGATAGGCCGGTTCACCCGACCACTTCGATTTCTGGACGAAATACCGTTTCGCTATCTCGTCGGGCACGTCGCCAACATCGGTCGATCGTTCGCGGGGCTTGTCGGCTTGCGTAGCAGCTTCAGGCGATGCCCCAGCGGCCCGCCCAGGTTCGATAGGTGGCGACGCATCGGCCGCCCTCTCCGGTCCATCCTGCTTCGCACCACGACCCGGCGCCGGGATCGTCAGCGATGGCGCAATCGTGTTTTCTTCCACGACCGGCGGGCGTTCGGTTTCCCGCGAAACATCGGTGTCAGCATTGCGCGCCGAGGCCGGCCCAGGGGCCGGCGCTGGCGTAGGAGCGATGGGCGCCGGTTCGGTAGAAGCTCCGGCTTTGGTATCGTCCGCCATAGTCTTACCTTCCATATGCTCCGGCGTGCGTGCCGGCGTTGGTGTGTCGGTGACGGATCGCGCAAGTTCACGCGCCAGGATCGCCGCCTCGATGCCGGCGATCACTTGCAGCTCGACCCCTTCGCGGCCGAGCCGGCTTCGCGTCGCCATGTCGTTAAAATCGGTGAAGCCGCGCAGATCGGTTTCCTGTTCACCCGGCGCGAACGCCGGCAGGATGACAGAGCCGCCCACCGAGGCGGCGGCGTCCGTTGCCTTATCGCGCCCAGGGTTGAACCCCTTTTCAATTTCAACGCGCCGATCGTCATCGCCGACGACCAGGATTGGCTTATCTGGAAAGCGCGCGTGCAGCGCTTCAACCACAGGCGAGAGGTTGCCGGAATCAAACGCGACGATCGTAGGCGATTTGGCTGCGTCAGAGACGGTTTTAGCGGTGGCGTAGCCTTCCGCCACAATCAGGACAGCGGCAGCGCTGACGACCGCCATATCGCCGCCTACGACATGAAACGCGCCCTCCTTGCGACTATCCTTGGCGAACCGCTTTGAACCGTCGTCGCGGATATATTGCATTGTCCATTGCTTCCCCTCGACGTCGATCGCGGGGAGGTAGAGCGTCCGGCCGTCGCGATCGGACAGCGCGCCTACCGATGGTTCGATGCCCTTGGCCTGCATGTATGGCGTAGCAGCGGCCAGAGGTACGAGCCGTTCGGCTTGCCGCGACACACGCCGAGCGGTGGCCTCGAAAGCAGCTAGCCGCGCGTCGTCACGCTCTTGGCGCCGACGTGCATCTTCCGCCCGAGCGGCGGCCATGTCCCCAGGCGGCTTTATCGCGCCGTCGCTTTTCCAATTCGTATCGATGCCGGTTTTGTAGTTTTTGATATGGCCGGCCGGATGGCCGTCGAGATACCCGACGTATCGGCCGGACACCCTTGCGCCGGTATCGTCGCCAACGGGAACGCGGTGCGTCTTACCGTCCATAATCGGATGCTGCCCGCTGACCTTCAGGCCCAGGTCGCGCATTGCCTTTGTAAACTGCAATCGCGCTTCCTCTTCGGAAATGCGCGCCGTCTGTTGGGCCTGTTGGTTTTCCGGAAGCCAGCGTTCAATTCGAGCGCGGCCGACACGATCGCTCGCCCACCAGCTTTTAGCCTTAGCGTCCCAGCGTGCGCCGGCCGCCTTCGCGGCGTCCCTCTCATTGAACGGAACGGAGAGATATTGTCGTTCAGCCATAGCCTAAACTCCCTCGCTTATGCCGCCGCACGATCCCGCACGTCGGAGCCTACAAAGTCCGTCATCCACGCTGAAACAGCCGTTTCCGGCTCGACCCCGCGCGCGATGGTAATCCGAGGATCTAGGTCACCCAGGACGAGGGCATCTTCGGGGATCTCTTCGACGCCATCTATCTCCGCGTCGGTCAGCTCGCGATCGACAACCGCGGGGGTTTCCTCTTCGGGAGCCGCGGCGATCGGAGCCGCGGCGATCGGAGCGGAGCCGTCGTGCGATGGGCCGATCGAGCCAGCCGGCGCAGCTTCCGGCGATGCCGGCACGATCGAGAGCGGCACGACCAGGGCCGGCGTCTTGCCAGGCGAAGGAAGATCGGGAGCCTTCATGAGCCGAGGCATGAAGTCCTTAGATTCATAGTACGTTATCCGGTCCGCTTTCAGCGGGTTTTTACCACGAATAAAGACAATGATTTCCCGTTCCGGCATCTGCATAATCTCTTGCGGAAGCATCAAGGCCCGCGATTGCGACGACACAGATTGAGAGTTGTTCCTCTTGGCGAACATACCAAGGGAATTACTTTTCGAGGTCGAATCTATGCCATGCGTGCCAAGCCGTTCGCTGATTTTCTTTGCGTCGTCCGCGTCATTCGGCGCGAAGACAACTTGCACGTCGCAGTTACTACGAATGAGGTTAGGCTTATCGACCTCTAGCGCCTGCCCCCGGTTCTGGAAAACGAACAACAGATTGAAGCCGTAGCTACGGACGAACGACGCCGCTTGATTGACTGTTGGCATTTCGCCGAGCTGATAGAACTCGTCCAGGACCAGCAACACCCGGTGACGGGCTGCTGTCTTCGCTTCGCCTTGCGCGAGCGCGCGGCTGATAGCCTGCTGGAATATGATGTTGAGGAAGGTCTTAATTTCTTTGATTTCATCAACCCGAACCACCAGGAAAATCGCCATTTTTTTATGGCGCAGATCGGCGAGGTCGAAATCGCTTTCCTCTGTTGCGGCACGCACGCGCGGATCGAGGAAGATGCTAAACTTAGCCGTCACGCTGGACATGATTTCCGAGAACGTCTTTTCGCTCGCGCCGGTAAACTCGGAGAGAGCGAGCGTGCAGCCTGTCGAGAGCGGGCGATCGGAGGTTGCGCGCTGACGGATAAGTTCAGGGAACCGCGTGCGCGGATCGTCGCTAACGAATTGCTTATAGATTTCCGTAAAGTTGAACGGCAGTTCTTCCGTCTCTGCAATATACGCCCCGACCCCTACAAAGGCCGACTTGGCTTTGTCCGTCCAAAACGACTGATCGCCTTCCTTGGGGTAGAGCTGTTCGGCGAATTTGCGCAGCTCGCCGATTACTTCGATTTCGCTTTTGCGGTTGATGTAGCCAAGCGGATTAAACCGGTGAGTGCGGAGCTTAGGGTTCAAAAGCTCAACGCGGATCACGCGGACGCCATGAGCGGCAAGATAGCCGCTGCACGTATCGTAATTCTCGCCTTTCAGATCGAGAATTATCGAAGAGCCATCGCGCTCTAGGATGTTCGGAATAATGATGCCGACGCCTTTACCCGCGCCGGTTGGAGCCTCAAGCAGTACGTGGGTTTCGTCGGAAGCACGAATGTACCGGCCGTATGCGGTGCCGACGAGAATGCCTTTATTCTCGTAGAGTTTGGATTCGACAACTTCGGCGCGATCTTGAAACTTCGCGTCGCCATGTTGTGACTTCTTATCTCGCGACAGCTTCGCGAACACGAAGATGACGAGCAGCGCGACGACAAACCCGCCGAGCGTATAGCCTTTGACCAAGGCCGCGTGCAGTTGCGGGGAGTGGCGATAGAACCACAGCCAATCAGGCAGGACCGACCAGTTCGTATGTGCGCTGATTTGGTGAAGCCCGAACAACGCGACGACGATCGCTAGCGCCGTCCAGATCGCCAGCATGACGACGGCCACGACGACCAGAAAGGCCGCCTTGCTCGCAGTGCTTTTTCCAGGGATGCGGATCAATGGATTGTCCTTTGGGCTGGTGCAGCGATGTAGCAGTCGCCGCGATCGTCAATCGGGATGAAGGCGCCGCAGTCATCGAGCAGCGGGAAGAGTTGCCCGCAGCCTTTGCCGCGTTGTTGTTGTTCCGTACGATACAAAACCATGACGCCGACACTCGGCGCCGCGACCTGGACCGGCGGCGGATCGAGGCGACGAAGGCGGCGCCACGTCGCCAGCGCCGCCAGGATTACACCCGCAAATGCGACCTTAGGCGGTAGGGAGTTCAGCCGAGATAGGGTCAAAATATGCCTCATTTACTACCCATCGACCGTTCACCTTTGCGGCCTGTAGGACGACATCAACCAGGCTTTTGAGCAGGCCCCGAATGTCATCGCGCCCCAGATCGCGGCCGGCGTTAGATTGCTTCACAAGCAACGTGAGCTGTTCGAAGGCGCCAGCGCAGGAGTTTGCGTGAACCGTCGTGATCGAGCCAGGATGCCCCGAGTTGACGTTTCGCAGATAGTAGAACGCTGTACCGTCGCGCAGCTCTTGCAACAGGATACGGTCAGGCCGCATCCGCAATGCACTTTCTAGAAGATGCTCGGCGTCGATCTTAGCGAGCCCTTGGTCGCCTTTCGAATACATCATATGCACGCGGTTGACGTGAGGAACGACAAGCTCGCGCGCATCCTCAATAGTCAAAAGACGTTCATCCTCTGGAATGAGCTGAATTAGCGCCTTAGAAATCGTGGTTTTGCCGGAGCCAGTGGCACCGCTGATGATGATGTTCTTTCGGCTAGTAACCGCGAGCGGGAGAAATTCGCCCCAGTTCTTAGCCTTCAAAAGCTCTAATAGCTTTGCATCTACGTCGGACAGGGTTTCCCCCACGATCGTCGTATCATCGAACACACCGCCCGCGATCATGTCGGCAAGGGTCAGGTTGATCGATGACGGCTTGCGGATCGTCACAGAAACGATCCCTTCCAGCGTCGCCGGAGGGATCAAGAATTGGCAACGCTCCCCCGAGGGAAGCACCGTCGAGACGATCGGCGCATCGGATCGAATGTCTTGTTTGGTGGCCGCAGCGGCGGCGCGTGCGAGCGTCAGGAGCCAATCAAACGTAAGCTCGGGCACATCGTGCCATTCCCATCCGCCTTTACGCTCTATGCCCGCCTGCCCCGGCTGATTTATGACCAGCTCGGTTACGTCGTCCGGAGCCATGAGGCTCCGGATCGGCGCAAGATGATGTTCGAGGACGGCGCGGGTTGGTGCGATCATGGCCGAACGCCGACGTTGTAAACGTCGGAGAAATTGAAGTCCTGCGCCACGAAAATCCCGACTTCCTCGCCTTGGTTCTTTTTAAGAACGGGGCGGATGCCTTGCGTCTGCTGAAGCGACTGCGCCGCAGCCTGTGACGGTTGCGTCACGTTGTAGCTTCCACCGCTGGCGACAGCGCTAGAGGCCGCCTGTCCGGCCGCGTCGATCAGCGTCAGCATGATCGCACCGCCGAAGCGCGCCCAAAAGAACGTATCGACCCCGCCAGCCATGCCAGCACGGCCGAGCGCGTCGGAGGCCGGCGACGCCAGATCGATCGCAACGCCCCGAGGTGTCGTCGCACGCGTCCACAGAACGAAAAGCCGGTTTTGACCCTGACTAAGCCCGCCCTGATATTGTCCCAGAACCTTTGTGCCCTTTTCGAGCAGCACGACCCGGCCGTTGTCCGAGAAGACATCACGCGGAACGACGCACGACGTATAGCCCGGTTGAGACGAGTTCATCGCGGTTTGCAGCACGCACGGAATGAGCGTGCCGGCCGTGATAAGGTAGTTACGGTTCGAGAGCATCGACGCGCGCGAGGTGCCGATCGCCGACACTTGCCGCAGCTTGTCCAGCTCGCCGAGAGGCGCCGCAGCTTGTCCAGGTGCTTCCGCCTGTCCCGCGTAACCAGCAGGCGCTTGAGCGGCGACGCCTTGACCGCCATCCTGCCCGCCGATGCTAACCAGCATCGAGGCGCGGCGGGTCTTATCGGCGAGCGATTCCCCGCTCGGCCGCGCGCCCCCGCCTACAGGGGCGCCCGTAGGAGCTGCACCAGGCTGGATCGCCGGAACGACCGTGCCATCGGCCAATGTAACCGCAGCGGGCGGCGCTGGCGGCCCCCCGGCGAGGTTAGGAGGGACTTGGCCTGGATCGTATGCCGCTGTTTGAGCGGCGCGGTCTTCCGGCCGGTTCTTGGCCTGATCCGATAGGGTCATCGAATTGGTGGTAGCCTCTTTGTTGCTACCGCCCACGTTGATGAAGAACAGCGCAGCGACGACGGCGGCAACGCCGACGATCGCGCCGGTTTTGTTGCCCCCGAATTTGCTAGAGCCGACAGGCGTTACAGTCCGCTCGACTTCCTCGCGCTCCGGCGTCCGATCGCGGACGATCGTTTCGCGATACTCGACAGCATCATCGCTGCCGACGGGTGGAATGCCGCTGCTGCCGACGGGTGGAATGCTGCTCACTTCGGCTCCTCCTTCATGGTGCGCTCAACATGGGGCGATGCCGTGTTGGTGCCGTAGTTCACGCCGTAGGGTTGTGGCGCCTCGTTGAAGATGCACAGCACCTCCCCGTTCCGTCGCAACCGGAGTTGCTTGGCGACCAGATGGACGATCACGAAATCGTCGCGCACGTCATAGGGAACGATCGTTTCCGTGCCGTCTTCGCGGACCAGGAAAATCGACGGGACTTCGTGATTTGCTGGAAAGCGCATCACCGTGAATTGTCCGTTGTCGCTGACCTCCGAGGGTTGCAGATCGCTCGCGCCCTGGACGGTGTAATGAAGATTACGCGTCCCCTCGACCACGCCAGTATCGAGCGCGGATTTGACCACTTCCTTCTGCAGAGCCGAGAAGCGCATTGCGGCTTGAACCACGTTCAACCGTTCCTGCTTCAATCGTTCGTCTTCAGGGTAGCGGAACTGGACGCGGAAGACGGTTTGCGGCGTGCCGGCCGCGATGCTTCCCGACCGAGCGACCAGCTCGAACGTATAGTCGCGCAGCTCGCCGCCTTTCTGTGTGGTGACAATCAGGTTCGTAGGACCGGCCCGCTCGCGGGGCTTCACGAAGATCATGAAGCCACGCGGCTCGACCTCCCAGGACACGGTATCGCCGACCGCCGCATTGACGATCGTTTCATCGGAAGCGAACACGATTTGCGTTGCAGTCCGGAACGTACCGACGATGCGATAGACCTCGGATGGATCGTAATTGACTTGGCGAACGCGGGAATCCGCATAGCCAGGCCGGGGGGTTTCGGACGCGAAGGCGGGCGTTGCACATGCAACGCCGGCCAACAGCAGGAGAGCCGAGGCGCGGATCACTTTGGCACCACGACGGGATCGGAGCGGTAGGTTTGCACCTGGAAACCAAGCGGATTGCGATAACGATCGCCTTCCGCCATCGGCGCGTTGGTATAGCCAAAAGTCACAGTGGCGATCCAATCGGTTGATTCCTTGGCCGTGTCTGTCTGCACCGTGCGGGTGAAACGGACGTTCGCGACCCGGTTGTTGATGAAGGCGATGTTCGTAACCACAGCATCGGCGAAAGCCCTGTCACCCCAGACGACGCGGGGGCTCAACGGATTGCGCGTCGAATAGTAGGTGGCCCACCGGTTTTGCTCGGCTACTGCCGAGAGGATCGCCACGGTATTGAAGTTGTCCTTCGCCGCAGCCGGGTTCCAGCTTTCCCGATCACGAACATAGTTCGCCAGGAAATACTTTGTGACCGCCTCGTCATAGGCGATGGCCTTCTTTCCGGTCAGCTCCGTTTGAACATCAACCGCGCCAGTGTTTTGATTCACTTTCACGGTGACGACTTCAACGCGCTTGAGCGGTGCGAGAGCAGCGACAGCACCGAGGCCGACAATGCCGGCAACAGCGCCGACGCCGCCCACCGTCCAGGCGATGCGCTGCGAACGCTTGGCGGTACGCAACCGCTCTTCATCCCAGCTTCGGGAATCTGAAAAATACTTCTTCAGATCGGACGAGAAAACGCCTTCCGCTGGCATATCAGCAACTCGCAAAATGAGAGGGAACACTAATCGCCGAGGTTTCCGGCGGCGGCGGCGGGGGCGACATCACAGGATGTTTCTTATCCCCCAGAGGCACAGGCCCCGGCGCCGGAGCGCCAGGAAGCACAGAGCCGTAAGGGTTGGCGTTGCGGCGATGCTTCGGGTTGCCGTCACAGACCGCGAGCTTTGGGGTTTTGGACGTAGCGCACGACGCTAAGGGAGCCCCGAGGGCCACAAGCGCCGCGATCGAGATAATGGATCGTTTCATATGAACCTCGTTCACCCTGCAATGCTGTTGCGATTACGAATTTTGTTGGCGGCCCAGCGGCCAGCGCCGCGAGCGCTCCGGCCGCTTGCAGCGGCGGACTTACCCGCGCTTTCAAACGCCTTGCCGGCCTTGCCAGCGGCAAACCCAGCAGCGCCGGCAGCACCGGCCACCAGCTCGCCGGCTGATAGACCGCTACCGCCGGTAATACCCGAGGCAACGCTAGGCGCCTGGAAAAAGAAGAATCCACCCATGAGATAGTAGATGCACATGAAGACGGCTTGATTGACCGGATTAATTGACGAGTTTTTCGCCAATATCTCAGTACCAAGAGCAATTATAAGCTCGGACATCACCGTAATAACGGCGAGCTGTACGACATAATTGAAGGCTTGGCGCAGCCAGCCTTGAAACATGCCCTTGCCCCACTCAAAAAGCGAAAGGGCAATGAAGATCGGGCCAAGGCATATTGTGATTGCTAGGCCGATCAACGCAAATACGGTCAAGGCAAAACCAATGATGCAGGCGATAGCCGCGCATAACTCTAGCGCTAGTGCCGCAAAGGTCATTTGAAGCGCTAGGCCGATGCTGGTTAGTGGCAGCGCTGCGGCTTGAGTTTGGAGCGTAGTGTAAACAGCGGCGGCTTTGTTCAAGAGCTTGTCGAACGACGCGCCGGCAGTCGTGTAATCCACGCCAGAAATGGCTTGCGAGACAGCGCCAGGAGCGCCCTTAAACAGCGGCTCAACGATCCAATCCTGATAGGCCACCGTAGTCGCAGCCGCGAACAGGAGGGCGAGCTTCGCCCCACGCCAAATGAAGTCTTGCAACGGCTCTTGAACGACACCGCGCATAATTAGAATTGCATATATAGCTAGGTAGATGACGAGCGCCGCTGTTAGCGGGCCTCGCACCTGATCCAACACGTTCGAAAGATGCGCGTTGAGGAAGTTGTCAAGCTGTCCATCAAAGAACTTGTAGCTGTCGGAAAATATGGTTCCGCTTCCGAACGTGTTGGTAGGTTCAGCCATGCTATTTCACCTTCGCCCCGTTGTCTTGCTTCATCGACACAATGTAGTCGGCGTTCAGCGCGGCGCCGCACTCTTCTTGGGGCTGATACTGGCGATCACTATTCTTGCATTGGTCAATCACAGATTTGCGATCGTCCGCATGTGTCTCGAAATAGTGAAGTGTCCGAGGCTCGACCGGTGCCCGGTCGCAGCCGGCAAGCACCAGGACGCAGAGCATAGCGAGCGATACCGCGACCCTCACTGTGACTTACCGGCGTTGTCGGAAGTCATAGAGGCTATGTAGGCTTCTCGCCCCTGTTGCCCGCGCAACTGCTCTTCCGCGTCCTGGCGCATCTTGAGGGCTTGGAGCTGTACGGATTGGTTCGAAATCCGCGCCTGCTCGATGCCGATCCGCGCCGTGATGGCCTCGCGATCCTTCTGCGTCGTCGCCTGCTCCAAAGCCGTCTGGAGCTGATCTAGACCAGTCGTGTGCACGGCGGTCGATGCGTAGCCAGCTTCAGCAATGGCGGCGTTCGTCGCCGCGAGGTTGCCATTGGCTTCCAGCGCGGCGCGGCTCGCTTTGTCCCCGGCCGTCGCGCTGGACGACAAACCAGGAAGCTCGACTTTCCGGCCGTTGCGAATGTTGGCAGCGGCCGAAGATAGCTGGCCGGAGCTGTTATAAACCTGTTGGATATTCTGCATATCTGGCGGAAGAATTGTCTTCGCCGCTGGATTGTTCAGCAAAGAAGACACATCCTTGATCTGCGTAATTCCGCTGACCTGTTGATAGGTCTGTACCGCCTGATTGTAGGTATCCTGTGCCGTCTTGAGCTGCTTGGCAATTTCTGCGTAGCTCTTCACGTCGAACACGGCCATTTGCGCAGCGGCCGGCGTTGTGAACGCCAGCATCGGAACCACGAACAATAGATAATTCTTCATGTCGTTTCCTTTCATCGTAAACCCAAACGCTTTGCTTGAAACGCTGGCATCCAATCCTTTGGATCGTCGCCCAGCTCGGCGCGAAGTTCATCGACTAGCTCGACAGTCGATGCACGGCCCGACAAGATCGCAAGAATGTCGTCCATTCCATTGAGGTCGAGCTTCACGACGATGGAATCTTGCCCCTGCTTGATTAGGAATTGGCGAGATTCCGGCACCAGCTCATATCGAATGAGCCGATATTCCTTGGCAGTAAGACCAAGGCCGCCCCGGTAATCTTCCTCATTCGCGCGCGGGTTCGGGAAGAGAATCCAGGTCGGTGTCTGTCCTATGATGCTGCTCGCGATCGGCGAGCGCAGCGCATGTTCTGGGTTCTGCGTTGCGAAAATCAGGAAGGCGTTGAGCTTGCGCCAAGTCAAAAGCGCATTTTCAACGTAGGTCTGAAATTGCGGGTCGCCGAGGGCCTTCCAAAACTCGTCGATGACGACGACGAGTTTTTCTTTCTTTTCGAGCAGACCGTCGATGCGCTCGAACATATACATCATGATCGGCGTGCGGACTTCCGCGTTATCGAGAAAGTCGGTCATATCGAACCCGACAAACCGCCCTTCCAGGCTGACTAGATCCTCTTCGTTATCGAAGACCCAACCAAGGGCGCCGCCTTGCGCCCAGCGCTCTAGACGGGCGCCAATGCCTTCCGCATCGCGGAAGCCAAGCACTTCGCGCAGCTCGCCGAACGTGCGCAGCTCGATAGGCAGGCGGCCGAGCGCGACCAGGCCCTCGTCAATCAGTCTCTCTTCAGCAACCGAAAAGGGCTTGCCGTCGATCTTGACGAGCTGGCGGATGAACCGCCCGAGGAACGACCTAAAGTGCGTGGTATATTCGCCACCCTTGAGCGGCGCGAAGCCGGTAGGCTGACCGTTCTTGAGTGCCAGATATGTACCGCCCGAGGCCCGAATATAGATTTCGGCGCCGCGATCCTTATCAACAAAAATCTGACGGGCGCCGGTCTTCTCCGTCATCGCCATCAAGGCGTTGAGCCCGACCGTCTTACCCGAGCCCGTAGGGCCGATCACGCCGGTAAATCCGACATCATGGACATGGAAGCTAAAGTAATAGGACGAGAGCGCCGTCGTCTGAAACATCATGATCGCCGGCCCCCAATGGTTGCCGTCAGCTTTCCCCGCTGGATAGGTGTGGAAGGGCGACAGCGCCGCGAAGTTGCGCGACGTGACCATTGCCGGCCGAGGGCGCCAACGCGAATTGCCGGGGAGCTGTGCCCACCATGCGGCCTCGTTCGCGCTCTCTTCGCGAACGGCAACCAGCCCAGCGTCAGCCATGAGACTTCGCGCGGCCGACAGCTTGTCATTCAGATCGCGGACGGTATCGCCGAACACGGCGAGGCTGAAATGATGTTCACCCATGACGAAATAGCCGTTCGCCAGATCGTCCGACGCCTCGTCCAACGCCTCTTGCGAGCTTCGGGAATCGTCGTCGGTGGCGATTAGCTGGCGGCGAACCTTCCTAACTTTCTCGGCGCTTTCCGAGCGAGCTTTTGGCGCCCAGCTCTGGGTAATGCAGCACTGATAATTGGCGCTCAAAAGCGCGTCGAGTTGACCAGGCCGGGTAGCTGCTGGATATTCACGAATGCCGAAGATGCCGAAAAAATGGCTCCGGTCGTGCGCTCGAACTTCGCCCAGCTCTGCACCGAATATCAGGCGATCACCGTAGAGCGCCGAGCCCAGGTGCCCGCGAACCAGCGGCACGCGGCGACGCCGGCCCATCAAGATTAGTTCGAATACCTCTAGCGGTTCCGAAAAGGTAAGATCGTTGAACTCATAGAGCTTGAGGTGACGCGGCGAAAACCGGCCCATGAGCTTCATGGTTTCCTGTACGCGCTCATTGAAGCGTTGCAGGCGTTCAACTTCTACGTTCGTAAACTCGTCTACCTTCTCGCGCTTGTTGAACAGGCCACCAAACGCAACGGCGATTTTGTCGGCTGCACCGACCGCCGGCTTTTCCACGATGGAAAGGTAAAGTTCGTTGATGAAACCATGTTCACCCGCAGTCCGGCGCCGGTAGGCTTCATCGAACATGCGCGCGAACTCTGATTTGAAGACGCCCGATGGATAGGCATCGCTTCGCGTCCGGATCGTATGCGTGACCCACTCGACACGTTCATCTGAAAGATTCCGCAGCGTCGCGTTTATCTTTTCGTGCATCCCATTGAGGTCGCCTTGATCGAGCGTCTCGAATGAAGCGCCTTGGAGCTGCAACACGGCGATAAGGGCGCCACCATCGGTAACGATGGCGCCCTCGTCTGCGTGACGTGCATAGGGGAGAAATTCAGACGGTTCTTTCTCGCGAGCGGCCATCTTGTAAGATGGCGTGCCGGCACGTTCGAGCTTTTTAGATTTCACCAGCGGAAGCCTTTGCGCTTGAGAGGTGCGACCGGCAGCGGCGAATAGCTGCTACCGCCCCACCGGCCACGATCGCGGTTGGCCCACTTGGTCCGCATCGCGAGATTGAGAAGGCGGAAGGCGTTGGGTTCGTGTCGCACGATCAAACGTGCAGCCACGAACCCGGCCCCGCCCACGCCAACCGCATAGAGCGGGTTAGCGAAGAGCAGGGCCAAGACGGCGGCCATTGCGATCAACAGCGCCGCTTCGATCGGCAGCCCCAACCACATTACCGGCCGTGACAGGGCCAGATAGACCGGCTCCACGATTAGGGGCTCTTCGTCGGACAAATCAGCCCCCGGTCATCGTGTTAAGGATGTAATCGGCGCCGAAGATCAGCGCGATACCGCCGAGAACGGCAACCAGGGGGCCGGCGCTGGCGCGGCCGGAGAAGAAGCGATAGCCGCACACGGCAAGCGCAATGACTGCGATGCTCTTAGCGAGCGCGCCGGTCAGCCAGCTTTTGATGTTGTCCGCAAAGCTCTGAATGTTGGCCGTCTGCGCATGGGCCGGTTCCGTAGCGGTCAGCGTGACCAGCGCCACCATCGCCCAAAAGGCCGGTTGCCGGAGGATGCTCTTCTTTCCACTCATTGGGACTTCTCCTTTGGGGTTTAACGACGACGGGTCAGCGTGACCCGAAGACCATCACGTTCGAGGGATTGCCGAACGCTATCCATGCCGGCGGTGGTGCCGGCGTTGGAATTGGATCAGGCGCGACGGGCGCCGGAAGTGGTGACCCCATTGGGGAAAGTGGCGACCCCATTGGGATCGAGCGCGGATCACTGGCCAGCGCTGAAGGCTGGACCGTCGCGACAGGAATAGGGGTTACTGCCTCGACCGGATCGAGGGCGCGCGGATCGACATCGACGCGCGTTGTTTTGCCGAGCTGGGAAACGATGTTGGCGGCCACGCGGTAAACCGAGCCGACGTAGCCATTGCCGAAGCCGCGCCATGTGTTG
>Ga0308157_10002411_pt1 | contig 30762 bp, 23 predicted proteins | sample PhyBR1_FD_201035 | JGI IMG/M metagenome (GOLD analysis project Ga0308157, IMG submission 201035) | Phyllosphere microbial communities from UC Gill Tract Community Farm, Albany, California, United States - DLSLB.R1 | ecosystem: Host-associated > Plants > Phyllosphere > Unclassified | place: USA...
CCGATGGTACTGCACTCGGGAGGGTGTGGGAGAGTAGGTCGCCGCCGGACATCTTCACTGGGAGTGGAGGAGTGCTGGAACCCCTGAACTGGGTGTTCGCCTCCTCCACTCCCTTTTTCATGCCCGAAACCAGTCCGGGTGCCGACGCCGTGGGTACTGGGTTCGGATTCTGGCGAGACGCCCGGGACCGAGGGAAGTGCTCTGAGACGAGCGCGGAGGGCCCTCCGGGAGCGAGAAGGCCCAGAGGTGCGAGAGAGCTCGGGAGCGAGTGCAGAAGAGCCTGGGAGCGAGAGTGCCCGGGAGCGAAGCGCGGTGGCCATGCTCCCGCGTTCAGTGAGGGGCGGGGTCAGACGCCGGCGGGCGCGTCCTCGCGCTGCCAGCGCTCCCAGCCGGCGTAGCTGCCCTCGACCTCGACGACGTCGTGGCCTGCACGGCGCAGCGCGGCAGCGGCGACGGCGGCGCGCAGCCCGGACTGGCAGAAGGCGATCACGCCGCCCTCCGCGGGATCCGGGAGCTGGTCGCGGTGGAAGAGCACCTTCCCGGCGGAGAGCTGCTCAGCGCCCGGCACCGTGCCTGCGGAGTGCTCAGAGCGGTTCCGCACGTCCAGCAGCACGGACTCGGGGCGTCGGGCGCGGAGCTCCTCGAGGGCCGCGGGGGAGACGGTCTCCGGGACGATCTCCTCGAGTCCGTCGAACGAGGTGACGTAGCCGCCGAATCCGTCGACGCCGACGCGGACGAAGTGATCGCGGATCTCCGCGGCGCTCGAGGCATCGGCGGCGAGGACCACGATCTCCGCGTCGTCGCTCTCGGGATCGAAGGCCCAGCCGATGTGCGTCGCCGCTTTCCCCGGAGCGGGGATGCTCAGCGCGCCGCGCGGCGTGCCCCGGTGGACTTCGTCGACGGGTCGGGTGTCCACGAGGGCGAGGCTGCCGCTGCGGAGCCCGGCGACGACCTCCTCCGCCTCGAGCAGTCGGGGGAGCGGCCGGTCGCCGAGGAGCGCGGGGCCGCTGAGGTTCTGTCGCTTCATGCGGCTGAAGTAGGCGTGGGCGTCGGGCTGCCCGTCGAGGAGCTCGTCGATGAACCCCTGCTCGTCGTCGGCCGCCAGATGGCGGCCCCACCAGGCGAAGCGACGCTCATAGCCGACCGTGGTCGCGGGCACCGCGCCGAGCGCCTTGCCGCACGGGGACCCGGCGCCGTGGCCCGGGAGGACCTGCACATGGTCGGGCAGTGCGAGGAGAACGTCCCGCAGGGAGGCGAAGAGCTGCCTGGCCCCCTCGAATCGGGTGTCCTCCATCCCGGCCGCCTCGTCGAGCAGGTCCGGGCGGCCCAGATCGCCGGCGAAGACGAAGTCCCCGCTGAGGAGATACCCGGGCTCCGGGGCGAAGGCGCCGTCGGTCACCAGGAAGGAGAGGTGCTCGGGGGTGTGGCCCGGGGTGTGCCGTGCCGTCACGGTCACGCCGCCCAGCCTGATCACATCGCCGTCGTGCAGGCGCTCGGCCTCGACGGCGTACTGCCAGTCCGGCCCGCCCTCCCCGGAGACGTAGGCGGTCGCTCCGGTCGCGGCGGCCAGCTCGCGCGTGCCGGAGAGGAAGTCCGCGTGCACATGCGTCTCGGTCACCGCGACGATGCGCAGCCCGTGATGTGCGGCGAGCTCCAGATAGTCGGCGACATCGCGGCGGGGGTCCACGACCAGCGCCTGCCCGGTCTCCTGACAGGCGACGAGATAGCTCGCCTGGGAGAGGTCCTCGTCGTAGAGGCGTTCGAGAAGCATCCTGTCCTCCTGGAGACTGCGAGGTGCGGCGGCAGAGGACTGCGGCGGGCGCCGGGCGTCCTGCGGCCGAGAATACGCCCCGTTCCTGGACCCTCACCACGAGCGGAGGGTCGAGCACCGCCTGTGGGAGGGCCCACGCGACCCGGTCGTCAGCCCTGCGCACCCCGTGAAAGCAGTCACGGATGACGGCGTTACCCGAGGGTCAACGCTGCGGCGTCCCCTAGAGTCGCGGAAGACAAGAGCATAGGGCGAGACGAAGAGACGGACGGTCCAGGTGGCTGAGCACAGCAACAACGGGAGCGACCGCGGCCGCGACGACGGGGGTCGTGACGGTCGGCGGCAGGACGAGCGCGGCTCGGCGCCCCGATCGGGCGCGCCCGCCGGGAGCCGTGGCACAGGTGCGCGGGGACGGCGCGACGACGTCGCTCGCCCCTACCGCGGCGACCGTGACCGCGGTCCTCGCCGTGAGGGCGAGCGCCGCGACGGCGACCGTCGGCGCCTGGACGAGCGCCCCCGGGGCGAGCGCGGCGCGCGCGAGGACCGAGCCCGCCGGGACGACCGAGCCCGCCGGGACGACGGATTCCGGCGGGACGACCGCGGCCGGGGCGAGGCCCGACGCGGGGAGCGCCCGTCTCGCGAGGATCGCCCCTACGGCTCGACCTCCCGCCGCGAGGACCGACCGTGGCGTGGGTCCGACGACCGGCGCGGCCCGTCCGACGACCGCCGCGGCGGCCGTGACCGACAGGGCCCTCGATCCGATCGTGACCGTCGGGACGACCGGCCCAGAGGGGACCGGCGGGACCGCTCCGAGGAGCGCGGGCGTCAGGGGCGGGACCGGCAGGACGGCTGGGAGCCGCGCGGTCGCCGCGACGAGCGAGACAGCCGCGATCGCCCGGACAGCCATGACCGGCGCGATCGCCGTGACGACCACGGCCGGCGGGACCACCGCGACCGCGGGGACCACCGTGATCGGCGTGATGACCGTCGTGGTCGCCGTGACGACCAGGGTCGCGTGCGCGATGACCGCCGCAGCGGCCGTCCCGGCGAGGAGCAGCGCGCCGACCGGCCGATCGAGCCGCGCGTGCCGGAGGGCATCACCGGTCGCGAGCTGGACAAGGAGACCCATGAGGAGCTGCGCGGGCTGAGCAAGGAGACCGCCGAGCGCGTCGGCCGGCACCTCGTCTCCGCGCATCTGCTCGAGGACCGTGACCCGGAGACCGCGCTCGCCCATGCCCGCTTCGCGGCCCGCCTCGGCGGCCGCGTCGGCATCGTCCGCGAGATCCACGGCATCTTCGCGTATCGCGCGGGCGACTACCGCACCGCCTCCCGCGAGCTGCGCACCGCGATGCGCATCACCGGTCGCAGCGACGTGCTCCCGATGATCGCCGACTGCGAGCGCGGCCTCGGCCGCCCCGAGCGGGCGCTGGACATCGCGGCCTCGGAGGCCGCGAACGACCTCGGCGTCGAGGCCGCGATCGAGCTGATGATCGTCGTGGCCGGCGCCTATGCGGACACCGGCGACATCCAGACCGCCCTCGGCACGCTCGAGATCCCGGCGCTGCGCCACAAGGTCGACGGACGCTGGCAGGTGCGGCTCTGGGTCGCCTACGCCGATCTGCTCGAGCGCGCGGACCGCGAGGAGGAGGCTCGGCGCTGGATCACGCTGGCCGCCGACGCGGACACCGAGGGCCTCACGGACGCCGCCGAGCGGCTCGGACGCCCTGCCCCCGCCCCCTCGGAGGAGCCTGTCTGGGAGGGGGACGAGCAGATCCGCGTGCTCGACGCCTTCGATCCCGAGGCCGCGGACGAGGAGCCGGAGGCCGAGACCGCAGCACCGGACGCGGTCGATGAGGACGCGGCCGACGAGGACGACGCCGACGAGGAGCCGGGAGTCGAGGGCGAGCCCGCGGACGACCAGGAGCCGACGTCCGAGGAGCCCTCGCGCGACGAGATCGCCTCCGAGAACGGACCGTCGGACTCCCCGCAGCCCCTCCCCGAGGAGGAGCCCGAGGCGCGCGAGGAGTCCGCGTGATCCGCCGCCCGGGCCCCTCGCTGCTCGACCTGCACGACGCGCTGCTGTTCGACCTCGACGGCACCCTCATGCACGGGGCGCGGCCCATCCCGCACGCCGTCGGGGCCGTCGACGCCGCGCGTGCCGCGGGACGCTCCGTCGTCTTCGCCACGAACAACGCCTCGCGCACCCCGCAGCAGGCCGCCGACCACCTCGCCGTCATCGGCCTGAGCGCGAGCCCCGAGGAGTTCATCACCTCCCCGCAGGTCGCCTCGCGACTGCTCGCCGACGACCTCGCGCCGGGATCGAAGGTGCTGGTCGTCGGCGGTCCGAGCCTCGCCGAGCAGCTGCGCGCCGACGGCCTGGACCCCGTGGAGTCCGACGCGGAGGATGTCGTCGCCGTGGTCCAGGGCTGGTCCCCGGACCTCGGCTGGGAGCGCCTGGCCGAGGGGGCGTACGCGATCCGTCGCGGCGCCCGCTGGATGGCCACCAACGTCGACGCGACCCTGCCCACCGAGCGCGGGCTCGCCCCCGGCAACGGCTCCCTGGTCGCGGCGCTGCGCCACGCCACCGGCGCCGAGCCGGAGGTCGCCGGCAAGCCTGAGCCCGGCATGTTCACGGTCGCCGCCGCGCAGGTCGGCTCGCGCCGTCCCCTCGTGGTCGGCGACCGCCTGGACACCGACATCGAGGGCGCCGTCCGCGCCGGGATCGACTCCCTGCTGGTGCTCACCGGCGTGGACACCGTCGAGACCGCTCTGCGGGCCGAGCCCGTGCGCCGCCCGACCTACATCACCCCCGACCTCGCCGAGATCGCCGCACCCTTCCCGCTTCCCGTCGTCGACGGGGAGACCGCGCGCTGCGGCGCGGTGAGCGTGCGCCGGCAGGGCGAGGACATCGCCGTGCTGCACGGCGAGGCCCGCGACCCCCGCGTGCTGCGGGCCGTGCTCGCCCTGCTGCGCGCCCTCTGCCCCGAGCATGCCTGGGGCGGACGGCTCCTGGAGCGCGACGGCGCCGAGGCCCTGCCGGCGGCCGCCGCGGCGCGGTGAGCGGCGACCGCCTCGACCTGGCACTGCTGGGCGCCGGCCTCGCGCGCTCGCGCACCCATGCGCGCCGCATCGTCGAGGAGGGGCGGGCGCGGATCGACGGCCGACGGGCCGACAAGCCGTCCGCGCCGGTCGCCCCCGGCCAGCAGCTGAGCGTGGTCGACGTGCCCGACGGCGTCGAGTACGCCTCCCGCGCCGCGCACAAGCTGGCCGGCGCCCTCGAGCTGCTCGACCTGGACCCGCGCGGTCTGCTCTGCCTCGACGCCGGGGCCTCCACCGGCGGGTTCTCCGACGTGCTGCTGCGCCGCGGCGCCGCCGGCGTGTTCGCCGTCGACATCGGTCACGACCAGCTCGCCGCCCACGTCCGGGACGATCCCCGCGTCCGGGTGCGCGACGGCACGAGCGTGCGGGACCTCACCCCGCAGCTTCTCGGCGCCCGCGTCGACCTCGTGGTCGCGGACCTCTCCTTTATCTCCCTGCGGACAGTCCTCGCCCCGCTCGCCGGGGTCGTCGCACGGCATGGGACGCTGCTGCTGATGGTGAAGCCCCAGTTCGAGGTGGGGCGTCGGGCGCTTCCCCGCTCCGGCGTGGTCACCGATCCGGAGGACCGGATCCGGGCCGTGACCGGCGTGGTCGAGGCCGCCGCCGGCTCCGGTCTCGAGCTCGCCGCCGTCGGGCCGAGCACCCTGCCCGGCCAGGACGGCAACCGCGAGTACTTCGTGCACCTGCGCCCCGAGGTGCGCCGGCGCCCCGAGAGCTCCGGCGCGGACGGCCCCACCTGCGCCCCCGACGCCGAGGCCTGTGACATGATCGGGGCTGCCGTGCGCGGGGACCTCCCGCAGCGCCGCCGCGACCCGCTGACCCGCCAGGAGGACTGACCCATGCGACGGTTCCTCCTGTACGTGCACACCGGTCGTCGCGCCGCCCTGCGCGCCACGCTCACCGTCCTCGAGGAGCTGCGGCGCCGCGGCGTGCGCGGCGTGGTCGTCGACGAGCAGGTCGACGAGATCCTCGCCCTGCCCGAGGACATGGCGCCCCCGCGCCTGCTGACCTTCCTCACCAACGGCGGCGTCGACGTGCTCGACGCCGTCTCCGCCGCGGACCTCGTCGAGCTCGGGATCGTGCTCGGCGGCGACGGCACGATCCTGCGCGCCCTCGAGGCGGTGCGGGAGGCCGACGTCCCCGTGCACGGGGTGAATCTCGGCCACGTCGGCTTCCTCGCCGAGAGCGAGGTGGAGGACCTCTCGATCACCGTCGCGCGGCTCCTGGACGGCGACTACGAGATCGAGAAGCGCTCCACGCTCGACATCGCCGTCCTGGACGAGCACGACGAGCAGGTCGGGCACCACTGGGCGCTGAACGAGGCCTCACTGGAGAAGGCCGACCGGCAGAAGATGATCAACGTCGCGATCGAGATCGACGGCCGCCCCGTCTCGAGCTTCGGCGCCGACGGCGTGCTGCTGTCCACCTCGACCGGCTCGACCGCCTACGCCTTCAGCGCCGGAGGGCCCGTGATCTGGCCCGAGGTCGACGCGATGATGCTGATCCCGCTCGCCGCCCACGCCCTCTTCGCCCGCCCGCTGGTGCTGGGACGCTCCTCCGAGGTCGCCGTCGAGATGACCATGGACAACCGCGACGAGGCGATCCTCACCCTCGACGGCCGTCGCGGGGAGGACATCGTGGCCGGGATGCGGATCGAGGCGCGGCTGTCCGACCACTCCGTGCGACTGGTCCGCCTCGCCCCGACGCCGTTCGCCGATCGATTGGTCGAGAAGTTCCAGCTGCCCGTCGTGGGCTGGCGGGGCCGCGGCCCGCGCACCCGCTGAAGGACCCTGCCGTGCTGTCCACCCTGCGCATCCGCCACATCGGCGTGATCGACGACGCCCTGCTCGAGTTCGGCCCGGGCTTCACCGCCCTGACCGGCGAGACCGGCGCCGGCAAGACCATGATCGTCACCGGGCTGACCATGCTGCTCGGGGGACGCCTCGACAGGGGGCGCACCCGCGGCTCCAGCACCGTCGACGGCACCCTCGCGCTCGCCGGGCACACGGAGCTCGAGGCCGCCATGGACGAGCTCGGGGCCGAGGAGGACGACGGCGAGGTGCTCGTGGTGCGCCGCCTGACACGCGACGGCCGCTCCCGTGCCCAGATCGGCGGGGTCCCCGTCCCGATCGGCACGCTCTCGCGCCTGGTCGGTACTGCCGTGACCGTCCACGGCCAGTCCGACCAGCAGCGTCTCCGCGACCACGACGCACAGCGCGAGGCGCTGGACCGCTTCGCCGGGGAGGAGATCGCCCCGCTGCTCGAGCAGCACCGCGGGATCTGGCGCGAGCGCACCGCCCTCACCGAGCGCCTCGCCGAGCTCGAGGCGCTCCTGGCCGAGCGGGACCGGCGCGGCACCGCCCTCGCCGAGGCGCTCGAACGGCTCGAGCGGTCCGACCCCCAGGCGGGGGAGGACGACGCCCTGCGCGCCGAGATCGAGCGGCTCGGCAACGCGGAGGAGCTGCGCGGCGCCGCCGGCCAGGCGGCCCTCGCGCTCGTCGGCGACGACGACGGCCCCGCCGCCGGCTCCCTGCTCGACATCGCCGGGGAGTCCCTCGCCCGCGCCACGCGCACCGACCCGACCCTCCAGCCCCTCACTGAGAGGCTCGACGCGGTGCGCATCGAGCTGTCCGACATCGCCGGGGAGCTCTCGAGCTACGCCGACGGGATCGACGCCTCTCCGGGCCGCATCGAGGAGGCCAACGAGCGCCTCCACGAGCTGACCGTGCTCGTGCGCGACCTGGGCGGCCTGCTCCCGGCCGAGGACGGCCCCGCCGAGGACGTCACGACGCTGCTGGAGACCTCCCGCACCGCGGCCCAGGAGCTCGACCGCTTCGAGGGGGCCGAGGAGGAGCGCGGCGCCGTCGCGGCCCGCCTGGCCGAGAGCGAGGGCGAGCTCTCCGCGGCCGCGGACGCGCTGACCGCGGCCCGCACCGCCGCGGCCGCCTCCCTCTCCGACGCCGTCCAGGAGGAGTTGCGTCACCTCGAGATGCCCGACGCCGAGATCCGGGTCGAGGTCACGGGGCGCGCCCACCGCTCCCACGGCCGCGACGAGGTCGCGATCCTGCTCGCCCCGCACCCCGGCGCCGACCACCTGCCCGTGGCCCAGGCCGCCTCCGGCGGCGAGCTCTCCCGCGTCATGCTCGCCCTCGAGGTGGCGCTGGCCTCCTCGCGCAGCGACCGCACCGCCGCCCCGGTGTTCGTGTTCGACGAGATCGACGCGGGGATCGGCGGCCGCGCCGCCCTCGCCGTCGGCCAGCGCCTGGCACGGCTGGCCCGCCATGCGCAGGTCATCGTCGTCACCCACCTGCCGCAGGTCGCCGCGCACGCCTCCACGCACCTGCAGATCGTGAAGACCTCGCAGGACGGCGAGACCAGCTCGACCGTCGAGACGCTCGACCGTCCGGGCCGGATCCGGGAGCTCGCCCGCATGCTCGCCGGCGACGACGCCTCAGACGTCGCGCTCGCCCATGCCGAGGAGCTGCTGGACGAGGCCGGACGGACGCACCGATGAGCGGCGCCCGCTCGGAGGGCGTGGCCCGGCTCGGCAAGCGCACCAAGGACCTCACCAAGCGGCTGCGTCCCGGCGAGATCGCGATCATCGACCACGAGGACATCGACCGCGTCGCCGCCGAGGCCCTCGTAGAGCGCGAGCCCGCGGCCGTCCTGAACGTCGCCGCCTCCACCTCCGGCCGCTACCCCAATGCGGGCCCGCGGATCCTCGTCGAGGCGGGGATCGTGCTCGTGGACTCCCTCGGCGACGAGGTCTTCGAGGGGATCCGGGACGGAGAGCTGATCACCGTCGAGGACGGGCAGGTCCGGCTCGGCGAGGTGCTCGTCGCGGACGGCACGCGGCAGGACGACGACACCATCGCCGCCTCCCAGGAGGCCGCCCGGGAGGGCCTGTCCGAGCAGCTCGAGCTGTTCGCCGAGAACACGATGGAGTACATGCTCCGCGAGCGCGACCTGCTGCTGGACGGCATCGGCGCGCCGGACGTCGCCACCCGCATGGACGGCAGGCCCGTGCTGATCGTGGTGCGCGGCTACCACTACAAGGAGGACCTCGCGACGCTGAAGCCCTTCCTGCGCGAGAACCGGCCCGTGATCATCGGGGTCGACGGCGGGGCGGATGCGGTGCTCGAGGCCGGGTTCCGGCCCGACATGATCATCGGCGACATGGACTCGGTCTCCGACCGGGCCCTGCGCGGCGGAGCCGAGCTCGTCGTCCACGCCTATCGCGACGGCCGCGCGCCGGGGATGGAGCGTCTGGCGGAGCTCGGCCTGGACGAGGACGCGATCGCCTTCCCCGCCTCCGGCACCAGCGAGGACATCGCGATGCTGCTGGCCGACGAGAAGGGCGCCTCGGTCATCGTGGCCGTCGGCACCCACGGCACCCTCGAGGAGTTCCTCGACAAGGGCCGCGCCGGCATGAGCTCGACCTTCCTCACACGGCTGAGGATCGGCTCCAAGCTCGTCGACGCGAAGGGCGTCTCCCGCCTGTACCGTCAGAGAATCTCCACCTTCCAGCTCGTGCTGCTGGCGGTCGCGGGGCTCGCCGCCCTCGCGGTGGCCCTGTGGGCCACACCGGGCGGGCAGGCCCTGGTGCAGATCCTGTTCGCCCGCCTCGACGGGCTCCTGTCCTGGTTCACCACGCTGTTCACACCCCGGGCCACCGGGTCGTAGGAGGGTCCCGACCCCGTGATCGACTTCCGATACCACCTCGTCTCGCTGATCTCCGTGTTCCTGGCGCTCGCCGTCGGGATCGTGCTCGGCGCCGGTCCGCTGCGCGAGAACCTCGGCGACCAGCTCGCCGGCCAGGTCGAGCAGCTCCGCACCGAGCAGGAGCAGCTGCGCACCGAGGCCGAGCAGCTCTCCGCCCAGAACGACCAGCTCTCCTCCTTCGTCACCGAGATCGGGCCCGAGCTCGTCTCCGGGACGCTCGAGGGCGACCGCGTCGCCGTCCTCACCGACGACAGCTCCACCCGCACCTCCGTCGAGCGGGTCACCACGCTGCTGGAGGAGGCCGGCGCCTCCGGCGTCGTCCGCATCGAGCTGCAGAGCACGCTGTGGGAGCCGGGACGCGAGCAGGAGCGGGCTGACGCGGTCGCCGCGGTGCGCGAGATCGCGCCGGCGGTGCTCGAGGAGGCCGACGGCGAGGAGCTCACTGACTCCCAGCTGCTCTCCTCGCTGGTCCCGACGCTGCTGGCGGGGGACGAGGCCTCCGGCGTGGACGCCGCGACGCGCGACCAGCTGTGGCAGGTGCTGACGGACCGCTCGATGGTGGCCGTCGACGGGGAGGCCCCCGCCGCGGTCGACGCCGTGATCCAGGCCAGCGCCGCCCCCGAGGAGCTCGCCGACGACGCCGAGGACGACGCCGCCGCGGCGGAGCGCGCCCAGGGCCTGCTCGCCTCCCGCACCAGCATGCTCGGCACCCTCGCGAGCACGGGCCTGCCCGCGGTGGTCTCCGCCGTGACGCCCGCGAACGACGCCTCCACCGGCATCCTGCGCACCGTGCGCGGCGAGAGCACCTACGACGAGCTGTCCACCACCGATCGGCTCCAGGAGCCCGACGGGCCGGTCCTCGCCGTGCTCGCCCTGGTCGAGCAGACCCGCGGAGGCTCCGGCGCCTACGGCACCACGGCCGACGCCGAGGACCGCCTGCCCGCCCTGCCCGAGACCGAGGGGCTCCCGTCCGCCGACGGCGGCGAGGGGACGGGCGGCGAGGGGACCGGCCAGGACGAGGGCGCCGCCTCCGACGGCGGGGGAGCGGAGTGAACCCCGCGCTGCGCCGGGAGCTCACGCGCACCAACTTCGCCGGCCGCGAGGTGAGCCTCGCCGAGGGAGCGCTCGTCGTCGCCGGCGCCTGCGTCCTCGCGGCACGGACGGGCCGGCCCGCGGACCTCGCCGCGCTCGCCGGGATCGGTGGTCTCGGCCTGCTCGACGACCTCCTCGAGCCGCATCAGCGGCGCGCCGGCCGCCCCGTGTCCAAGGGGCTGCGCGGACACCTGAGCTCGCTGCGGCGCGGACAGGTCACCACCGGCGCGGCGAAGGCGCTGGGCATCCCCGCCCTCGCCCTCCTGGCCACGGCGTCGGCGCCCCGACCGCGCGGCGGCGCGATGGTCCCGCTGGACGCCGCACTGGCGGCCGGCTGCGCGAACCTCGCCAACCTCCTTGACCTGCGTCCCGGCCGGGCGCTGAAGGTCGTTCTCCCGCCGGCAGCGCTGCTGGCCCTCGCCGCCGGCGAGGACGCACGGCCCCGCAGCGGGGCGCGGCTGGCCCTCGCGGCCCTGCTGCCGGGGCTGACCGCCCTGCCCGCCGATCTGCGCGAGCGCGGCATGCTCGGGGACGCCGGCGCCAACGTGCTCGGCGCCGCCGTCGGGGCCGCCGCGACCCGCGTCCTGCCGACCCCGGCGCGGCTCGCGCTGCTGGGCGGCGTGGTCGCGCTGACCCTCGCCAGCGAGCGCGTCAGCTTCAGCGCCGTCATCGAGAGCACCCCGGCGCTGCGCAGGATCGATCAGGCCGGGCGCCTGCCCGTCCCCGCCGCGGACGATCCGGAGGAGGCGCGATGACGGATCACGGCCGCGCACCGGACGCAGGACCGAACGCCGGGCCGGGCACCGCACCGACCGCCGAGCCTGCGTCCCGGGCCGCCCCGACGCGCGGCGGCGGCATCGCCCGCTCCGTCCTGCGCGGCGCCGGCGTGATCCTCGTCGTCACCGTGATCGCCCGGATCGCGGGCTTCGTGCGCTATCTCGTCTTCGGCGCGAGCGTCGGCGCCGGCGACGTCGGCACCGCGTACACCACGGCGAACATGCTCCCCAACGTCCTGTTCGAGATCGTGGCCGGCGGCGCGCTGGCCGCCGCGGTGGTCCCGCTCATCGCCGGCCTCGTCCCCGAGCGCGACCCGGACCGCGAGGACGCGGACGCCCCGGCGGGCGGCGCCGCAGCGGCAGGAGCGGCGGCGGCGGCGAGCGAGGCCGCGACCGCGGAGCCGACGGCTGAGCAGACCGCGGCGGACAGCGGGACGGAGGACGTCGCGGCCGACGGGCCCGGGGGACAGGAGCCCGCCGCTCCGGAGGCTGCGCGTGCTCGCCGGGCGGCCGGGGGCGCGGCGCTGGCCGATCGGATCGTCTCGGTGCTGCTGACCTGGACGCTGCTGGGCACCGTGCTGCTCGCCGCGCTCATGATCGCCCTCGCCGAGCCGCTCGCGGAGCTGCTGCTGTCCGCCGACGAGGCCGGCGCCGCGGGCGTCGGGCTCGGCGCCACCCTGCTGCGGATCTTCGCGGTCCAGCTCCCGATGTACGGCATCTCCGTCGTGCTCGCGGCCTACCTGCAGGCGCGCCGACGCTTCCTGTGGCCGGCGATGATGCCGCTGCTGTCCTCCCTCGTGGTGATGGCCAGCTACCGCGTCTACGCGATGCTCGTGCCGTCGGTCGCGACGATCTCCACGATCGACAGCGCCGCCGTGCAGTGGCTGGGCTGGGGCACGACCGCGGGCGTCGCCGTCATGGCCGTCCCCGTCGCGATCGCGGCCGTCCGCTCAGGTCTGCGGGTCCGCCCCGCCATGCGCCTGCCTCCCGAGCACCTGCGGCGCGCGCTCGCGCTCGGCGGTGCGGGCCTCGGCGCGGTCGGCGCCCAGCAGCTCGTCCTCGCCCTGGTGATGGTCCTGGCGATGCGGGCCGGCGGCGTCGGCACCCTGCCGATCTTCCAGTACGCCCAGGCGCTGTACCTCCTGCCCTACGCGGTGCTCGTCGTGCCGCTGGTGACCTCCGTGTTCCCGCACCTGTCCGAGCTGCGGCTGGTCGGGGACGTCACCGGCTTCGCCCGCGTCGCCGCGGTGTCCGTGCGGACCGTCATGGCCGTCTCCGTGGTCGGCGCGGCGATGCTGATCGCCGCCGGACCGGCGCTCGGCCAGTTCTTCCGCCACATCGACCGCGCCGAGGCGACCGGGGTCGGCGCCGCCACCGCGGGCCTCGCCCTCGGGCTGGTCGGCTTCGCTGTCGCGACCCAGTGCACGCGCATCCTCTCGGCCGCCCTGCGCGCCCGGGACGCGCTCCTGGTGGGGGCCGCCGGCTGGGGCATCGCCGGCATCGTGCTGCTCGTGGTGGTCCTGCCCAGCCCGGTCCGCTCCGCCGCGGAGGCGGCGACCGCCTTCGCCCTCGCGATCGCGGCGGGCATGGCCGTGGGCGGCCTCGTCGGGCTCTCCCGGATCTGGGACCTGCTCGAGCACGGCGGACACGACCGCCAGGTCCTGCGCACCGCCTTCGCCGTCCCCTTCGCGGTGGTGCTCGGCGCCGTGCCCGGTCTCCTGCTCGACCGGCTCCTGGTGACCGTGGACACCGGCGAGGCGGTCTCGGTGCTGTGCGGGATCCTCAGCGGCCTCGTGGCCGCGATCGTCTCCGCCGCGATCCTGGGCGCCGTGGACCGGGAGCTCGTCCGCGGCGTGCGCAGCCGTCTGCGGAGGGCGCGCTGATGCGTGTCCTGCTCGTGCGTCCCACGGCGAGCGGGGGACTGGCCGCCCACGTCGACCAGGAGCTCGCCCTGCTCCTCGGCGCCGGGCACGAGGCGGCCGAGGCGCCGGTGCGGATCCGGGAGCGGCCCAGCCCCCGCCACGACGCCGCCACCGTCGTCGCCCTGCGTCGCATCCTCCGGGGAGCGACGGAGCCCGTCGCCGTCCACGCGCACGGCCTGCGCGCCGGGGCGCTCGCCGCACTGGCCGTCCCCCGCCGCGGAGGCCACCGCCTCGTGGTCACCCTCCACAACCGCACCGTCGGCGGCCTCGTGACCCGCCTGATCGGCGGTGCGCTGCTGCGCGTCCTCGCCCGTCGCGCCGACGTCGTCCTCGCCGTCTCCCCGGACCTCGCGGAGCAGGCGCGGGCGGCGGGGGCGAAGGACGTGCGCCACGCCCTCGTGCCTGCCCCCGCAGCGGGCGATGTCGCGCCCGTCACCGCCGACCCGCCGACGCGCCCGGGCGCCGCGGTGATGCCGCGCACGCCGCCGTCGGCCGCGTCGACGGAGGGGCCGGGCAGTGCGGAGGCGGGGGACGGGGATGTGCTCGACGCGCTCGTCATCGCGCGGCTCGCACCGCAGAAGGGCCTGCACGACCTGCTCGACGCGGCCGTGCTGCTGCGCGACGCCGGGGTGCGGATCCGGATCGCCGGCGACGGCCCGCTGCGCGCCGAGCTCGACGCGCGACTGGCAGCGGAGGATCTCCCCGTCGAGCTCCTCGGACGCCGCGAGGACGTCCCCGACCTGCTGCGCAGCGCCGATCTCGTGCTCTCCGCGGCGCGCTGGGAGGGGCAGCCCGTGGCGCTCCAGGAAGCCCTCGGAGCCGGCCGCGCGATCGTCGCGACCGACGCCGGCGGCACCCGCTGGGTCACCGGCACCGCCGCCCGTCTCGTCCCCGTCGGCGATCCCGCGGCGCTCGCCGCGGCCGTCCTCGCCCTGCGCGATCCGCTCGAGCGCGCCCGCTGCGAGGCCGCCTCGCGGCGCCGGGCCCGGGAGCTGCCGAGGGCGGAGGATCTGCTCGCCCAGCTCGAGGAGGTCCTCGCCCCGGCACCGGGCTGATGGTAGGTTGGCCGTCCGTGGAAGACACGAGCGCGAGCACACCCCAGGCCGGCACCGGCCCCATCCCGCAGACCGGCACCGGTCCCATCCCCCGGATCGGGGCGGCCGCAGCGGCTCGCCCGTTCCGCAACCCCGGCACCACCAAGCACATCTTCGTCACCGGCGGAGTCGTCTCCAGCCTCGGCAAGGGACTGACCGCCTCCTCACTCGGGATGCTGCTGCGCAGCCGCGGGCTGCGCGTGACGATGCAGAAGCTGGACCCGTACCTCAACGTGGACCCGGGCACCATGAACCCCTTCCAGCACGGCGAGGTGTTCGTCACCGAGGACGGCGCCGAGACCGACCTGGACATCGGCCACTACGAGCGGTTCCTGGACGAGGACCTCTCCGCGAACGCGAACGTCACCACCGGTCAGGTGTACTCCACCGTCATCGCCAAGGAGCGGCGCGGCGAGTACCTGGGCGACACGGTGCAGGTCATCCCGCACATCACCGATGCCATCAAGCAGTCGATGCGCTCCCAGGCCGGCGACGGGGTGGACGTGATCATCACCGAGATCGGCGGCACCGTCGGCGACATCGAGTCCCAGCCCTTCCTCGAGGCGGCCCGGCAGGTGCGCCAGGACGTGGGGCGCGAGAACGTGTTCTTCGTGCACGTCTCGCTCGTGCCGTTCATCGGCCCCTCCCAGGAGCTGAAGACCAAGCCCACCCAGCACTCGGTCGCCGCGCTGCGCTCGATCGGCATCCAGCCCGACGCGATCGTGCTCCGCAGCGACCGGCAGCTGCCCACCTCGGTCAAGGCGAAGATCTCCTCGATGTGTGACGTGGACCTCGACGCGGTCGTCACCTGCGCCGACGCCCCCTCGATCTACGAGATCCCGCTCGTGCTGCACGGCGAGGGCCTGGACGCCTACGCGATCCGGCGCCTGGACCTGCTCAGCCACGACGTGGACTGGTCCCAGTGGGAGGAGCTGCTGCGACGCGTCCACCACCCCTCCTACGAGGTGACCGTGGCGCTGGTGGGGAAGTACGTCGACCTGCCCGACGCGTACCTGTCGGTGACCGAGGCGCTGCGCGCCGGCGGCTTCCACCACAGCGCGAAGGTGACGATCCGCTGGGTCGAGTCGGACCTCTGCGCGAGCCCCGAGGGGGCCGCCGCGCAGCTCGCCGACGTCGACGCGATCGTGGTGCCGGGCGGGTTCGGCGTGCGCGGCGTGGACGGGAAGGTCGGCGCGCTGCGCCACGCCCGCACCCACGGCCTGCCCGCGCTCGGGCTGTGCCTGGGCATGCAGTCGATGGTCATCGAGTACGCCCGCACCGAGCTGGGCCTCGCGGGCGCGCACTCCACCGAGTTCGATCCCGCCACGGCGAATCCGGTCATCGCGACAATGGCCGAGCAGGAGGAGATCGTCGCCGGCGGGGGCGATCTCGGGGGAACGATGCGGCTCGGCGCCTACGACCACTCCCTCGTCGAGGGCTCGCTCGCCGCGCGGGTCTACGGCAGCACGGAGGTCTCCGAGCGCCACCGTCACCGCTACGAGGTCAACAACCTCTACCGCGACCGGCTCGAGGAGGCGGGGCTGCGCATCTCGGGCGTCTCCGCGCTGGACGAGGAGCGCTCCCTCGTCGAGTTCGTCGAGCTCGACCCGGCCGTGCACCCGTTCTACATCGGCACCCAGGCCCATCCCGAGCTGAAGTCCCGCCCCACCCGCGCCCATCCGCTGTTCGCCGGGCTGATCGGCGCCGCGCTCGAGCTGCAGAAGTCGACGCGCCTGCTGGAGGTCGAGCCCGACGGCACGGTGCCCGAGCTCGCCGCGTTCTCGGCGGCGGACTCCGAGGAGCACACCGATGACGAGCGCTGAGCACGGCGGCGACGGGGCCCCGCTGCGGGACGAGGCGGACCGCCGTTCCGTCCCGGAGCGGCGCACGGTGCACGAGGGGATGGTCTTCGACCTCGTGCGGGACACGATCGACTTCGCGCCCGGCGTGCGCTTCGACCGCGAGTACCTCCGCCACACGGGCGCCGTCGCGGTGCTCGCCCTCGACGAGGCCGGACGGGTGCTGCTGATCCAGCAGTACCGCCACCCCGTCGGCCACCGACTGTGGGAGATCCCCGCCGGCCTGCTCGACCTCGCCGGCGAGTCGCCCCAGGTCGCCGCGGCCCGAGAGCTGGCCGAGGAGGCCGGCTGCGAGCCGCTGCGCCTGTCCACGCTCGTCGACCTCCGCCCGAGCCCCGGCGGCAGCGACGAGGTGATCCGGGTCTACCTCGCGGAGGGCGTGCGGGCGAGCGAGGAGGAGTTCGAGCGCGTCCACGAGGAGGCGGAGCTCGTCAGCCGCTGGGTCCCTCTCGCGGAGGCCGTCACCGCCGTGCTCGAGGGCCGCATCACCAACGCCACGACGGTCGCCGCGCTGCTGGCCCTGCAGGCGCTGCGCGGAGGGGGCGCCGAGCACGCGCCTCTCCGTCCGGCCGACGCACCGTTCATGGAGCGTCCGGGCCGCGACTGAGCACCCCCGGCGAGGTGCCGGTGAACGATGCACGGAGCGCGGCGAGCCCCCGGCGGAGCACCTCCTCGCCGGAGGCCGCCCCCGTGCCGTGCAGTCGCGCGTACACAGGGGCGAGGTGCGTGTCGACGGGCGTGGAGAGCTCCTCCGCTTCCAGCGCACCGGTCATCGCGCTGCCGATCACGAGGTTCGACAGCGCATAGGAGGCGGCCAGCGGGTCGCTCGCCCCCTCCTGCACCAGCAGGGTGCACAGCCGTTCGGACAGCGCGAGATGGTGGGGGCCGCGCAGCGCACGACGGGGGAGGACCTGCAGGGCCCAGGGGTGTCGGCGCAGGTGCCTGAAATGGTGCAGCAGGAGCTCGTCGAGCACTGCGGCTCCTGTGGCGCTCGCCTGCACGATCTCCTGCACCGGGGCATCGGCGCCGAGCGCGGAGTCCAGCGCGAGGTCGAGTACGTCCTCGAGCGAGCGCACCCGGGAGTAGAGGCTCGACGGGGCCACTCCCAGCGCGGAGGCCACCGCGCGCATCGTCAGCGCCTCCGTACCGCCCTCGTCCAGCAGCCTCACAGCGACGCGCGCGATCCCTCCGGCATCGAGCACACGGGTGCGGCGCACCGCGGGAGGATCGGTCCAGTAGCTCACGAACCCACACTAACCGAACTCTGTAAGGTTAGTGGCATGCTCGATGCCGAACTGCTCCCGCTCGCCTCCGATCGCGCCCGTCTGCGCCCGCTGCGCCTCGAGGACGCCTCCGCCTATGCCGAGGGGACCGCCGACGCGGCGGTCCGCGCCCATGCCCACCTGCCCGCCCCGCACTACACCCCGGACTCCGTCCGGACCATGATCGCCGAGGCCGTGGAGCCCGGGCTCGCCCGCGGCGACCTCGCCGTTCTGGCCGTCGCCGACCCCGCCAGCGATGCGTTCGCCGGATCGCTGGTGCTTTTCGACGTCACCGAGGACGAGGCGGAGGTGGGATTCTGGATGCATCCAGCCCACCGCGGACGCGGTCTGGCGCGCGCCGCCGTGGACCTCGCCGCCGAGCTCGCCTCCCGCAGCGGCATGAGACGTCTGCGGGCGCGCACCTCGCCCGGGAACACCGCCTCGCGGGAGCTCCTGGCCCGGGCCGGCTTCGCCGAGGAGGGACGCTCCGTGGGCACGGCCCCGTCCGGGGAGGACGTCGAGCTGATCACCCTGGTGCGGGGGAGTCTCGAGGGCGACCGCTGAGGTCAGTCCGCCTCGACCAGCGCCCGGTGGATCACCGGCGCGGCCTGCTCGGCCTGCCAGGTGCGCGCGCCGAGGTCGATCAGCTCCTGCTCGAGCTCCGCCTCGGCGGGGGCCTCCTCGTGCTCCCACACCCACTGGCGCAGCAGCGCAGGCTGGAGCACGTTCTCCGGCGGCATCTCGAGGTCCTCCGCACGCTCGTTCACCGCGGCGCGCACGTGCTGGTAGCGCTCCGAGACCTCGGGGTACTTCTTGGACCAGAGCTTGTGGGGCGGGGGATAGGAGCGCTCGGACCGCTCGGGAAGATGCGCGGCAGGCAGCTCGATACCGGAGCGCGCCGCCTGCCACCACCGGTCCTTGTGGCGGAGCTTCGCCGGCAGCGCCCGGTCGAAGGCCTCGCGACCCCTCGGAGCCTCCTTCGCGGCGGCCACGAGGTCGCGGTCGCGGATCACGCGGTGCGGGGAGAGATCGGCCTCGCTCGCGAGCTGGTCGCGCCGGGTCCACATCTCCCGTGCCGCGGCGAGCTGCTTCGCGGTGCGCAGGGAGCCGAGGCCGTGCAGGCCCCGCCAGCTGGACGAGCGGGTCGGGCCGTGCTCCCGGGCGAGCTCGTGGGCGAACTCCTGCAGCGCCCAGTCCGCCTTCCCCGCGTCCTCCAGCCGCCCCTGCAGCACGTCGCGCACCTGCACGAGCACCTCGACGTCGAGCGCCGCGTAGACGAGCCAGTCCTCCGGCAGCGGCCTGGTCGACCAGTCCGCGGCCGAGTGCTCCTTCGCCAGGCGCAGCCCGAGCGTCTCCTCGACGACCGCGCCGAGCCCCACGCGCTCCATGCCCAGCAGTCGGGCGGCCAGCTCCGTGTCGAACAGCGAGCCCGGGTGCAGGCCCAGCTCGGCGAGGCTCGGCAGGTCCTGCCCGGCCGCGTGGAGCACCCACTCCCGCTCGCCCAGGAGCGTGCGCAGGGTGCCCGGCATGGAGAAGGCGAGCGGGTCGATGAGCGCGGTGCCCGCCGCCTCGGTGCGCAGCTGCACGAGATAGGCGCGGGAGCTGTAGCGATAGCTCGAGGCCCGCTCGGCGTCGACCGCGACCGGCTCGGCGGGATCCGCGGCGGCGGCCTCGCACCACGCCAGCAGCGGCTGGATGCGGTCGATCACCGGGACGAGGCCGTCCCGGGGAGCGGTGAGGTCCTGCAGGGGCGGCGTGCCGCTCTCCGCGCTCATCGCAGGTCCTCGGAGTCCTCCGCACGGGGCGCCCGAGCGTGATGGGTCGGGGCGATCGGCGCGATCTGAGGCGGCGCCGGGGGCAGTCCTCCCGCTGCGGCGAGCATCGCCGTCCAGGCCGCGAAGTGAGGGGAGAGGGCGAGATCGTCCCCGTCCTCGGGCTCGGGCGTCCACGAGACCCTCATCTCCACGTCCACCGTGGAGGGGCGGGAGGCGAGGGCTCCGTAGGACTGCGAGACGACACGGGTCGCGGTGCAGCCCAGCTCCCGCGCATCCGCGCCGTGCAGCTCCAGGGACTCGGTCACCCAGGACCAGGCGACGTCGCCGAGCATCGACTCGATGGCGAACTCGGGCTCGAGCTGCGCCTGCACGAGGGCCACCATCCGCGAGGTGCCGTCCCAGGACTCCTGCCCGGCGGGATCGTGCAGGACCACCAGACGGCCCGAGGCGAGCTCCTCGTCATGGACGAGGATCTCCCCGGTGCAGGCCCACGTCGACGGAGCCATCCGGGACGGGGCCGGGATGGTGTGCCAGGCGAACTCGGGACGCTGCCGAGCGCTGGTCATGGCGTCGATGGCGGCACGGAAGGTGTCGTCGCCGGTGCGGATTCGATGGACGGACACGCAGGGAGGCTACCGGCGCGGTCCCCGACCGTCCGGCAGGCGCGCCGGAGGGCCGGGGCGGGGCCGCTCAGCTCGCGGCGGACTCGTCGTCGCTGTGCAGCAGGCTGACGGAGTTGATGCAGTAGCGCTGGTCGGTGGGGGTGGGGAACCCCTCTCCCTCGAAGACGTGCCCGAGGTGGGAGCCGCAGCGGGCGCAGCGAACCTCGACGCGCCGCATGCCCAGCGAGGTGTCCTCGAGCAGCTCGACCGCGTCGGAGTCGCTCGGCGCGTAGAACGCCGGCCAGCCGCAGTGCGCGTCGAACTGGGTCTGGGCGGTGAACAGCTCCGCGCCGCAGGCGCGGCAGGCGTAGGTGCCCGCGGGGCGCACCTCCTCGTACTCGCCCGTGCCGGGACGCTCGGTCCCGCCCTGGCGCAGGACCTGGTACTCGGCGGGGGAGAGGCGCTCGCGCCACTCCTCCTCGCTGATCGCGACGGGATAGGGGCGGGATCCGATCGGCTCGGTGGACATGGTGCCTCCGCTCTGCGGCGCCGCGCGCCGCGTGGGGTCCGCGAGCCCGGACCCGACGTGCTCGCGGTTCCGGTGCGGACAGGACTTCTCAGGTCCGATGCTAGTGCGCCGATAGGATGAGCGGTATGACGCGTGACCTCTCCCGGCTCCGCTCGATCCCCGGCGCCGCACTTCTCGAACGCTCCCTTCCTGCGCGTCCCGACCAGGCACGTTGGCCCCATGTCGCGGGGTACGGGATCGCCGGGGCGGCCGGGGCGTTCGCGCTCAGCGCAGGGCTGCTCACCGTCGGCGCCCGGGTCATGGCGCGACTGCCGCTGGTGCCGCGCGAGAGCCTGCGCGGCCGCCCCGACGTCACCCTCCGCGCCGTCCACCCCGACCGCGTGCACCTCGACGCCTCCGCGACCACGCGCCGCGACGGCCTGCTGGCGCTGCGGCAGTCCGGCGGGACGGTCCACGTGCGGCTCGGCGCGGTCGACGGCCGGCCCACCCCCACGACCGTCTCCCGTCCGCTCCTGGCCGAGGACACCGCCGAGCCGCTGCTCGTGGACCGGGCGAAGTCCAACGGCTTCTTCTGGGCGGGCACGCCGCAGACCGCGCACGGGCTGGCGACGGAGGAGGTCGAGATCCACTCGCCCGTCGGCCCCATGCCGGCCTGGCTCGTGCGCCCCGACGCGGCCGCCGGCTCCGTGCCCGGACAGGAGGACACCTGGGCGATCCTCGTGCACGGCCACGGCTCCGCACGGGGGGAGGCGCTGCGGGTCATCCCGCTCCTGCACCGGCTGGGTCTGACCAGCCTCACGATCACCTACCGCAACGACGCCGGCGCCCCCGCCTCCGCGGACCGGATGCATCACCTGGGCTCCGCCGAGTGGGAGGACACCGAGGCGGCGATCGAGCACGCGATCGCCCACGGCGCCCGGAGGATCGTGCTCGTGGGCTGGTCGATGGGCGGCGGGATCGCGCTGCGCACCTCCGTCCGCTCCCCCCATCGCGACCGGATCACCGCCCTGGTGCTCGACTCCCCGGCCGTGGACTGGCAGGACATCCTCGTCTACCACGCCACCGCGCTGAAGGCCCCCGCCCCCATGCGCCGCCTCGCGCTGTGGATGATGACCTCCCGGATCGGTGCGCGCCTGGTGCGACTGCACGAGCCGCTGGCGCTGGACGAGATGACCCCCGCCTACTACGGGCGCCATCTGCGCCACCGCACCCTGCTCTTCCACGCCCTGGACGATGCGACCGTGCCGCCGGGGCCGAGCCGGCATCTCGCGGCGCTGCGCCCGGACCTCATCCAGTTCGAGCCCTTCGAGGGCGCCTCCCACACCCGCGAGTGGAACCGCGATCCCGCCCGCTACGAACGGCTCCTGGCCGACTACCTCGGCGACGTGCTGGACCTGCGCGAGGAGGCCGCCTCCCTCGAGGTCCCCGTGCGCGATCCCGCGACGCCCGCCCTCGAGGGCTCGATCGGCCTGCGGCTGTGACCGCCCCGCGCGGGCGGGCCGCCGCCCGGCCACGCGCATGCACGGCCCGCCCGGCGCGCACCCGGATGTGTGCTCGGTCATCGCACGGGCGGTGATCCGGGCTGGAGTCCGCAGGGGATCCGGGCCGCCCCTACACTGACCGGCGTGACCGACTCCCTCTGCGACCGCAGCCCCGCACCGACCCTGGAGCGTCTGCTCGCGGACCTGGTGCCCCCGCCGCGCTTCGCCGCGGCACGGCTGGCGAACTACGAGCCGGACCCGGCGCACCCCTCGCAGCAGGAGGCCAAGGAGCGCATCGCCGCCTTCGCCGCCTCGCTCGACCGGCCGCGCGGCGGATTCCTCTCCCGGCTGCGCCGCCGGAGCGAGCCGGCCCGCGGGATCTACCTCGACGGAGGCTTCGGGGTCGGCAAGACCCACCTGCTGACCTCCCTGTTCCACGAGGTGGAGGGCGAGAAGGTCTACGGCACCTTCGTGGAGTACACCGACCTCGTCGGCGCGCTCGGCTTCCAGAAGGCCGTGGACCTGCTGGGCGGCTCCCGCCTGGTGTGCATCGACGAGTTCGAGCTCGACGACCCCGGCGACACCCTGCTGATGACCCGGCTGATCCGGGAGCTCTCGGACCGGGGCGTCGCGATCGTGGCGACCTCGAACACCCTGCCCGACGCGCTCGGCGAGGGCCGCTTCGCCGCCCAGGACTTCCTGCGCGAGATCCAGGCGATGGCCGAGCGCTTCGAGGTGCTCCGGATCGACGGCGAGGACTACCGCCGACGCGACGGGGTCACGGAGATCGCCGCCCTGCCCGCCGCGGAGGTGCGCGCGCACGCCGAGGAGCAGGACGGCGCGACGCTCGACGGGTTCGACCCGCTGCTGGCGCACCTCACCCGCGTGCACCCCTCCCGCTACGGCGCGCTCATCGACGGCGTCGCCGCCGCGCACCTGCTGGACGTGCACGGACTGGGGCACCATCACGACGCGCTGCGCTTCGTGGTGCTGGTGGACCGGCTCTACGACCGGGAGGTGCCCGTGCTGCTCTCCCTCGCTGCGGACCCCGGCACGGGGGCGAGCGCCGTCGCCGGCGAGGGGGTGCTCGAGGACCTCTTCTCCGAGGAGCTGCTGCGCTCCGGCTACCGCAAGAAGTACTTCCGGGCGCTCTCCCGCCTCGCGTCCCTCGCACGGGACGGCCGCGTCCTCAGCCGCTGAGCGACGCGCCGCGCAGCACCGCCGCGCCCGGGCCGGGCAGACGCACGGCTCCGTCCTCGCCGAGCTCAGCACCGCCGAATCCCGCCAGCAGCTCCCGCGCCCGCAGCACCCGCCCGTCGGTCGCGGCGAGCGCTCCCGGGCCGCGGTGCGCGAGCACCGCGAGGTCCCCGCGGCGCAGCAGCACCGTCTCCTCGGCGAGCACGTCGACATGCGTGGCCGAGAGGTCCCCGGAGCGCAGGTCCGCGTGCGCGCGGCGCAGCGCGATCAGCTGCCGGTACCACTCCAGCATCCGCGCGTGCTCGCCCTCGGCGCGCTCCTGCCAGCGCAGCTGCGAGCGGGTGAAGGTCGAGCGCGCCTGCGGATCGGGCACCTCCTCGGCCCAGCCCATGGCCGCGAACTCCCGGGTGCGGCCGGCGCTGACCAGCGCGCCGAGCTCCGGGTCGTGATCGGTGAAGTAGGCGAACGGGGTCGAGGCCGCCCACTCCTCGCCCTGGAAGAGCATCGGCGTGCCCGGTCCCAGCAGGATCAGCCCGATCGCGGCGGCATGTGCGCCGGGGTCGATCCCGTGATGGATCCGGTCGCCCGCGGCCCGATTGCCCACCTGGTCGTGGTCCTGGAGGAAGGTGACGAAGGAGTGTCCGTCGTAGTCGGGGGAGGAGGGGTCCACCGGAGCGCCCCACACCTGCCCGCGGAAGCTCGACCAGGTGCCGGCGTGGCGGAAGATCCCCGGCAGCACGGCGGCGAGCACATCGGCGTCGCCGAAGTCGACGTAGTAGCCCTCGCGCTCGCCGGTGGCCCAGGCGTGCACGGCGTGGTGCACGTCGTCGGCCCACTGCATGTCCATCCCGAGCCCGCCGCCTGCGGTGGGGGAGACGGTCTCGGGACGGTTGCGGTCGGACTCCGCGATGAGGGTCAGCGGCCTGCCGGTCTCCTGCTCCCAGGCCGCGACCGCGTCCGCGAGCTCGGCCAGCAGATGCGGCGAGGAGTCGTCCTTCAGCTCGTGGACCGCGTCCAGCCGCAGCCCGTCCAGCCCCAGCTCGACCAGCCACTGCCGCGCGCTGCCCAGCAGGAAGTCCCGCACGTGCCGGGAACCGGGCTGGTCGAGGTTCACGGCCTCGCCCCAGGGCGTCTCGTGCTCGGCGGTGAAGTACGGCCCGAACATCCCCAGGTAGTTCCCGGAGGGACCCAGATGGTTGTGGACCACGTCGAGGACGACGGCGAGCCCTCGGTCATGGGCCGCGCGCACGAACCTCGCCAGCGCCTCCGGTCCGCCGTAGGCGGCGTGCACGGCGTACAGGCCCACCCCGTCGTAGCCCCAGCCGCGCTCGCCGGGGAAGGTCGCCAGCGGCATCAGCTCGACCGCGTCGACGCCGAGCTCGACGAGCGCGTCGAGCCTCTCGATCGCGGTGTCGAGGGTGCCTGCGGCGCCGTCCGGTCCGGGAGCGAAGGTCCCCACGTGCAGCTCGTAGAGCACGGCGCCGCACAGCTCACGGCCCTCCCAGCGGTCCGAGGGAACGAGCGCGGCGGGGTCGACGACCTCGCTCGCGCCGTGCACCCCGTCCGGCTGGGAGAGGGCGCGGGGGTCGGGCAGCCACTGCTCGGCGTCGTCGAGCCGGAAGGCGTAGCGCGCGCCGGGGCGAGGGGCGGGCCGGGCTGTCTCGAACCAGCCCTCGCCCGACGCGGACATCGGGTGCTCGACGCCGTCGACGCAGAGCGTCACGGCACGGGCCGACGGGGCCCAGACCCGGTAGCGGTCCGCCGCCCCGAGCGGCGTCGGGGGGATCCGTGCGGGCCGGGTCATCGCTCCTCCTCGAGGGGCCCGGGGACGGGAAGGGCGCCCGTCGGGGTCGCGCCGACGCGCACCAGCAGAGCGACCGGCCAGTCCTCCAGCAGCGCCGCGAGCGGCACCATGCCGCCCTCGTGCTCGGCGCCGGTGAGCGCATCGCGCCAGCGGCCCTCCGGCAGCGCGATGCGCGACTCTCCCCAGCCGCCGCGCTGGGCGAGCACGCTCGCGAGCCGGGTCACGACGGTCACGACCTCCACCGGCCCCTCGCCGCGGGCGCGGCCGAAGGCGACGGCATGGCCGGTGGTGGTCGGCAGCGGGTGGTACTCGGCGTCCCGGCCCTGGAACAGGTCCGGGCGCTCGCGGCGCAGCACGAGCGCGCGGTGGGTCAGCCACAGCTTCTCGTCGCCCACGCCCTCCGGCCGGGCGCCCTCGATCATCCTCTCGAGCCGGGCGGCGTGGGAGGCGTGGTCGACCTCGCGGCGGTTGTCGGGGTCGACGAGGGAGAGGTCGACGGACTCGTTGCCCTGGTAGACGTCCGGCACGCCCGGCATGGTGAGCTGCACGAGCTTCTGGCCGAGGATCGCGGCGCGCTGCACGCCCGCGGTGCGCCGGGTCCAGTCGTCCAGGATCTCGGCGACCTGCGCGGAGGCGAGCGCCGCCCTGCCCAGGTCCTGCACCTCGCGCTCGTACTCGGCGTCCTGCTCGGTCCAGGTGGTGCGGGTCTTCGCCTCCCGCATCGCCTTGGTCAGATAGCCCTCGAGGCGCGCGGCGTCGATCGGCGCGGCGCCGGAGCCGGGCAGCTCCCAGCAGGCGGCGAGGGTCTGCCACAGGAGCAGCTCGATCGGGCCGTCGACGCGGTCCCCGCGCTCGGCGTGCACGGCGCGGTCCAGGTCCTGCACCACGAGCGCCCACTGGGAGGGCTGCTCGGTGAGGACCGCGAGGCGTGCCCGCACGTCCTCGCTGCGCTTGGTGTCGTGGGTGGACAGGGTGGTCATCGCATCCGGCCGGGTGCGGACCATGTGCAGGGCGTGGTCGTGCAGCTCGTCGGCAGAGGTCCCGATGCGGTCCGGGTCGGCGCCGACCTCGTTCACGGCGAGGAAGCGCGTGTAGCGGTAGAAGGCGGTGTCCTCGAGCCCCTTGGCGTGCACGGGTCCGCAGGTCTGCCCGAAGCGCACCACGAGCTCGTCCCGCTCGGCGCTGCGGCGGCGACCGGCGCTGCCCGCCTCGTCCCCGCACACCAGCGCGACGACCAGCTCGAGCGTCGCCACCACGTCCTCGTCGTCCCCGAGGCGCGTCCGCGCCCGGGCCGCGGCCTGCTCGATCACGGCCCGTTCCGCGCCGGGCGCGCTCTCGCCGGGGACGATGTAGGCGCGATAGCGGTCCATCGCCCCCAGCAGTGCGACGACGACCTTCTGGATGTTGCGCCGCGTGGTGTCCCGCAGGCGGATGTCGTCCTGGCAGATCCCGTGGATCAGCGCGGTCAGCCGCTCGATCTCCGCCCACAGGCTCGTGGAGACCACCAGGTCGGTGGACTCGGCGGCGACCTCCTCGAAGGGGCGCAGGTCCCCGGTGCGGCGCTGCCACAGGTGCGTCAGCCCCAGGGCGCCGTGCGGGTCGTGGAACAGCCCGGTCACGCGCCACAGCGCGTCGTACCCGGTGGTCCCCGCGCAGGGGAAGTCGCCGGGCAGGTGCTCCTCGCCCTCGAGGATCTTCTCGATCACGGTCCAGGCCCCGCCGGTGGCCCGCTCGAGGTCGCGCAGGTAGCCGCGCGGATCCGCGAGCCCGTCGGGGTGGTCGATGCGGTAGCCGTCGATGACCCCCTCGGCCTGGAGTCGCAGCAGCGTCCGGTGCGTCGCCTCGAACACTGTCGGCAGCTCGACCCGCACCGCGGCGAGGGTGTCCACGTCGAAGAACCGTCGGTAGTTCAGCTCGTCGTCGGCGACCTTCCAGTAGGCCAGGCGGTACCACTGCCGCTCCAGGAGGTCCGCGAGACCGAGGTGCTCGGTGCCCGCCGCGACGGGCAGCACGTGGTCGTAGTAGCGCACCACCGTCTCCCGTGAGGTCGTCCCGTCGGCCTGGGGGACGGCCGCGGTGCCGACGGTGATCTCGCCGTCGGCGAGGACCGCGCCGACGGGCCGGCCCAGCACCGCGACGAGCACCGAGCGCTCCCCGGCGAGGTCCACGTCGAACCAGTCCGCGTAGGGGGAGGCGGGTCCGTCGCGCAGCACGGACCACAGTGCCCGGTTGTGCCAGATCGGAGTGGGGATCGACATGTGGTTGGGGACCACGTCGACGATCACTCCCATGCCGTGGGCGTGCGCGGCGTCGGACAGTCGGCGCAGCGCCGCCACCCCGCCGATCTCCTCGCTGATGCGGGAGTGGTCGACGACGTCGTAGCCGTGGGTGGAGCCGGGCGCGGCCTGCAGCACGGGAGAGCAGAACACGTGCCCGACCCCGAGACGGGCGAGATAGGGCACCAGCTCCGCCGCGTCGTCGGCGGTGAAGCCGGCGTGCAGCTGCAGGCGGTAGGTGGAAGTCGGCACGGGACGCACCGGGGGCGTCGCCCCGGCCGCGGGGCGGGGCGCGGGGCGCGGCGAGGCCCCCTGCCGCGGAGGGCGGGGACCGGTCTCGGTGCTCACTGCGGGTGTCCTCCTCGGGACCGTCGGGCAGGGTCGTAGGTCGTGCGCTCCCGGCGCGGGCCGCGAGCGCCGCGGGCTCAGGCGCGGAGGGTGCGCTCGGGCTCCTCGGCGGGGCGCTCCTCGTCCTCGCACTCCGCGGGCGGGCGCATGAGGATCAGCAGCGAGTGCCCGGGCCGGACCACGGATCTGCCGGCGTCGACCACGGTGCCCAGGTCGATCGTGTCGCCGGTGCCGAGCACGACCTCCCACTCCTCGCCGTACTCCGTGCCCGGCAGCACGAAGTCGACGTCGTTGCCGGAGGCGTTGAACATCACCAGCGCCGAGTCGTCCACGATCCTCTCCCCGCGGCTGGTGGGCTCGGGGATCCCGGAGCCGTTGAGGAACATGGTCAGGCACTTGTTCTGCGGGTCCTCCCACTCCTCCTCGGTCATGGGGGCGCCGTCGGTGGCGAGCCATTCGACGTCCTTGAGGACCGAGTCCGCCTCCTCGCGCACGACGCCCTGCAGGAAGCGGCGTCGGCGGAAGATGGGGTGCTCCCGGCGCAGCGCGATCATGCGCTGGGTGAACCAGAGCATCTCCTCCTGGTGCTCGTCGAGGCCCCAGTGCACCCACGCGAGCTCGTCGTCCTGGCAGTAGGTGTTGTTGTTGCCCTGCTGGGTGCGGCCCATCTCGTCGCCGTGCAGGATCATCGGCACGCCCTGGCTGAGCAGGAGGGTGGCCATGAGGTTCTTCGCCCGGCGCTTGCGCAGCTCGAGCACCTGCGGGTCGTCCGTCTCCCCCTCGACGCCGGAGTTCCACGAGCGGTTGTGGCTCTCCCCGTCCTCGCCGCCCTCGAGGTTCGCCTCGTTGTGGCGCTCGTCGTAGGAGACCAGGTCCCGCATCGTGAAGCCGTCGTGGGCGGTGACGAAGTTGATCGAGGCGATCGGGGTGCGGCCGGTGTGCTGGTACAGGTCGGAGCTGCCCGCCAGTCGGGAGGTGAAGTCGCCGATGGTCCCCGGCTCGGAGCGGTGGAAGTCGCGCACCGAGTCCCGGTAGCGGCCGTTCCACTCCGACCAAAGGGGCGGGAAGCCGCCGACCTGGTAGCCGCCCTCCCCGAGGTCCCAGGGCTCGGCGATGAGCTTGACCTGGGAGATGATCGGGTCCTGCTGGATGATGTCGAAGAACGCCGAGAGCCGGTCCACCTCGTGCAGCTCGCGGGCGAGCGTGGAGGCGAGGTCGAAGCGGAACCCGTCCACGTGCATCTCGGTCACCCAGTAGCGCAGCGAGTCCATGATCAGCTGCAGCACGTGCGGGGTGCGCATCAGCAGCGAGTTCCCCGTGCCGGTCGTGTCGTAGTAGTGGGCCTCGTCGCCCTCGACCAGGCGGTAGTAGGCGCTGTTGTCGATCCCGCGGAAGCAGAGCGTGGGGCCGAGGTGGTTGCCCTCGGCGGTGTGGTTGTAGACCACGTCGAGGATGACCTCGATGTCCGCCTCGTGGAGGTTCTTGACCATCTGCTTGAACTCCTGGACCTGCTGGCCCAGCTCGCCCGCGTGGGCGTACTCGTTGTGCGGGGCGAAGAACCCGATCGTGTTGTAGCCCCAGTAGTTGCGCAGGCCCTTCTCGACGAGGTGGCCGTCCTGCACGAACTGGTGCACGGGCATCAGCTCCACCGCCGTGACGCCCAGCTCCGCGAGGTGCTCGATCACGGCGGGATGGCCCATCGCGACGTAGCTGCCGCGGATCGACTCGTCGATCTCGGGGTGCAGCATCGTCAGGCCCTTGACGTGCGCCTCGTAGATCACGGTGTCGTGGTACGCGTGGGCCGGGGGATGGTCGTTGCCCCAGTCGAAGTAGGGGGAGACGACCACGGAATGCATGGTGTGCGCGGCGGAGTCCTCCGTGTTGCGCTGCTCCGGGTCCTCGAAGTCGTAGCTGTAGAGCGAGGGGTGGTTGCTGGCCATGCCGGCGATGGCCTTGGCGTAGGGGTCCAGCAGCAGCTTCGAGGGATCGCAGCGCAGGCCCGCACCGGGGTCGAAGCGGCCGTGCACCCGGTAGCCGTAGCGCTGCCCGGGCTGGACCGCGGGGAGGTAGACGTGCCACACGTAGGCGTCGACCTCGGTCACCTCGACGCGGCGCTCCGTGCCGTCCTCGTCGATCAGGCACAGCTCCACGCGCTCGGCCGCTTCCGAGAAGAGGGCGAAGTTCGTGCCCGAGCCGTCGAAGGTGGCGCCGAGAGGGTACGACTGACCGGTCCAGATCTGCATGGCCCCACACTAGTGGGCGATACGGTCACCGGCCTCGTTCCCGCAGGGCACGGCGGCGGGCGGGCCGGTCGCCGGGGTGGAGCACGCGAGGACGCGGGCGTCGTGGCGCCTCCGGGGACGACGAAGGCCCCGGCCGGAGCCGGGGCCTTTCGTGGTGGGCGATACTGGGTTCGAACCAGTGACCTCTTCCGTGTCAGGGAAGCGCGCTACCGCTGCGCCAATCGCCCGTCGCGCCGGGGCGCGGGGGAGGGGTGGAGCGGACGACCGGATTCGAACCGGCGACCCTCACCTTGGCAAGGTGATGCTCTACCAACTGAGCTACGTCCGCACATCGGCCAGGCCGACGAGGAGATACTTTAGGCCTGCTCTCGCCTCCGGTGCAAACCGAGAGGGGTCGCAGTGTCCGAGGTCACGGCGGTTCCTCACGGGAGGCGGGCGGTGGGCCCGGCGTCCCGCCAGAAGGGGCGGCGGGCGGTCGCGCCGGCGGTCGGCGTCCGCCCTACCTCCGCCCCTCCGACTGCCCGCGCCCCGCCGGACGCGCGGGCCCCGTCGGCGGCGCGCGCGTCCGAGGGTCCACGCCCGGCCCGAGGGTGCCCTGCGGGTGTCGCGCAGGCCCCGCACGGGCTTCGCGATGCAGGTCACATCCCGAAGTGGCGCGAGCACCCCGTGGCAGCGTGTAGGCTTCTACGAGTCCGATCGAGAGAGCGGACGACCCCCAGGGCGATTGGCGCAGGGGTAGCGCGCTTCCTTCACACGGAAGAGGTCACTGGTTCGATCCCAGTATCGCCCACGACAGGATCCTTCGATCCCTGTCCTGCGGACGTAGCTCAGTTGGTAGAGCATCACCTTGCCAAGGTGAGGGTCGCCGGTTCGAATCCGGTCGTCCGCTCCGGGGGAGCGGCGGTCCCGACAT
>Ga0308157_10002412_pt1 | contig 30722 bp, 17 predicted proteins | sample PhyBR1_FD_201035 | JGI IMG/M metagenome (GOLD analysis project Ga0308157, IMG submission 201035) | Phyllosphere microbial communities from UC Gill Tract Community Farm, Albany, California, United States - DLSLB.R1 | ecosystem: Host-associated > Plants > Phyllosphere > Unclassified | place: USA...
CTGCAACTCGGGTTAACGCACCGGTGATGATAGACTGATCGTCCCCGTTTTCAAGTCCGGTTACGGTATACGTCAATACCGGATCGGCTGAACCGTATACTTTGGATTTTGCCTCGGCAACAATGTTCAGGGTTGCTTTAGTGATATCAAAATCTGCTGCGGTGTAGGTGATGTCGTAGTTTGCGGTTGTCGCCAAAGTTCCCTGTTCAATGCTGTAAGTTCCTACTGCTTCGCCTGCAACTCGGGTTAAAGCGCCGGTGATGATAGACTGGTCGTCTCCGTTTTCAAGTCCGGTTACGGTATAGGTCAAAGTAGGATCTACAGAACCGTATACTTTGGATTTGTCATCGGCTCTAATAATTAAGGTTGCTTTGGTGATGGTAAGATCTGCTCCTGTATAAGTGATGGTATAGTTTTCAGCGTCTAATGTACCTTGAGATATAGCATATGTGCCTACCGCTTCGCCTGCAACTCGGGTTAACGCTCCTGTGATGATAGACTGGTCGTCTCCGTTTTCAAGTCCGGTTACGGTATACGTCAAGGCAGGATCAGTAGTTCCATATACTTTGGATTTTGTCTCTGCAATGATGTTTAGCGTTGCTTTAGTGATATTGAAATCCGCTGCGGTGTAGGTGATGTCGTAGTTGGCTGTTGTTGTCAAAGTTCCTTGTTCAATGCTGTACGTTCCTACCGCTTCTCCTGCAACTCGGGTTAACGCTCCTGTGATGATGCTTTGATCATCGCCATTAGCTAAACCGGTTACGGTATAGGTCAATACCGGATCGGCTGAACCGTATACTTTGGTTTTTGCTTCGGCAACAATGTTCAGGGTTGCTTTGGTGATGGTAAGATCTGCTCCTGTATAAGTGATGGTATAGTTTTCAGCGTTTAATGTACCTTGAGATATAGCATAGGTACCTACGGCCTCGCCGGCAGCTCTGCTCAGCGTGCCTGTCAGTGTCGTCTGGTCATCATTGTTTACTAAACCGGTAGCGGTATAGGTCAGTGCCGGGTCTGCCGTGCCGTATTCTTTGGATAGCGCATTGGCTGTTATGGTTAAAGGCGCTTTGTTGATGGTCAATCTAAAAACAACATCCGGTGCCGGATTGTAGGTTTCATTCCCGGGCTGTTGTGCCGTGATATCGACTTGTCCTGCTTTTTTGATTTTGAGTTTCCATTTGTTGCCGTCTGCTGTGTCCTGAAAAGCTTCTGCTATGCTGTTGTCCGCAGATGTATAGCTTACTTCCAGACCTGAACTTGCCGTTGCCGTAGGTACAAAAGCAGCATCGCCATAGATTTTGGTTATATCTGTAGCCGTAATGGTTTGGTCGAGTCCGCAGCTTTGTCCGCTTGCGCTGTCGCCTGTAATGGTCCAGCCTTTGGTGTTGATTAAAAAATCTCTTGCCGTTTCAGCATTAGTTCCGTATTGTTTATATGAAGCTCCAAAATTGCGTCCGGAAGGGATGTTGGGATTGTTTGCCCAGCCATTCAGCGTAAGCGAGTAGTTCTGGCAGTCCATTCCTGAAAGGTTCAACATATTGGTCATATCTGCATTTGGATTGAGTTGCCAGTTACCAATATTCTGATTAAAGGCAGTAGCATTTACAAACATGTATCCCATACGGAGTACTGAAGAAATGTCCCATTGGCTTAAATCCTGATTGAAGGAGCTTGCATAATTAAACATACCATGCATATCGGTTACTGCAGTAATATTCCAGCTACCTATGGGTTTATTGAATGCAGTTGCCGAATCAAACATACCGCTCATATTGGTTACTGCTGAAGTATTCCAGTTGCCAATATCCTGATTAAAATTTTTGGCACCGGCAAACATAATATACATATTGGTTACCGCAGTAATATTCCAGTTGCCAATAGGCTGGTTAAATGCTTCGGCATTGGCAAACATCTCGCTCATGTCGGTTACGGCAGCGGTATTCCAGGTGCTGATGTTTTGGTTGAAGGCCTTGGCTCCTCCAAACATGTTGCTCATATTGGTTACATTTGCTGTGTTCCAGCTGCTGATATCTTTATTGAAGACTGGTGAAAAGCCAAACATTCCTTGCATGTTTGTTACATTTTGCGTGTTCCAGTTGCCAATGGGCTGGTTAAAAGCCTCCGCAGTATTGAGCATATAACTCATATCGGTTACGCTTGAGGTGTTCCACCCGTTAATGTTCTGATTGAAGGCCTTTGCTCCTGCGAGCATGAAGCTCATATTGGTTACGTTTGCTGTGTTCCAGCTGCTAATATCCTGGTTAAAAACAAAGGCACCTCCAAACATGTTGCTCATATTGGTTACATTTGCTGTATTCCAGGCACCTATATTGGCAGGGCCATTGAGTGAACGACATCCCTGAAACATACGGGACATATCGCCAACGTTGCTCAAATCGGGTACATCAGTGGCGGTTATGTTCAGGTTATGGCAATTCATGAAGGCATTTTCCATGGTACTCCATTGTGCCGTGCCCCATTGCGTAACGTCAATCAATTTTAATCGCTCTGGGTTCGGCTGCTGGTCTATGATTTTAATAGCTTTGAGATGCGTAGGTTTTAGGTTCAGGGTAATAATTTCGTTTGCAGGCAGTCCGGAAATATTAACTTCGTAAGTACCTGCTGCAATTGTTCCGCTACCGCTGCTACCTCCCGAGGCCATCCAGAAATAATCTACTGATTGTCCCGGAGAAATGGTTGGATAAAACCTGATCGTATTGCCTGAACCATACTTGCTCATATCCCACACCGTTACAAAGTCTCCTGTTGCAGCAGTAATGGTAAAACTGGCTCCTGTGTAGGCAATAGTATAGTTTTCAGCGTCTAATGTTCCCTGTGTGATAGCATAGGTGCCTACCGCTTCGCCAGCAGCTCTGCTCAGTGTGCCTGTAAGGGCTGTCTGATCATCATTGTTGACAAAACCTGTAGCCGTATAGGTCAGTGCCGGGTCTGCCGTGCCGTATACTTTGGATAGGGCATTGGCGGTTACTGCCAGAGCGGCTTTGTTGATGATCAGTTTAAAGACAACATCCGGTGCCGGATTGTAGGTTTCATTCCCTGCCTGTTTTACAGTAATATTGACTTGTCCAGCCTTTTTAATTTTGAGTTTCCATTTGTTGCCGTCGGCACTGTCTTGAAAGGCTTCTGCTATGCTGTTGTCTGTAGACACGTAGCTGACTTCCAGACCTGAACTTGCGGTAGCCGTAGGTACAAAAGCAGCATCGCCATAGGTTTTGGTTATATCAGCTGCTGTAATGGTTTGATCAAGTCCACAACTTTGTCCGCTTGGGCTATCTCCTGTAATGGTCCAGCCTTTGGTGTTGGTCAGTAGGGTTCTTGCCGGCACAGCATTGGTGCCGTATTGTCTGCCAACTGATCCCAGATTACGCCCCGAAGGTGTGTTCGCATTGTTGGCCCAGCCTTGTAATGTAAACGAATAGTTCTGGCAATCCATACCTGAATTGTCGAGCATTTTGGCCATGTTTACAACAGGATTGAGCTTCCAATTACCAATGTTTTGATTAAAGGCTTTAGCATGAGAAAACATATATGCCATATTTGTTACCTTTACCATATCCCAACTATTGATATCCTGGTTAAAAGCTTTGGTATTGGAAAACATAAATGCCATGTCAGTTACATTAGCGGTATTCCAACTGTCAACAGGCTGATTAAAGGCCGTTGCTTCATAAAACATACCATTCATATTGGTTACCTGAGAGGTATTCCAATTACCAATGTTCTGATTAAATGAAACGGCACCATTAAACATACCACTCATTTTGGTTACCTGAGAGGTATTCCAATTACCAATGTTCTGATTAAATGCAACGGCACCATTAAACATCAAAGACATATCGGTTACCTTTTGCGTATTCCAGCTGCTGATATCCTGATTGAAGACCCTGGCATCTCTGAACATATTATTCATAGTGACTACCTTTTGTGTATCCCAATTGTTTATGTTTTGGTTAAAAGCTTTGGCATTTGAAAACAAACTATTCATATTGGTTACCTGAGAGGTATTCCAGTTACCAATGTTCTGATTAAAAACTAATGCATTATGAAACATAAAACTCATATTGGCTACTTTAACAGTATTCCAATTGCCGATAGGCTGATTAAAAGACGATGCACCATAGAACATATAACTCATGTCCGTTACATTCTGCGTATTCCAACTGCCAATGTCCTGATTAAAAGCCGAAGCTCCAAAAAACATATAACCCATGTCTGTTACCTTTTCGGTATTCCAGTTGCCAACAGGCTGATTAAAGGCCGGTGCTTCATAAAACATACCTCTCATGCGCGTTACATTTGTGGTATTCCAGCTGTTAATATTGGCTGGTCCGTTAAGGATTGTACATTGACTAAACATAGAGAACATGTCTGTCACCCAACTCAGGTCAGGCACATCTGTAGCGGTAATGTTCAGGTTGCTACATCCGAGAAACATACTATCCATTGTAGTCCATTGTGCCGTACCCCATTGGAGAACGTCGGTCAATAGAAATGGCACAGAGATAGACTGCGCGTCTCTGATTTTAATTGCTTTGAGATGCGTAGGTTTTAGGTTCAGGGTAATAATTTCGTTTGCAGGCAGGCCTGAAATATTAACTTCGTAAGTACCTGCTGCAATCGTTCCGTTACCTGTACTGCCACCAGAGGCCATCCAGAAATAATCTACTGACTGACCCGGAGAAATGGTTGGATAAAACATGATCTTATTGCCGGAATTTGGCTTGCTCATGTCCCATACCGTGACAAAATCTCCTGTCGCCGCCGTAATGCTAAAGCTGGCTGCTGTATAGGCAATAGTGTAGTTTTCACCACCTAATGTACCTTGAGATATAGCATAGGTGCCTACTGCTTCGCCTGCTGCTCTGCTCAATGCTCCTGTCAGTGCCGTCTGGTCATCGTTGTTGACCAAACCGGTAGTGGTATAGGTAAGGGCAGGATCTGTGGTTCCGTATTCTTTGGAGAGGGTATTGGCGGTTACTGTCAATGCGGCTTTGTTTATGGTCAGTTTAAAAATGACATCTGCTGCCGGATTATAGGTTGCGTTACCGGGCTGTTTTACCGTAATATTGACTTGTCCAGCCTTTTTAATTTTGATTTTCCATTTGTTGCCGTCTGTGTTGTCCTGGAAAGCTTCGGCTATACTGTTGTCTGCTGATACGTAGCTTACTTCGAGACCTGAACTTGCGGTAGCCGTAGATACAAATGGAACATCACCATAAGTTTTGACCATGTCGGTCGCTGTAATGGTTTGATCGAACCCGCAGCTTTGCCCACTTGGGCTGTCTCCTGTAATGGTCCAGCCTTTGGTACCCGTTAATACTGTTCTTGCCGGCACGGCATTGGTACCGTATTGTCTGCCAACTGATCCCAAATTACGCCCTGATGGTGTATTTGGATTATTTGCCCATCCGTTAAGGGTAAACGAATAGTTCTGGCAATCCATGCTTGAGTAAGACAACATATTGGTCATGTTAACAGCAGGATTAAGCTGCCAGCCACCTATGTTTTGGTTGAATAATGACGCACCGTAAAACATAAATGCCATATTGGTTACGTTTGCTGTATTCCAGTTGCCAATGTCTTTATTAAATGCCTGATTTGCTCGAAACATATATGACATGTTGGTTACGTTTGCTGTATTCCAGTTGCCAATATCTTTATTAAATACACTATTATCTGCAAACATATAGGCCATACTGGTTACTTTAGCTGTATTCCAGCTGCTGATGTCCTGATTAAATGCCCGGGCATTCCAAAACATTCCTCCCATAAAGGTTACGTTTGAAGTATCCCAGTTACCTATGTTCTGATTGAAAGCTCCTGTGGAATAAAACATTCCCCACATGTTGGTTACATTTGCGGTATTCCAACTGCTGATATCGCCATTAAAAGCCCCGGTATATTGAAACATACCTTCCATGTTGGTTACCTTTGACGTATTCCAGTTGCCAATATTCTGATTGAAAACCAGAGCAGATGAAAACATTTTTGACATATTGGTCACGTTTGCTGTGTTCCAGTTGCTGATGTCCTGATTAAATACAGAAGCATTCTCAAACATGGCTTCCATATCGGTCACATTAGACGTATCCCAGTTGCCAATATTCTGATTAAAGGCACGTGCTTCTCTGAACATATACGCCATGGTGGTTACATTTTGTGTGTCCCAGTTGCTGATGTCCTGATTGAAACGGGTTGCCCTGCCAAAGAGCTGAATCATATTGGTGACATTTGATGTATTCCAGCTTCCTATGTTGGCCGGACCGTTGAGTGAGGAACAGTCAGCAAACATGTTTCTCATATCGGTTACCCTACTCAGGTCCGGTATGTCTGTAGCCGTAATATTGAGGTTAGGACACACTAAGAAGGCACTTTGCATAGTGCGCCATTCGGCGGTTCCCCATTGGGCGACATCGATAATACGAGGGTCATTAAAAATGACAACTGATGCCAGATTCTCCGGTTTTATGTGGAGTGTGATCCTTGGCTTGTTAGCCGGTATGGTGGTAATCACGTGGTTGCCCGATGTAGTTACGGTGCCACTGTTGTAACTGCCATCGGGTGCTGTCCAGAAGTATCTCACCTTATTATTTGGCGATGGCAACGTGGTAATATTGATACTTATATTTGTACCTGTACTTACTTTGGTCATGTCCCATACAGTAATAAAATCTCCGGGAGCATTGGTGATGGTAAAATCTGCTCCGGTATAGCTGATGGTATAGTTAGCCGCTACCAGAGTTCCCTGTGTGATGGGATAGGTGCCTGCGGCTTCACCAATGGTTCTTTGCAAAGTGCCGAAAAATATGGTCTGGGGGGTGTCGCCATTTAGCAATCCGTTAGTTGTATAGGTCAGTACGGGGTCTGCTGCGCCGGATTCTTTTGATTTGGCATGGGCAGTGATGGTTAAGGGTGCTTTTTCTATGGTGAGTGTAAAGAATACATCAGGTGCGGGATTGTAGGTTGCGTCACCCGCTTGCTTTGCTCTTACGTTTACCTGTCCGGCTCTTTTTATTTTTAGTTTCCATTTGTTGCCGTCTGCAGTGTCCTGAAAGGGTTCGGCTATGCTGTTGTCTGAGGTTAAATAGCTGACTTCGAGACCGGAGCTTGCTGTTGCGGTTGGTACAAAGGGTGTGTCGCCGTAGGTTTTGGTCATGTCTGTCGCTGTTATGGTTTGGGGCAACAGGGTCATTTCAAATGCGCCGATGTCTATTTTTGTTCCCTGAAAACGTGCATTGCCTGCAAGATCTTTGTCTGTACTGAGGTTGCCTCCTATACTGGTATATAGGGTATTATCACCTTTTTCGATAAGGGGACTACCTGCTATTAAATTGAAATTGTCATCTGCTGTACCGAGGATGCCGTCTGCGCCATTCGGATTGTTGAAAAGCTCTGCTACATTGATGTTGGTAGCATCCAGATTGCCGTCTGCTGTACTGCTAAACCCTTGTACCAAACTGTTTTTTGTAGCGACGGAACCGGTGAGTTGCCCGCCCTGGTTACCCCAAACCACTGAATTGTAAATATTGCAACCTAATGTACTATGTATGCCCCCCGCCCAGCTTGTAGTACCTCCTGTATTGCCATAGACGATGCAGTTGGCGAGTGTAAAACCGTTTCCGGGACCGTTGTTGTTATGGTAGATAGCACCTCCTCCAGAAGTAAGTGCATTGTTTTTTGCAAAGAGGGTGTTGTATATTTTTGGTCCCGAGTCGCTGTTGAATATGGCTCCTGCACGATTGGCCATGTTGGCTCTAAAGATGCTGTTGGCAATTTTGGGATGCGATTGGTTGTTGTATATCGCACCTCCGTTTGTAGCGGTATTACCGGCAAATGTGCAATCGGCAATAACGGGAGAAGACGATTGGAAATTATATATGGCACCGCCTGATGTATTTGCTTTGTTAGCAGAAAAGGTACTTTTGGTAATATTAGAAGAGGATTGGATGTTGTATATGGCACCGCCATAATCAGCCGCCAGGTTACCTGTGAAACTGCAATTGCTGATCTGTATGAATGATGATCTGTTGTAAATTCCTGCACCGCTATCCTGTTCAATAGTTAGTCCGTCAACGGTGATGGAGCTGGTGGTGTTGCTGGCATTTCCTCCGGTAATGGTAAAGCCATTGAGTTCATCTGTACTGGTGTTTCTTACGCTGATGAGTACATGGCAGGCATCGTTGCTGCTGGCTGTGCCGTCATGATCCAGATCGCCGCTTAATATACTTTTGTTGGCTGCTATGCTCAGGTCACGCTGGCCCAGGCTGGTTTCAGTACCGGCAAAACCGCCGTAAAGTTTTACATCTTTTACCAGTAGAAAGGCGTTGTTTTGTGCATCCGGGGTTCCAAAATTGTTGTCGGCAGGGCTGTACATGGGGGTGTAGGTTCCGCCTGCCACCCAGATTTGTTTGACCTGTGGGTTGGTGGATACTGCATTGTTGATTTTTGCAAATCTAAGCGCGTCTGCCAGTTCGCCCATAGCATTGTTCCAGCTGTCGCCTGTACCGGTTGCTCCTTTTTTGACGTAGAGTATGCCGTTAGCATCTGTTGTGTAGTTGTACACTGCTTTTGCGGTAATACTGCTGCTGGCTATAGAGATGCCTGCCGGAACAGCAACTACCCTGACAGGCATGCTGTTTTTTCCGGCTATACTTTTGCAGGTATTGGCTGAAATATTTGCTAATGAGCGTGTTGTGGCTTTTGACGGATCTGGAAGATCTACCGGCTCTTTATTAGTTTTAAGCGCGGTGTTTTCAATGCTTTTATGAGTAGCATGTTTGTTTTCGCTGATCAATGTTCGGGTTGCCCCAAAACTATTGATGCTGAACAGAAGCAAAAGGAGAAGAAGTGTTTTTATTATATTGGTAGAATTTGTTTTTTTCATTTTAAAGCAATTTTTATTTTCCTGACCTTCAATTTTTTAGATTTAAAATTTGGATTAGAAGCAAAATATGTTGTATTTGGGAAACTAATAAGAGTTGTCTCGAATGAGTACTTTGATGGAATTCTATCTTTAAAACAAGACAGTGAATATGGGATAAATTGTGAAATTTTTATCTAAACCAATGACAACAAAAAGTCAAGGAATTATATTGTTTTTAGTTAATGAAAACAGTTTTAATGATAAAAACTTTGTTTTTAATATGACTATAAAATTTTAATAGAAAGCTCAATAAATGAACTGTACCTTACTCTATTGAGTATATTAAAATTTGTAATCGTGCGAAAAATTAGGGGAGAGTACCTTTATATCGCTTTATACATTGTATTACTGAGATATCATCAATATAATTTTACGAAATAAATAAAATTCCCGAATAAATAAATTATGTCATTCTTACGATGGTTTAAACCATTTTTCAATATATATATTGCTGTTTGAAAATCTGTCCAAACGCAATCTGAAAAAATGGTAGCGGGCAAGCTTATTCTTTATAAATAAAAAAAACTTTTTTATACAAAGTAATAATGCCACAAAATCAAAAGATGGCTTCTTTTCTACAGGAGATTTTAAAGATCGTTTGAATCTTAAATCATAGTACTTATCAATCTCACTTTCTATATTTTTTTCAAACACACGTATCCACAGAGGTATGAAAATAATAAATATCTTATTTTGTTTCATTTGCAGATGTAGCATATAGACCTGTTCCTAAAGCAAATAGACACTTATGACATTTTTCCTATTGGATGGAAGAAAACAAAAAAGCCTATGCCTCTCAGAAGTATTTCAGATAAAATATTTATACATAAAAACATTTTATCAATTTAAAGACATTCAGATCTGATTTTAATTAATATCTATTGGAAAAAACACTTTTCTTTATATCGTATATGTGGTAGATGAATGATATAAAAAGTATTTTTATAATTGGTATAGAATCCAAATCGAATGTCAAAGTTAACACATTTTTTTTTCAAAAGACATTAAATGATGTTAAAAAAATTAAAATCTACTATCCTCTTTTTGATTTATGTTCCTTTGTTGTAACGGGTTCCGGGCATTTTTAGTGAAATATAAGTTAGTTCTATTCGTCTTATATTTTTTTCCCGATCAATAAAAATATATGTTTTTTTTGGATTTTAAACCTGAATAATTTACGTGGAAAAGTTCTAAAAAAAAAGCACACCTAAATTTTAGGTGTGCTCATAATAATGCTTGTTTATTAAGGATGTTTATTTTTTAACTACCTTAATAAAGGATTCTTTGTTTCCTGATTTAATAAATACAACGTAAGTTGCACTTGGTAAATCTGCGAAGAATAATTCTACTTCATTAGATTGGTAGTCTTGTTTTTTTACTACTCTTCCTAATAAGTTATAAACTTCAACTCTGGTCACAATACCCGAACTCTTGATGCGAAGGTAATCTTCTACAGGATTCGGATAGTATTCAATTGTATCTTTCTGGAAGTTTTCTATTCCGGCAGTTACATTTACCGTAACAGCAAATGGTAAACTTGAACACTCATCAGTTGCTACAACAACAGCATAATAGGTTGCTCCATTTACCAGTACTTCCGAAGTTGATAACGCGTCAACATTATCTACTGCATTTTCATAAGTCGCATACCATGTTACTGTAACAGGCTCTACTACTAAATCTGCAATAGTTGCCCCTTCCTCAAACTGTTGATTTGGTGCACCAACAGGAGTTGGTAAAATATCATTTATAATTACCTCAACAGAAGCTCTTTCCTGACTTTCACATCCGTCAATTGTCTGGGAAGCAAAATAAGTGCCGTTTGCCAGCACAGTATCTGTTGGAAGCTCTGTTACTGCATCTGCTGTTGCATACCATTTTATTTGAACTCCTTCTATTTCAAGATTATCTATTGTTGCATCAGCAGCTATACAAAACTCCTGAGGAGAAATTATTGCTGGCGGTAGAACTACAGCTGGCTCAGTAATTGTTACTTCCTGTGTAGTCGTACATCCGTTGTCATCTGTAATGATAACCTCATAAATTCCGGCTGCTAAGTCTGTAGCCGATGCTTGCGTACCACCAGAAGGTGACCATAAATAGGTGTAAGCACCTGTACCTCCCATGACTTCAATTGTAGCCGAACCATTTGAATTTCCATTACATACGACATTTGTTTGAGCAACAATGGATGTTGTCATAACAGCAGGCTCTGTAAGGGTAAAAGACTGTGTTGTAGTACAGCCATTAGCATCCATAACTGTACAAATGTATGTACCTGCTGTAAGATCAGTAGCTGTTATAGCAGTACCACCCGAAGGTGACCATAAATAGGTGTAAGCACCCGTACCTCCTGTTACCTCAACGGTAGCTGATCCGTTAGAAGCTCCGTTACAACTAATATTAGTCTGTGACAAAGCTGTTGCCGTCAACACTGGAGGTTCTGTAATGGTAAAAGACTGTGTAGTCATACATCCGTTTGCATCAGTAACAGTACATACGTAAGTACCTGCTGAAAGACCATCAGCAGTAGCTGAAGTACCTCCTGATGGAGACCATGAATAGGTATAAAGACCAGTTCCTCCGATTATATCTACTGTAGCGGAACCATCTGAGGCTCCATAACAGGACACATTTGTTTGTACTGAAGCTAAAGTAGAAGCTAAAACAGCAGGTTGTTCAATTTCTACGGTTTGTATTGCGGTACATCCATTTGCATCTGTAACGGTTACTGTATAAATACCTGCTGCTAATCCCGTAGCTGTTGCTGCATTACCTCCCGATGGTGACCATGAATAGGTGTAAGATCCTGTTCCTCCAACACCTATAACAGTTGCAGAACCATTAGTTCCTCCATTACAGGATACATTTATTTTAGTTGGTGACAAAACAGCTGATAAAGCAGCTGGTTCTGTTATTGTAAAAGATTGTGTTGCCGTACATCCGTTGGCATCAGTAACCGTAACATTATAAACACCCGCAGAAAGACCTGTCGCTGTTGCTGCAGTACCTCCTGATGGTGACCATGAATAGGTATACGTTCCGGTACCACCCGACACGCTTACTGTAGCGCTACCATTTGATCCACCATTACAAGAAAGATTTGTTTGTGAAGGTATAATATTTATATTGGTTGGTTGTGTGATCGTAAATGTTTTAGTTAAAATACATCCGTTGGCATCTGTTATCGTACAGGTGTACACACCCGCTGCAAGACCAGTTGCCGTAGCAGCAGTACCTCCAGAAGGAGACCATAAATAGGTATACTGACCTGCTCCGCCTGATGGTATTACAGAAGCTGTAGCGTTTGCACTTCCGTTACATAAAACATTTGTTTGTGATGTAGTTGCTACCATCGCAGTTGGTTGTGTAATGGTAACACTTCTCGTTAAAGTACATCCGTTGGCATCTGTTATAGTACAAGTGTAAACACCTGCAACAAGACCGGTAGCTGTAGCTGCTGTCCCGCCTGACGGAGACCATGAATACGTATAGGTACCTGTACCACCGGATGGTGTTACAGAAGCAGTACCATTTGCCCCTCCATTACAGGATACATTTGTTTGTGCTATTGTAGCTGTTATAGGAGATGGTTGCGTAATCGTAAATGTACGGGTTATCTGACAAAGATTGGCATCAGTAATCGTACAGGTATAAGTACCAGCCATAAGACCTGTTGCCGTTGCCGCTGTACCTCCTGACGGAGACCACAAATAGGTATAAGTACCAATACCACCGGATACAGACACTGTAGCAGTACCATTTGAACCTCCGTTACATGAAACATTGTTTTGAGAAGTTGTAGCTACAATTGGTGATGGCTGTGTAATTGTAAATGATTGTGTTTTTGTACAGTTATTTGCATCTGTTACCGTTACTGTGTATGTCCCTGCCGATAAGCCAGTAGCTGTAGCCGCTGTACCGCCTGAAGGTGACCATGAATACGTATAGGTACCTGCGCCACCCACAACGCTTACAGTTGCTGAACCGTTAGTTGCTCCGTTACACGTAACATTTACTTGTGATGGAGTGATGATCATAGCTGTTGGCTGAGTAATGGTAAAACTTTTGGTCAAAGTACATCCGTTAGCGTCTGTAATGATACAATTGTAAACACCTACCGATAATCCTGTAGCTGATGCTGCTGTGCCTCCTGATGGAATCCATAAGTAAGTATAACCTGCTGTACCCCCCGATACATTTACAGTAGCTGAACCATTAGAACCACCATTACAAGACACATTTGTCATGGATGTGGTTGCTGTTAAGGCTACAGGCTGTGTAACGGTTACTGTACGTGTTGCCTGACAGCCATTAGCATCAGTTACGGTACAGGTATACGTGCCGGCAGTAAGTCCTGTTGCCGTTGCATTGATTCCTCCTGACGGAGCCCATGAATAGGTATAAGTACCAATACCACCGGATGCAGTCACTGAAGCGGTACCATTTGACCCCCCATTACAGGATACATGTGTCACAGAAGCAGTTGTCGTTATAGGAGCCGGCTGTGTAATGGTAACGGTACGCGTTATCTGACAAAGATTAGCATCTGTAATTGTACAGATATAAGTTCCTGCGGTAAGACCTGTTGCTGTCGCTCCTGTTCCACCAGATGGTGACCAGGAATAAGTATATCCTCCTGCCCCTCCTGATGCTACGACAGAAGCTGCCCCATTGTTCCCGCCATTACACGATACATTTGTCGACGAAGTTGTAGCTGTTATTGAAGATGGCTGAGTAATGGTAAAGTTTCTCGTCAATATACACCCATTATTAGCATCCGTTACTGTTACAGTGTATGCTCCCGCAGTTAGTCCTGTAGCCGTAGCAGCAGTACCTCCTGAAGGTGACCATAAATACGTATACTGACCTGTCCCGCCTGTTACATTTACAGTAAGAGAACCTGTCGGCTGACCGTTACACGCAATATTTGTCTGTACTGTTGTAGCATTCATAGCAATTGGCTGAGTAATTGTAACATTTCTTGTCACAGAACATCCGTTAGCATCTGTAATGAGGCAAGTATAAACCCCTACCGATAAGCCAGTCGCTGATGCTGCTGTACCTCCTGATGGTGACCATAAATAGGTATACCCGGGAGTTCCACCGGATGCCGATACAGTTGCAGTTCCGTTTGAACCGCCATTACAAGACACATTAGTAGAGGATATGCTTGCTGATAAAGCTGTTGCCGGCTGACTGATTGTAACGGTACGTGTTATCTGACAAAGATTAGCATCTGTAATTGTACAGATATAAGTTCCTGCGGTAAGACCTGTTGCTGTGGCTCCTGTACCTCCAGACGGCGCCCAGGAATAGCTATATCCTCCTGACCCACCAGATGCAACTACAGAAGCTACACCATTACCTCCTCCATTACACGATACGTTTGTTAATGAAGTAGTAGCTGTTAAAGCAGCAGGCTGGGTAATAGTAACCGGTAGCGATTTTGTTTTATTGGTAGCATCTGTCACAGTAACTGTGTAAGTTCCGGCAACCAATCCGGTTGCTGTTGCTGCTGTGCCACCAGAAGGAGACCATGAATAGGTATAGGGTGCAGTTCCTCCCGAAACACTTACTGTGGCAGCTCCCGTAGCACTACCATTACAGGCTACATTGGTCTGACTGCTCAAAGTAACTGTTGGAGTATCAAGATCTATCACTAAATTAGAATCTTTAACCCAGGTAAAAGCATCAAGAGCGGCATAAGTGTATCCTCCACCCAGTGTAATTTGCAATTGATCAATAATAATATTGCTGTAATTCTGTCCGTTCAGATTGGTCAGGTCAATCAAGGTATAGCCATTGGCTGTTGCCACGGAAGTATTAAAACCAGTGGTTTTGGTTTGGGTAAATTTTGTTACGCCACTGAGTTTTCCTGTTATTGTTAGAGTTCCTGCAGTGCTCAAATTTAAATTAGCATCTGACAAATACACCCAAAATCTGTTTACTTTAAACAGATTAGAAGTTGTTTTAATACTAAATGAAGCTCCGTTTTGAGGTGTAAGGCTATTGTCAATGTACCGATTATCTATATTAGTTCCGCTCCAACCAGTAGCTGGATAATTAGCCTGAATATCAAATGTACTCGCGTGAGAAATAATATTAAATATGACACCGTTATCAGTAAAGCTAGTACTACCATTTGATTCAGTTTCAAATTGTTCAGTACTTGTCTGTGCATACATGGTATTAGAGAGAATCAGTACGATTATCAATAATAATGAATAAATGTTTTTCATACTTTCTCTCATTAATGATTATTTACGATTCGCACACTCTGATTTTTGAAAATATAAGTGTTGATATTGTTCTTTGTCATCGTAGAATTATTGCTATCAGTGACATTGCCGGGGACAAAACCGGAGTTCAAAAGACCGCTGTTACAGACGGTCGTCTTTGCTGCAGATTCACTTGCGAAAAACAACAGCAGATACATCAGGAAAAAGAGTCCTGAATACTGAGAATAGAATTTCCTCATTTTGAATAGTGTTAAATGGTTAATGAAGTTTTTGTATAGTTCAATACCAAACGTACCTTTTTTTGTTAAAAAACACACTATACCAAAGTATAGTTGTAAAACAAATAAAATACTGAAAATAAACAAGTTACAAATCACTACCCAGATGGATAGATGCAAATACCAGCTTGTGAATATCAGAATTTGTGTTTTTTGTACCGGAATAAAGCATAAAAAAACATCTTATTTTTCCATATTAAAATAGTGTGTTTGCCTTATATAAAACTCTATTTTCTTTGTATAAAATTTATGTAAATACACAAAAAAACAGCACTAAAGCGCTGTTTATGGAGTAAAAAAATGGGATCAATTCTGTTATTAAATAACCGGACAGTTTCTCTTTTTCTATTTTCTATGTAGTAATTTAATTGCCTGAGTTCTATTCTTAATATCCAGTTTCGAATACAGATTACCGATATGAAATTTAACGGTACTTAATGATAAAAACAATTGAGCCGCTATTTCCTGATTAGATAATCCGTTATTGATTCCTTCCAGCACCTGTAATTCTCTTTCTGTAAGATTAAATTTTTTTACCAGATCCGCAAGACTAATCTCTGTATCAGATGGAACAGAGCTTATGGGTTGTACTTTGTTTTTTTCTGTTTCAAGCTCCTGAATATATCTTTTGATTTCTGTCTTAAAATGAGTATTCTCTGCCCTTACCTTTCTAATTTTGTAAATGATGGCAAAACTAATGGTTATGATCTCAAAAGAACTGGCCAGTTTAAAGGTATTTCTACCAAACATAGCTGCTTCTAAAACCCCGTATTGATGCAGATTATAGAGCAGTCCGAAAAGCAGTACCATACCCAAAGTGAAGATAAGAAAACGAGCCAGTATTTCTTTTCTAAAAAGTTTTATAGCGGCATGGCAGCATAATAAGGCGGCAATGAAATTAAAAATATTGCAGACCGATAAAAGAATGTTATTGTGAAAAATAAAGAAAAGTAAGGCAAATAAAAAAGACAAAGAAAGCACCGGGCACACTCTCCTGATAAAAGCCGCATCATATTTTTTTAACTCTAAGAAGTAATAAGTAAATACACACGCAATAAGAGCAGTAACCGGTGAAGTAATCATCGTAAAATTATTCAACAGCCACGGATTGGTCGTTAAAAAGCTAAACAGGCCATCTTCATATAAAAACATCATTGCTACTGAAAAAAGTAGTAAAGAATAAGTAATAAATCGCTTGTCTTTAAATACAAAATAAAAAACGATGTTGAAAATTAAGGACATGATCACAATCCCATAATACAATCCTAAATATAAAAATGATTTGCTTTCTTTTTTATAGAATTCATCTACCGTCGCCACTTCCAAATCAATAAGACTAAAGTTGTTTATTTTGGCTCTCAGATAAATTTCTGAAGCAGTTGTGGTAATTTTAAACTGATTAAAACGCGTAGTTTCTTCTTTTAATGACCGGAAATTGTTTCCTGTTCGTTCAACAAATAAGAGACTATCTCCGTATTTTTCAAACAAAGACAATTCCTGAAAATTCATATTTGAAACGGTAAGTATTATCGGAATGTTTTGCTGCTCAGGCGACAGTTTATATTTAAACCAATGTGTATCATCATGTTTGTCATAATAATGAAACAGAGAAGTCTGATTGGTTTGCTCAAACTGCAAGGGAACTATTTCTTGCAAAGCGATATCGGTATCTTTTTGAAGACTCCCATAAGAAAAAGAGCTCCACGAAAAAATGAAGAAAATAAGTGATAAAAAATGTTTCAAAGGATGTGTTTTTTGATTGCAAAAATATCATTTTTAAAACACCACCCATATTTTATTTTCATTTTGTTTATGTTATATTTTTAAAATAAAAATACAGAATGGATAAATAAGCTACCAATATGATCATAAATAAACAAAACATTCTAAAATCAAAAATGAACTTTTACTAAAAAAGCCCGCTTAAAAGCAGGCTTCTAACTAATTCAGTTGTTTCAACATCTTTGAGAAATCTTCTAATTCTATATTAACACGCGATTGTATCAGACTTATTTCTCCGTCTTCTATTGTCTTTATTACAATGTGTGTGATTTTATCCTTCCTTTCTATTGCCATGATAGCGAATTGTTCTTCTGAAGTGTTTATGTTGATGTATTCTTCATATCCGTCTTTTTTAAGTGCAGTATTCAAATCTGTTATCACTTGCGATCCCACATTTTCAATCACTACAGTACGGGTAGTTTTTATATATTTAAGAAATGGCTTTAATTCTTTTTCTTTACTGACCATTTTTAGCAATAACTTAGGAATTCTTACACTTGTAGATTGATCGTCATATTTTTTATAAAACTGATCCATTTCTTTATTTCTGAATGAAGCACATGACAAAAGACTCATCATCAGAATAATAAGGACTAAAAATTTATGGTGTCTCATTTTTTTCTGTTTTTAAGTTTCTGAACCTTGTCCATTCCTCCTAAATTGATATTTCCGGTAATATCAGTAAGCTCTTCTAATAAAAAATTACCACTGATGATCATAAGCACCGTATCTTCACCAACAATACTCATTACCAATTCTGAAATACGGTTGTTTTTTTCCAATGCTTTGAATGAAATGACATTTCCTTCTTCATTGACAGACATAAGTTCTTCGTATCCATTGTTGAGTAATGATTTAGACAAGGCAGAGAGATCATTCTTGAACGTATTGCCTTTTGCATCTTCCTGTATCACGATTTTTATGCCTTCGAGATGAGTAGCAAATTTCTGTATCTCCTTATATTCAGGATCAGTCGTTTTTATACGGGATAACATTTTAAACATGCTTTTGGAAATGTTTACTGTAGTAAATCCTTTTTTACCTTCATAATTACCTGCTATTTTTTGAGCAGCTGACAACTGACAATATCCTGTAAAGGGAATTACTATCAATATCAGTATGATAAAATACTTAAATGGTTTCATGTGTATCTATTTTACTTGGTTTAACTTATTGAGATGTTCCATATTTTTTGTTCCTGTACTCATTTTTGAACTGACAAATTCCAGCGCTTTCTTTGCCTGTTTAAGCGCAAGTTCAGGGTCTTCTATTTCTCCGTTTATATGTTGTTCTATAACAATTGATCTGGTGATATCTGATATATTGTCATTCTTATGCCGCTCCTGATCCGGTAACTGAAACCATAATAGCAGAGCTACGCATGCAGCACTCATTACAGCCATGCCAGGTATTATAATTTGTCTTATGCTTTTAGGTTTTTCTGACATTGAGGGCTGCATTGCTTTTAAATCGCTCATAAAAATACCATCTGCAGATCCTACTTCTTTAGACAATAGATTTCTTAGTTGTTTTTCCTCTTCTAATGTTGTTGTACCTTCATAATACTTCTCTAATAGCTTTTCCTTATCTTTCATCATCTCTATATTTTTGGTATGCTTCCCTTATTTGTTTTCTTGCCCTTGACAGATTGGCACGTACAGCTTCATTTGTGATTTTTAATACTTCTGCGATTTTTTCCAGTTCATACCCTTCAATATCTCTCAAATGAAAAACGGTTCGTTGCTTCTCACTTAAACCTGCTAAAATCTTATCCAATAAGCGATATCCTTCAGATACTTCTAATAATTGTTGCGGATCTGCTTCCAGTTGTAAGGGTTCATTACTGTCTGAAACTATTGTCAGTTGCTTTTTGCGCAGAAAGTCTAAACAGGCATTTCTAACCATTTTCATTGCAAAGGCTTCCTTGTTTTTCACTTCTGCCAACAGATCTTTTCTCCAGATTTTTTCATAAAAATCCTGAACAACATCTTCTGCATCATTTTTATCTGACAGCATCCGCATAGCAAATCGGATAAACTTTTCACGTATTAAACTCAGTTCTTTCAAAAATCTATTTTTAGGCTTGTTTATAAGTAAGACGATAGAGAAGTATTTTTGTGACATTGGAAATAAAAAAAACCATAACAGTAAGATTGTTATGGTTTTTTTTTGCAAAAAAGCAGATTTTATAAGTTTTGAAAGAAATCATTTCCTTTATCATCTGTAATGATGAATGCCGGAAAATCTTTTACCGTTATTTTTCGTACTGCTTCCATTCCTAATTCAGGAAAATCAACTACTTCTACTTTTAAGATATTTTCTTTTGCTAAAATAGCAGCCGGCCCTCCGATAGATCCCAGATAGAAACCACCGTATTTTGCGCAGGCATCCGTTACCTGTTGCGATCGGTTTCCTTTAGCAAGCATGATCATACTGCCTCCGTTTTTCTGAAACTCATCTACATAAACATCCATTCTTCCGGCTGTTGTAGGTCCAAATGATCCGGAAGCCATTCCTTCCGGAGTTTTTGCTGGTCCTGCATAATACACGGGATGGTTTTTAAAATATTCAGGCATTTCTTCGCCTCTGTCCAGCATCTCTTTAATTTTTGCATGAGCAATATCACGGGCAACAATTACTGTTCCGTTTAACATCAACCGGGTTTTTACAGGATGTTTGCTCAGTTCTGCAAGGATTTCCTGCATCGGCCGTTCTAAATCTATAATTACCGGTGCTTCCAGATGTGGTGCCGTATCAGGCAACAGTCTTGCCGGATTGGTTTCCAACTGCTCTACAAAAAGTCCGTCTTTATTTATTTTTGCTTTTATATTTCTGTCAGCTGAACAGGAAACCCCCAATCCTACAGGACAGGAAGCAGCATGTCTTGGCAGGCGGATAACGCGAACATCATGCACTAAATATTTACCGCCAAACTGTGCCCCGACTCCCGAGTCCTGACACATTTTTCGGATGCGTTCTTCCCATTCCAAATCACGAAATGCCTGGCCAGACATATTACCAGACGTTGGAAGATGGTCATAATAACCCGCTGAAGCTTTTTTTACTGCTGCCAAGGTTGCCTCTGCAGATGTACCGCCTATTACAAGAGCTAAATGATAAGGAGGACATGCAGCTGTGCCTAGATCCATTATCTTGTTTTTTACAAATGCCTCCAGAGATTTTTCGTTTAACAAAGATTTGGTCTGTTGATATAAGAAAGTTTTGTTTGCAGATCCGCCTCCTTTTGCTAAAAATAAGAATTCGTATGAATTTCCTTTTTTAGTATACAGATCAATTTGTGCCGGTAGATTGGAACCGGAATTTTTTTCTTCAAACATGCTGATCGGAACAATCTGAGAATAACGCAGATTGCGCTTTGCATAGGTATTGAATATTCCTTTTGAAAGACTTTCAGCATCATCAGCACCTGTAAAAACGTTCTCTCCTTTCTTTCCCATCACAATAGCGGTACCGGTATCCTGGCATGAAGGCAGTTCACCACTCACTGCAACCGCAGCATTTTGCAAAAGATTGTAGGCAACGAAACGATCATTATCAGTAGCTTCCGGATCATCAATTATTGCCCGGAGCTTTTCAAGATGTGCCGTTCTGAGCATAAAAGAAACGTCTGTCATAGCCGTTTCTGCCAATAACTCCAATCCTTTCGGATCAACTACCAAAATCTCCCGTTCCCCTATCTTCTCAACGCTTACATAGTCAGAGGTAACTTTACGGTACTGCGTATCATCTTTCAAAATCGGATACGGATCCTGATATAAAAAATCAATCATTATTCTTATTCTTTTTGTTGTTTTGTTAGCGGGTAAATTTACAAAATAATGATCTGAGATTCTTTTAGACTATTTCTAAATTAAAACAAAAAGCCCCTCTTTTCAGAGGGGCTTTTTGTGTTTATTTATTTACTTTAGCCAGATATTTTTCCAATGCCATAGTCATGGATGGAGCTTCGGGGGTCGGAGCCATTATATCTACCCGTATTCCGTGTTCAACAGCTTCCTTTTGAGTAGTACTTCCAAATACCGCAATACGCGTATTATTTTGCTCAAAATCCGGAAAATTATGAAAAAGTGAGTTGATTCCGGTTGGACTGAAAAAAGCAAGAATGTCATATTTCACATCTCTAAGATCAGACAAATCACTCATTGCTGTTCTGAAAAATACACCTTGTTTCCAATCGATACCAAGTTCATTAAGCGTTTGAGGTACATCATCATTTAATTTATCCGATGCAGGAAGTAAAAACTTCTCATCCTTAAATTTCTTGATAAGGGGTGCCATATCAGAAAACTCTTTCTGACCTACATAAATCTTACGCTTTCTATACACCACATATTTTTGCAGATAATAAGCAATAGCTTCAGACTGACAGAAATACTTCATGGTTTCCGGAACTTTAAAACGCATTTCTTCTGCTACTCTAAAATAATGATCTACAGAATTTTTACTGGTTAAAATAACGGAAGTATAGTTGTTTAAGTCTATTTTTTGCTGACGCACTTCTTTGGCACTCACGCCTTCAACGTGAATAAAAGGTCTGAAGTCTATTTTAACTTTGTACTTTTGCTGAATGTCAAAGTACGGTGAGTTCTCTACTTTCGGTTCTGGCTGGGAAACCAAAATTGTTTTCACTTTCATGGTAAAATTGTTATGACTTATAAATATCAACCCATTTAAACAAGATTAAATAAGGAGCTATTTCGAGAGTGCAAAGATACAAAATAAAATAAAAGATATTCGACAATATTAACTTTTCATAATTTTTAAGGATTACAAAATACAATCCGATATTAATGGCAATAATGATGAATATCAATCCATAAGCAAAATACTGTGAATTTACGGGATAATAAAACCACACAATGGAAACCGGCAATAATAGTAATCCCAGATAGGTGCGGTAATTGACTTTCAACAAATTATAATGTTCTGCAAAATCTTCCAGATTAAAACAGACGGCTATTATTTTTTCGATAAGATATTTTGCGAGAATAAAAAACGCAATAAAATTAAACACTTTTATAAAGTCTAAAAAGGAATGAAAATCAATAATCGAAAAGGTTGAAAGTATTATGTGTACAATAAATGAAAAAGAAATAAGCTGTACAATAAACATAGAAATAGTAAACCAACTCTTTAGGTTAGAAGTATCTCTATATATTTTAATGTACTTGTCTGAATAGATCAGTTTTATGTATTCACTAAAACGAACAGAAAAAACATTTTTATTTACAGCAAGTAAAATAAAAGTCGCTAAAAAAATAAGCGTTGCCCAATCGGTTGACTGTGTAAGTCTTGGTATAAATTCAAGTTCTTTCATGCTCCAAAATTAATGATTTTTAGCATTCGATTTATTCTAATTTTATTAAGAATTTCTTGTTCTAAAAAGTTTACATTTGCAATTAAACCGGTTTTAAATGAATAAAAGAGTCGTCGTAATACCAACGTATAACGAAATAGAGAACATTTCTGATATCATATCCTCTGTTTTGAGCTTACCTTACGATTACGATATTTTAGTAGTTGATGACAATTCTCCTGACGGAACCTCAAAAGCTGTAGAACGTTTGATGACGCAGTATCCTGACAGGGTTTTTATACAAAAAAGAACTCAAAAAACAGGATTGGGTACAGCATACGTACATGGTTTTAAATGGGCGTTGAAACACAATTATGACTATATTTTTGAAATGGATGCCGATTTTTCTCACAATCCTAAAGATCTGGATTTGCTTTTAGAGGCCTGTATGCAAGGAAACGATATGACTATCGGATCGAGATACGTAAAAGGGGTAAATGTTGTAAACTGGCCTTTGAACAGAGTTTTACTTTCTTATTTTGCTTCTGTATATGTCCGTTTTATCACGGGAATGAAAATTCACGATACAACAGCAGGTTTTATATGTTACCACCGATCTGTGTTAGAAAGTATTCCGCTGGATAAAATAAAATTTGTGGGATATGCTTTCCAGATAGAGATGAAATACAGAGCATTTGCTAAAGGCTTTAAAATAAAAGAAATACCTATCATTTTTACAGACCGTACAAAAGGAGCTTCCAAAATGACCAACGGAATCATTCAGGAAGCAGTGTTTGGTGTATTGAGATTACGAATTAAAAAATTATTTAACAGATTATAATGGCAACGATATTAATAAAAAACGGCACTATCGTTAATGAAGGAGTTTCTTTAAAAAAAGATTTATTTCTGAAAGACGGATATATAGCAGCAATAGAAGACAGAATTGAAATGGAAGCAGATAAGGTTATTGATGCTACTGATCTGCATATTTTTCCGGGTGTTATTGATGATCAGGTACATTTCAGAGAACCAGGACTTACAAGAAAGGGTTCTATTGCTACAGAATCGAAAGCAGCCATAGCAGGCGGCACTACCTCTTTTATTGAACAGCCCAATACAGTACCGAATGCTGTTACACAGGAACTGCTGGAAGATAAATATGAAATTGCATCCAAAAGTTCTTTTGCCAACTATTCTTTCATGATGGGAGGTACTAACGATAATCTGGAAGAGGTATTAAAAACAAATCCAAGAAATGTTGCCGGTATTAAATTATTTTTAGGATCATCAACAGGAAATATGCTGGTAGACAATGAAGAAGTTTTAGAAAAGATTTTTTCATCTACCAAAATGCTGATTGCCGTACACTGCGAAGACGAACAAACAATCCAATCCAATCTGGAAAAGTATAAAGCGGAATTCGGAGAAGATATTCCTGTTTCTTGCCATCCGAAAATCAGAAGTGCCTCAGCCTGTTATAAATCATCATCAAAAGCGATTGAACTTGCGAAGAAAACCGGAGCACGCCTCCATATTTTCCACATCAGCACAGGAATTGAAACTGAGTTATTCCGCAATGACATTCCTTTAGAGGAAAAGATGATTACTGCAGAGGTGTGTATTCATCATCTTTACTTTTCTGACGAGGACTATGCTGCAAAAGGGAATTTCATTAAATGGAACCCTGCAGTAAAAACAGCTGACGATCGGGACAAAATATGGAAAGCTCTTTTAGATGACCGCATTGATGTTATTGCAACTGATCATGCCCCTCATACTCTCGAAGAAAAAAGCCAAAAATATTTACAGGCACCATCAGGTGGTCCGCTTGTACAACATTCTCTTGTAGCGATGCTGGAATTTGTGAAAGAAGGTAAAATTTCTATGGAAAAGATGGTTGAAAAAATGGTACACAATCCGGCAAAACTATTCAAAATAGAAAGAAGAGGATTTATTCGCCCAGGTTATTTTGCCGATCTTGCCATTGTTGATACTGATAGTCCGTGGACTGTAACAAAAGAAAATCTCTTATACAAATGCGGATGGTCTCCGTTTGAAGGAAAAACTTTTTCTTCTAAGGTTATTCACACCATTGTAAACGGACATCTTGCTATGGAAAATGGCATTATATCAGAAAAATTAGCAGGTTCTCGTTTATTATTCAACAGATAACAGTATGAAAAAAACAGCTTTTATAGCCTTTGCAGGAGCCATAATGCTTTTGTTTCAGGCGTGTAAGGAGGATAAAAAACCGGAGCATTTGCTGTCTAAAGAAAAAATGACAGATCTTATGTATGAACTGACCCTACTGAACAGTGCCAAATCAATGGTAAATGTACAGGATTCGATCACGGTGATACAAAACTCTGCAACTATTTTAAAGAAATACGGGTTAGACAGTCTTCATTTTGTAGAACAACATCGTTATTACGCCTCTCAGGAAAATGTATATGCCGAAATTTTTGATTCGGTACATAAAAGGCTCGAAAGAGAGATTAAGGTTTTAGAAGCTTTGCCAGAAGACCCTAAAGACGAGATAAAAATAGATAAACTTCCTAATGTAAAATTATCAAAGGCAATAGAAAACAGCGGATTACCCGTTATTAAAAAGAAACAATCTTCGAAATAAAGTTCCGTGTAGTCTGAAATTCAAAATCCAGTTCCCGGCGTATTTTTGAAGTGTCATAAAAATCTTTAGAAAAAGAAGCTTTAATCAAATCACGGGTAAGGCTTCTTTTTTTATTTGGTAACAAAGCCGTCATTAACCAATCAAACGGAACCGCAAGATTCAGCATCCATTTTTTTACTTCCAGATAAGGCGCCTTTTTATGCAATGCCATAGCAATTTCTTTAAACAAACGTTCAAAAGGAATGTTTTCAGATACCAGTATATAACGCTGTCCAAACGATTCTTTATCCATTAAAGCCGTCATACTGCGTACCACATCTTTTACATAAACAACGCCTGTATGTCCGTCAGTAAAAAAAGGAAAACCTCTATCTATTTTACTGATGAGCTGTCCTGCACCCTGTTTATGAAAACCCTCACCGAAAATAACTCCCGGATTGACAATTAATACATTTAATCCCTCCTGAGCAGCCCGCCAGACTTCTGTTTCTCCGCCAAACTTTGTAATTGCATAATCACTGTGATTTTTGCCTGAATTCCAGTCAGAGGTTTCATCAAAGTACCCTGTCTCTTTGTTGGGTTCATCAAGAGTAGCAATAGAACTTACATAACAAAACTTTTTGATGTTAAATGCTAATGACAGATTGACCATATTGGCCGTTCCCTCAATATTGATTTTTTCCATTGCCTCAAAATCTGAAGCTGTAAACGAAACAAATGCAGCACAGTGATATACTTCTGAAATATTCTGAAAAGCGTTCTCAAGAGCAGGTACATCATTTATATCCGCTTTTACCCAATCTATTTTTTGAAACAAATCATCCTGTGCGCTTTTTTTAAATAATGCTTCCGTTTTAGAAATGGATTTTTCATTTCTAAAAACAGCTCTTACGCTCCTACCCTGCATGAGAAGATGCAATAATAAGTGAGCTCCTACCAATCCGGTTCCTCCTGTTATTAGTATCATAGTAACAAATTTAATAAAACGGCTTGATTGCAACGCTCTAAATTACAGGAAATATTCTTTGAATAATAATGAGGCTGGAGCATGAAATCTTTATATTTGCACAAAATACATATTAAATGAAGAATTTTATTGAAGAAGTGACTTGGAGAGGTATGCTCCACGACGTAATGCCAGGCACAGAAGAACATTTGATGGAGCAAATGCGTGTTGCGTATGTGGGTATAGACCCAACTGCAGATTCATTGCATATAGGACATTTAGTAGGTGTAATGTTGTTGAAACATTTCCAGTTATCCGGTCATAAACCATTGGCTCTTGTTGGTGGCGCAACCGGAATGATCGGAGATCCGTCGGGAAAATCAAATGAGCGTAATCTATTGGATGAAGCGACTTTACAACACAATCAGGATTCCATTAAAGCACAATTATCGCGTTTCTTAGATTTTACATCTGATGCTCCTAATGCTGCAGAAATGGTAAACAATTATGACTGGATGAAATCATTCTCTTTTCTCGATTTCATCAGAGATGTAGGAAAACATATTACAGTAAACTACATGATGGCAAAAGATTCTGTAAAAAAACGATTAAACGGTGAAGCTGCCGATGGAATGTCGTTTACAGAATTTACCTATCAGCTGGTACAAGGATATGATTTTTTACATTTATACAAAGCTAAAAACTGTACACTTCAGATGGGAGGTTCGGATCAATGGGGTAATATTACTACAGGAACTGAACTGGTAAGAAGAATTGAAGCAGGAAAAGCATATGCACTTACCTGTCCATTAATTACAAAAGCTGACGGAACCAAATTCGGAAAATCAGAAGGTGGAAATATATGGCTGGACAGCGACCGTACTTCTCCATATAAATTTTACCAATACTGGTTAAACACTTCGGATACAGACGCGGAAAAATATATTAAAATCTTTACTTTTTTATCAAAAGAAGAAATAGAAAAACTTATTGCACAGCATTATGAAGCACCACATCTGCGTGTTTTACAGAAAAAACTGGCTGAAGAAATCACTGTAATGGTACACTCAAGAGAAGATCTTGAAAATGCCATCAAAGCTTCCGGAATTTTGTTCGGACAATCTACAGCTGATGATCTGAAAGAATTAGACAGTAAAACTTTTTTAGATGTTTTTGACGGAGTTCCTCAGGCAGATATTGCTTTAGCGGATCTGGAAGAAGGTATTGATATCGTCACTATTCTGAATGAAAAATCAGGTTTTATGAAATCAAACGGTGAAGCCCGAAGATCTTTAAATGAAAATGCTATTTCTGTAAACAGAGAAAAAGTTCAGGAAGGTTTTATTGTAACAAAAAAAGATTTGATTAATAATCAGTTTGTATTGTTGCAAAAAGGTAAAAAGAATTATTTTGTATTGAATTTTCAATAAACGATTTAAAAAAATGAAGTGCCGGTTTATAAAAACCGGCACTTTTATTTAATAATCATTTAAATTTAGTTATAAGATCATGAGATTGCATCCTCTGACGTCCGAATGATCAAAACGCCCAAGTACTTCAAAAGAATAATCAGGATATTTTTTACCCAAATCCTGTGTTGCAATAAAGGAACATGAATTATAATTCGCCAGATCAATCACATTCATCCCTCCTATTTTACCATCTTTCAATAACGTAAGCGGATCTTCTGTATCACGGATTAGGATATCCATCCAAGGCGGACATTCAAAAATACCATCTCCCATAGAATAGGCCTGAGATAAGAGCTCTGTCATTCCATACTCGGAATGAATTTTTTGTACCCCAAAACCTTCTGATAATATGTGGTGCAGTTCTTCACGAATCATTTCCCTTCTGCGCCCTTTCATGCCACCTGTTTCCATCACAATGGTATTCTTTAGCTGAAAAGGATATTGCTCAATCATATCTAACAAAGCATAAGTAACTCCTATCAGCAATACATTTTGACCTTGCTGATCCAATGTAGTAAGTTTCTGTGCCAATGCCTTATAATCATCTAAATAAAATCCGGAATCAGGATGTTGAGAATTTTCAATCATATCATTTACCATATAGATAAGTGAAGACCCATCCCTTTCAAGATACGAAGGCAAAAGGGCTAAAACTGCATAGTCTTCAATATTTCCATAAAACTTTGAAAAAGCAGTTCTAAAGCTCATCTCATAATATGACAGATCTGTTACCCGGTGTTTACTGGTTATTTGTCCAGTAGTGCCACTACTGGTAAAAGTAGCTTGTAAAGGCTGAATGCTACTGACAATTTCTTTGCTTTTAAAAAACTCAATCGGTAAAAAAGGAATCTCTGTCAAATGCTTGACATTTGCCGGTGTTTTCTCCAGTAACAGACAGAATTTCTGATATACTTCGTTATGCTCAAACTGGAAACGAAATATTTTCATTGCTGTACGATGGAATTCTTTAGTAGAATTAATTGAAATAATATCTTCGGCTGTAAACACTTTTTTACTTTTTTATACAAAATTACAAATAAAAAAAGCACCAATCGAAATTGGTGCTTTTGAAATTTAGAATGTATAAGAAATTACTTGATAACCAGTTTTTGAATATTTCCGTTAGCTATTTTTACCAAATAAACTCCTGCCTCTAAATGTGAGACATCTACTCTATTGGTGTTTCTTTCAGAAATAATTTTTTTACCGTTTAATGTGTAAATTTCTACATCGATGTTTTTATTGAACATCACTACGTCTGTAGCCGGGTTCGGGTACATGGTGAATGCATCTTTTTCAAATTCCGGATTGGTTGCAGTAGGCGATACAATTCCGGTTAAAGAAACTATAACTTCCGTAGCTCCGCCTCCAGAAACAGTCAATGTTCCTTCATAGGTATTCTCTACTAATCCGGTCATTAATCTTACATAGATTGTCTGCGGCGTTGTTACTACATTTTCCAAAGTGATTGTTGTTGTAAAGACTTGATTATCCAATGAAACTTCAAAATTTTCAGATGCTGTGATTACTACAGCTGTTGCGTCCAGATCAGTTCCGGAAACCTCAATAGCCTGAGCTTCTGATGGTCCTTGATTAACGTCATAATCCAAATCAACAATTGTTATTTCAGATACTGTGATTACAGGAACTACCTCAACTGCTACCGTTCCTGACAATGCTACCTCAACAGCCGTTGGAATTCCACCTCCGGTGATAGATAAAGTACCGTTATAATTACCTGCGCTCAACCCACTTTTTAATCGTGTATAAAGTGTTGTAGCGGTACCGTCAAAAGTAACCAAACCTACCATTTCAGTAAATGTTGTTCCGTCTGCAGATACTTCATAATCTGAAGATGCCGTTACCAAAACATCCGATCCGTTTAGATCCGTTCCGGATACTTCTACAGTCTGTACAGCAGAAGGTCCGTTGTTTTCAACATAGGCAAAGCCGGTTAATGAAGAAGAGGAAACTACAATCTCAGGATTTAGAATGATGATCTCTTCTGTTACTGTTCCTGATAAGGCTACTTCAACAGCTGCTGAAATACCTCCGCCGGTGATAGATAAAGTACCATTGTAATCGCCTGCACTCAGTCCACTTTTTAATCGTGAATAAAGTGTTGTTGCCGTTCCGTTATAAGTAACCAAACCTACCATTTCAGTAAACGTTGTTCCGTCTGTCGATACTTCGTAATCTGAAGATGCCGTTACCAATACATCCGATCCGTTTAGATCCGTTCCAGATACCATTACGGTCTGTACAGCAGATGGTCCGTTGTTTTCAACATAAGCAAATCCGGTTAATGAAGTTGAGGAAACCACAATTTCAGGATTTAGAATGATGATCTCTTCTGTTACTGTTCCTGATAAAGCTACCTCAACAGCCGTTGAAATTCCACCTCCCGTGATAGATAAAGTACCGTTGTAATCGCCTGCACTCAGTCCACTTTTTAATCGTGAATAAAGTGTTGTTGCCGTTCCGTTATAAGTAACCAAACCTACCATTTCAGTAAACGTTGTTCCGTCTGCAGATACTTCATAATCTGAAGATGCCGTTACCAATACATCCGATCCGTTTAGATCCGTTCCAGATACCATTACGGTCTGTACAGCAGATGGTCCGTTGTTTTCAACATAGGCAAATCCGGTTAATGAAGTTGAGGAAACCACAATTTCAGGATTTAGAATGATGATCTCTTCTGTTACTGTTCCTGATAAGGCTACTTCAACAGCTGCTGAAATACCTCCGCCGGTGATAGATAAAGTACCGTTATATATATTCGCAGTCAATCCACTTTTTAATCGTGTATAAAGTGTTGTTGCCGTTCCGTCAAAAGTAACCAAACCTACCATTTCAGTAAATGTTGTTCCATCTTCAGACACTTCATAATCTGAAGATGCCGTTACCAATACATCCGATCCGTTTAGATCCGTTCCGGATACCGTTACGGTCTGTACAGCTGATGGTCCGTTGTTTTCAACATAGGCAAATCCGGTTAATGAAGTTGAGGAAACTACAATTTCAGGATTTAGAATGATGATCTCTTCTGTTACTGTTCCTGATAAGGCTACTTCAACAGCTGCTGAAATACCTCCGCCGGTGATAG
>Ga0308157_10002413_pt1 | contig 30712 bp, 26 predicted proteins | sample PhyBR1_FD_201035 | JGI IMG/M metagenome (GOLD analysis project Ga0308157, IMG submission 201035) | Phyllosphere microbial communities from UC Gill Tract Community Farm, Albany, California, United States - DLSLB.R1 | ecosystem: Host-associated > Plants > Phyllosphere > Unclassified | place: USA...
CGCTGACCCGCGCCGCCACCGCGCGTGCGCTTGAAATCTGCGCACTGGGCGACGACTTCCGTCCATTTGGCCACCTCATCGACGAACGCGCCATCGTCAACGCCGTGGTTGCGCTGATGGCCACCGGCGGTTCCACCAACCACACCATCCACTGGATCGCCGTTGCCCGCGCCGCCGGCATCGTAATGACGTGGGACGACATGGACGAGCTGTCGCAGATCGTGCCCCTGCTGGCCCGGGTCTATCCGAACGGCGAAGCTGACGTGAACCGTTTCGCGGCCGCTGGTGGCCCCGGTTTCGTGTTCCGTGAACTGATGGACGCCGGCTTGATGCATGACGACCTGGCGACGATCGCTGACGGCGGCATGCGTGCGTTCGCGCAGGAGCCGCGCCTGATCGATGGCAAGGTCAGCTATGTCCCCGCTACCGACGTCAGCGGCGACCTCGAGGTAGTCCGCCCTGCAGCGGATCCATTCGAAGCCCAGGGCGGCCTGCGCTTGCTGCGCGGGAACATGGGCCGCTCGTTGATCAAACTATCGGCGGTGAAGCCGCAGTACCGCACCATCGAGGCACCCGCCGTGGTCGTCGATGCGCCGCAGGTGTTGAACAAACTGCACGCCGCCGGTGTGCTGCCGCAGGATTTTGTCGCGGTAGTGCGCTACCAGGGCCCGCGCGCGAACGGCATGCCGGAACTGCATTCGCTCGCCCCCTTGCTCGGCCTGTTGCAGAACCAGGGGCGGCGCGTAGCGCTGGTTACCGACGGGCGCCTGTCGGGCGCATCCGGCAAGATCCCGGCGGCCATCCACGTCACCCCGGAAGCCTCGCGCGGCGGCCCCATCGGCCGCGTCCGCGAAGGTGACATCATCCGCCTCGACGGCGAAGCCGGCACGCTGGAGGTGCTGGTGGATCCGGCCGAATGGGCTGCGCGTGAGATCGTCGCAAACACCGCACCGGCTGGTAACGACATGGGCCGCAACCTGTTCGCGATCAATCGCCGTTACGTCGGCCCTGCCGACCAGGGTGCGGTATCAATCTCGTGCGGCCCGATGCATGCCGACGGCAACCTGTGGGATTACGACGCCGAGTACGAACTGGGCCACGATGCAGCGGCCGCAGCAGCTCCGCACGAAGCCAAAGATGCCTGAGGATTCGGGATTCGGGATTGGGGAACGCGGACGAGCTCGGTCTTCGAGCCAATGCAACGCGACGTCGCCGCTGGCCGTGCCAGTCGCCTTTGCCAACCACCAATTCCGGCTCGCCAATCCCCGCATCACGGCATTCAAGACCAGATCGATAAAGAGGACACCATGAGTATCGCCAAGCACCAGGACCGCGCCGAACAACTGTTGACCGCCGCAGGCATCCTGCCAGTGGTCACGGTTCACACCCTCGACCAGGCACGTGCGGTAAGCGCCGCCCTGCTCGAGGGCGGCCTCCCCGCGATCGAGCTCACCCTGCGCACACCGGTGGCGATGGAAGCACTGGCCATGCTCAAGCGTGAGCTGCCGGACGTGGTGGTTGGCGCCGGTACGGTACTTACCGTTGAGCAGATGCAGCGCGCAATCGACGCCGGTGCCGACTTCCTGGTAACCCCGGGCACACCCGCGCACATGGCCGACGCACTCGCCGAGGCCGCGCTTCCCGTCGTACCGGGCGCAGCTTCACCCACCGAACTGCTGGCCTTGGTTGCGCGCGGCTTCCGCATCTGCAAGCTTTTCCCGGCCACGGCGGTGGGCGGCCTGGCAATGATCAAGGGCGTTGCCGGCCCCATTCCGGAATTGAAACTCTGCCCCACCGGCGGGATTACCGAAGCCACCGCAGGCGACTACCTGTCACAGAAGAACGTGGTCTGCATCGGCGGCTCGTGGATGGTGCAGGACAGCTGGATCCGCAACGGACAGTGGGACGAAGTGAAGAAGTCCGCAGCCGCAGCCGCCGCGATCGTCAGCCAGCACCGCTGACAAGCTCCCAAGCAGGCAAGTTGCGGAACGCCCGGAGAGCTTCCCTCGCCGCCCTCCCCTCGGTACAAGGGAGGGAGTAAAGGCGGTGTTCCTGCACGTGCACTGCAACGCGAAAGGGGCAACAGCCGCCCCTCCAGCACTAAAGGCACTTAATTATCGCGCCCGCCTACCGCCTCGCGCGCTCGTTGCGGCGTTGGTCAGCCGGGACGTCGATCTCGACTTTTGCCGGCAGGCTGCTGATGCGCAGCTCATTGCCCTGCCATTGCGCCGGCTCGCCATTGATCGTCGCCTCGCCAGGGTTGCCTTCATAAGGCCACGGCAGCACCAGGCCACCGCCGGGCAGTTGCAGCCCTTCCGGTACCTGCAGGATCAACTGGCGGTCATTGCGCGACAAACTGTATTTCACGGTGCCTCGGGCAGTGTGCAAGCCATCTATCGCGATGCCCTTGCCGGCAAGCCATGCAGCAGGCACACCAGCGGCAAGGACGATCGAATCGTCCACTTCGCGTTGGTAAGCAAACATGTCCAGCGCCGAGCGAACGAAGTCCGACGCCACCCATGCATGTGGCAGGTCGCCAACGAAGAAAGGCTTGCGTGGCGTCGACGAAACCACCTCGGCCCACTGGTTCCATGCCTGCGGCGCGCGATCCTTGAAGAAGAATTCCGTGGCCTCCCACGCGCGGCCGCGCCAACCCAAGCGGACGAAGGCAGCAACGTTGCGCCATTCGTAAGGCGTGTAATCCTTCCATTGCCGCTTGCCGTCACGGCGCTCGACGAACTCCTTCCAGTATCGCTCGAAGGTGTTGTTCAAGGCAGGCTGCGGCAATCTGCCCTGCTCCCCACCCGGCGCCAACGCAATGGTGGTCGAAGTTGCGTCGAAGTCACCGAGCTCGACCGAGCCGGGCAGGAAATCAATGCCATGCGACTGCATGCTCGCCAACAGCGAATCATTCAAGTCCTGGCGGAACTCGTCACGCGCGGTGGCCATCGCCAGCGCATCTTCTTCCAGCCCCAACGCCACTGCGATATCCGCCGCATCCTTGTAGCCGCGCAAAGCCCAGAAATCATCCCAGTACGAATGCACCGGCTTGGCCGAATAACCTTCGTGACTGATCGACACCGGCATCATGCCGTAGAAACCCGGGTGCCGCGCCCGGTTTTCCTCGGTGCGTTCGCTCAAGCGCAGTTGCTCCATGTAACGCCAAGCGCCCTGCACATGCGGCCACATACGCTGCAGGAACGCGGTATCGCCAGTATGACGCCAGTACTCGGCGATGGTGTAGATCAGCTCACCGTGGCTGTCATTCTCGGGTACAGGATCGCTGCCGCGCGAGTCGACGCAGCACGGCACCATGCCGCTCTCGAACTGATAGGGCGCATACCAATCCACATACTGGCGCACCGCATCCCTGCGACCCATGCGCAGCAGGCCTTCGGAGATCATCGCACCGTCGCGGATCCAGCTGCGCGCGTAGGAGCGCGTACCAGGCTGCAGGCTTGGGCCGACCCGCGAGATCAGCATGTGCGCCAACGCCGTACGCAGGGTATTGGCCAACGGCTGCCCTGCATCGGGCAACTGCAACTGCACCTGGTCGAGCTTCTGCCGCCACATCGCGGCGACCTGCGACTGCGCCTTGTCCGCGTCGAACTGCGCCGGCATCTGCCAGTTACCTGATTGCGGCAGCACCAGTACCACTTCGCGACTCTGCCCGGGTTCCAGCGTCCAGTCGTACAGCATGGCGCCGGAGGCAAGCCCACTTGAATCACTCGCGTCCTGCGTGGCCGGGATGCGATTCTCGGCCAGGTGGAGGATGTCCAGCTTCGCATCGAAACTGCTGGCAAACGCGGTGTCCGGCTTCTGCGAGGCGTACACCCGTACCTGCCCGTTGACGCTGACCTGGTTGTCGCGCAGCGCGAGGCTGTCGATGCGACTCACGCCACCAACGGTATTGAGGAACTGGGTGGGAGGATTCACCTGGAACGGTCGCACCGCGAGCGCCAGCTTGTAGCTGTGCGCCACCTTGTCGGTATTGTGCAGGCGATAACGCGCGACCAACTGCGATTGACCCGGTCGCCCCTGGACGAAACCGCTTACCTGCAAACCCAGCTTCTCATGCTGCCAATCCACTGACGGCATCGGCAGGTAGCCGTCCAGCAAACCCTGCACGGTGCTCACGTCGGCCCAGCTGATCAGCTTCCCGTCCAGTTGCACGAACGGCTCGATGCTGAAGCCAGACTTCACCGCCTCCAGCGCACCGTCCTCGCTCATCAATGCCTGGTCATTGCCACCATCCAGACCCAATACCGTCCAGTACGCCTGCTCCCCACTGAAGCCACGCGGCAGCGCACCGCGCGGCAGATCAGTGGCGACGGAACGGATGAAATCGTTGGGCGTGGCAGCGAAATCCAGTGGCTTCAGGCTGATGTCACGGATGCCATAACGCCAGCTGGGACCGTCGACCAGGTCAAACCGCAGGTAGCGCGCCTCGGTCTCGGGCAACGCCAGCCAGTCCTTGCCGCCGCTACCGGTCGTCACCTCGCGCAGACGGCGCCAGTCACGCCCATCGCGGGAGGCCTGCACGACGTAGCGCGACGCTTCCAGGCCAGGCACCCACTGCACCACAGCGCCCCCGAATTCACGCACTTTGCCCAGATCCAGGCTGATGGTCTGCTGCTTCACCCCGCCACTGATCCAGACAGTGTCCGGCTTGCCGTCCGCGATACGCTGCTGCAACGCGGTAGCGGTGTCGGTGATCACCGAGGTGGTAAGCGCCGAGGTATCTTCCTTCGGCAGCGGCTGCATGGTGAGCTGGTCGAAGCAGACCGTACCGCGCCCACCCACCTTGTTATAGATGGTGAACTCCACGGCAGCACTACGGCGCAGGGTCTTGTCCGGATCCGGCCCCCAGGCCTTGTCGATGTGGCGCTTGCGGTAGGTAACGCGGCTCCAGTTCCTGGGGAACTGGTAACCCGTCTTGTTGACCCACCAGACGTTGTCACCACTGGCATCGGCCAGCTTGAACTGCAGGTCGTTCGCGGGCGAGTCGCCACGCAGCTCGAATGACACCTGGTAGTTCTCCGGCCAGGCCACATCAAGTGGTCGACGAATGCCGACATAACCCGATACTTCGTGGAAATCGTAATCCAAACACAAGGCGCGACCATTGTTGCCAGCCACCGGCCGCAGCGAACCACTGACCTGCGGCGAAGCGATCAGCTGCCAGGCGTTGACGTCATCGAACTTCGCCAGCACCGCGGCAGATGCAGGCAGCGCCGCAAGGCCAAGCAGGACGGCAAGCACAGATACGACACAACGATTGATCATCACCGGAATTCCATCACTGCCAGCGGTAGCTGCTGGATTTTCGCAAATAAGAATGGCTGCAACCCAGCTGGTTGCAGTGGAAAGCAACTACCCGCTAGCCCTTGACGCTGCCAAGCAACAAGCCCTGGATGTAGTAGCGCTGCAGAACCAGGAACAACAGCAAGACTGGCAGCACCGTCACAACGGCGCCGGCCATCATCATTTCCACGTCCATGATGTGTTCGCGCGATAGGCTGGCCAGTGCAACCGGCAAGGTGTAGTGCTCCTGGTCGGTCAACACGATCAGCGGCCACATGAAATCGTTCCATGCCCCCATGAAAGTGAAGATGGCCAAGGTCACCAATACCGGCTTGAGCATCGGCAGCACGATCTGGAAGAAGATCCGTGCCTCGCTTGCCCCATCGATGCGCGCCGCCTCCAGCAGCTCATCCGGGATCGAGCGCGCATATTGGCGCACCAGGAAGATGCCGAACACACTTGCCAACGCAGGTATCACCACGCCACCAAAGGTATTCACCAAGCCCAGCTGTTTCATCAACAGGAACAACGGCAGCATCGCCACCTGTGCGGGGATCACCAGCGCGGCCAGCAGCATCTGGAAGATCCGCTCGCGCCCGGCGAAGCGCAGCTTGGCGAAGGCATAGCCGGCCAGCGTATTGAACAGCAACGAACCCAGGGTGATACCCACCGACACCAGCAGGCTGTTGACGAAGTTGTTGCCCATGCCGGTGCGCGCGAACAAGGCCTGGTAATTGGCCACCGTTGTATGCGAAGGCAGCAACGGCGGCGGAAACTGCGAGGCCTGCCCGCTGGGCATGAACGATACCGACACCATCCACGCCAACGGCGCCAGGCTGATGACGGCCAGCAAGGCAAGCCCGCCATTGACCCACCATGCGTGCCAACGTGACTGGCCAATTTCACGACTCGTTCCAGCCTGGCTCATACCAATTCCCTGCGCTTGCCGAAGCGCAACATCAGCGTGGTCACCCCGAGGATGATCAGGAACAACAGGAACGCCACCGCCGACGCGCGACCGAGGTTCCACCACTTGAAGCCTTCTTCGAACATGAAATACAGCACGCTGACCGTGCTCTGCAGCGGATCACCGCGGGTCATCACGTACGGCTCGGCAAACAGCTGGAAGTAGCCGGACACGGTGATCACACCGACCACCAGCAGCACCGGACCGAGCATCGGCAAGGTGATGTGCAGGAACTGCTGCCAACGGGTGGCGCCATCGATGCGCGCGGCCTCGTACAGGTCCTTGGGTATCGCCTGCAGGCCAGCCAGGAAGATCACCATGTTGTAACCGAAGTTCTTCCACACCGCGAAGCCAATGATGGTGGGCATGGCCCAGCGCGGATCACCAAGCCAGTCCACCGGGTTGATGCCGACCTGGCCCAGCCCCCAGTTCACCAATCCATAGCGGGTATGGAACAGGTAGCGCCAGATCACCGCGACCGCGACCAGCGTGGTTACCACCGGCGCGAACAGCGCCGTGCGGAACAATGCCTTGAAGCGTGCGGCCGGTGCATTGAGCAGCATGGCCGCCGCCAATGACAGACTTATCGACAACGGCACACCCAACACCACGAAATAGGCCGTGTTGCCCAACGACTTCCAGAACATCGGGGTCTGCAACAGGTCGATGTAATTGCCGAGCCCGGCGAAACGCAGGTTGCCCGGATCGGCCAACGAGTACAGGTCGAAATCCGTCAGGCTCAAGGCCAGTGCCGACAGCACCGGCAAGCCGAAGAAGACACCGATCACGATCAGCGCCGGCGCTGCGAACACCCATCCGGCGAGCGAACGACGCTTCATTGCACGCCCCCAGCTTCGGCCTTCGCCGCCTGCTGCTCGACGATCCAGCGGCGCTTGGCGAGGATCTCATCGACCTGCTTGTCCAATCGCTGCACCGCCTGGTCCTGTGGCAGGCCACCACGCACCACCTGTTCGGTGACCACGCGCATCTGCTGGGCGATGCGCTCCCATTCCAGCACCTTGGGCGTCGGCTTGACGCGCTCCAACTGGTCGGCGAAGGCCGCCGTCAAGGGATCACCGGTCAGCTCCGGTGATTGCCATGCGCTGCGGCGTGGCGGCAGGTCGCCGATGATCTTGTAGAAGCGCTGCTGGATCGCCGGGCGCGACAGGAACTCGATCAGCTTCCACGCTGCCTGCTTCTGCTGCGACGAACGCAGCACGACCAGACTGGTGCCCCCAGCGATGCCTGCACCTGGGCCATCCGGGCCGGGCAATGGCGTGGTGCCCCACTCGCCCTCGAGGCTGGCAGGCTGGCGCTGGCGGAACTCACGGATGTTCCACGGCCCTGACAGGTAAAAGGCGGTGAAGCCACGGAAGAACTCATCCCAGACATTGGATATCTGCGTCTCGGACATCTTCGGCGCCCAGCCCTGCTGGAACATGTTGTCGTAGAACGCCAACGTGCGGCGGAACCCCGGGCTCTGGAAATTGCCGCGGGTATCGTGTTCGCGTAACAGCGGATCGTGCTGCTGGAGGGCGAAGGACAGTTGCGGCTCGAACTCGTTGAGCGGCATCAGTACCGGGTAACCACGATCACCCATGTGCTTTTTCAGCGCGGCGTTGACCTGCTCCCATTCAGCCCAGGTGCGCGGCGGTTGCGGGTAGCCCACCTCGCGCAGCAGATCCTTGCGGTAGAACAACAGGCGGGTATCCACATACCACGGCACACCGACCAACTGCCCCTCGACGACATTGGTTTCCCATATGCCGGGGAAGTAGTCCTGCGACTGCACCGTATCCGACGCGTCCACGTAGGGCTGCAGCGGCTCCAATGCCTGCAGTGTGGCGAACTCGGCGATCCAGGTATTGCCGAGTTGGCAGACATCCGGCAGGCCATCGGCTGCGTAAGCGGTCAGCAGCTTTTCGTGCGCCGCCGTCCACGGGATGTTCTGCACGTCGACCTTGATGCCGGGGTTCTCCGCCTCGAACTCGCGGATCAGCTCGCCCACCACCTCGGCCTCACGGCCCATCGCCCAGAACCGCAGGGTGGTGCCCTGGTGCGGCTGCGCGCAGCCGGCCAGCAGCACCAGCAACGCCAAGATGAGCAAAGGACGGATCATCGACGGCTCACTGCTGCGGGCGCGAGCCGGACGGCTGCTGGCTGGCCGCCTTCTGCTCGGCAGCCGCAGCCGCGCGCGACTCGGCGATGCCAACCGCGCGTGCGCCGGCCGCCTGCTCATCCTTCTGCAATGGCTGGAAGCTGCCTTCCGGCGCCAACCAGCCGCCGGTGAAGCCTGCCCGTTCCAATCCCTTGCGGATGTACGGGTTCTTCTTCATCACCGTCCAGATGAACTCATCGCGGTAGTTGGCAATACCGGCGAGGATCGGGCCCTGGTCGATGGCGATGTAGTCACTGGATACCCAGCCGCGATCCGGCACCAGACGTCCGGTTTTGAGCGGGATGTCGTAGTTGAAGCTGGGATTGAACGAATCCAGGAAACCGTAGCTGGAGTACAGGTAATCGCCGTAGCGCTTGTGCATCTCAACCGTCGCCGGGATCACCACTTCCGGTGCGTATGGCAACGAAGAAATCGCAGCCGACGGCACGATGGTGCCGTCATCGAAGTTCTCGCGCAGGCCAGCGCCACGTGAGGAATAGTGGCGGAACTGGCGCTGCTCACCCTTGTACTCCTGGGTGGTGTTCTGCGGGCCGTCGCCGGCCGTCAGGCCCCATACGTTCTCGCCATAGTCCTTCCACTGCATCGGGTTCTCGATGGCGTACTCACGCTGCGCCAGCGTCGCGCGGCGGCTGTTGAGGAAGTAATCAATACCGCGCTCACGCATGTACGGGTCCTGGATATCGCGGAAATCGATCCAGACGTGGCTGTACTGATGACCGAACAATGGCCCGAACGACAGGTATTCCTGGCCTTGGTATACGCCCCAGTCGTGGTCGTAGGTGCGCGTCCATACCGTCCACGCATCCGGCTCCACCGGGTGGCTGGGCGAACCCAGTGCCAGCACATACAGCATCATCGCTTCGTTGTAGCCCATCCAGTCGTGCTGGATGAAGCCACTTTCCGGGAACCAGCCCATCGACACCAGCGGCTTGTTGCGCTGCAGCCACGGCCAGTCGACGCGCTTGTAGATGGTGTCGGCGATCTGACGGATTTCCTTCTCGCGCGCGTCGTCACCGTCGTAGTACGACTGTGCGAACAGCACGCCCATCAACAACAACGCCGTATCGACGCTGGACAGTTCCACCCAGCTGTCATAACGGCGGCCTTCCTGCATGTCGAGGAAGTGGTAATAGAAGCCCTTGTAGCCACCCTTGCCGGTGCGCTGCGGGCCACTGGGCAGATCACGGAAGAATTTGAGCGTGACCAGCGTGCGGTCCACCGCCTGGTTACGGCTGATCCAGCCATTCTCGATACCGATCGGATACGCCGTCAGCGCATAACCCACCGACGCCACGCTGGCGAACGGCCGCGATGGATAGCGGTCAGGGGTAAGTCCGTTCTGCTCGTTGGTGGTGTCCCAGAAGAACTGGAAGGTACGCCGCTCGATGTCATCGAACAGCGGCGGCAGTTCCGGCTTCATCGGCCGTGGCGGCAGGTTGGCTTCGATCAGGATCACCTGCGGCAACACCTTCGGCATGGGTTTTTCCGGCGCTTTGCCGCAGCCCCCCAACAACGCCAGCGCGAAACCAGCGAGGACACAGGCCAACAACTGCGAGGTACGTGACTTGCTCAAGGCGACATCCATCTTGAAAACGTAGTGCCACTATCAGGTGGCTGAATCATGCTGCATATGGGAATGCTCCCGGCTGCCGAAGCGGCAGCCGGGAGCAAGTGCTTACCAATCGAGACCGAAAGAAACCTTGAACGTCCGGGTCTGGAACTGGTCCCAGCTATTGACCACGCCGGTATCCCAGTTCTTTCCGTACCCCTTCCAGTTCTGCCAGTTGAAGACATTCAATACGTCCGCGCGGACCTTCAGCTTGAGATCGGTCCCCGTGTCCCAAACCTTGGAAACGGACAGATCAAACTGTTTGAAGCCCAATGTGCCTTCCGGTTCGAAACTGCGGATCGAAATCGGATTGGAAGCCGACGCATTGGATGGCCACACGTCACTCCAGCGACGTACCGGTGTAGCCAGTGTGAGCTTGCCGGATGCATTCATTCCCCATGGCAGATCCGTGAATCCGCTGATCACCAAACGATGCCTCGGCGTCCACGCACCGCTGTACCAGCCACCCAACGGGTAGTACCAACCGTACTCGGGGTTCTCCTCGTGGATGTTCTGCTTGGCGTCGGTGAAGGTGTAAGCGACATTCAGGCTCCATGGACTCTCGGCCGAATACGGCTTGTCAGCACTGAACAGCAACGAATTGTTCTTGGACTCGATCCCGTTCACACCAAGGATCAGACCGCCCATTCCAGGCACGCCACCACCTTCCCACGGGCTACCCTTGGGATCGAAATAGCTGCCATCTCCACGGCGATTGCCCCGTAGCAACAGCAAGCCATTCTTGTAGCGGATGTGCTGCAACGTTACCGAAGTGTTCCAATCATGCCCGGCAAACGCCAAGGTATTGCGGATGCCGATGCTGAACTGATCCGAATATGGCGTCTTCAGTTCGTTGTCGAACATCCACACCTCGCGCCCGGCCCAGCCATTTGCACCCAATGACATCAAATAATCGCGATCAAGCAACTGCGGCGTCCAGGCAACGCAATCAGCTGCCGTGACATCGCAGGCGTGCAACGGTGTATTGATGTTGAGCTCGCGTGTCGGGAAGGTCGCCTTGGTCTGTTCCAACTGCAATGTATCGAACAGATTGCGATCGTAAGCACGGCCTACACCACCAAAAAGAACGTGACGTTCGTCGCCGCTGAGGTCGTAGGAAAAGCCAAGGCGCGGTTGGAATGCATCCTTGAAGGGCTTGCGATTCCTGCCATTGCTTATGAAACGATTGATGTCGACACCACCCAGAGCGAGCGTTTGCCGGTACGTTTGGCCAGCTGCTGCCAATGCCTGGGTATCAACCGAATCCAGCGCAGCGATGACGTCGGGATCAGTGACGAAGTTCTGGTAGGCAGGCGTCTTTTCATAGTCCCAACGCAAGCCAAGATTCAAGGTCAGGCGATCGGTGACGTCCCAGTCGTCCTGGAAATAAATGCCGAATTGCTTGTTGGATGACTTCACCGATCCGCCGGACGTGCCAGCGACCGGGTTACCGAACCTCACGAAGTAAGGCGTATCGCCACCTTCGCGGATGTCGTAGTAGAACTGTGGGTTGTAAGGCTGCTGCTCAACTGTATTGAGGTCGACTTCCTTGTATTTCACACCAAATTTCATGGTGTGCCCTTCCAGCCCGAAGTACGTCGTATCGTTCTGGAACGACCAGCCCTCCTGGCCCTTGTCCTGCAAACCGCCATTACCTGCGCCCATGCGGAAGATCTGCGCACCATCCTTGCTGGTGCCATCGGTCAAAACGTAACCGTTCCCATAGTTGACCGGCGCCATGGTCCAGTAAGCCTCTTCCCAGGTGAGATGGCTATCATTGAGCCAGTTCATCGAAGAGAACTGCCAGCGGAGGTCATAGCGATCCTCTGTAACCGCCACATCCGTGCCGTAACTACGGGCGCTCTGGCCACCTACGTTGCTGATATCACTTTCTTCGCGGCGTTTGAACGTCAGCTCCAGAAGATTCGATTCGTTGACCGACCAATCAAGCTTGCCGAAGTACAGATCCTCCTTGAAAGGACTGGACGTAGGCATGAACTGTTCGCGAAGCTCCGCTGGCAACTGATCGATCAGGAAGCCTTGACCTGGTTCCAGATCCTGCGGTGCCTGGTATTCCTTCGCTTCGTAGCTGACGAAGAAGTGCGCCTTGTCCATGACGATCGGCCCACCAAAAGCCGCGCCATACTGTTTTTCGGATGAACGCACTTTTTCCCCGACATCTTTCTCACTCTCACGCGCCTCGCGCCAGTCCTGGTTGGTGTAATCCCAGAAGAATGAGCCGGAGAAATCATTGGTACCGGACTTGGTGACCGCTGTCACCGCCGCCGAGCTGATCTGGTCATACTCCGCCTTGTAGTTCGAAGTAATTACTTTGTATTCACCGATCGCCAACTGCGGGAATGGATTGCCGCGGCTTGAGTCCTGTCCGGTCACACCACCCTTGATCACGTAGTTCTTCTGCCCTACGCCGTCGATGTAGACATTGATGTTGTTCGCGCTCTGCGCGCCAGAGCGCAGTTTTGTCGCACCATTCGAAGGGTTCTGCTCGAAGATCATCCCCGGCACGGTGTCGGCGAAAGCAAGGAAATTACGAGTTCCCTGTGGCAATGCCTCAATCTGCTTCGGAGTAACGTAGGTGGCGATCTCCGAGGTCTTGGTCTCGATCGGCGCCTGCGCCGTCACCTGCACCGCATCCAGATTGGTCGCCGCCCCACCGGCGGTTTCCGCCACGCCACCAACGCCGAGGTTCACCGTCGCGGTCTGCCCCACCTGCACGGTGATGTTCTGGGTGCTGGTCTTGCCACCTGCGTTGACGTCCACCTTGTAGGTGCCCGGCGGCAGGCCGGCCAGCGAGTAACTGCCATTGCCGGTGCTCTGCACGCTGCGGGTCAGGCCGGTGGCGGTATTGGTGGCGGTGACCTGCGCCTGTGCAGCAGGCGCCGAATCGGCCATCACCTGGCCACGGATGGTCGCGCTGGTGCTCTGCGCGAACGCAGGTGCTGCGCCCAGCAGCAGGCAGCTGGCCAAGGCGCAGCTGAGCAGCTTGCGGTTGGGCGTGTGGTTCCTGGCAATCTTGTTCATCTGTTTCACCTCTCCCAAGGTGGCGGCGAAGTAGCCGTGAGCATTGTGGTTGTCAGCTAGCCCGGTCTATCGCCGGGTCAAACGGGATCGGGCGCGGTAGTGGAATCACGCACGACAAGACTTGGAACCAACATCAGACCGGGGCTTGCAGCCACCCCTGGGTCCTGGATCAGTTGCAGCAGATGCGTCATCGCCTGCTCACCAAGCCCTGCGATGCTCACCTGCATCGTCGTCAAGGACGGGTGAACGTATTGCGCCAGCGGGATATCGTCGAAGCCGGCAACCGCAACCTGCGCAGGAACGCGCACCCCGGCCTGCTGGAATGCATACAGGCAACCGAGTGCCATCATGTCGTTGGCAGCGAATACCGCATCGGGCAAACGTGGCTCCGCGAGCAGGGCCAAACCGGCCTGGTGGCCGGAGGCTTCGTCGAAGGTACCGGGCAACTCGATCGCACTGACGTCGCCATCGAACGCCGCCATCGCATCGCGGAACCCACGCAGGCGCTCGCGCGCATCATGGTTGCGCTGCGGCCCCGCAATGAAAGCAATGCGCCGATGGCCTGCGGCGAGCAGATGCCGGGTCATCGTCATCGCACCGGCATGGTCGTCGATGCTGAAGACTGGCAATGATCCCGCCGCCAGCGGTGTATTGATCAGGACCGTGGGGATATCGGCGGGCAGGTCATCCACCAGCAGCTCGGTGTCCTCGGCATAGGGCGAGAGCACCAGCAAGCCATCAACGCGGCCACGCATGGCCTGCAGGACGGCACCGCGCTGCTGCCCGTCACCGTGATAGCTGGAGACCAGAAGGTGACGGCGATGGGCCGTGGCCACGCCGTCGATGCCGCGCATCAACTCGGAAAAGAACTCGCCGTAAAGGTCCGGCAGCACCACGCCCAGTGTCTGGGTACTGCGGCTGCTCAGGCTGCGGGCGGCGGCGTGCGGGGTATAGCGCAGCCGCTTGGCCACTTCCCGCACCAGCTTGCGTACCGGCTCGGCGACATTGTCGTGGCCGTTGAGCGCACGCGACACGGTAGCGACGGAGACATTCGCCTCCCTGGCAACATCCTTGATGGTGATTGCCGCCTTCGCCACCGTCGTGCCCTCCGCAATTCGGGGTCGGGCGGACTGTAAACGTTTTCAGAACCGTCTGTAAACACTTTGTTATGCAATCGTGTCATGGCAGGACACGTTCTGTCCTGCCAATGCCATGATCGTTACCCAGCCAGTCAGCCCTGGGCTGCGTGTTCAGCCGGGCTCAGCGCAACGATCGACAAGGCATGGATGTCGGTTTCCATCATGTCCCCGACCGCCGCAAATACCAGCCGATGCCGGGCCAGCGGCGCCTTGCCGGCAAATGCCTCACTGACCACCTTCACGTTGAAGTGGCCGCGCCCGTCGCGGGCACCGGCATGGCCGGCGTGGCGATGGCTGTCATCCTCCACCTCCAGCAACTGCGGCGCCAAGGCAACCTGCAAGGCACTGCGGATACGCTCCACGCGACTCATGGCAGCACCTTGCGGAACGGCCGCACGTCGACCCGCGAGTACACCCCGGCCGCCACGTACGGATCGGCATCGGCCCAACCGCGGGCGGCCGCCAGGTCCTCGAAGCTGGCGATCACCACACTGCCGCTGAAGCCCGCCTCACCGGGGTCCTCGGCATCGATGGCAGGACAAGGCCCGGCCAACAGCAGCCTGCCCTGGTCAAGCAATGCCTTGAGACGGTCCAGATGGGCGGCCCGCGCCTGCAGCCGTGCCGCCAGCACCTGCTCACCGTCATAGCCTTCAATCACATACCACACGCGCCGATTCTCCTTGTCCGCTGAACGAACGGGTGACAAGTCTAGCGTCACAAGGCTGGACATGGCCCGCCCTGGCCGATTACTCTTTGCGCTATTGCACGCAGCCGGCCAGTAACGGCTCGGTGCGACGGCAGGCTCCAGCCCCGTCGCTCAACCGACGCAGACCTCTCCCGGACCGCGTAGACGACCTCCTCGTAATAGATGTGCCGCCCAATGCGGCACGCCGCGTTGTTGATGTGTGGACGCGCGCCGGCCGGCGCGCATGGATCGCAATACAAGGGCAGCAACCATCCCGGACCGAAACCCCGGGCACGCAACACCCAATGCCGACCTGAATGACTTCCGAACTCGCGCACGTCGCGAACCCGCCAACGCCGCCCCACGCCCCGCAGCAGCAGGAAATGCCGCTGGCGATGGTGCATGGTCAGCCGGTACTGCAGATTCCACAGGATCTGTACATCCCGCCGGACGCGCTGGAAGTCATACTTGACGCATTCGAAGGCCCGCTGGACCTGCTGATCTACCTGATCCGCCGGCAGAACCTGGACATCCTGGACATCCCGGTCGCCGAGATCACCAAGCAGTACGTCGAATACATCAACGTGATGCAGGAGCTGCGCTTCGAGCTCGCCGCCGAGTACCTGGTGATGGCGGCGATGCTGGCGGAGATCAAATCGCGGATGCTGTTGCCGCGCCCGCCAAGCGTGGATGGGGAGGAAGCCGATCCGCGTGCCGAACTGGTGCGCCGGCTGCAGGAGTACGAACGTTTCAAGCAGGCTGCCGAGGACATCGACACCCTGCCACGCCAGGACCGCGACACCAGCTTGGCCCATGCCTTCGTGCCCGAGCGCGCTGCGGTCAAGCTGCCGCCGCCGGTGGAGCTGAAGGAAATGCTGATGGCGCTGCATGACGTGCTCAAGCGCGCCGAGCTGTTCAGCGGCCACGCCATCAAGCGCGAGGCGCTGAGCGTGCGCCAGCGCATGGGCGAAATGCTCAGCCGTCTGGAAGACGGCAAGTTCTACCGTTTTGAAACGTTGTTCAGCGCCGAGGAAGGACGACTTGGCGTGCTGGTGACCTTCCTGGCCATGCTGGAACTGGCCAAGGAGCAGCTACTGGACATCGTGCAGGAAGCACCGCTTGCCCCGATCTACGTGAAGTCCCTCGCCGCCGGCAACACCAACGCACCGCTGTCATTCTCCAGCGAGTTCGATGATGCCGACGCCACCGACCCCGCCGACCCCGCCTGAACAAGCAACAGGACGCATGGATCAACCGCTGATCAATCGCATTGTCGAAGGCGCACTGCTGGCCTCCAGCCAGCCGCTGACCCTGGCACAGCTGCAAGGCCTGTTTCCGGAAGACGAGCCGGCACCGCCGGGCAGCGTCGAGCGCGCACTGGAACTGCTGCGCGAGGCCTGCAGCGAGCGCGGCGTGGAACTGGTGGAGGTAGCCTCCGGCTTCCGCTACCAGATCACCAACGAAGTGCACGGCTGGGTTTCCCGGCTATGGACCGAGCGCAAGACCCGTTACACCCGCGCCACCCTGGAAACCCTGGCGTTGATTGCTTACCGCCAACCCATCACCCGCGGCGAGATCGAGCAGGTCCGTGGTGTCGCGGTGAGCAGCAACATCATCCAGGCACTGGAGGAACGCGAATGGATCCGGGTGATCGGCCATCGCGACGTGCCCGGCAAACCGGCTTTGTTCGGCACCACCAAGGGCTTCCTGGATTACTTCGGGCTCAAGCGCCTGGACGAACTACCGCCGCTGTCCGAACTGCGTGACATCGGCGAGCTGGAACCGCAACTGCCGTTGGACGGCGACGGCCAGCCGGCCGCCCCCCTCACCGCCGGCGCCGCCACGCCCGGCGGCGATACGGCAGATGCTGATGGCAGCACCAACCAGAACACCGCCGACGCCCAGGAATCCAATGATTCCGAAGCATCGGTCAGCAACACCGCCCTCACGGGCGAACCCGACGCCGCGCCGGGAGAGCGCGCGGCGGAAGTGGAAGACACCGGAAACATCGCCGTCGCGACGACGACCGTGGCTGTTGACGAAGCCGATCCCGAACCTGAGGCCGACCCAGAAAACGTCGGCCGGAGCAAATAGATGAGTGACACCCCCCGCAAGCCGTCGTTGAACAAGCTTTCGCTCAAGCGCGAAGCCACCAGCGAACAGCCCAAGCTCGAAGAACGCCTGCACAAGGTCCTGGCCCAGGCCGGCCTGGGCTCGCGCCGCGCACTGGAACAGCGCATTGCCGACGGCCTGGTCAAGGTCAACGGCGAAGTCGCGCAGACCGGCATGTCGATCAAGAGCGGCGACAAGATCGACCTGGATGGTCGCGCCTTTGTCGCCAGCGCACTGACCGACCCGTCGCGCGTGCTGATCTACAACAAGCCCGAAGGTGAAGTCACCACGCGTGACGATCCCGAAGGCCGCCCGACCGTGTTCGAAGCGCTGCCGCCGCTCAAGGGCGCTCGCTGGATCGCGATCGGTCGCCTGGACATCAACACCACCGGCATGCTGCTGGCGACCACCGACGGTGAACTCGCCAACGCGATGATGCACCCCTCGTTCGAAGTCGAGCGCGAGTACGTGGTCCGCGTGCGCGCGCCGGAAGGCGAAGAGAAGGTATCGGACGCCATCATCGAGCGCCTTGGCCGCGGCGTGCTGCTGGAAGACGGCGGCGCCAAGTTCGACGAAGTCGAGCGCATTGGCGGCACCGATTCGCACGACTGGTTCCGCGTCGTCGTCAAGGAAGGCCGCAATCGCGAAGTACGCCGCCTGTGGGAATCGCAGGGCTGCCAGGTCAGCCGGCTCAAGCGCACCCGCTACGGCAAGATCGAACTTCCGCGCGAGCTGCTGCGTGGCCAGTCCACCGAGCTCAGTGCACAGCAGGTCGACGCACTGCGCGCCGAACTCAAGCTGGAAGAAGGCACCCCCTCGGCGCTGACCCTGCAGCCGGTGATCGGCCAGCGCCGCGCCACCAAGACCGCCCTGCGCGTCTCGCGCGAAGGCGGCCGTGGCAATGCCTACGTCAACGGCCACAACACCGCCGACGAAGGCCGCGAACTGCGCCGCTTCGACAACGTCCGTGAAGACCGTGGCGGCCGTGGCCGCGGCGGCAAGAGCGGCGGCGGCTTCAAGGGCGGCCTGACCGTCAGCGGCGAAGCCGCGGCCAAGCAGTCGCAGAAGCCGTTCAAGCAGCGCAAGCCTGCTGGCGACCGCAGCCTGCCGGACGGCAATCCGGCAGCGTTCCGCACCTGGTATGTGCCGGACGGCGTGAGCACCGGCCCGAGCGGCCACCGCAATGCAGGCCCCGGCGCAGGTCGTGGCCCCGGTGGCAACCGTGGCCCGGGTCGCGGCCCGGCCGCTGACGGCCAGGCACGCCCCTACGGCAAGCCGCGTCCGGGCGGTGCTGCAGGCGCTGGCCGTGGCGGTCCTGGCCAAGGTCGCCCGCAGGGCGGCGGTCAGGGCGCCGGGCAAGGCCAGCAGCGCAGCAAGCACCCCTATGGTCACCCGGGCAATGCCCCGAGCTTCCCGTCCGACCATGCCAATCCGGGCTTCAGCCCGTACGGCGCTCGCCCAGCTGGCAATCGCCCGAGCGGCGGCAACCGCGGCCCGGGCGGCCCGGGCGGTCGTCCGTCAGGCGGCCCGCGTCCGGGCGGCAACCGTCCCGGTGGCGCTGGCCGCCCGGGCGGCGGCGGTCGCCCAGGTGGCGGCGGCAACCGCGGCCCACGCGGCGGCTGATCCACAGCCCAGCTGACGGCTGAGCAACAACAGAACGCCCGGTGCAGTGCACCGGGCGTTCTGCTTTCCAAAGCCCCTCTCGCGGGATAGGGCTGAGGACCGCTTCCTGCTGAGCCCCTCTCCCGTCCACGGAATAGAGATTGGGGTGAGGACTGCTTCTTCCTGAGCCCCTCTCCCGTTCACGGGAGAGGGGTTGGGGTGAGGGCCGCTTTCGGCTTCAAGCTTTGCTCCACGCCTACTACCTGAATCTCCAGACCAGCACAAACAAACCCACTCCCAAACAATGCCCTCCCCCCACCCCGCATGAACAATAAAAATCCCAAATTACCCATTTAGAGAAATTTGGTATATTTTCCCAATACCCCCCACCCACGGACAGCCACCATGGACCTTTCCCTGAACCTGCTGGATCTGGAAAAGACGCCCGCCAGCGACGTCAAGGCCAAGGGCTGGCCGGAGCTGATGCGCAAGGTCGCCAAGCTCGGCGCGGTGGTAGTCACCAACCACAACCATCCGCAGGCCGTGGTGGTCTCCGCCGAGGAGTACCAGCGTTTGGTAAACCAGGCCGCAGGTGCTTCCGAGGCGGCCCAGCGCAGCCAATCGCTCAAGCAGCTGCAGGTAGAGTTCGATGCCCATCTGGCCGTGCTCAATGATGGCCACAGCCTTGCCAAGGCGCTGAACCGCCCTGCCCGCCGTGGCATCAAGCTCGTCCCGGGCAAGTCGCTCTAAGCGGTGGCACGTATCCTCGTGTTGGCCGGCGTCAACGGCGCTGGCAAGAGCTCACTGCTGGGCTTGATGCTGCAGCAGGACGGCGCTACCTGGTTCAACCCGGACGCCTTCACCCGGCAACTGGTGGAACGCGGCTGGCCATTGCAGGAGGCCAACGCCACCGCCTGGCAGGAAGGCACAAGACGCCTGCGCGAAGCGATGGAAAACGATCGCGATTTCGCCTTCGAGACCACCCTCGGCGCCAACACCATCCCCAAGCTGCTACGCGAAGCCTGTCAGCGACATGAGGTCACCATCTGGTTCTGCGGCCTGGACAGCATCGAGCTGCACCTGCAGCGCGTCGCCGAGCGGGTCATCGCAGGCGGGCACGACATCCCCGAAGAAAAGATCCGCCAGCGTTACGACAGCTCACGCATCAACCTCATCGAGCTGCTGCCGCACCTCACCACCCTGCACGTCTACGACAACAGCCGCCCGCCGGATGCCGAAGGCCAGGTTGAGCCATTGCTGGTGCTGGAAGTGCACCGCGGCCATATCCTCTGCCCGACCGGGCAGGAGGAGTTCGCACAGGTGCCGGAGTGGGCGAAGCCAGTGGTGTGGGCGGCGTTGAAGGCATTCCCCGCGGCGGATTGAATGCATGATCCAGCACGCGGAGGTGATGGGGCCGCTGCGGAACTGCAGATGACCAACACAACGCTCAGCCACTTGCAGCAATCTCGCCAGACTGCAACTCTTCCGCCAACTGACAGGGAAATGTCCATGCCTACGCTTACGTCGCATCTCAGCCGGCTGAAATCTTCATCCCCAGCCCTGCTCAAGGGAATCCTCGCAATCGCCGCGCTGATCCCATTGAGCGCACAGGCTGACGGAAGCGCCCGGGCGACGGCCAGGCCAGCAGTAGACACCACCCAGCTTCAAGCAGGAATCGCCGCGCTTGCCGCCCAACGCCCAGGCATCACCGACATGTATGTGCTCGGCGTGGCCGGTGATGTCGATGAAGACGTGTTCCGTAATGAAGTGCTCTATCTGCAGCAGCTGTCCGCGCGGCGCTGGAATGCCGAAGGCCGCATGCTCAGCCTGGTGAATCACCCGAGCACGGCAAGCGGCTATGCACAGCTGCCACTTGCCACCCGCGGCAACCTTGCCTATTCGCTGGACGCGATGGGGAAGGTATTGGACCCGGATGAAGACGTCCTGTTTCTTTATCTGACCAGCCATGGTCTGGACAACAACAGCTTCTACCTGCACACCGGTCCGAAACAGGAGGATTTCCTCGCACCGCGCGAACTGGCGAAGATGCTGGAAAACGCGAAGATCGGCAATGCGGTGATCGTGGTATCGGCCTGTTACTCGGGTGCCTTCATCCAGGCGTTGCGCTCTCCCAGGCATGTGGTGATTACCGCCGCCCGTCGCGATCGCCCCTCGTTCGGCTGCGGCAATACCGACAGCGCAACCTGGTTCGGGCGTGCATTCCTGGTGGAAGCCCTGAATAGCACAAACGACTTCACCGCGGCCTTCGATATGGCGGCAACAACGGTGCGTCGCCGCGAGAAGCAGGAAGGCGAAACGCCATCGGTGCCGCAGTTCGAAAGTGGCAAGCAGGTCACCGAGGTATTGGCACGTTGGCGTGCCGGGCTGGCCGAGGCGCCGGCCGTACCCTATCCCTTCGCGCATCAGCCAGACCAGAAAGCCAGCGATTGATTTCAGTCGCTGGCAGCATCGGTTCAAACGACGCCGCCGGAGTGCTTCGCGCGCATCCCCACGACGTGATTGACGCTGTTCCCGCTTCGCTGGTTCAAGCAGCTGCTGCGGGAATCACTTTCACGGCTGGGCGCTTTGCAGGCGGTAGCTGGTTCTGCTGCTGTATTCGACACCGTTGAGTGTGGTGCGAACTTCGACGTCGTGGCTGCCTTCGCCCAGCTTGGTCGGCAGCGCCGCGCGCCACAAATGGCTGGAAGGCACGGCCTCCGGCGAGCGGTCGTAGCCGCGCAGGCTGCCAGCAAGATCGTCGGCGATGTTCTCCACCAGCAAGCGCGGGTCGGCCTGCTTGACCTGCTTCATCGGCTGCCATTCACCGCCATCGACACGGAACTCCACCGGCAGGCCTTCATAGCCCATGAAGACATTGGCATAGATGCCCCAGGCCGGATATGCACCCTGCCGCAATACCTTCGGTGCATGCAAGGCAATCTGTTGATCGGCAGGCGCGCGGGCAACCCGGTATTCGACGCTGTACTGCCCTTGCGGACGGATATTGAGCAGACCGTAGCCATTCGGCGTGCCGTCCGCCATCGTGGTATCGGGAATGCCCTGCGCGTCTTTGACACCGGACCAGAATGCACCGCAGGCAGCGCCTACGTTGTACTCGTGCAGCGGCTTGGCGCCATTCCAACCCTGCGCTGCACTCCAGAACACCTGGCTCTGGTTGTGGGTGTGCCCGCTGACGATCAACGGGTGTGGCACCTGCTCCAACAGCTTGAACAGGCGGGCGCGGTCTTCGGCGCGGTAGACGTGGTCGAACAGCGGGATATGGAAGCCCAGCACCACCAGCCTGTCTTTCGGGATGGTCGGCAGGTAGGCCTCAAGGAAGGCGAACTGATCCTCGCGCAGACCGCCAACATAAGCAGGCTTCTGCCCGGGCTGGGCGATGATGTCGTCCAAGCCAATGAACACCATCGAGGCCTCTTCCCAGGCATAGGTGTCCGGGCCAAGCTGCCGGTGGAAACTTGCCAGCGAATCAGCGTCGCTGCTCGCGCCCAGATCCATGTCGTGGTTGCCGGGGACGTGCAGCCACGGCACCCCCAGCGAGGTGACCGCCTTGGTCAGCGCCGGATAGAGGCCTGGGTCGTCATTGGTGATGTCGCCCAGAGTCATACCCATGCGTGCCTGATGCTTGCCACGCAGCGGCTCGATGATGTCGCGCTCGAAGTAGCCCACATCCAGCGCGGTGCTGGTCTGGCTATCGGCCAGCAGCAAGGCCTGGAAGCTTGTGGGGGCATTCTTCTCCGGCTTCAGTGCGAACGGGCGGCACTGCCCCTCGCCCTCGCCTGCCTGCGGCCGCCAGATATCAGGCAGGCCATCCGCGCGCTTGGCGGCGCTATAGCCAGCCGGTTTGATGATGAAGATGTTGGGCTGGCTGGAGGTTGGCAGTTGATAGCGACCATCCTGGCCAGTGCTGACAATGTGCTCGCCATCGGATACCCGGATGCCCGCCAGCGGCTTCTCACCCGCGTCCTGCCGGCCATTGCCGTTGCTGTCGAGGAATACTGCGCCTTCGGCACAGGATGCGCTGGCGGCAAATGGCGCGCAGGCCAACAGCAGAGTAGTCAGCAGGGATAGGCGCATGGAGTCCTCGACGACAATGGGCAGGCGGCCATTATCGCCCCGGGATGCTGCAAAGGCATTGCGGGAAGTGGCGAGCCACAACTGTAGTGCCGAGCCATGCTCGGCTGGGCCTTACCGGTGGCTTCTGGTTTTCCCCGTAGAGCCGAGCCATGCTCGGCTGGGCCTTGCCGGTGGCTTCTGGTTTTCCCCGTAGAGCCGAGCCATGCTCGGCTGGGCCTTACCGGTGGCGTTTGGTTTTCTCTGTAAAGCCCCTGCCGAGCGTGGCTCGGCACAACAGTTGCTCAGCTCGCGGCTTTTTCTGCGGCCTTGGCGTGGCGCGTTTCGAGCACGGCGATGGCGTCATCCAACGACAGCCCGCGGGCACGCAGCAGCACGATCAAGTGGAACAGCAGGTCAGCCGATTCGCCCAGCAGCTCGTCGTCGCGCTGCACGACGCCGGCCAATGCGGTTTCCACGCCCTCCTCGCCCACTTTCTGCGCGATGTGACGCGCGCCGTTCTCAAACAGCTTGGTGGTGTAGCTGTTGAGCGGGCGATCGTGCTCGCGCTGCTTGATCAAGGCGTTCAATGCGCCGAGGAAGTTGCCCGGTGCGGCACTGAAGCAACTGGTCTCACCGGTATGGCAGGTGGGGCCATGTGGGCGCACCGTGATCAGCAGGGTGTCGTTGTCGCAATCACTGCGGATGTCGACCAGATCCAAGTGGTTACCGGAGGTCTCGCCCTTGGTCCACAGGCGTTTCTTGCTACGGCTGAAGAAGGTTACCTTGCCACTGCTGCGGGTGGCTTCCAATGCATCGCGGTCCATGTAGCCGAGCATCAGCACGCGCAGCGTTGCCTCGTCCTGGATGATGACCGGGATCATGCCGTTGACCTTGTCCCAGTCCAATGCGGCCGGATCGACCGGCTTGAATTCAGTAGACATCCCTAACCTCTATTTGTTGTTCGCGCAGGAACTGCTTCAGTTCCGGAATGGCGATGGCGCCGGAGTGGAACACGCTGGCGGCCAAAGCTCCGTCTACATCAGCCTGTTCGAACACATCGGCGAAATGCTGTGGCGTACCCGCGCCGCCGGAGGCGATCAACGGAACCGTCGACAGCGCCCGTGCCTGGCGCAACTGTCCAATATCGTAGCCCTTGCGCACGCCGTCGCTGTCCATGCAGTTCAGCACTATCTCACCTGCGCCCAGGGCCTGGACTTCACGCACCCAATCCAGGGTCAGCCTGGCCTCGGCGCGGGTCTTGCCTGGATCACCGGTATAGGAGCGCACCCGCCACTGGCCATCGGGCTCGCGGATCGAGTCGATGCCGACCACCACGCATTGCTCGCCGAAGGCTTCGGCCAACTCCGCGATCAATTGCGGACGCTCCAGTGCTGGGGTATTGATGGAAATCTTGTCGGCGCCGGAATTGAGCACTGCGCGCGCAGTCTCCACATCGCGGATGCCGCCGGCCACGCAGAACGGAATATCGATCAAACGCGCCACGCGCTCGATCCAGGCGCGATCCACCGAACGCCCCTCCGGACTGGCGGAGATGTCGTAGAACACCAACTCATCAGCGCCTTGGTCACGGTAGCGCAATGCGAGCTCGGTGATATCGCCCATGTCGATATGGTCACGAAACTTCACGCCCTTCACCACGCGACCTTCGCGCACGTCCAGGCAGGGAATGATGCGTCGGCTCAACATGACAAGGCCTCATCCAGCAGCAGATGTCCTTCCAGCAGCGCCTTGCCCAGCACCGCACCGCCGCAACCCGCAGCCCTGGCCGCACGGATGTCAACGGCATCGCGCACGCCGCCCGATGCCTGCACGGCAACGCCTGGCAGCAGTGTTGCCAGATGCGCATACAGCTCGATGTTGGGGCCCGACAGCATGCCGTCGCGGGAGATATCCGTGCACAGCAGGTGCTTCATGCCGGCCTGCGCGTAGCGCTGGGCCAGCTCATCCAGGGTTACGTCGGCAGTTTCGGTCCAGCCATGCACCGGCAGGCGCCATACGCCATCCTCGCCCTGTCGCGTATCCAAGGCGATGGTCAACTGTTCGGCACCGAACTCCGCCAACCACGCCAGCACCTGCTCAGGCTTGCGCACGGCCAAGGAACCGATCACCACGCGGCTGGCGCCAGCATCGAGAATACGAGCAACATCGTCACGGCCACGAACGCCACCACCGGTCTGCACCTTCAGCTTGGTGGTCGCCGCAATCTGTTGCAGCAACGGGGCCAGGGTGTAACCACCGGCCTTGGCCGCGTCCAGGTCGACCAGATGCATCCAGCTGGCGCCGGTGGCTGCGAAGGCCTGCGCTCGTGCCAAGGCATCCTCGCCATAGGTGGTCTGCTTTGCGTAATCGCCCTGCAACAGGCGCACGACGCGGCCATCGCGGATGTCCAGCGCGGGATAAACAGTGAAACTCATGCGGCAATCTCGAGAAAGTTCTGCAGGATGCGAGCGCCGGGCCCAGCCGAACGCTCGGGATGGAACTGCGCACCACACAAGCGCTCCCGCTGTACCACTGCGGTGAACAGCCCACCGTGATGACAGGCAGCGACGGTGTCGGAGGTAACGGGAGCAGCGTAGCTGTGCACGAAATAGGCGCTGGAGCCAAGCGGCACACCATCAAGCAAGGGCGACTCGCGCAGGGCGAGCAGTTTGTTCCAACCCATGTGCGGCACGCGCACGCCGACGCCGGGATGCAGGCGACGGACAATGCCCGGCAGCAGGCCAAGGCACTCCACGTCGCCTTCTTCCGAACGTTCGAACAACAGCTGCATGCCCAGGCAGATACCCATCAACGGCACCTGCAGCTCGCGCAACGGCTGCACCAAACCCTGCGCATGCAGGCGTTTCATTCCTTCCGCGGCAGCGCCAACACCGGGCAGTATCACCCGTTCAAGCCCAACCAGATCCACTGGCGCACGCACCATCTGCACGTCCACGTGCAGACGTTCCAATGCGTAGCGCACCGAGCCGAGGTTGGCACCACCGGCATCAACCAGACCAACCCTGCTCACAGCGCACCCTTGGTGGACGGCAGCTCGGTGCCTTCCTTGCGGATGGCCTGGCGCAGCGCCCGGGCCAAGGCCTTGAAGCAGGCTTCAACCTTGTGGTGGTCGTTGTCACCTTCCACCTTGAGGTTGAGGTTCAAACCGCTGGCATCGCACAGCGAACGGAAGAAGTGCGGAACCAGCTCGGTCGGCATGTCGCCGACGCGCTCACGCTTGAAATCGCCGTCGAACACGAAGTACGGGCGACCACTGAAATCCAACGCGGCGCTGGCCAAGGTCTCATCCATCGGCAAGGTAAAGCCATAGCGGCCAATGCCACGCTTGTCACCCAGCGCTTCACGCAAGGCCTGACCCAGCGCCAGGCCTGTATCTTCGATGGTGTGATGTTCATCGATATGCAGGTCGCCCTTGGCCTCCACTTCCAGCGCGAAGCCACCGTGGCGGCCGATCTGATCGAGCATGTGGTCGAAGAACGGCAGACCGGTGTTGATCTTCGAACTGGCTACCTTGTCGAGGTCGACGAACACGCGGATCTGGGTTTCCTTGGTATCACGCTGCACGGTGGCACGACGCGGCGCATCGGCAAGTTCATGGGCGATGGCATCCCAATCCCACTCGCCGCCGAACTGCCCAGTGCGCAACTGGAAGCCGCGGATCTTCATGTTCTCGGCAAACTGGATGTCGGTCGGCCGGTCACCGACCATGCCAGAACGCGCCCAATCGATACTGCGGTCCTGCAGATAGGACACCATCATGCCGATGCCGGGCTTGCGGTTCGGGCTGTTGTCCTGCGGCCAGCTGGGATCGATCAGAACATCGCGGAAGCTGATGCCTTGGCTGGCGAAGATCTGCAGCATCAAGTCGTTGGGGCCGTCGAAGCTGGCCTGCGGGTAGCCTTCGCTACCAAGACCATCCTGGTTGGACACGATGACGAACTGATAGCCGGCGTCACGCAGCTTCAGCATTGCCGGGATCACATTCTTGACGAAGCGGATCTTCTCGTAGGCGTCGATCTGGAAGTCGGCCGGCTCCTCGATCAAGGTGCCATCGCGATCGACAAACAGAATGGGGGTCATGCGGAGCGCTCCAGCGTGGCAAGTGCGTCAAGGACGCGATCGTTCTGTTCGGGGGTGCCCAAGGTGATCCGCAGGGCGTCGTGCAGTTGCGGAGCGGCGCGCTGGTCACGCACCACCACGCCTGCGTGCAGCAGCGCCTGGAATGCGGCTTCGGCGTCATTGAAGCGCACCAGCAGGAAGTTGGCATCCGAGGCGTACACATGGCGAACACCGCACTGTGCCGACAAGGCGATGCATAGCCGGCTACGCTCGCTGCGCACCGTGGCGATGCGGGCACGGGTCTGCTCAAGAGCGGCAGTGTCGAGACCGGCCAGCGCCAACGTCGAGCATGGCGTTGGAATCGGATACGGCGCCTGGCAGCGTCGCAGCACGGCGATCAACGCCGCATCGGCAATGACGCAACCAATACGCGCAGCGGCCAATGCATGCGCCTTGGACAAGGTGCGCAACACGGCAATGTTGTCGAAGCGATCCATCAACGTGGTCGCGGACGGCTCATCGGCAAACTCGCCGTAGGCTTCGTCAACCACCACCAGCGCCTGACCGCGCAGTGCTTCTGCCACGGTCTGTACCTGCTGCAGCGGAATGCTCAGGCCACCAGGATTGGACGGCGAGCACAGGAATACCAGCTTGGCATTGCCCTGCTTGGCCTTGGCAATGACGGCGTCGATATCTGGAACGAGGCCTTGTTCGGCATCCAGCAGCGGCACTTCGAGCGCCGGTGCATTCTGCAGCCGCGCACTGACCGCGTACATGCCGAACACCGGCGGCGTGTACAGCACGGCATCGCGGCCGGGAACGCACAGAGCGCGCACCAGCAGATCGATGGCTTCATCACTGCCGCGACCGATCAACAATTGCCCGGGCTGGCAGCCGTAAAGCCCGGCCAAACGCTCACGCAGGGCCTGCGGTTGCGGATCCGGATAACGTCGGCAGCTGGCCAGCACGTCACCCGGGTTGGCCCACGCGGACTCGTTGGCGTTCAGCCATATCTCGCCCTGCAGCTTTGCACTGCGCGCCGAGGAATAGCCGCCGAAGTCACGCAGATCCTCCCGCACCAGATCGAGCACGCTCACGGTGCAACTCCCAAGCGCAGAGCGACGGCGTTGGCGTGTGCGCCCAGGCCTTCCGCCCGAGCCAGAGTCAGTGCGCACGGACCAATATCGGCAATGCCCTCACGACTGGCAGCCTGTACGCTGATCTGGTTCTGGTAGCTTGCGACGCTGACACCACTGTAAGCACGGGCCGCGCCAGCGGTGGGCAGCACGTGATTGGTGCCCGAACAGTAATCGCCCAATGCTTCTGGCGTGTAATCGCCGAGGAACACCGAGCCGGCTGCTTCCACCTTGTCCAGCCAGGAGCGGGGTTCGCGCAGGGCAAGAATCAGGTGCTCGGGCGCGTAGCGGTTGGAAATCTCGAATGCCTGGCTGATCGACTCGACCTTGACCAGCAACGATGCATCCAGCGCCTGGCGGGCGATTGCCTCGCGACTGAGTTGCGCGACCTGCGCTTCCACCTGGTCCTGCACCGCCGCAATCATTGCCGCATCATCGCTGAGCAGCAGCACCTGCGAATCCGGGCCATGCTCGGCCTGCGACAACAGGTCAGCGGCGACGAACGCAGGATTGGCGCCAGCATCGGCAATCACCAGCACTTCCGACGGGCCGGCCGGCATGTCGATGGCGGCGGCACCTGCCTGGGCAACCTGCTGCTTGGCTTCGGTAACAAAGCTATTGCCCGGCCCGAACAACTTGTCGCAGGACGGCACCGATCCGGTGCCGTACGCCATGGCGGCGATTGCCTGCGCACCGCCGATCTTGAAGACGTGGTGCACGCCGGTCAGGCGCGCGGCGACCAACACCGCAGGATCGGCCGTGCCGTCCTTGCGCGGCGGCGTACACAGCACCACTTCGCGGCAGCCGGCGAGCTTGGCAGGCACGCCCAGCATCAATGCGGTGGACGGCAACGGTGCACTTCCGGCCGGGACATACAAGCCAACACGCGAGATAGGACGGATGACTTTCTCGCAGATGACACCCGGTGCGGTTTCCACGCTGTAAGGCTGGGCCATGCCTGCACGGTGGAAGGTATCAATGCGTTCTGCAGCCTGCTGCATGGCGATACGCAGTTCGGCAGACACCGTCAGTTCGGCAGCGGCGAACTCAGCTTCGCTGACTTCGAAGTGCTCCGGCGCAACACCATCGAAACGCTCGGTGATCTCGCGTAACGCCGCGTCACCACGACTGCGCACCTGCTCGATCAAACCAGCGACCGACTCGCGGGTCTGCGCGGCAACGGTTTGTACCGGACGGGTCAGAGCGCGCGCCTGTGCATCAGCGTCGAGCGCATTCCAATCGAGGATGTTCATACCAGCGACTTCTCCACCGCCAGCACCATCAGACCCTGCGCGCCGGCGCGCTCCAATTCTTCCAGCCGCTGCCAGCTGAGCGCGCCATTGCACATGGTCTGCAGACGTACCGCATCACCTGACCCCGGAAGGCGTAGCAGCGGCTCGGCATCGGGCAACAGGCGGGCCAGTTCTTCAACACGATCCTCGGTGGCCGAAAACATCAGCAGTTTCTGGTCCTGTACCTTGCTCAGGCCGTCGAGGCGGCGCAGCAGCATGGCCATCAACCCAGCGCGTGCGTCATCCAGCTCATGCACCGGCCCGGCCAGTACCGCCTCACTCTCGAGCAACACTTCAACCGGCTTGAGCTGGTTGGCGGCCAGGGTGGCACCACTTGAAACCAGATCACAGATCAACTCGGCAGTACCCAGCTTCGGCGCGATTTCCACTGAACCCGACAACTCGACCACCTGCGCATCCACGCCTTTTTCCTCCAGCCAGGCAGCAAGAATGGCCGGGTAGCTGGTAGCGATGCGCTTGCCTTGCAGCATCTGCACCCCCTGCCAATCCCAATCTTCCGGCACCGCGATCATCAGCCGACAGGCGCCGAAGCCGAGCCCGCGCAGTGGCTGGTAGGCATCAGGCAGCCCGATCTGGCGACGGGCCTTGGCCTGCTCGTCCAGTTCGTTCAGGCCAACCACGCCCAGATCGCAGACACCGTCAGCGATCAGGCCGGGGATGTCGTCATCACGCACCAGCAGCAGGTCCACGGGCAGCGATTCGCCAAAGCAGAACAGCTTGTCGCGGCTCTGCCGCCAGCTCAAACCACAGGCGGCAAGCAGGCTACGCGCTGGATCGGCCAGGCGGCCGCTTTTCTGGATGGCGATACGCAGCCGGTCACGTGCCGGGGCGGAGGTTGAAGCACTCATGGGGTTATCTCAGTTGGATTCGGTTCTGCGCGTGGCGAGGCGGTCGATGGCAGCGGCATAGCCGCCTGCACCATGCTCGAGCGAACGCGCGACCCGGCCGATGGTGGTGACGCTCACCCCGGTCAGGTCATAGATCTCACGGTAGGGCACGCCCTTGCGCAGCAACGGGACCACCCGCCAGCGGTCGGCCATGGCTTCGAGCTCGGCGGGAGTGCACAGGTCGCGGAGGAAGGCCTGTACGTCCTGCGGCTTGTCCAGCGCAGCCAAAGCCCGCGCCAAGGCCTTCAGCGGGGCGTCGGAGGACTTCTCTCGTTCAGTGTCTGGGCGCGGCTTCATCACGTATCAATGTAATAGCGTGCTATTACATTAGTGCGAAATGACCTCCGAGTCAAACCGCCACCCTGTAGTGCCGAGCCATGCTCGGCAAGGGGCTTTCCCCGCAATGCCTCAGCCGAGCATGGCCCGGCACTACAGCTGGAGCACGTGCGCTTGGAGCGAGTTCAGCGAAACCACCCCCTCCCCAACCCTCCCCTTCGCTACGCGAAAGGGAGGGGGCAGGAGCGGTAGTGCCGAGCCATGCTCGGCAAGGGGCTTTCCTGGTAATGCCACATACCGAGCATGG
>Ga0308157_10002415_pt1 | contig 30704 bp, 30 predicted proteins | sample PhyBR1_FD_201035 | JGI IMG/M metagenome (GOLD analysis project Ga0308157, IMG submission 201035) | Phyllosphere microbial communities from UC Gill Tract Community Farm, Albany, California, United States - DLSLB.R1 | ecosystem: Host-associated > Plants > Phyllosphere > Unclassified | place: USA...
ACGTGGTGCGCCACGACACGGAGCACGACTTCTACTTCGAGCTGACGATGCGCGACGTGTGGGTGTGGGACATCTACCGCGCCGACCGCTTCGTCACGTCGGTGCGGGTGCTGACGTTTAAGGACGTCAATGTCGAAGAGCTCTCCCGCCGCGACTTCGAGCTGCCCGACGATCTGTCGATCGGCAAGCCCTGAGCGCACGGATCGCGGACACGCCCGTGCGCCGATTCCCGCGGGGACGCGCGGTGCGCTGACCCCCGCGTCAGCGCATGAACGGCGTGAAGATCGAGGCCACGGCGCGCGTCGCACCGTCCGGATCCTGATCGGCGATCGCTTCGATGAGGTCGTCATGACGGCGGTGCGCCTCGTCGCCTTCGCCCTCCTCATCGCGCATGTGCGCGGCGAAGACATCGAGCATGCTCGAGTACAGCGTCACGAGGAGCGGGTTGCGCGTGGCCGCCACGATGCCGCGGTGCAGCGCGAGATCGGCCGCGGCCCTGAGGTCGGGGTCGTCGCACGCCCAGCTGGCCTCGCGCTCGTCGCGCAGCCGTCGCAGCGTCTCGACGTCGGCGTCGGATCGGTTCAGCGCGGCCAGCGAGGCGGCCGTCGTGTCGAGCGCACGGCGCAGCTCGAGGTAGTGGCGGCGCGTGCCGCCGCCGAGCTGGCGCTCGAGCGTGCCGGTGAGCTCCGACGTCGCGATCACGAATGTCCCGCGCCCCTGTTCGCGACGCAGCAGGCCGACGTGCACCAGGGACTGCAGCGCTTCGCGGACGGTGTTCCGGCCGATCCCGAACTCCTCCACGAGGGCAGGTTCCGTCGGAATGCGTTCCCCGACCGGCCACCGCCCCGAGACCACCTCGTCGCGGAAGCGCTCGGCGGCCTGATCGATGAGTCCTATTCGACGCATCGGCTCTCGTGTGCCAGACTTCTCACGATTCATCCCATGATCCCATCACCCGTCGATACACACTGGAGTCTATCGTGGCCGCTCGCTCCCGCCCATCCGGTCCGCCGCGCCCCGGCGCCGCCGCTCTCCTCGCCGGAACGGCGATCGCCCTCACCGCGATAAACCTGCGCACCGCAGTCACCGGATTCACCCCGCTGCTGGAGATCATCGGCACGGACGTCGGTTTCGGGATCGGGCTGGCGGGCCTTCTCGGGACGATCCCCGCGGCTGCCTTCGGCGTCTTCGGGTTCTTCGCCCCGAAGGTGACGAAGACGTTCGGGCTCGAGCGCACGGCAGCGGTCGCTCTGTTCCTCACCGCAGCATCGCTGCTGCTGCGCGCGATCGCGCCGACGGCCGCCGTGCTGGTCGTCTCGACCGTGCTGGCGCTCGCCGGAATCGGGGCGGTGAACGTCGTGATCGTTCCGCTCGTGAAGGCCTGGTTCCCGGATCGGCTGGGACTGTGGACGTCGCTCTATCTGATCCTCATGCAGAGCGGCCAGTTCCTCGCACCGCTCGTCTCGGTGCCGCTCGCAGAGGCGGGGACCTGGCGGTTCTCCGTGGGGATGTGGGCCGTGCCGGTCGCCATCGCCGCGGCGGCCTGGCTCGCGCTCACGGTCGGACGCGCTTCCGATCACCGCGCGCCCGCGGCGGCGAGCGCGGGGCGCAAGGGACCGGGCATCTCCCGATCCTCGACGGTGTGGGGACTGGTGGTGCTGTTCGGCATGATGTCGGTGTCCAACTACGCGATCATCACGTGGGTGCCCGCCGTGATCACCGACGCGGGCGGCAGTGCGGGCCTCGGAGGCGCGATGGTCGCGCTCTACTCGGCATGGGGCATGGTCGCGGCCCTCGTCGTGCCCCACCTCGCCGCGCGGATGCGCAATCCCTTCTCGATCGTCGTGGCCTGCGCGGTGTCCCTCGTGGCCGGCTACCTGGGCCTGGTCCTGTCACCGCTCGGCGGCACGCTGCTCTGGATCTGCGCGCTCGGCATCGGCGTCAGCACATTCCCCCTCTGCATGACGCTCATCAACCGCCGCACGAAGAGTCCGCAGACGGCCTCCGAGGTCTCCGGATTCGTACAGGGCAGCGGCTACGCGATCGCCTGCGTCGGACCGATCGGGATCGGCCTCCTCCGTGAGGCGACCGGGTCGTGGTCGGTGCCGCTCCTCGTTCTCGCCGCGACGACGGTTCCGGGAATCGTCGCCGGCTGGTTCGCGTGCCGCCCCCGCTTCGTCGAGGACGCCGCCCCGGCGGCCCGCCCGATGCACGCCGGGTCAGCGCGCTAACACCGCGCGGTTTTCCGGCCCCGTCCACACCAGCCGCGTGATCACGCGGCTGCCCGAGAGCAGGCATTCGCCGGACGCGGCACGGTGGGGTCATGTCACACAACCTGACCCTCGGGCGTGCGGGGGAGGATCGCGCCGCGGAGCACCTGATCGCCGAGGGGTACGAGATCGTCGAGCGCAACTGGCGGTGCTCCGACGGTGAGCTCGACATCGTCGCGGTGCGAGGCGCCGAGCTCGCGATCATCGAAGTCAAGACGCGCACGTCGCGGCAGTTCGGGCATCCGTTCGAAGCGCTCGACGACCGCAAGACGACCCGGCTCTGGAGGCTCGCCCACATGTGGGCGCGAGCCCATCCGGGGCCGGCTCGGGGCAGGCGGCTGCGCGTCGACGCGATCGCCGTGACGGGCGCGGATCCGGCGCGCGCCGATGTCGAGCATCTGCGGGGCATCACATGATCGTCGTGCGCACGTGGGCGGTCGCGCTCACGGGGCTGAGCGGAGAGCTGATCGAGGTCGAGGCCGACATCACCCAGCACCGCCCCGACTTCCGGCTGATCGGCATGCCCGACAAAGCGCTCGGCGAGGCGGTGCGCCGCGTGACGAACGCATGCGAGAACAGCGGTCTGACGCTTCCCGACCGCCGCCTCACCGTGAACCTCTCGCCGGCGAGTCTGCCGAAGCAGGGATCCGGCTTCGATCTCGCCGTCGCGCTCGCGGCGCTCGCGACCGACGGCCGACTCGATCCCGCGTCGCTCGCGCGCACCGTGCACATCGGCGAGCTCGGTCTCGACGGCCGCGTGCGCGCGGTCGCGGGCGTGCTGCCCTCAGTGATCGCCGCGGTGCGGTCCGGTCGCGACCGCGTGGTCGTTCCGGCCGCGAACGCCGACGAGGCGAAGCTGGTCGCGGGCGCCGACGTGATCGCCGTGCGCACCCTCGCCGAGGCCGCGCGGCTGCACGGCGCCGAGGTCGACGACCGCGTGATCGAAGCGATAGAGCCGCCGGAAGCACGGCCCGCTGCGCTCCCGGCCGAGCGCGCACCCGGCGATCTCGCCGACGTCGTCGGCCAGCCCGAGGCCGTCGACGCACTGCTCGTGGCCGCTGCGGGCGGGCACCACCTGATGATGTCGGGGCCCCCGGGAGCGGGCAAGACGATGCTCGCCCGACGACTGCCCGGAATCCTGCCCGAGCTCGACGACGAGGCCGCGCTCGAGGTCGCGTCGGTGAGGTCGCTGTCGGGCCGGGCCGTGTCGTCGCTCTCGCGTGTGCCGCCGTTCGAAGCGCCCCACCATTCCGCGACGCTCGCCGCCCTCGTCGGCGGCGGTTCGCGACGGGCGAGCCCGGGCGCCATCGCCCGCGCGTCCCGCGGCGTGCTGTTCATCGATGAGGTCGCCGAAGCGCCGCGGTCGCTGCTCGACGCGCTGCGGCAGCCGCTGGAGCACGGCGCGATCTCGATCCACCGCTCCGGGTTCACCGCGAGCTTCCCGGCCCGGTTCCAGCTCGTGCTGGCGATGAACCCGTGTCCGTGCGGCGAATTCGGCGTGACGGGCGGCACATGCACGTGCTCGCCGGCCGATGTGCGGCGGTACGCGGGCAAGATCTCGGGCCCGTTGCGCGATCGCGTCGACATCGACCTCCGACTGCAGCGCGTGTCGCACCTCGGCGACGACGCGGGGCGCCGCGTCTCGAGCGCCGACGCCCGTGCACGCGTCGCCGAGGCCCGCAGACGCGCTGCCCGCCGCCTCGCCGAGACGCCGTGGCAGACCAACGCGGAGGCGACCGGTCCGTGGCTGCGCGATGGTCCGCACGCGCTGACGGGGCCGGCGCGGCGCACGCTCGAATCGGCGCTGAGCCGGGGTCTGCTGACGCTGCGTGCGCACGACCGCGTGCTGCGCGTGGCATGGACGATCGCCGACCTGGCCGAACGCCCTGCGCCCACGGCCGCAGACGTCGGCCGGGCGCTGTTCCTCAAGAAAGGGGTGTCCGCGTGAGGACCGCCCTGCCGATCTCGCGCCTGCTCACGGCGCACGCGGTGCGGGCGGCTCACGACTGGCTCGGCCCCGGCGACGTCGGCGACGAGCTCGCGCGCGTGGCCTGGTCGGTTCTCATCGAGCCGGGCGACGGCATCGCGGGGCAGCTGATCGCTCGGTTCGGTGCCCAGGGCGCGCTCGAGGCCGTCGGTGACGCCGATCGGATGGCCGCAGACGAGGCTCGCGCGGCACTCGACCGATGGCGCCCCCGCTGGGATCCTGCGCTCGTGGTCGGCGCGATCGATGCCGCCCGCAGGCGTTCGCTGCGTCTGCTCGTGCCCGGCGCACCCGACTGGCCGGCGGGGTTCGACGACCTCGGTCCCCATGCGCCCGTTGCGCTCTGGGTGCGCGGAGAGACGGAGGCGCTGTCGGCGGCATCGGTCGCGGTCGTCGGCGCGCGCGCCGCAACACCGTACGGCGAGCACGTCGCGGCCGAGATGTCGGGGGAGCTGGCTGCGGGCGGGCTCGTGATCGTCTCGGGCGCCGCGTACGGCATCGACGGGGCGGCGCATCGGGCGGCGCTGCGGGCGGGCGGGCCGACCGCGGCGTTCGTGGCGGGTGGGGCCGACCGGGTCTACCCGTCGGGGCACGCGCACCTGCTGCAGGAGATCGCCGCGGGCGGCGCCGTCGTCGCCGAGTGCCCGCCGGGCACGACGCCCACGAAATGGCGGTTCCTCGCGAGGAACCGCCTCATCGCCGCCGTGGCCCGCGGCACCGTGGTCGTCGAGGCCGGAGGGCGCAGCGGCAGCATCAACACGGCGGGCCACGCGGCGTCGCTCGGGCGGCCGCTCGGGGCCGTGCCGGGCCCCGTGACGAGCTCGACGTCGTCCGGATGCCACCGGCTGCTGCGCGAGTACGGCGCGACGTGCGTGACGAGCGCCGCAGACGTGCGGGAGATGCTCGGGGCGCCCGAGGAACCGCAGCCGCTCGCATACGATTCGCCCGATGCGATCAGGGTCGGCGATGCGCTCAGCCGCCGGCCGCGCAGCGTCGACGAGCTCGCGCGGCGCAGCGGCCTCGCCCCGGGCGACGTCACGGCCGTGCTCGGTCTGATGTCGCTCGACGGGCGGGCGGAGGCGCGCGCCGACGGCTGGGTGGGGACCGGGTAGGCCCGCGTGGCGCCTTCTCGCGGGAGCGGATCCGCGCGAAGCTTGAGCGGTGATCCTGTCTCACGCGATCGACGCCTTCGCGGCCCACCTCGGCGAGGTGCGGCGGCTGTCGCCGGCGACCGTGCGCGCGTATCGCGCCGACCTCGCCGATCTGCGTGGGACGACCGGCGATGTCGCGACCTCCGACATCGACCTCGAGCAGCTGCGCGACTGGCTGTGGCGGGCCGCTCAGCGGGGCGATGCGCGATCCACTCTTGCGCGGCGCACGTCGTCGGCGCGCGGGTTCTTCGCGTGGGCCCTCGAGGGCGGTGTGACGAACGCGGATCCGAGCCTGCGGCTTGTGACCCCGAAGAAGGCGCAGACGCTGCCGCGCGTGGCGAGCGCGGAGGGCCTGGGCGACCTGCTCGCCCGCGCCGGAGACCGTGCGGCGGACGGCGATCCGATCGCGCTGCGGGACCATGCGATCCTCGAGATGCTCTATGCGACGGGCGTCCGGGTGTCGGAGCTGTGCGGCATCGACATCGACGACCTCGACCTGTCCAGCGCGACGGCGCGCGTGACGGGCAAAGGGTCGAAACAGCGCGTGGTGCCGTACGGCGCGCCTGCGCGGCGGGCCGTCGAGGCCTACCTCACGCGCGGCCGCCCTGCGCTCGCCGCTCGTGCCGATTCACCGGTCCCGGCGGTCTTCCTCGGCGCGCGAGGGGCCCGCCTGGGGTCGCGCGCCGTGTACGACCTCGTCGCGCGCACGGTGAGCCCGATCGTGGGCCGGGCAGTCGGCCCGCACGCGCTGCGGCACTCCGCCGCGACGCATCTGCTCGACGGCGGTGCCGACCTGCGTGCGGTCCAGGAGCTCCTCGGCCACGCGAGCCTCGGCACCACTCAGGTGTATACGCACGTCTCGAGCGAGAGGCTGCGCGCCGCGTACCGCCTCGCGCATCCGCGCGCATAGGCGCCGCGCGCGAACCGGCCCGACTGGCGCTACGCGCAGCAGGGCAGCAGCACCGGCCGCTGGATCGCGCCCAGCAGGGCGAGCGGATTGATGTACTCGCCGTTCAGGCGCGCGCCGAGGTGCAGCGTTCCTGCTGCGGCATGGCCGCCCTCGGCGAGCGTGCCGATCATCTGTCCCCGGGAGACCGCGGCCCCGACCATCAGTTCGCTCTCGACGGGCTCGAGCGTCGAGACGAGACCGCCGCTGTGATCGATCGTGATCAGCGGCCGGTCCACGACGACGCCGCGGAACGCCACGACGCCGTCGTCGGGCGCGACGACCTCGTCGCCCGCGACCGCGACATCGATGCCGCGGTGGCCGGGCCCGTACGGGTTCGCGGGAGCCTCGAACGCGCGAACGACCTCGGCGACGCCGCCCGGCCACACCCACCGCGGCGCCTCTTCGGCGGCATCGGCGGGAGCCGCCGCGCGCGCGACCGCGTCGGCCGGACCCGCGTTCGCCGACATGAGCAGGACGAGGGCCGTGAGGAGCCCGGCAAGATGGGTACGACGGCGGCGGGGTTCGGCAACGGTCCTGGAGCGCATCACCTCACCCCATCCCATTCGCGCGCGAGGCGCTCGCGCACTTGCGCCGATTGGGGAAGGACCCGCCGAATCCGCCCGATGTGAGCGCGCTGACCCGCGCTTTTCCCGCAGGCGCGTGCTGTACACTGGAGGTCGCATCCCGCTCTGCGGGGTGACTTCGCGTGTCTCAGCGGCCTCGGCCGTGTCGTTTCTCCCACCGGTCCCTCTCGCGAGGGCGGGAGCACGTCGGACACCAGGCTCGCCAGCAGCTCGCTGGCACATCAACCGAAACCGGCGCGCACCTGCCGCGCCTCGATCCAAGGAGTACGACCATGGCCGTCGTCACTATCCGCCAGCTGCTCGACAGCGGCGTTCACTTCGGACACCAGACCCGTCGGTGGAACCCGAAGGTGAAGCGCTTCATCCTCACGGAGCGCTCCGGCATCCACATCATCGACCTGCAGCAGTCGCTGGGATACATCGACAGCGCCTACGACTTCGTCAAGCAGACGGTCGCCCACGGCGGCACGATCCTCTTCGTCGGCACCAAGAAGCAGGCGCAGGAAGTTCTCGCCGAGCAGGCGACGCGCGTCGGACAGCCCTACGTCAACCAGCGCTGGCTCGGTGGCCTCCTCACCAACTTCCAGACGGTCTCCAAGCGCCTTGCGCGCATGAAGGAGCTCGAGGAGCTCGACTACGACAACCCGGCCGAGTCGGGCTTCACGAAGAAGGAGCTGCTGCTCAAGAAGCGCGAGCTCGACAAGCTGCACAAGTCGCTCGGCGGCATCCGCAACCTCACGAAGACGCCGTCGGCCCTCTGGGTCGTCGACGCCAAGCGCGAGCACCTCGCGATCGATGAGGCGCGCAAGCTGGGCATCCCGGTCATCGGCATCCTCGACACGAACGTCGACCCCGACGACCTCGCGTACCCGATCCCGGGCAACGACGACGCGATCCGCTCGGTCGGTCTGCTGACGCGCATCATCGCCGACGCCGCCGCCGAGGGCCTCCAGCAGAAGCACAACCCCACCGAGGGCGGCTCCGCCGAGCCTCTCGCCGAGTGGGAGCAGGAGCTCCTCACGCAGGGCACCGAGGCACCGGCCGCTGAGGCCCCCGCTGCCGAGGCCGACGCTCCTGCCGCCGAGGCGCCCGCCGCCGACGCTCCCGCAGCTGAGTAATCGACACCGACACCAAGGGGAAATCACTCATGGCAAACGTCAGCATCGCCGACATCAAGACGCTGCGTGAGCAGCTCGGCACGGGCATGGTCGACACCAAGAAGGCGCTCGAGGAGGCCGATGGCGATCTCGAGAAGGCCATCGAGATCCTGCGCCTGAAGGGTGCGAAGGGCAACGCGAAGCGCGCCGACCGCGCCGCGACCGAGGGTCTCGTCGCCGCGACGTCGGGAGACGGCAAGGCGACGATCGTCGAGCTCGCGTGCGAGACCGACTTCGTCGCGAAGAACGAGAAGTTCCTCGCCCTGGCCGACAAGGTCCTCGCCGCGGTCGCCGCAGTCGGCGCGAACAGCGTCGAGGAGGCCCTCGCGGCCGACATCGACGGCAAGAGCGTCGCCGACACGATCGCCGACGAGGCGGCCGTGATCGGCGAGAAGATCGAGATCCGCGGCGTGACGACCCTCACGGGCGACGCGTTCCAGATCTACCTCCACAAGACGAACAAGGATCTCCCGGCGCAGGTCGGCGTCGTCGTCGCCTTCTCGGGCGATGACGCGGAGACGGCTCGGTCGATCGCTCAGCACATCTCGTTCGCCGCGCCCGAGTACCTCACGCGCGACGAGGTCCCGGCCGAGGTCGTCGACAAGGAGCGCGACATCGTCACCGAGATCTCTCGCAGCGAGGGCAAGCCCGAGGCCGCCCTTCCGAAGATCATCGAGGGCCGCGTGAACGCGTTCTTCAAGCAGGTCGTGCTGCTCGACCAGGCGTACGCCAAGGACAACAAGCTGTCGATCCAGAAGGTCGCCGACGACGCGGGGATCACGATCTCCGGCTTCGAGCGCTTCAAGGTCGGCGCGTAAGCGACGCTCTGCTCACGGGGCCCGGGATCCGCGAAAGCGGCCCGGGCCCCTTTTGCACGCGCCCGGGCGTCTTCGCAGGGATCTGCGCGGCCTTCTGCGGTAGCGTGGATCCCACTGCCTGTACGGCGCTCGAGAGGAAGAATCTATCGTGACCAGCACCACCCGCCGCGTTCTGCTCAAGCTTTCAGGAGAGGCGTTCGGGGGCGGTCAGCTCGGCGTCGCGCCCGATGTCGTCGGCGAGATCGCCCGCGCCATCGCGGAGGCCGCGACAGACGTCGAGATCGCGGTCGTCGTCGGGGGTGGAAACTTCTTCCGCGGCGCCGAACTCTCCAAGAGCGGCATGGAGCGCACCCGCGCCGACTACATGGGCATGCTCGGAACCGTGATGAACGCGCTCGCGCTGCAGGATTTCCTCGAACAGGCGGGCACGCAGACGCGCGTGCAGTCGGCCATCGAGATGCGCCAGGTCGCCGAACCGTACATCCCGCGCAAGGCGGAGCGCCACTTGGAGAAGGGGCGCGTCGTGATCTTCGGTGCCGGCGCCGGCCTGCCGTACTTCTCGACCGACACGGTGGCCGCCCAGCGCGCGCTCGAGATCCGCGCCGATGAGGTGCTCGTCGCGAAGAACGGCGTCGACGGCGTGTACTCCGCCGATCCGCGCGTCGACGCCTCGGCCGTCAAACTCGACCACGTCACCTACGGCGACGCGCTCGTGCGCGGACTCAAGGTCGTCGACTCCACGGCGCTCAGCCTCTGCATGGACAACGGCATGGGCATGCGCGTATTCGGCATGGACCCGGCGCAGAACATCACGAGCGCGCTGCGCGGCGACCAGATCGGCACGAGCGTCACCAACTGACCGGCGCGCCGCCGCCTCGCGACCGGGTCGCACGCCCGCAACCGTAGAATCGTCTTCACACCCTGATGAATGGAGTCCCCGTGATCGCCGACGTTCTGTCCGAAGCCACGAGCCGCATGGAGCGCGCTGTCGAATCGGCGAAGGAAGACTTCGCGACCGTACGCACCGGTCGCGCGAACCCGCAGTTGTTCCAGAAGCTCACGGTCGACTACTACGGGTCGCCGACGCCGCTTCAGCAGCTTGCTGCGCTCGCGAACCCCGAGGCGCGCACGCTGCTCGTCACGCCCTACGACAAGTCGGCGCTCGGCGCGATCGAACAGGCGATCCGCGACATGCCCAACCTCGGCGCGAACCCCACGAACGACGGATCCGTCGTGCGCGTCACGATGCCTGAGCTCACCGAGGAGCGTCGCAAGGAGTACGTCAAGCTCGTTCGCGGCAAGGCTGAGGACGCGCGCGTTCGCGTGCGCGGAATCCGCCGCCAGGTGAAGGACGACCTGACGGCGCTCAAGGACGAGATCGGCGAAGACGACGTCGCCCGGGGCGAGAAGGACCTCGACGCGCTCACGAAGAAGCACGTCGAACTGATCGACGAGGCGCTGGCGCGCAAGGAAGCCGAGCTGCTCGAGGTCTGATGGTGACGGGCACTGGCGAGGACGATGCGCGGCAGGAGGAAGCTGCCGCCGCTCCGCCGCGTCCGGATACGGGCGCCTCGTCGCTGCAAGACCGGCTGACGAGCGCGCGCGACGACTTCGAGAACCGCGTCGACCGGGCGCGGGAGCAGATCGACGCGACGAACGAGCGCATCAAGAACCGCACGGGGCGCGATCTGTTCGCCGCGATCGGCGTGGGCGTGCTCGCGGGCGCCGCCGTCGTCGGATCCCTGCTGTTCGTGAAATGGGTCTTCGCGATCCTCGCCATCGCGATCGCGGGCCTCGGGGTGTTCGAGCTGACCCGCGCGCTCCAAGCGCGCGGGCGCCGCATCGACCTCGTACCGCAGCTGTTCGCCGCCGCCATCATCATCTCCGCCGCGTTCTGGTTCCATTCGGCGGTGCACTGGACCGCGCTGTTCCTCTCGCTCGCGCTCATCGTGGTGTGGCGCGTCGTCGCACAGATGTCCGGAAGCGACGGGCGCGTGTACGCCTCGATCTTCACCGACATCATCGTCGGCTGCTTCGTGCCGATCTACGTGCCGTTCCTCGCGAGTTCGGCGCTGGTGCTGCTCCGCCACGAGAACGGCGAGCTCTGGATCCTGTCGTTCCTGCTCGTCGTGGTCGTCGCCGACACGGGCGCGTACGCGTCGGGTCTCGCGTTCGGTCGTCACAAGATGGCGCCGCGCATCAGCCCCGGCAAGACGTGGGAAGGCGTCGCCGGCGGTGCAGCGGTGTCTGTCATCGCAGGCGCGCTGGCCGGTCAGTTCCTCCTCGGAATCCCGTGGTGGGCAGGCGCGATCTTCGCGGTGCCGCTCGTGCTCTCATCGGTGATGGGCGATCTCGGCGAGTCGATGATCAAGCGCGACCTCGGCGTGAAGGACATGAGTTCGTGGCTCCCGGGACACGGTGGCGTGCTCGATCGTCTCGACAGCATCCTGCCCTCGGCCGTCGTCGCTCTCGCCATGTTCCAGCTGTTGTCCCCCCTCGGAGCATCATGACCTCTCAGAGCACCAGAGCGCCGTTTGCACGCGTGACGCGCGGAGCGCGCGGATACGACGTCGAGGCGGTCGAGGCGTTCCTCGACCGGGCGCGCCAGGCGTTCCAGGGCGCAGGAGCCCTCTCGAGCGACGATGTGCGCACCGCGTCTTTCCCGCTCGCGCGTGGCGGCTTCGATGTGCCGAGCGTCGACGCCGCGCTCGCGCGTCTGGAGGACGCACTCGCGGCACGGGAGCGCGATGCGCACATCCGCGAGACCGGCGCGGACGCATGGGTCGCGAGCGCGAAGGGCGAAGCGCAGGAGATCCTCGCGCGGCTGAGCCGGCCGAAGGGCGAATGCTTCGGCCGTGAGCCGTGGCACCGGTCCGGCTATTCCGTCGTCGAAGTCGACATCGTCGCTGGGCGCATCGCGCGTTATTTCGCGGCGGGCGAGCCGATCACGGCCGAGCAGGTGCGGACCGCGGCGTTCCACCCGCAGCGTGGGGGATACCGCGAGGAGCAAGTCGATGCCGTGCTCGATGCGGTTGTACGGATCATCCTCGCCGTGCGCTGAGCGCACACTTCTCAGAATATCGTCCGAATGTCCCGAAAAGATGTCACGTTCGGGTAACAGTCAGGTAGACTCACGACCACTGTGACTTCTGAGAACAACGACTCCCGCACCCTGTCTCGTCGAGAGGCCCGCTCGATCGAGCGTTCGGCGATCGCCGAGGGGCGACGCGCCACCCGCGCGCTGAAGGACGGCCCGCGCCATCGTTCGACGTCCGCGTCGGCGCCGACGGGCGTTCGCCGTGCGGCGATCGCCGTGGTCGGCGGGGTGGCGGTCGTCGGCTTCCTCGCAGCGACGCTCGCGCCGGTGATCGGTTCGCAAGTCGCCGAAGCGAGTCAGGACCCGTCGGCGTCGCGCTATGCGACGGCCGCAGACGAAGCACAGCTGTTCGCCGCGGCGAACGCGGGCAGCCTCAGCGCCCTCGGCACGGTGTCGTACGAGGCCGAGCTGCGCACGCCGACGCCGACCCCGACCCCCGAGGTCGCCGCGGTCGCGGCCCCCGGCGCGCAGGCGGCAGAGCCCGCCGCGGCCGAGCAACCCGGAAGCGTTCCGGCACCCTATTCGGCCCCCGCGCCGTTCACCGGCGGAGGATCGCCGGAAGAGTGGATGACGGCGGCCGGCATCGCGGAGAGCGACTGGGGATACGTCGACTACGTCGTCAGCCGCGAGAGCGGCTGGAACCCGAATGCCACGAACGCGTCCTCGGGGGCATGCGGCCTCGTGCAGGCATATCCATGCAGCAAGGTCCCGGGCGGCGGCTACGACCCCGTGGCGAATCTGCAGTGGGCCAACGGCTACGCCGTGGGCCGATACGGCAGTTGGGCCGGCGCTTACGCGTTCTGGGTCTCGAACAACTGGTGGTGATTCGGCATGGGCAGGTCGCGGAGGCACCGGCCCGAGCGCCGCGCGCCTGACGACAGCCTCGAGCGGCTGATCTCGGGCTGGCGCAGGACCGAGTCGCGCCGCGGCTCGGAATGGAACGTACAGCCGGTCGGCCAGGGCCGCAGCGAGAAGCGCTACTCGTGCCCCGGATGTTCGCGTGCGATCGAGGCCGGCGCGGCCCATCTCGTCACCTGGCGTGCCGACGGCGTGCTCGGAGACCGCGCCGATCTCGAGGCGCGGCGGCATTGGCATTCGCACTGCTGGAATCTGTAGATCAGGAGCACCATCGTGGAGATCAGGGGAGCAGCGGTCCTTCCAGCGCGTCGCGAGGACGTCGAGCTGACCACCGACGACGGCCTCACGCTCGTGGGCGAACTCGCCCTGCCCGCCGAGAGGGAGCCGGTGGCCACGCTCATCACGCTCCACCCGCTGCCGACGCACGGCGGCTTCATGGATTCGCACATCATCCGGAAGGCCGCGGCGCGGTTGCCGGCTCTCGCCGACCTCGCCGTGCTGCGGTTCAACACGCGCGGCACATCGTCGCCGCGCGGCACCAGCGACGGCGAGTTCGGCGAAGGCATTGCAGAACGCAGCGACGTCGCCGCGGCGATGCGCTTCGTCGCCGACCGCGCGCTGCCCTCGCCCTGGATCGTCGGTTGGTCGTTCGGCACTGAATTGGCGCTGAAGTACGGCCGCGAGCACGAGATCTCGGGCGCGGTGCTGCTGTCGCCGCCGCTGCACCGCACCTCGAGCGACGAAGTGGCGGCATGGGCGGGCGCGGCGGTGCCGCTCGTCGTCGTCGTTCCCGAGTTCGACGACTACCTGCGCCCCGCCGAAGCGCGGGAGCGCTTCTCATCCGTCCCGGAGGCGCAGCTGATCGCGGTCGACGGCGGCAAGCACCTCTGGGTGGGGGAGAAGCAGACGACGCGCGTGCTCGACGAGATCGTACGGGCCGTCAATCCGTCCGCGCTGCCGCTCGCGACCGAGTGGCACGACGCCTGACGGCCGCTACCGCGCGTTCATGCGCGGGATCAGGACCTGGCGGTAGATGATCAGGATGCTTGCCGCGACCGGGATCGCGATGAGAGCGCCGAGCAGGCCGAGCAGTGCGCCGCCCGAGAGCGCGGCGACGACCACGACGCCACCCGGAACCGCGACGGCGCGGCTCATCACGCGCGGCGAGAGCACGTACGCCTCGATCTGCATGTAGACGAGGTAGTAGATCGCGGCGATCAGAGCCGTGGTCGTGTCGCCGACGCCCGGCAGGATGCATACGAGCACGATGATCGACGAGCCCGTGATCGTTCCCACCAGCGGGATCATCGAGCCGAGGAAGGCGATCACGGCGAGCATCATCGCGAACGGGGCATCGATGATCGACAGGAAGATCGCGCTCAGCACGCCGTTGATCGCCGCGAGCGTGACCTGGCCCATGACGTAGTAGCCGACCGAGTTCGTGATCTGCTCGGCGATGTAGGTGAACGACTGACGCCGCGAGGCGGGCACGATCTGATAGATCGCGTTCTTCAGCGACGGCGTCGACGCGGTGAAGTAGATGGTGAGGATCAGCACGATGAATGCGCCGAAGAGTCCGTTGGCGACCCCCACGGTCACGTTCACGAGGCTCTCGCTGATGGAGAAGATGTTGTTCGTGAGCCAGTCGTTGATGGCGTCGATCACGACGGGCAGGTCGAGGTTCGGGAACGTATCAGACGCCCACGTCTCGAGGTCGGACTGCCACCCAGACCTGTTCAGCTGGAAGGTGATGCGGCGCACGAGCTGGGTGATCTGGTCGATGAGCACGGGCAGCACGATCAGGAGGATGCCGGCGAAGATCGCCAGCACGCCCACGATCGCGACGGCGACCGCCGACCAGCGCGGGAGCTTGCGTCGCTCGAGCCAGGAGACGACGGGGTCGAGGCCGAGCGAGATGAACAGGGCCGTGCCGACGTACAGCAGCACGGTCGAGAGATTCTGCACGCTCTGCAGCAGGATGTACGCGAGCCCGACGCCGAGAGTCGCGATGAATCCCAAGCGGAAAGGGTTGTGGATCTTCATGGGGCTCCTGCTGCGATGTGCGCCGGGAAACGGTGACCTGTGGTGAGAGTACCCGCAATCCTCGGCCGTTCGTGAACCGCACGCCCGCGGCACGGTTCTCTGCGACTCCCAGGCTTGCGCCGTTAGTCTTTACACAACTGTGACATCGGGGCGTCCGCTCACGATGCGTGAATGAGGAGATGTGATTCGTGCGATTCGTCTGGGCGGTGGTCGCCTTCCTCGCGGGCGTGGGCCTGATCGGGGCCGGCGTCATGCAATTGGACGGCGCGAAGGGCGCCGATGAGATCACGAGCCAGATCGAGTCGTCCGACGAGTCGCTCCCGTACACGGTGATCGACGCGGAGGTGCTCTCGGCATACCCCGGCCAGCAGGGCCTCAGGATCTCGGGAACCGATGAGGAGATCTTCGCCTCGTACGGACGCACCTCCGACATCCAGGCGTGGCTGTCCGACACCTCGTACAACCATGCGGCGCTCGCGGGCGAGGCGACCGAGGAGGGGGAACCGGTCGTCAGCTCCGACGTGGTGGAGCCGACGAACGAGTTCGCCGACACGGGCGAGCGCGTCTGGTGGAACCCGCGCGACTCCGACCTGTGGGTCGAGCAGATGACGGCCGACGACGAGCTGGCCCGCACCTTCGCTCTTCCGCAGGGGATGAGCCTGCTCATCGCCACCGACGGCACGGAGCCCGCTCCGACCGAGATCAGCGTGACGTGGACGACGGCCCCCGTGACGACGCCCTGGGCCGGCCCGCTGATCGCCGCGGGCGGCCTGGCGCTGCTGATCGGCCTGGTCTTCTGGATCCTCGGATTCCTGCATATGCGCCGTCGCCGGGGGCCGCGCCGCAAGGGCTCCCAGAAGCAGGGTCGCGCCGCCGCCGGCCGCAAGCAGATCACGGGCACGGCGGAGCGCCGTCGCGCCGTGTCTGCGCGACGGGCCGTCGTCGGGCTCCCCGCGCTCGCGGTGGGCGGCGCGCTGCTCGCGGGCTGCACGCCGTCGGCATGGCCGGAGTTCGGGCAGGATCCGACCCCGACGCCGACGACCGAGGCGACCGAATCGCCCGACACCGAGATGCCCGCGCTGACCGATGCGCAGGCGCAGCGCCTCGTCTCGAGCATGGCGCAGGTGATGGGCGACGCCGACCGCGAGGGCAACGCCGAGCTGGGCGAGAAGCGGCTCTCCGGCGTCGCGCTCGAGGTGCGCAAGATCGCGTACGAGATCCGCTCGGACGTCGACGACTGGAAGACCCCCACTCCGCTGCCCGACGCCGAGGTCAGCGTGCTGCTGCCGCAGGCGAACGACGGCTGGCCGCGCACGGCGCTGCTCGTGATCGGTGACGAGGAGTCGGAGAAGAACCCGACGATCCTCATCGCGACGCAGTCGAGCCCGTGGGAGACCTACAAGATGTCGTACATGGGGTCGATCACCCCGAGCACCGAGATCCCCGAACTCGCGCCCGCATGGCTCGGCGCGGCGCTCGTGCCGCCCGACTCGTCGTTCCTCCAGATCGCTCCGGACGACCTCGCCGAGGCCTACGCCGACGTGATCGACCAGGGCGAGGACAGCGAGTACGCCGAGCTGTTCGACGTCGGGAACGACCCGTTCATCGCCGCGCTCTCGGAGAAGCGGAAGAAGACGAAGGACACGTTCGAGGAGACGGCGGAGGACACCGCCGGGATCACCTTCGACCAGTGGGCGGGTTCCTCCGATCCCGTGGCTCTCGCGACCTTCAACAGCGGTGCGATCGTGGCGGTGTCGCTGCGCGACAGCGAGACGCTCGAGCCATCGGTCGAGGACGGGGTCATCAAGATCCCGGATGCCCCGGAGATCCAGCACTTCGTGGGCGAGGAGGAGACGACGACCGGGCTCACGACGAGCTACACGAGCCAGCTCTTCTTCTCCGTCCCGGCGAAGGCATCGGACGAACCGATCCGCGTTCTCGGATATTCCTACGCGCTCACGGGCAGCGAACTGCTCCCGGAGCCCGAGGAAGAGGAAGAATAGAACCGACTCCCGTTCCGACACTTTCGAAAGGTGATCGATGTCTGACGCCTCTCTCGGCTCCGCCCTGCGCGGTGCCGTCGACCTCTCGTCCCTGCGGGGCCGCCCGGCCGCGCCTCAGGGGCAGGCTCCTGACCAGCAGTCCGCCGTGGGCAGCGCGCCCGACGTGGTGATGGAGGTCAGGGACCAGACCTTCTCCCAGGTGCTCGAGCTCTCGCGCCAGGTTCCTGTCGTCGTCGACCTGTGGGCGACGTGGTGCGAGCCCTGCAAGCAGCTGAGCCCGATCATCGAGAAGGTCGCGCGCGAGCTGCAGGGCCGCGTCGTTCTCGCGACGGTCGACGTCGATCAGAACCCGCAGATCCAGCAGGCGTTCCAAGCGCAGTCCATTCCGCTCGTCGTCGCTCTGCTCGGCGGACGCCCCGTGCCGCTGTTCACGGGGGCCGTGCCCGAGCAGCAGGTGCGGGAGGTCTTCGCGCAGCTGCTCGATGTCGCCGCGCAGCAGGGTGTGACGGGAACGATCAATGTGGGGGAGGAGCCCGGCGGGGACGCGGCTGAGGAGCCGCCGCTGCCGCCGCTGCACCAGGAGGCGTTCGATGCCATCCAGCGCGGCGACAACGCGGCGGCGATCGTGGCATACGAGAAGGCGCTCGCCGAGAACCCCCGCGATGAGGAGGCCGCCGCAGGCCTCGCTCAGGTTCAGCTGCTGCACCGGATCGAAGGCGCCGATCTCCACGCCGCCCGCCAGGCCGCGGCGGACGCTCCGACCGATATCGACGCGCAGATGCTCGTCGCCGATCTCGACATCGCCGGCGGTCACGTCGATGACGCGTTCGCGCGACTGCTCGACGTGTTCGAGGCGACGCCGGGCGACGACCGCGGCCGTGTCAAGGAGCGCCTCATCGCGCTGTTCGGTCTCATCGGCGCGTCGGACCCGCGTGTGCTCGCGGCGCGCACACGGCTGACGAACCTGCTGTTCTGACCGCGACATGATCTACCTCGACCATGCGGCGACGACGCCCCTTCGCGACGAGGTGCGCGACGCGTGGCTCGAAGCGCAGGGCGTCGTCGGAAACGCGTCGTCGGTGCATGGGGCGGGACAGAGGGCGCGCCGCGCGCTCGAGGAAGCGCGTGAGAGCTTCGCGACGACGGTCCGCGCCGAGCCGATCGAGGTGGTCTTCACCTCCGGCGGCACCGAGTCGATCGGGCTCGCCCTGCAGGGCCTCTGGCGGCGCCGGGCGGAGGGCCGCGACCTCATCGTGCTGCCCGACGGCGAGCACCATGCCACGCTCGATACGGTGTCGTGGCTCGAGCGCAACGCAGGCGCGCGCATCGCGCCGGTCGGGCTCGATGCCGTCGGGCGGATCCGCGAAGACGCCTTCGATGCTGCGCTGACGGGCGCAGCGCTCGCGACCGCGCTCGTGGCCGGCAACGAGACCGGCACGGTCAACGATGCGGCGGTGCTCGCGCACGCAGCGGCCCGGGAGGGAGTTGCGCTGCACCTCGACGCCGTCGCGGCGCTCGGCCGCACGCACGTCGACTTCGCCGCATGGCGCGGTGACGCGCCGGCCGGCTGCGGCCTGGTCGCGATGAGCGCATCGGGCCACAAGATCGGCGCTCCCGTCGGCACGGGGGCGCTCGTCGTCTCGCGCACCGCGCGCGTCGAGGCGCTGCTGCACGGCGGCGGCCAGCAGCGGGGGATCCGGGCCGGCACGCAGGACGTCGCGGGCGCCGTCGCGCTCGCCCGCGCCGCGGAGCTCGCGGAGCGGGAGAGGGCCGCCGAGTCCGCGCGGCTCGAGGAGCTGCGTGCGCGGCTCGTCGCCGCCCTCGCACGGAGGCTGCCGAGCGCGGTCGTCCTCGGCGATCCCGACCGGCACCTGCCGAGCACTGTCCATGTGCTGCTGCCGGGCGCGGATGGGGAATCAGTCCTGTTCCTGCTCGATCAGCGGGGCATCTCCGTGTCGACGGGCTCGGCATGCCAAGCGGGCGTCGCGGAGCCCTCGCACGTGGTGATGGCGCTCGGGTACTCGGCGGCCGAGGCGCGTCAGGTCGTGCGGATCTCGATGGGACGCGACACCACCGCCGCCGACGTCGTCGCCGTCGAGAACGCGCTCGTCGACGCGTACGAGCGCCTTCGCGGCTGATCCCGCGCCCAGCGACCCCGCGTACGCTGGAGGGCATGCGAGTACTTGCAGCGATGAGCGGCGGCGTCGACTCCGCGGTAGCGGCGGCGCGCGCGGTCGAGGCCGGCCATGATGTCGTCGGCGTGCATCTCGCGCTGTCCCGGGCGGGGGGAACCCTCCGCACCGGCAGCCGGGGGTGCTGCACCGTCGAAGACGCGATGGACGCCCGGCGCGTCGCCGACAAGATCGGCATCCCGTTCTACGTATGGGATTTCTCGGAGCGCTTCCGCGACGACGTGATCGACGACTTCATCGCCGAGTACCGGGCGGGCCGCACGCCGAACCCCTGCATGCGCTGCAACGAGAAGATCAAGTTCCAGGCGCTGTTGGAGCGCGCGATCGAGCTCGGCTTCGATGCCATCTGCACGGGACACTATGCCACGCTCGTCGAGGGCGACGGCGGGCTCGAGCTGCATCGCTCGAGCGAGGAGGCGAAGGATCAGTCGTACGTGCTCGGGGTGCTCACGGCGGAGCAGCTGCGGCACACGATGTTCCCGCTCGGCGAGACGCCGTCGAAGGCGATCGTGCGCGCCGAGGCGGCCGAACGCGGCTTCTCCGTGGCGAAGAAGCCCGACAGCTACGACATCTGCTTCATCCCCGACGGCGACACGCGAGGGTACCTCGCCGAGAAGGTCGGTGCAGACACCGGCGACATCGTCGATCGATCGGGCGAGGTCATCGGATCCCACGAGGGCGCGCACGCCTTCACCGTCGGGCAGCGCAAGGGCCTCTCGATCGGCCGACCCGCCCCCGACGGCAAGCCGCGCTTCGTGCTCGAGATCCGCCCCGTATCGAACGAGGTCGTCGTCGGTCCGAAGGAGGCGCTCGCGGTCGCCGAGATCTCCGGGGCGCGCTACAGCTGGGCGGGCGCGGCGCCGACGCGCGACGAGTTCGCGTGCGAGGTGCAGATCCGGGCTCACGCGGATCCGGTTCCCGCTGTCGCGGCCGTCACCGACGACGCGCTGGTGATCACCCCGGACGAGCCGCTCGACGGCGTGGCGACGGGCCAGACGGCCGTCGTGTACGTGGGCACGCGCGTGCTGGGGCAGTGCACGATCGATCGCACGGTCTCGGCCGTGCCCGCATCGACGTAGGCCTTCGCGTGTCCGTGGTCCGGACCTAAACTCGTCTCGTGACCAACGCCGCATCTGACCTTTCCCTCGACGAGGCGCGCGCCGAGGCGGAAGCCCTCGTCGCCCGCATCGAATCGGCGCGCGACGCGTACTACGGCTCCGACGCGTCCGACGTCGACGACCCGACGTACGACGGCTGGCTGCACCGGCTCGAGCAGCTCGAGCAGGCGCATCCCGTGCTGCGCACGCAGGACTCTCCGACGCAGACGGTCGGCGCCGCGGGCGCGACGGGCCTCGACACGATCGAGCACGCCGAGCGCATGCTCAGCCTCGACAACGTCTTCTCGCCCGAGGAACTGCGCGACTGGTGCGTCAAGGCGGAAGCCTCGGCTGCGCGCGACGTGCGCTGGCTGACCGAGCTGAAGATCGACGGGCTCGCGATCAATCTGCGCTACGAGGACGGCGAGCTCTCCTCCGCGGCGACGCGCGGAGACGGCCGCGTCGGCGAGATCGTCACCGACAATGCGCTGCGCGTGGCGGGCATTCCCCGGCGACTCTCGGGAGAGGGCCATCCGGCGATCGTCGAGGTGCGCGGCGAGGTGTTCATCCCGGTCGAGGAGTTCCACGCGCTGAACGCCGGTCAGGCGTCGCGTCGCGAGCGCGCCGTCGCCGAGGCGCGCGAGCGCTGGGAAGGCGTCCGGAGCGCGGGCAAGAAGGCCTTCGACGAGGACCGGCAGCGCACGGCCGCCGACCGACGGTTCCCCGCGTTCGCGAACCCGCGCAACGCGGCGAGCGGCGGCCTGCGCCAGCAGCTGGACAAGAAGCAGGGGCTGGAGCTCGAGGCGGGCGAAGCGCGGCTCGCCTCGCTGCGGCTCTACGTGCACGGCATCGGCGCGTGGCCGGATCCGCCCGTCGCATCGCAGAGCGAGGTGTACGAGCTGCTCGCGTCGTGGGGGCTACCTACCAGTCCGCACCTGAGGGTGTGCGAATCGATCGATGATGTGCTCGCCTTCGTCGAGCATTACGGCGAGAACCGCCACGCTGTCGAGCACGAGCTCGACGGGATCGTGGTCAAGATCGATGAGCTCAGCCTGCACGACGAGCTCGGGTCCACGAGCAGGGCGCCGCGCTGGGCGATCGCGTACAAGTACCCGCCCGAGGAAGTGCAGACGACGCTGCTCGACATCCGAGTGGGTGTCGGGCGTACGGGCCGCGCCACGCCGTATGCGGTCATGGAGCCGAAGCTCGTCGCCGGCAGCGTCGTGCGTCAGGCGACCCTGCACAACCGCGAGGTCGTCGTCCACAAGGGCGTGCTCATCGGCGACACGGTGGTGCTGCGCAAGGCGGGCGATGTCATCCCCGAGGTTCTGGGCCCCGTCGCCGACAAGCGAGACGGATCCGAGCGCGCGTTCGTGATGCCCGAGACGTGCCCCGAGTGCGGAACGCCCCTCCGCGCGATGAAGGAGGGCGACATCGATCTGCGCTGCCCGAACGGCCAGTCGTGCCCGGCACAGGTGCGCGGCAGGGTCGAGCACGCCGGATCCCGCGGCGCCCTCGACATCGAGGCGCTCGGCGAGGTCACGGCGGCCGCCCTCACACAGTCGGCCCGCGATGCGCAGACGGGCGAGGCGCGTGAGCCCGTGCTGCGCACCGAGGCGGGACTGTTCGCCCTCACCCTCGACGAGATCGTGCCGATCGAGGTCGTCGTGACCGACCCCGAGACCGGCGAAGACCGCGTCGACGAGGCGGGCGACGTCGTGCGGCGCGCGCCCTTCCAGCGCATCGAGAAGGTCTACCCGCCCGGCTGGGAGGACGCGACGCCGGCCGAACGGCGCAGGGCGGGCATCCGCAAGGACCACATCGTCGTCCACGCCTCGGCGCAGGCCGTGAAGCTGCTCGAGGAGCTCGAGAAGGCCAAGACGAAGGAGCTCTGGCGCCAGCTCGTCGCGCTCAACATCCGTCACGTGGGCCCGGTAGCCGCGCGGGTGATCGCGCAGCACTTCGGATCGCTCGCCGCGGTTCGCGACGCGAGCGCCGATGATCTGGCGGCCGTCGAAGGCGTCGGCGAGATCATCGCCGCCTCGGTGCTCGACTGGTTCGAGATCGACTGGCACCGTGAGATCGTCGATGCGTGGCGCGAGGCCGGGGTCGCCTTCGCGACCCCCGGCCACCCGGGGCCGGGGGCGGCCGTTGCCGCCGGGGGCGTGCTCGAGGGGCTCACAGTCGTCGCGACGGGATCCCTCGACGGGTTCACGCGCGACGGGGCGAAGGAAGCGATCATCTCCGCCGGCGGCAAGGCCGCATCGAGCGTGTCGAAGAAGACCGACTTTGTCGCGGCGGGGCCGGGCGCGGGATCCAAGCTCGCCAAGGCGGAAGAACTGGGCATCCCGGTGCTCGACGCCGCGCAGTTCGCCATCCTCGTCGCCGACGGGCCCGCGGCGCTACCAGAACGATAACGACGTCGCGCATCGCTTGCCGCTGCACGGCGGCGCCGATAGGTTGTGGCGAAACCGAAGACGAATCGGAGAAGTCATTATGACGAACCAGACCTGGTTCATCGTCGCTCTCGTGATCTACTTCGCCGCGATGATCGCCATCGGCGTCTACGGCGCGCTGAAGACGAAGAGCCACGAAGACTACATGCTCGGCGGGCGCAACCTGCCTCCGGCCGTGGCCGCGCTCAGCGCGGGCGCCTCAGATATGTCCGGGTGGCTCGTGATGGGGCTGCCCGGGGCGCTGTACGCCACCGGGCTCGTCGAGGTGTGGCTCGCGATCGGCCTCACCATCGGCGCCTACCTCAACTGGAAGCTCGTCGCGCCGAGGCTGCGCGCATACACCGAGATCGCGAAGAACTCGATCACGGTGCCGAGCTTCCTCTCGAACCGCACGCGCGACAACACCAACGTGCTCCGCATCGCGGCAGGCGTCATCATCCTCGTGTTCTTCACCCTCTACGTCTCGAGCGGCATGGTCGCCGGCGGCAAGTTCTTCGTGAGCTCGTTCGGCGGCGACTACACGCTCGGCATGCTGCTCGTCGCGGGCGTGACGCTGCTGTACACGCTCTTCGGCGGATTCCTCGGTGCGAGCTACACCGATGTCGTCCAGGGGCTGCTGATGTTCGCGGCCCTGCTCATCGTGCCCGTGCTCGCGATCGTGTCGATCGGCGACCTCGCGGAGATCGCCGACGGCATCCGCACGGTCGGCGCCGACAACCTCGACTGGTTCGGCGGCGGTCTGACGGTCGCATCCGTCATCGGAATCATCTCGTCCCTCGCCTGGGGCCTCGGCTACTTCGGCCAGCCCCACGTCATCGTGCGCTTCATGGCGCTGAGGTCGCCGCACGAGGCGAAGGTCGCGCGCCGCATCGGCATCGGGTGGATGGTGCTGTCGCTGATCGGCGCCGTCGCGGTCGGCCTCATCGGCATCGCATGGTTCCACATCAAGGGCATCGAGCTGCCCGATGCCGAGACGGTCACGCTCGTGCTCGCACAGAACCTCATGCACCCGCTGGTCGCCGGATTCGTGCTGTCGGCCGTGCTGGCCGCCATCATGTCGACGATGTCGAGCCAGATGATCGTGTCGTCGTCGGCCCTCATCGAGGACATCGCACGCCTCGTGTTCAAGAAGGGACTCAGCGAGCGGGTGCTCGCATGGCTCGGGCGCCTCGCGGTGCTCGCGATCGCGCTCATCGCGGTGTCCATCGCCTTCGACTCCGAGGCGACGGTGCTCGAGCTCGTCGGGTTCGCGTGGGCGGGCTTCGGCTCGGCCTTCGGGCCGCTGATCCTGCTGTCGCTGTTCTGGCGCAAGCTCACGAACTACGGCGCGATCGTCGGCATGATCGCGGGCGCGGTCGTCGCGTACTGCTGGGGCCAGTTCCTCTCGGGCGGGATCTTCGATCTCTACGAGATCGTGCCCGGCTTCCTCGTGAACCTGATCCTCGCGGTGGTGATCAGCCTTGCGACTTACAGGGCCGACACGGCCGACGACAAGGAGATCCAGGAGGAGTTCACCCACACCGGAGAGATCCTCATCCAGGGCCCCGTCGAACGCTGATCCGTATGCTGAAGGCACCGCGCGTATCTCATCGCGCGGTGCCTTCGGCATACGATGGACTCGTGACTGACGCGTTTACGCCGCCGCGGCCCTGGGTCCGTTCGTACGCACCGGGCGTTCCCGACGACCTCCCCGAGATGACGGGATCCCTGATGGATCTCGTCGCCGAGTCGGCCGCCGAGCACCCGAACGCCCCGGCGCTCGAATTCTTCGGGCGCACGACGACCTACGCCGACCTCTCGGCGGCGATCGAACGCGCGGCCGCGGGGCTGCGAGCCCAGGGCGTGCGCGCGGGGGATCCCGTCGCGCTCGTGCTGCCGAACTGCTCGCAGCACATCATCGCGTTCTACGCGGTGCTGCGGCTCGGTGCGATCGTCGTCGAACACAATCCTCTGTACACCCCGCGCGAGCTGCGCAAACAGTTCGAGGATCACGGCGCGAAGCACGCGATCGTCTGGAGCAAGGTCGCGAAGACGATCCAGGACTTCCCCGCCGATCTCGCGGTGTCCTCGCTCATCTCGGTCGACGTCACGCGGGGGATGCCGAGGCTCATGCGCGCAGCGCTCCGGCTGCCGCTGCCATCGGTGCGCGCCAAGCGCGCCCAGCTCACCGAGCGTGTGCGCGGGGCCGTCGACTGGGAATCGATCGTGGCTTATGCGCCCGTCGGATCCGAGGTGCCGCGGCCGGCCACCGACGATATCGCGGTCATCCAGTACACGAGCGGAACGACGGGCGACCCGAAGGGGGCGACGCTCACCCACCGCAACCTGCTCGCGAACGCCGCGCAGGCGCGCGCATGGACCCCGACCGTCGACCGCGGCGAGGGCACGACCGTCTATGCGGTTCTGCCGATGTTCCACGCCTACGGTCTGACGCTCTGCCTCACCTACGCGATGTCTCAGGCCGCGCGCCTCGTGCTGTTCCCGAAGTTCGACCCCGACATGGTGCTGAAGGTCACGAAGAAGCACCCCGCGACGGTGCTTCCCGCGGTGCCGCCCATCGCCGAGCGGCTGCTGCGCCGCGCGAAGGAGACGGGCGTCTCGCTCGAGGGCACCGGCATCGGGGTGTCGGGCGCGATGGCGCTCGACGACGCGCTCGTCGTGCCGTGGGAGGAAGAGACGAAGGGGATGCTCGTCGAGGGGTACGGGCTCAGCGAATGCTCGCCGGTGCTCATCGTCAATCCCGTGTCCGAAGAGCGCAAGTCGGGAACGATCGGCCTCCCGCTGCCGGGCACCGAGGTCCGGATCGTCGATCCCGAGAACCCGACCGCGGACGTCCGTTCGGGGGAGGAGGGTGAGCTCGTGGTTCGCGGCCCGCAGGTCTTCGGCGGCTACTACGGCCGGCCGGAAGAGACCGAGAAGGTGTTCGTCGACGGCTGGTTCCGCACGGGCGACATCGTTGCGATGGACGACGACGGCTACTTCACCGTTGTGGACCGCATCAAAGAGCTCATCATCACCGGCGGCTTCAATGTCGCCCCCACCGAGGTCGAGATCGCGCTGCGACAGCACCCGGCGATCGCCGACGCGGCCGTCGTCGGCGTTCCATCGGCCGAGCGGGGCGAAGACGTCGTGGCGGCGATCGTGCTCGACGGCGACCCCGCGTTCGACGAGGCGGAGGCGCGCGAGTTCGTCAAGCGTGTTCTGACGCCGTACAAGGCGCCGCGCAGGTTCGTCGTCGTCGATGAGCTGCCGAAGTCGATGATCGGCAAGGTGCTGCGTCGCCGGGTGCGCGAGCAGCTGCTGGCCGAGCGCGACGGCTGAGGCGCGTCAGCCGCGCTCCGCACGACTGCCGGCGAGGGGCGCGAGCGTATCGCGGATCCGGGCGAGCTGCTCGACCTCGATGCCGGTCGCCGCGATCACTTGGCGCGGGACGTCGAGGGCCCGTTCCCGCAGCCGGCGGCCCTCGTCGGTCAGCGCGATGTCGAGGCGCCGCTCGTCGTTCGTTCGTCGCTCGCGCGAGACAAGGCCGTCGGCTTCGAGGCGCTTCACGAGCGGCGAGGCGGTCGCCGGCTCGAGGGCGATCTCGTCGGCGAGATCCGTGAGCGAGCGCGGCGAGCGCTCCCACAGAGCGAGCATTACGAGGTACTGAGGATGCGTCAGGCCGAGCGGCGCGAGGATCGGCCGATACGCCGACACGACGTTGCGCGCGGCCGTGACGAGAGAGAAGCAGAGCTGGTTCTCGAGGAGGAGCAGGTCGTCGCGCGCATCAGTCACACGGGCATCCTATCGCGTTTTCGTTAGTACACTAAGAGTTATGACACAGAAGAAATCCCTTCGCGACCGGATCCGCGAAGCAGGCGGGCTCTATCTGTTCATCAACTCGCGTCTGATCAGATTCGCGGGGCCCGCGCAGGTGGGCGGCGGACCGCGGGTGCTGCCCGTGCACCCGTGCGGGCACTGCGGCAGGCCGAAGGATGAGCACATCGAGCGCGCCGACGGCAGTCTGCGGTGCCCGAGCGAGCCCGTAGAATAGTCGGGTGTCTGAAATCACCCCCGATCTCGTGCGCCATCTCGGCGCACTGTCCAGGATCCAGCTGTCGGACGACGAGGTGACGACCTTCACCGGCGAGCTCGACGCGATCGTGTCGAGCATCGCGCAGGTGAGCGAGGTCGCCACGAGCGACGTGGCGGCCACAAGCCACCCGATCCCGCTCGTCAACGTCTTCCGAGACGACGTTCCGGGCGACATGCTCACACTCGAGCAGACCCTCCAGAATGCGCCTGACAGCGATGGATCGCGCTTCCGCGTCACGGCGATCCTGGGGGAGGAGCAGTGATGACCGATCTCACGAGGCTCACCGCTTCCGACCTCGCTTCGAAGCTCGCGTCGGGCGAGGTGTCGAGCGCCGAGGCGACCGACGCGCACCTCGCGCGCATCCGCGACGTCGACGGCGACGTGCACGCCTTCCTGCACGTCAACGACGGTGCCGTCGCGGCGGCGGAGGCGATCGACCGCCGCCGCGCCGCCGGGGAGCACCTGCACGAGCTCGCCGGCGTACCGCTCGCGGTGAAGGACGTGCTCGTCACGACCGACATGCCCTCGACCGCCGGCTCGAAGATCCTCCAGGGCTACATGTCGCCGTACGACGCGACGGTGGTTGCGAGATCGCGCGCCGCGGGCCTCGTGCCGCTCGGCAAGACCAACATGGACGAGTTCGCGATGGGTTCGTCGACGGAGCACTCGGCATATGGTCCGACGCGCAACCCGTGGGATCTCGACCGCATCCCCGGCGGCTCGGGCGGCGGATCCGCCGCGGCGGTCGCCGCGTTCGAGGCACCGCTCGCGCTCGGCTCCGACACGGGCGGATCGATCCGTCAGCCCGCGCACGTGACCGGCACGGTCGGCGTGAAGCCCACCTACGGGGCCGTGAGCCGGTACGGATCGATCGCCCTTGCCTCGAGCCTCGACCAGGTCGGCCCCGTCACGCGCACGGTGCTCGATGCCGGGCTGCTGCACGACGTGATCGGCGGTCACGATCCGCACGACGCCACCTCGCTCGACACGCCGTGGCCGTCGTTCGCCGCGGCCGCCCGTGAGGGCGCGACCGGCGAGGTGCTGAAGGGGCTGAAGGTCGGTCTCGTGAGGGAGCTCCGCGGATTCTCCGACGCCGTCGACGCCTCGTTCCGCGCCGCCGTCGCGAAGCTCGAGGCCGCGGGCGCCGAGGTCGTCGAGATCAGCGCACCGCACTTCGAGTACGCGACCGCCGCCTACTACCTGATCCTGCCGGCCGAGGCGTCGAGCAACCTCGCGAAGTTCGATTCGGTGCGGTTCGGCATGCGCGCCGATGTCGCGGGCACGGTCGAGGACGTCATGTCGGCGACGCGCGGCGCGGGCTTCGGCCCCGAGGTCAAGCGACGCATCATCCTCGGCACGTACGCCCTGTCGGCCGGCTATTACGACGCCTACTACGGCAGCGCGCAGAAGGTGCGCACGCTGATCCAGCAGGACTTCGCCGGCGCCTTCGGCGAAGTGGACGTGATCGCGACCCCGGCCGCCCCCACGACGGCGTTCAAGCTGGGCGAGAAGCTCGACGACCCGTTGGCGATGTACGCCAACGACCTCGCGACGATCCCCGCGAACCTCGCGGGTGTGCCCGGCATCTCGATCCCGTCGGGCCTGTCCGCCGAAGACGGCCTGCCGGTCGGCATCCAATTCCTCGCCCCCGCCTATGAGGATGCGCGCCTGTACCGCGTCTCCGCCGCGCTCGAGGCCCTGCTCGTGGACGAATGGGGCGGTCCGCTGCTCGACCGGGCACCCGCCCTGAACGGAGGGGCACGCTGATGGCCGCCAAACTGATGGACTTCGACACGGCGCTCGAGATGTTCGAGCCCGTGATCGGCCTCGAAGTGCATATCGAGCTGAACACGAAGACGAAGATGTTCTCGGCCGCGGGCAACCCCGCGAACGAACACTTCCACGGCGCGGAGCCGAACACGCTCATCGCACCGGTCGACCTGGGCCTTCCCGGATCGATGCCGGTCGTGAATGCGGCGGCGATCCGCAGTTCGATCAGCCTGGGCCTCGCGCTCGGGTGCTCGATCGCGCCGTCGAGCCGCTTTGCGCGCAAGAACTACTTCTATCCCGACCTCGGCAAGAACTATCAGATCAGCCAGTACGATGAGCCGATCGCGTTCGAGGGATCGGTCGAGGTGGAGCTCGACGACGGCGAGATCATCATCGTGCCGATCGAGCGCGCACATATGGAGGAGGACGCGGGCAAGCTCACGCACGTCGGCGGATCCTCGGGCCGTATCCAGGGCGCATCGAGTTCGCTCGTCGACTACAACCGCGCCGGAGTGCCGCTCGTCGAGATCGTGACGCATCCAATCTACGGCACAGAGCACCGCGCTCCCGAGGTCGCCAAGGCGTACCTCGCCACGATCCGCGACATCGCGCGCGGTCTCGGCATCAGCGAAGCCCGCATGGAGCGCGGCAATGTGCGCTGCGATGCCAACGTCTCGCTGCGTCCGCGGGGCGAGACGAAACTGGGCACGCGCACCGAGACGAAGAACGTCAACTCGATGCGTTCGGTCGAGCGGGCGGTGCGCTACGAGATCCGTCGTCAGGCCGCGATCCTCGCCTCAGGCGGATCGATCACGCAGGAGACGCGCCACTGGCACGAGGACACGGGGGAGACCTCGGCCGGTCGTCCGAAGTCCGACGCCGATGACTACCGTTACTTCCCCGAGCCCGACCTGCTGCCGGTCGAGCCGACCGAAGAGCTGATCGAGGAGCTTCGTGCGCAGCTGCCCGAGGCCCCCGCCGCGAAACGTCGGCGGCTGAAGGCCGAGTGGGGGTTCACAGACCTCGAGTTCCAGGACGTCGCGAACGGCGGCCTGACCGACGCGGTCGAGCAGACGATCGCGGCCGGCGCGGCGCCCACGTCGGCGCGCAAGTGGTGGACCGGCGAGATCACGCGCGTCGCGAATGCACAGGACCGCGAGCCCGCCGACCTGGTCAGCCCCGCGCACGTGGCCGAGCTGCAGCAGCTCATCGACGCGGGAACGCTCACCGACAAGCTGGCGCGCCAGGTGCTCGAGGGCGTCATCGCCGGCGAGGGGTCTCCGCAGGAGGTCGTGGATGCGCGCGGACTCGCGGTCGTGTCCGACGACGGCGCCCTGGTCGCTGCGATCGATGAGGCGCTGCAGGCGCAGCCCGACGTGCTCGAGAAGATCCGCGCGGGCAAGGTGCAGGCCGCCGGTGCGATCATCGGCGCGGTCATGAAGGCTATGAAGGGCCAGGCCGATGCCGCGCGCGTGCGCGAGCTCGTGCTCGAGCGCGCACAGGCATAGCAGCATGGCGCGTTTTCGGCGGATCCTCGGACCCGCCGAAAACACGCGTCGTCATGCGCGGCGGAAGTCCGGCCGGGGCGTTCCTGGTTTGAGGTGCGACATGAGGGCGTTCTTGGCGACCTCGATCGACGGGTAGGCGCCCACCTCGCGACGATCCGACATAGTGACGCGGTACGCATCATCTGCGTGCCGGATCGTGCCGACGATGCCTGCCTTGCCGTACGCGAGCCACAGCATGTCCATCTGCGCTGTCGTCATCTCGATCACTCCTTCGGAATCGACGTAGCATCACCGTAGCCCCGCTTCTGAGAGAGGACAATGGTGATCGTGCGGCGTCATCATCTCCTGCGGTCCGCCGCGATGGTCGTCATCGCGGCGGGTGTCGTCGCGTGCGCGCCGGCTGGCGACGAACGCGGAGCGGAGGAAGCGGGGCCACCGAGTCCGTCCCCGTCGACGACGTCCGCCTCGCCGCCGATGTCGACGCCGACTCCCCGTCCGGCGCCGGCAGCGCCGGCCGAGCATGCTCGAGAGCTCGTGAACGACATGTCCCCGCGCGAGCGCGCCGCGACCGTCGTGATGGGGCACGCCCCCGGGACGGACCCGTCGGTGCTCGCGAGCGCCGTGCACGCGGGGCCGCAGGGCCTCATCCTGATGGGCGACAACATCGCGGCGGACGCCGAACAGCAGCGCGC
>Ga0308157_10002416_pt1 | contig 30700 bp, 30 predicted proteins | sample PhyBR1_FD_201035 | JGI IMG/M metagenome (GOLD analysis project Ga0308157, IMG submission 201035) | Phyllosphere microbial communities from UC Gill Tract Community Farm, Albany, California, United States - DLSLB.R1 | ecosystem: Host-associated > Plants > Phyllosphere > Unclassified | place: USA...
ACAAAGGAGCTACTGTAGAATTCGGAGATGATATCGTTGCTTTCATTCCTACTCGTCACCTTGAAAAAGAAGACGGAAAGAAATTGAAAAAAGGTGATACTGCTGATTTCAAAGTAATTGAATTCAATAAAGAATTCAAAAGAGTAGTTGCTTCTCACACTGCTATCTTCAGAGAAGAAGAAGAGAAAAATGTGAAAGCTGCAACTGAAAATACTTCATCTAACTCTACTACTAATGCACCAGCTGCAACTTTAGGAGATAACAATGATGTATTAGCTGCATTAAAAGCTAAAATGGAAAAAACTGAGAAAAAATAATTCTTAGATTCCTATAAATAGAAAGTCCCACATTGCTGTGGGACTTTTTTTTGTTTTGTACTTTTCTATTTTATAAAATTTTAACAAATAAAGTTGTGTTATTGTCTTAAAAAATTATTTTTGTATGAAAATACCACATATGAAAAAATTCTACTTTTTATTTTCAGCATTATGTTTTTTTAATCTGTGCAGTGCTCAAATCATTGACATTCCAGATATTAATCTTAAAATGAGATTAATTGCGCTTAATGTTGATACAAATTCTAATTTTCAAATTGAGTTCAGTGAAGCACTTAATTTAACTTTTTTAGATATTAGCAATCAGAACATTAGTTCTTTACAAGGATTGCAATATTTTACTAATCTACAGTATTTAAATTGCAGTAATAATCCAATCAATAATTCAATTAATTTTAATTTATTGACTAAACTTGATTATTTAAATTATTCTAATATTCAAAGTGTAACGTATTTCAATCTTGATTATTCGAATATTAGCACTTTGATCCTGGATGGATTAACAAATTTGAACTATCTTCAATGTACAGGAAATCCAAAACTAGGGACATTAAGCTTAAATGGAGCAGTTAATCTGACTGAAATTTGGGCTACAAATAATAAATTGACTGTCTTAAACCTGCAAGGATTAACTGGACTTAAAAAATTATACTGTTCAGGAAATCAATTGGCTGCATTAGATGTCAGTAGTTTAACGAATCTCGAATCTTTGGATTGCGCAAGTAATCTACTAAAATCGACAGATTTTAATGTGTCTGGATTAATTAATCTAAAACATTTATCCTGTGAATACAACAAATTGGTAAAATTAAATGTAGATCCTCTTGCAAAACTTACATACCTAAGCTGTTATTCTAATGAACTTATAGATTTACCCGTAAGTAATTTATGGAATTTAGAAGAATTGTATTGTGACGGAAATAATATTTCTTCATTAAAATTGGGTAGTTTGAAAAAGCTGGTCTGGCTTAACTGTAGTAATAATACATTACCGCAATTGTATGTAGATGGTTTAACTAGTCTTAAGGGATTAAAATGCAGCTATAATAAATTGGTTGCACTAGATGTAAGCGCGTTAACTAAGTTAGAAAGTCTTGAATGCTTTAATAACCAGATTGATACTTTGGATTTAAGCAATTCGAAGAATCTAAATCGTCTTGACTGCTCTCAAAACCAACTAACTTTGCTATTGATAAGAAATGGTAGTACAGAAAAAGACTATTTGAAGTTCTCTTCAAATCCTGATCTGAAGTATGTTTGCGCAGATGAAAATCAGCTCAATGCAGTTCAAGCTTTGGTTACACAATATGGTTATACCAATTGTAATATAAATTCATATTGTTCTTTTAAGCCCGTTGGTACATATTATACAGTTGAGGGAAATAATAAACTTGATTCGGATAATAATGGATGCGATACTCAGGATGTAAGTATGCCAAATTTGAAGTTTAGTTTATCTGATGGTACAAACACAACAAATATAATAGCTGATGTAAATGGAAATTATTCGATTCCCTTTCCTGAAGGAAGCCATTCGATTACTCCAGTTTTAGAAAAACCAGCTTATTTCTCTGTTTTTCCAACTTCTGTAAATGTTTCTTTTCCTGTACAAACCGCTCCCTTAAAGCAAAATTTTTGTATAACTCCAAATGGTTTGCATCCTGATTTAGAAATTGTTGTTTTGCAAACTGTTCCTGCAAGGCCAGGGTTTAATGCGTCGTATAAAATTATTTATAAAAACAAAGGGAATATAGCACAATCTGGATCAGTGAATTTAAGTTTTAATGATTCTGTTTTGGATTTTATCGAATCAAGTCCCGCTGTAAATACTCAAAGTACAGATAATTTGTCATGGAATTTTACAAATATTAAGCCTTTTGAATCCAGAGAAATCACATTTATCATTAAAGTAAATGCTCCAACGGCCACTCCAGCTGTAAATAATGGCGATATTTTGGCATATACAGCAACTATAATATCTTCAAATTCAGACGAAACCCCTAAAGACAATTCATTTGCATTTAATCAAACAGTTGTAGGTTCTTTCGATCCAAATGATAAAACATGCTTAGAAGGCACTATCATTACTTCAGAATTAATTGGTGAGTTTGTGCATTATATGATCCGTTTTGAAAACACAGGAACTTATCAGGCACAAAATATTGTTATAAAAGACATGATTGATTTGTCAAAATTTGACATTTCGACTTTAAATCCAACAAGTTCAAGCCATTCATTTATTACTAAAATATCAGAAGGAAATAAAGTAGAATTTATTTTTGAAGGAATTAATCTTCCTTTTGACGATGTTCATAATGACGGATATATTGCTTTTAAAATAAAAACAAAATCAGCATTACAGGTTGGAGATTCGTTTACTAACGATGCTAATATTTATTTTGATTATAATTTCCCTATTTTGACTAATAAAGCAACTTCAACATTTAAGAATAGTGCTCTTTCAACTCAGGATTTTGATTTTTCGAGATATTTGATTTTATATCCAAATCCATCCGATCATATTTTAAATATTTCTCAAAATGAGAATATAGTTATACAATCTTTTGAGATTTATGATGTCTTGGGACAGCTAATAATAGCGATTCCAAACGCAAAAGCAACCTCGAATATTGATATTTCTAAGCTGAAAACGGGTAATTATTTTATAAAAGTAAAATCAGATAAAGGAAGTTCAAGTATGAAATTCATTAAGATTTAAACAAAAAGTCCCGCAATATTGTGGGACTTTTTGTTTTATTTAAGTTTGTTTCGTTTGCCAGTTTGAGCGGAGTCGAGAACCCTCTTGAAAATGATTTCGTCTATTATTTTAAAGCTAATAAGTTAGATTCTTCTGGTGTAAAATCATTTACAATTACATACGTACTTATGTCTGCAATTGCCATTTCATCTAAAATATCGACTAAATTCTTAAAATTGCTTTTTTTACTTGGTTTAATAATAACAATCATTCCTTGTCCTGGTCTTCCTAATTGAGCGGAATAATTGAGCATATTTTTATTTTGTTTTAAAAGCTCTTGTCTTATCCCGTCCTTTCCGTATCCAAACTTTTTAGGAGCAATTTGGGGTACTTCTAATAATCCCATATAAGCCACTAATTTATTATCATCTCCTAGTAAAATTGTGTAAGATCGGTTTTCTCCACAGCCACCTGTCCATTTACATGTAAAATCGCCATAATCTGGCAGACTTAAATCCATAGCTTTGTTTTTTCGTAATTCTATTGTGACCATAAAGAAAATAATTAGCAAAAAGGAAACACTAACCATTGCGGTTAAATCAACTCTTGAATTTAGTTTTTTACTTCTAACTTTTTTGGGAAGATTTTGCATAATTCTAAATTTTAAAGGTTTAGTTTGAAGCTAACAGTTTTTCTTCTTCTGAGATGAATTCATTTTCAATAATATAACTATCAATTTTTGCAATTGCCATTTCATCTAAAATATCAATCAGATTTTGAAAATTACTTTTTGAGCTTGGTTTTATAATAACAATTATTTCGCTTTTAGGCTTTCCTACAGATGTCATATATTCTTGTATCTGTTTCTTTTTAAGGAAAACTTCTTCTCTAATACCTTTTTTTCCAAACTCAAAATTTTTAGGAATTTCAAGTGGATAGGATAAAATTCCAGAATAAGTGATTATTTTATTATTATCATCTAACAAAATTGTATACAAGCGATTTGCTTTAATGTTATGACCAATAGGCCCACATGTAATATCAGTATTTGGAAGATTCAAATTTGCGCTATTAGGCTTCGACAATTCTCCAACAACCATAAAAAATATAATCAGTAAAAAAGAGACGCTAACCATTGCAGTTAAATCTACTCTTGAACTTAACTTTTTGCTTCGGACTTTCTGTGGTAAATTTTTCATAAAGAATAGTTTCGAATTTAAATTTAATAATAAAAAGGAAACAAAAACCATGTATTCTTAAAATTTTTAGAATAAAAATTAAAACCTTCTAAAATCTTGTTTTGCTACTACTTAGGAAGATATAAATTTCTTTTTCGAAACAAATTTGGTTTAATTTAAAACCAAAACATTTTTTCCTGCGTAAATGAGCTTATAACTTAAAAACAATAAATATGAAAACTAGAAAATTTTTAGCACTTACAGTTTTAGCTTTAGGATTTGCCTTTACATCAAATGCACAAAAAACAGTTATGGTTGGTGGAGCAGCGATGTATCCGAATAAAAATATTATTGAAAATGCTGTTAATTCAAAAGATCACACAACATTAGTAGCCGCAGTAAAAGCTGCCGATTTAGTTGAAACATTAAAAGGAGCAGGTCCGTTTACTGTTTTTGCTCCTACAAATGCCGCATTTGATAAATTGCCAAAAGGAACTGTAGAATCTCTTTTGAAACCAGAAAATAAAAAAATGCTTCAAACTATCTTGACCTATCATGTGGTTGCGGGTAAAATGAATTCTTCTGATATTGCAGCAGCAATTAAGGAAGGAAAAGGCAAAGCTACACTGAAAACGGTAAGCGGCGGTACATTAACAGCTTGGATGAAAGGTAAAGATTTGTACATAACAGACGAAAATGGCAATAAATCTAAAGTTACAATTGCTGATGTAAACCAATCAAACGGAGTTATACACGTGGTTGATGCTGTTTTGCTTCCAAAAAAATAATTAGTTTTAAATTCTAAAAAAAAAGAAATTCCAAATTCCAAGCTTAAATTGGAATTTGGAATTTCTTTTTTGAGATTTTTACAAGATTATTTTTTAGCAGTTAAAGTACTTCCTGCAGAAGCAATTATAACACAAAGTACAGCTAGAATTTCGTAGAAGTTTAAACTTTCTTGAAGAAATATAAAAGCACAAATAGAAGCTGCCGCCGGTTCTAGACTCATTAATATGCTAAAAGTACGAGGCGGAAGTTTTCCTAAAGCCTTCATTTCTAAAGTAAACGGAATTGCACTAGACAGAAGAGCCAGAGCCACACCCATTCCGAATAATTTTGGTGTAAGATGGTTTAATCCGCTTTCCAGAAAACCAAAAGGCAAGACTAAAATGGCAGCAAACAACATTCCGGTTGTAACGGCATAACCATCGTTCATTATTTTCGAAATTTTGCCTCCTAAAACTATATAAGCGCTCCAAAATGCTCCAGCCAAAAGTGCACATATAATGCCGATAGGATCTAAGCGATCGTTTGTCCATGGTGCAATTAATAAAATACCAATCGCAGCCAACATCACCCAGCAATAATCGATCAAACGTTTAGAACCTGCTATAGCAAGTACTAAAGGACCAACAAACTCTAAAGTTACGGCTAGGCCGATTGGAATTTTTTCTATTGCGAGATAAAAAATTAAATTCATAGCTCCCAACGACAAACCATACGGAATTACAATTTTCCATTGTTGCGGAGTTATCGCTTTTAGATTTGGTCTGTAAGCCAGTAATAGAATTAACGCCGAAATACCAATACGCATAGATGCCGTGCCAGCTGCGCCGATTGTAGGAAATAATGTTTTGGCAATTGCAGCCCCACATTGAACACTAATAATCGCTAATAATACTGCAGGAACAGGAGGAAGGCTGAATTCTCGGTTTTTCATAAAAAATAAGACAGAATCATAAAAAAATAATTGCTGTCGGATAATAAAATGTATTCTAAATTAATTGTCCAATGCTCTTTTTGTAACATAGGCGCGATAACCAATAATAGCCATTTGCCATTTCGTAGCCTTAGAAATATCTAGACCTTGTTTGGTAAAGCTTGGCAAAAGTAGTTTATTTAGTTTAGCTAATAATTTATACATAGTATATTTGTTTCGGCAAAGATAAAAAAAAAAGACTTTGTGTTTGAAACAAAGTCTATTGGGTAGTAAAATGTAAAAGTATTTAAATTTTGAGAATCAGATTTTCGTCGCCATCGGTTTCACGATTTATGGCATTTTTGGGAGCTTCCATCCATCCCGTTTTATTGATGACAAATTTGAAAAGATGTGTTTTGTTTTTTTCAAATTTCGATTTTGGAACCGATAGTTCAAATGTATTTTTACTTTTCTGAATCATTTGAAAATTCTGGTCATTTGGATTCCATTGGTCAAAAGAACCCGCTATTGAAACACTTTTAACCAAATTCGGATCTAAATTCTTATCATGTTCATAGACAAATACAACATTGTCGTTAACGATTTTATAACCGTAAATGCCAGATTGTTTTTTGTTTTCGCTCAATAAATCATTAGAAAGCTTTATAATAGCTTCACCAAGTGCATTGCCTGTGTTTTCATCACTTATATTTACGATAATTGAAATTCCTAATTGACGTTCAGGATAAACAACCAGCATGTTTTGAGTTCCAAAAGCACCGCCATGTTTCCAGCAGTTTTTTCCGTTTTCATCCACTTGAATATAATCCCAGAAATAACCGTTCCAAGTTGTTGGGCTATTTAATAGATTTCGTTGCGATTCTTGAACAATTTTATTTTTTGTATTTAGTTCATAAGCAATAAATTTAGTCAAATCACCTAAAGTAGATTTTAATCTTCCAGCAGCGCCCCAAAGATTATCTGAAATATTAGGCATTAGAACGCCTTTTAGATTATATCCATTCGCAATAACAGTATTTGGACTTAAATTTATACCGCTTGATTGCATGTCTAAATTTGAAAAAATATTTTCTTTCAAAAGCGTTTCATAGCTTTTGCCATAAACATTTTCTAAAATGTGAGCTGTCAGATTAAGGCTTCCGTTGCTGTATTTGAATTTTGTTCCTGGTAAAGTGTCTAATTTTATAGTTTTAAGATCTTCAAAGAATTTTTCACGAGTATACGTTTCATCCATCTTTTTAAAAGCTAAATAACTACTATCGTTTCGGTTTTTTCTTAATTCGGCAGTATCAGGAAGATCTTTATCAAAACCAGTTCTAAAAGAAACCAAATCTTTAATAGTTATTGGAGTTCCGTTATATTCTAAGTTTGGGTAGGAGCCAGTAATATATTTTCTAATATCATCGTCTGGATTCAATTTTCCTTCTAAAACTGCTTGTGCAGTCAATAAACCTGTAAATAGTTTCGTTATAGAGGCGACTTCAAAAACAGTATTGTTGTTTGCAACGTTTTCTTTTCCCTTATCAATTTCACCGTAATGTCTGGTATAAGTTTTTCCATTTTTAACTACTCCAATTGAGATAGAATTGGCTTTTGACTTTCCTATTAAAAGCGAAGCTGTTTTGTCCATTGCAATAAATATACTTTTTTCAGCTGTATTCTTCTGCGCTAGAATTGAAAAGCTTAAGCATAAAAACAGGAGTATAATGAGCTTTTTCATTTTTGAAAATATGTTTTTTCATTTATTAAAGAAAATGTAGATTACTTCGCTAACATTGCGCTAATTTTCTCCAGCATTTCTTTTGCATTATTGTTATCAGGAGAAAGAGATAGTGCTTTTTGATAGTTTTCTTTCGAAAGTGCCAATTCATTATTTCTAAAATAGCCATCAGCCAAACTGTCAAACGCATTTCCAGATTTTGGATTCTCTTTTGCATTAAGCTCAAAAACTTTTATGCCATCATTTAATCTTCCATGATCCATTAATGTATAGCCAATAACATTCAATCGATATTCAAAGTCCCAATCAGGATGATTCTTTTTTACAGCTAAATAATTCTGTTGCGCTTTTGTAAAGTCTAATTTTAGAAAATTCTGATTGATTTTTTCTCCGGCTAGTAAAAAATCATCTGTAAGTGTTTTATCTACTATCGAAGCAACATGATTGATTACTTGGCTTTGTACATATAAATTGGAATATTTATGGCCATTAGACAAAAAGATTATCGTTAAATCACGGTCAATAAACTTTCTAAAAGCAGTTTCATTGCCTCCAGTAAAGCCATATGAAAGAACTTTATTAACAGTTACAATTTCCCAGCCGAAAGTAAAACGATCTGTATTGTCAGCAAATGGAAACGGTTTCCACATATTGTTTTTGGTTTCTTTTTGAAGATAAATGTCTCTATCGAGATTTTCATTCCAACGAATAAAATTCGGCAAAGAAATATTTAAACCGTTTGCAGAATGAGCGTCGGTACCAAAGTTTGAAGTGCTTTTAACGTATTTTTTTGTTTGATCGTCATAGTTGTATCTATAAGCACTATTGGGTACCGTTTCCCCAAAATTGGACGAAAAATAAACGCCTGATTTTACAGAAGAAAACTGATTTTGTAAAATGTATTCTTCAAAAGTTAAACCAGTAATTTTTTCGATAATTTTAGCCAGAAACAAATAATTAGTTTGATTGTAATGATATTGATTTCCTGTTTTAAAATCCATCGGTTTTTGAGACAGTAAAGCTATTTTTTTGTCAAGTGGTGCCGTTATCGGAATTTCTTGAAACCTAATAATATCAGGAAGTCCGGAAGAATGAGAAACCAAATTTTTAATTTTTACATCTTGCCATTCTTTTGGAGTATTTTCTAAATATTTTGAAATAGGATCATCGAGTGATAACTTTCCTTGTTCAATAAGTTGAAATATCCCAACATTGGTAATTAATTTGGTAGTTGAAAAAATTTTAAAAGCAGTGTTTTTATCCACTGCTTTATCACCTTCTATAGAAGCTTTTCCAAAATATTTTTCATAAACAATTTTACCATCTTTTATTACTGCCAATGCCACACCGGGAATTTCATTAATTGCTATTACTTCTTTTATATAATTGTCAATTCTTTGTTCTGTTGATTTGTCAGCGTTTTTTTGACTAAAAGATAAATTAAGAACGAATAGTAAAGAGACGGTAAGAAAGGCTCTCATTAAAATTAAGCTTTTTTATTTTGCTTTTCCATTTCTTTCATATCTTTTTCATGCTGCTTCATGTCTTTTTCATGTTGTTTCATGTCCTTAGCATGCTGTTTCATATCTTTTGCATGTTGTTTCATGTCAAGCTCATACTGTTTCATGTCTTGCTCATATTGTTTCATGCTATTTTCATAGTCTTTAGAATCGTCTCCGAATTTGAAATTAAAGTCGTAGTTGAACTTTTCCATGTTAGCGCTGAATTTTTCCATGGCAATTTCATATTTCGCCATTTCCTTTTCATAGATTTCAGATCTTTGCAACATGATAGCTTCAACTTGCTTTTCGTATTCTTTCATTTGAGGTTCAAACGCTTCCATCTGTTTTCCAAACGCTTCCATGTCTTTTTCAAACTTAGCCATTGCTACTTTATCCTTTGGGTTTTTTGGAGCAACAGGAGGTTTTGGCATTTTTGACATATCAATTGCTGGAACAGGAGGCATTGGTCCTGAAGGAAATGCAGGTGGAGTTGGAGGTACGGGAGCTGCAACATCAGATTCTCCGTTTCCAAAAGTACGAACAATAACTTTGTTGTTCTTGATAATCATTGGTGTTCTGAAATTTCCATCAGTATTAATTACAATAGCCTTTGATCCATTTTCGTTTGTTCCAATTGCTAATTCACAGTCTTTAATAGCTTCGTCTCCGTCAATTCTGATCATTTGTTTTTTACCAGAATCCGATTTTACTTTGATTTGAATCGCAGTCAATTCTTCTTTGTTGTTTCTTTTGATATCCGAAATTTCGACATCCAGATTATGATTTGCTTTTAATTGTCCTGGCAATTCATTTAATTCCTTATCAGTTGTGTTTTTAGTAATTTTGATTGTTTGTTCCGTATCTTTAACAGTGTCTCTTTGGATTGTTGCAACTTCTGCCTGTTTCTTTTCTTGTGCAATGGTTCTTATTTGAAATAAAAGAACAAACGCACCAAGAGCAGGTATTACAGCCGAATACTTCCAGTAATTTCTTTTGTTTGATTGATTTTTGTTTAACATGACAATTCGTTTTTTGATTAATGATTGATAAAAATGATTGGTGATTGCAACACAAGTTTCATGTGTTGTGATTTTTAAAAGTGTGTATTGATACGCTTTTTTGTCGGCAATTTTTTTAGAAGCTTCACTATCTGCAATGAATTCAAGGTTTTGCAGAATAGCCTTTTTATAAAGCCAGATAATTGGGTTAAACCAAAATAGAATACAAAAGAATCTAGAGATCAAAACGTCAATGGTATGCTTTTGATCGCTGTGCACTTTTTCGTGTTCCAAAATGCTTTCCAATTCTGTCGAAGTATATAGTGATGAGTTATATACAATGTAATCGAAATAGGAGAAAGGAGCAATATTTTCATTAACGTCAATAAATTTAAAATCTTCCTGCTGTTCAATCTTTTTTCCCTTTAAAACAGAATTCAGACTGTAAAAATCAAGCGCAAATTTGATCATAAAAGCTAAGAAACCGATTCCGTAAACGACAGCCGCAACCAAAGCCCAATTGATTTCAAAATTCTCTTCTTCAATAACAGAAACTGTTGTTGGCTTATACTGAGTGTTATAAATAGCAGCTTCATGATTTGAAGTTGGAATATTCGCTACATCAGTTGTTGTAGTGGTAATTATTGGATCTGGTGATGGCGTTGGAGGAGCTTCAACCCAAATCACTTTCGTATAAACTACAAAAGGCAATACTATAGAAGTGATTAATCCCGCAATTAAAAACCAACGGCTACTGTTAAAAAAAGTTTCTTTGCGAAGTAAAAAGATGTAAGCAAAGTAAAACATTGCTAATAATCCGCTTGATTTTAAGATAAAAATGAAAAGTGCTTCCATAACTATTTTGATTACTTACCTGCTTTTGGATTTTCGATCATGTCTAAGATTTCACGCAATTCGTCTGCCGAAATTTTTTCTTCTTTAGCAAAAAAAGAAACCATGCTTTTGTACGAGCTATTAAAATAATTATCAATTGCAGTGCTCATGAACCCCTTTCTGTAGTCTTCGATACTTACTGCCGGATAATATTGATGCGTATTTCCAAAAGCATTATGTGCAACATATCCTTTTTCTTCCAGATTACGAACAATGGTCGACAAAGTGTTATAATGTGGCTGATCTTCTAAAATCTCTGCTTGAATTTCTTTTACAAAAGCTTTTTTTAGCTTCCATAAAATATGCATAATTTCTTCTTCTTTATTGGTCAGTTTTTGCATTTCTCAGTGATTTAAAAAATTAAATTTTTTATTTTTTGCTTTTAATTTCGATGATACCATTTTCGCCTTTATCACCATATAAAGCTAAGGCATCTAAGCTTTTGAAAACTTTTACCGATTTAATCGTGTTAGGGGAAAGGCTGTTGATATCAAAGTCTGAAGGCATATCTTTTCCATCTAAAATTACAAGTGGAAAACCTATTTTTACATTAGTTTTTACACCATTTGCAACAGCAACAGATGTACCTTCATCAGAAGAAGTAGTAATGACCGTATTATTGTCTTTATCTACAATTACAGTAGTGCTAGAATTTGCACTACTATTACGATTAGTTTTTGTACTAGTATTAGAATTAGTGTTAACATTGGTTTCTGTATTAGTAGTTAAATTTTTGCTTACTGCTGTTTTAGAAGTTTTGCTTGTTTTTTCGTTTTCACTTACTTTTTTGCTTACAGCAACTTTTTCGTTAAAGGTTTGGATCCCAGCTTTTATGGTGCCGTTTTTGTTTGTAGTAATAACAATTCCAAAATCTTTGATCGCTTGATCTCCACTTTGCAGAGATTGAGATTTTTGCGCACCATTAATAATATCAACTTTAAGAGATGTTAGTTCATTTTTTGAGTTTCTTTTGATGTCAGAAAACTCTAGATCAATATTATAAGTTGATTTTAAATCTTTCTTAAGATCTTTAAATTCGGCATCTGTCATTTTTTTTGTGATTTTAAAAACATTGACAGATTTAATTTCGTTCGAAACTATTTTCACATTTTCCTGCCTTTCTTTTGCAACTACTTCTACTTGAAATAAAAGTACAAAAGCGGCTAGGGCAGGAATTACGGTGTAATACTTCCAAGCATTGCTCTTTTTTGATTGATTTTTGTTTAACATGACGATTCGTTTTTTGATTAATGATTGATAAAAATGATTGGTGATTGCAACACAATTTTCGTGTGTTGTTATTTTTAAAAGCGTGTATTGATAAGCTTTTTTGTCTGAAAGTTTCTTAGAAGCTTCACTATCAGCAATAAACTCCAGATTTTGAGTGATTGCCTTTTTGTAAAGCCATACAATCGGATTGAACCAGAAAATGATACTGAAGATTCTTGAAATCAATACATCAAAAGTATGATTTTGATCGCTGTGCACTTTTTCATGTTCCAAAATGCTTTCTAATTCTGATGCTGTGTAAAGTGATGAGTTGTACACAATATATTCGAAATAGGAGAAAGGCGCGATATTCTCGTTGATATCTACGAATTTGAAATCGGCTTGTTGTTTGATTTTTTTTCCTTTTATAATAGAATTCAAACTATAAAAGTCAATTGCCAGTTTTAAAACAAAAACAAAAAGACCAATCCCGTAAAAACCAAGAATAATATAATTCCAATTAAAATCTACAGATTCGCTGTCTGAGTTACTTATTAATGTTGTTTGGATATTTGTATCAAAATTAGGAGCAGCATCAATCCATATTACTTTTGTGTAAGTCAATAATGGTAAAATTACTGAAACTATCAAGCCAGATAAAAGAAACCATCTGTTGCTGTTAAAAAATGTTTCTTTGCGCAGTAAAAAATAGTAAGCACAATAAAACATTAGCATTAAACTGCTTGATTTGGCGATGTAAATGAAAACTGCTTCCATAAACTGATTATTTTTTTTCGTTTTTATTTTCGATCATTGATAAAATTTCACGCAATTCATCTGCTGAAATTTTTTCTTCTTTCGCAAAAAAGGAAACCATACTTTTATAAGAACTATTGAAGTAATTATCGATTGCAGTTTTCATAAATCCTTTTCTGTAATCTTCAATTGCTACAATTGGAAAGTATTGATGGGTGTTTCCAAAAGCATTGTGTCCAACATATCCTTTTTCTTCCAGATTACGCACAATAGTTGATAATGTATTGTAATGTGGCTGGTCTTCTGTTATTTCGGCTTGGATTTCTTTTACGAAAGCTTTTTTCAGCTTCCATAAAATCATCATGATTTCTTCTTCTTTGTTTGTTAACTTCTGCATCTTCTCTAATTTTAATTCAAACCTACAACTATTTTTTTAGTTACACAACTATAAAAATAGTTATTTAACTAAAAATTAAGTTTGATTTCGGTTTTGAACGCAGAAATGCTATTCAAATTTAATAGTAATAAATTGAATTACAAGTATTTAAAAGATAAAAAATTTTTTAAAGAAGTCTTCTCTTTTGTCAAATTGTTCTTGATCCAAATATAGCATCACGTTTCAACAACCATTGAAAGGATTTATATTTGCGATTATAGTAAAAGGTTTAATGTAGAGGCTTTTTAATATTTTATTTGTTAAATTAAATTTAATTATTTTATATTCGTGACAATTAATTGTAAGATATTTATTAATTAAAAGAATTTATTAACCAGCCAATGCAAATGAATATGCACAAATTTATTAAGTCCTCAGTTTGTTTCTTTATTGCACTTTTTCTTTTGTCGTGTAATAAATAGCTTTTCTGATTTTGCAACTGAAGTGTTAAATATTGCTTAGGTGTTTCTACATCAGGTGTAATTGATACTCCAGATACTGTCGCTGCCATATTATTTTCTCGCCCAAATTATATTATTAAACAGCTAACGCACCTAACACAAATAAAACATGTCAATAAATTTAAAAGTTGCAAGATTCATCGCAATGTTTTCTTTTCTATTAATCTTCGGGCTTCAAGAGAATGGGGTTCCAACTATTGCTCTACTACTGATTTATTTCTACCAATTTTTGCACGACCTTTTTAGTAGCATGACTTTTCGAATATTTTGGGAAGGGTTATCAATTATTCCTGTATTTTTTCTGCTTATTTTGTTTTTAATAAGTAGGAATTATAAAGTTCTCTTGGGCTGTTTTGTAGTGTTATTGGTTTTTCTGGTTTACCTTACAGGATTAAGAATTAATTACCAGAACATACACATTGCTTTTTTACTTCCTTTAATCGTGTTTTTAATATCATCGGTTTACGTCATAACAATGGTAAAGAACAACAACCTGATATTGATTGAATAATGTAATAAAAGAAGATATGAAAATTGCTATACTTTTTATTTTGTCATTATTTCCTTGCTTTGTAGGAGCTCAGGAAAAAGTAAAAGACACACTATTCTTTTCTTATGATAGTAATTATATTATTACGCATAAAGAAATCCCAAATCATTTTTACATAAAAGATGGTAGTGGCGGTAATGTAGGGGATTTTTTCTTTGCTGGAGTTCAAAAGATAAAGAATTACAAGACTAAAAAAAGAGAAATTGGCCTTAAAGAATTTATTAGGTCATCTAAATTCTATGACGAAAACAGAAGGTTAAAATTAAGAGATTATGAACTTGCTGATTACCTTGAAGATTACGTTATTTTTTTAGTCAAAACTGAAGATGGTAAAAAAAGCTATATACAAGTTGAAGCAAGTTTTGAAATTGAATAATTGAAAATAAAACTAGTTTATATTTTCTAAAAAATAGCCATTGTGTAAAAAAAAAGATACATGAAAATTATTCTACTTGTTATTTTGTCTTTATTTCCAAGGCTTATAAAAGCTCAGGGAAAAGTAAAAGACACATTATTCTTTTCTTATGATAGTAATTATATTACTACTTTCAAAAAAATTCCAAATCACTACTATATAGAAGATGGCCACGACATTAATATTGGAAGTTTTTATTTTACAGGCATTCAACAGAAAAAAACTTTTAATACTAAATCAAAAGAAATTAATCTTAAAGAATATATTAGGAGTTCTAAATTCTATGACGAAAATAGAAGATTAAAATTAAGAGATTATGGACTTGCTGATTACCTTGAAGGTTACGTAATTTTTTTAGTCAAAACTGAAAACGGTAAAAAAAGTTATATACAAGTTAAAGCAAGTTTTGAAATTGAATAATTGAAAATAAAACTAGTTTATATTTTCTAAAACTAGCCCTTGTGTCAAAAAAAAAGATATATGAAAATTGCTATACTTTTTATTCTGTCATTATTTCCTTGCTTTGTAGGAGCTCAGGAAAAAGTAAAAGACACACTATTCTTTTCTTATGATAGTCAATACATTAATACGCATATCGAAATTCCAAATCATTTTTACATAGAAGATGGTAGTGGTGCTACTGTAGGAGGATTTTACTTTACTGGAGTTCAAAAGATAAAGAATTACAAGACTAAAAAAAGAGAAATTGGCCTTAAAGAATTTATTAGATCATCTAAATTCTATGACGAAAACAGAAGGTTAAAATTAAGAGATTATGACCTTTGGGATTACCTTAAAAATTACGTAATTTTTTTAGTCAAAACTGAAAACGGTAAAAAAAGCTATATACAAGTTGAAGCAAGTTTTGAAATTGAATAATTGAAAATAAAACTAGATTTTATTTTCTAAAAATAGTCCTTGTGTTGAAAAAAAGATATATGAAAATTGCTATACTTTTTATTTTGTCATTATTTCCTTGCTTTGTAGGAGCTCAGGAAAAAGTAAAAGACACACTATTCTTTTCTTATGATAGTAATTATATTAATACGTATCCTGAAAATCCGAATGATTATTATATAAAAGATGGGAGTGGTGCTCGTATTGGTGGCTTTTACTTTATTGAAGTTCAAAAGATAAAGAATTACAAGACTAAAAAAAGAGAAATTGGCCTTAAAGAATTTATTAGGTCATCTAAATTCTATGACGAAAACAGAAGATTAAAATTATGGGATTATGACCTTTCGACTTACCTTAAAAATTACGTAATTTTTTTAGTCAAAACTGAAAACGGTAAAAAAAGCTATATACAAGTTGAAGCAAGTTTTGAAATTGAATAATTTAAAAATTAAACACAAATAGTATTAAAAGTGAGAGTCGTATAGAATTGTACGACTCTCTTTTGTTTTAGATAAAGAAAATGCCTGCTTTTGTTAGATTTTAAAAAGTTAAAAGTTTTTTAAAGAAACCTTTTCGTTGGTCAAAGCATTCTTAATCCAGACACAGCATCCTGTTGCAACAACTCCAATGCAGGCCATAAAAAGCCAGTTAATTTGATAGCCGAATCGAGTAATAATTTCAAATCCAAGCTTAGAACTAATAATATGAGCAAGACTAAAACTCATGGTATAAAGTGCCATGTATCGGCCTTCCTGTCCGCGAGGTGCTCGGCTTAAAGCAAAAGCGTTAGAAAAGGGGAAAGTAAGCACTTCTCCAATTGAAATGCAAATCATGCTAACAACCAAAATTCCGGCCCAGAAATTAACTAAAAGCAAAAAGAAACTGCTGGCCATAACAAACGATCCAATGATAATAATTCTAATCTTAGGAAAAGCTTTTCGTTCTAGAAATCCAACGGTTGGCATTTCTAGAGTAAAGATTAAAAGTCCATTTAAAGTCATTAATAAACCGGTTTGGAATTCGCTTAAGCCAAATTTTTCATTATGATATAAAGGTAGTGTTGTAAATAACTGGAAGAAAATCATTGCTGTAATGAAGCTTACAAACAAGAAAACCCAGAAAATTTTATCGTGAAAAACCGATTTTACATCAGTAGCACTTTCCGTTTTATCATCATGAGTTGCTTTTTTCTTTTCTTTTACCAATAAAGCAAAAATTGAAATCGAAATAATACAAGAAGCTCCGTCAACCCAAAACAAACCTGAATACCCCATTCCCATAATAATCAAACCTCCAAGCGCTGGTCCGGCCGCAAAACCAAGATTTACAGCAAGACGCACAAGCGTAAGGGCACGAGTACGGTTTTCGGGTTTGGCATAAGCGCCCAGAGACACAAACATAGCAGGACGAAACATATCTGCAATCGTCATAAGAACAAACATGGCGGCACAAAGCGCCCAGAAAGTGGTAATATATTGTACAAAAAATAGCGAAACTCCACTAGTGAATAAACTAAAAATCATGATTTTATAGAACCCGATCTTATCCGATAATTTACCGCCAAGCCAAGAACCCAGCATAGATCCAAGACCAAAAGCCACCATAATCCATCCGACTTGATTATAGGAAAAATGAAGATCTTCTTTTAAATATTTAGATAAAAAAGGAAGAACCATTGTTCCAGCGCGGTTAATAAAAGTGATGATAGCAAGAATCCAAACTTCTCTGGTAAAACCTCGAAAGTTGTTAATGTAGTGAGTTAAGGCAGTTTTAAGCATTTTGTTTGATAAATTATCGTCACAAAGTTAGGAAACTTTGTCTCGTTAAGTGGTTGCTGTTTTGTTACTTTTGAACTATTTTTGCAGAAAATTTCTAAGATGAAAACTATAAACGCCCTTGCTTTATTGTTGGTATTTAATTTTGGCTTTGCACAAAAAAAGTTCAACAAGAGCGATGTTCTAAAATTTCAAAAGAAGATTAATACGGAATTTGCTGATCCTAAGACGAGTCCGTTGATGGCTGAAGATTTGAAAACTTTTAAAAGCTTAGAATTTTTTCCTATTTCAGAAACGTATTTTGTAACTGCTACTTTGGAAAAAGCCAAAGGGGGAAAAGTTTTTGAAATGAAAACTTCAGGAAATTATACTCCAAAGTATATTAAATATGGAACTTTAAACTTTAAAATAAATGGAAAAGCTTTTAAGCTTGCCGTTTACCAAAGTTTAGATCTTATTGTTCAAGAAAAATATAAAAATCATCTTTTCTTACCTTTTTCAGATTTAACAAGTGGAAAGCAAAGCTACATTGGAGGCCGTTATATTGATTTAGAAATTCCGAAAGGAAACACAATAGCAATCGATTTTAATCAAGCTTATAATCCGTACTGCGCTTACAATTACAAGTATTCTTGTCCGCTTGTGCCACAGGAAAATGATCTAAAAATTGAAATTAAAGCTGGAGTAAAAGCGTTTCATTAATGGAATATTTTAATTTTCATACGCATCAATTTACCAATCAATCTAATATTGTAGAATTGGTTAATCAGTATCCAAAAGATTTTGATGCTTCGATTTCGTTTTATTCTATAGGGATTCATCCTTGGTACATTGACGAAAATCGAATTGATGAAGATTTGAGAATTATTGAAGAAAAACTGCAAACTCCAAACTGTTTGGCAATAGGCGAATGTGGTTTAGATAAAAGAATTGAAGTTCCGTTTGATTTGCAGATTTCAGTTTTTGAAAAGCAATTGGAATTAGCAGAAAAATTCAAGAAACCTGTAGTAATTCATTGCGTTGCCGCTTTTCAGGAAGTAATGGCAATCAAGAAAAAATTGAAGATAAAAGTTCCAATGATTATTCATGGTTTCTCTAAGAATAATCAACTGGCAGAGCAATTAATTGCAGCTGGATTCTATCTTTCGTTTGGAAAATATTTAGTAAAAAATCCAGATTTAAAAACGGTTTTTCAAAATATTCCAAATGATCGTTTTTTCTTAGAAACTGATACAATAGAAGAATCGATTCAGCAAGTTTATGAATTAGCTTCTGAATATAAAGGTTTAAAATTAAAAGAATTACAAGAACTTATTTTAAGTAATTATAGAAGGTTGTTTAAAAAATAAAATGTAAGTATAATTTGTGTTCAAAGTTTGTCTCCCTGAGCGAAGTCGAAGGGCGTTCCAATGCAGAAAGGGCTTCGACTTCGTTCAGCATGACAACTAAAAAACTTGAAACATTAAACTTGAAACAAAAAATAAAAAAGAGAATATATGGCAGATTGGACAGAAAGAGCAGAGCTTTTGTTTACTAAAGAAGGATTAGAAAATTTACAAAAATCTAATGTTTTAGTCGTTGGGCTAGGAGGAGTTGGATCTTTTGCAGCTGAATTTTTAGCAAGAGCAGGAGTGGGTAACATGACAATTGTAGACGGAGATGTTGTAGATATTACGAATATTAACCGTCAATTGCCAGCTTTGCATTCAACAGTTGGTCAGCCAAAAATTAAAATTGTAGGCGATCGTTTGATGGATATTAATCCAGAATTGAATTTAACTCGTGTTCAGGAATTTCTTTCGCCAGAACGTGCTTTTGAGATTGTTTCTCCAGAATTTGATTATGTTTTAGATTGTATTGACAGTATTACTCCAAAATTAAACCTAATTATTGCTGCAAAACGCAAAAGAGTAAAAATCATAAGCAGCATGGGAGCGGGAGGGAAAATGTTGGCTTCTAAAGTAAAAGTGGCAGATATTTCAAAAACGATTAACTGCTATTTCTCTAAAACAGTCCGTAAGCGTTTAAAAGAAGTGAAAATCAATAAACTGAAAGTGGTTTTCTCTTCTGAAATTCAAGATGAAAAAAGCTTAAAATTAACTGACGGTAAAAACTTTAAAAAATCATTCTACGGAACAAACAGCTATATGCCAGGATTATTTGGCTTGCATGCTGCCGAAACGGTGATTAGATATTTGCTTAAAAAGTAAGGCTCTAAGATGCTAAGATTCTAAGTTGCTAAGTTTTTTGTTAGCTGAAACATTTGAATCTTAACTTCTTGAATTTATAAATAGAACTTAAAACAACTTTGTTAAAGTTTAAAACCTTGACAAACTTAAATACAAAAGAGAAACCTTGGAATCTTAGTGTCTCAGAATCTCAGAAACTTAAAAAAAAATGATTAAAACAGTAATTTTTGATATGGATGGCGTAATCGTTGACACGGAGCCGGTTCATCGTTATGCCTATTATTTACAATTCTCAGAATTAAATATCGAAGTTCCAGAAGAAATGTACACCACGTTTACTGGATTTTCGACTCGAAATACATTTCAAACCTTAAAAAGTTATTTTCCAACTGTAGAACAGGAAGTGGAAGATTTGATTCAGCGAAAAAGAACAATTTTTAATGAAGCTTTTGATACTAAAGAAGATTTGCATCTTTTAGATGGTGTCGAAAATTTGATTAAAGATTTGTACAACAATGGAATGCAATTAATTTTAGCTTCCTCAGCTTCGAAAGTAACTATCGATCGTGTTTTTACTCGATTCAATCTGCATCAGTATTTTACCCATATTGTGAGCGGAGAAGATTTTCCTCAATCAAAACCAAATCCAGCGATATTTGTTCATGCAGCTTCTCTTTCTGTTGCACCAAAAGAAGAATGTGTTATTATTGAAGATAGTACAAATGGAATAAAAGCAGCAAAAGGTGCTGGAATTTATTGTATAGGATACAATAGCGAGCATTCTCATCTTCAAGATTTATCTGAAGCTGATTTAGTTATAGAACATTTTAATGAATTGAATGCTGAAAAAATATCACAGTTAAAGGACTGAATTATATAAAATTTAACATTTGTTCCCTAATTGAATTTGTAAATTTGGATAAAAATAAAACTTAAAATAATGAAGAAACTACTTATTGCTTTAGCCCTGATCTTAGCACCGTTAGCATCAGAAGCGCAAGTAAAAACTCCGCAGGCGAGCCCAAAGGGATATATCAAACAAACTGTTGGTTTAACCGATGTTGAAGTTACGTATTCAAGACCAGGAGCAAGAGGAAGAGCTGTGTTCGGAAATTTAGTTCCGTTTGGAAAATTATGGAGAACTGGAGCAAATGAAAATACAATTATTAATTTTAGCGATGACGTGATAATCGACGGAAAAACGCTAAAAAAAGGAAAATATGCGATTTATACAGTTCCTAGAATCGAAAGTTGGGATATCATTTTCTATCTTTCTACTGATAACTGGGGATTGCCAGAAAACTGGAGCGATTCGTACGTAGCTTTAAAAACTACAGTTAAAGAAGACGCATTGCCAACTCCGGTTGAAACCTTTACAATAGGAATCAACGGATTAGATCCTAATTTTGGGTATTTAGATATCGCTTGGGAAAATTCTCATGTAGCTTTAAAATTTGAAGTTCCAACAGCTAAAATTGCTGTGGCAAGTATTGATAAAGCTTTGGCAGGACCAACTTGGAATGATTATTTTGCGGCATCTCAATATTTATTCCAATCAAATGGAAATATTGAAACTGCTAGAAATTACGTAGACAAAGCGCTTGATATGAGTACAGATAAACCATATTATGTGACAAGATTAAAATCACAGATTCAGGCAAAACAAGGTGATAAAAAAGGAGCAATCGAAACTGCAAAAGCTTCTTTGGCATCTGCAGAAGCAGCAAACAATGCCGATTACGTAAAATTGAACAAAGACAGTATTGCTGAGTGGAGCAGATAACAATTCTTTCGAATTAGGAAATTCCAATCTTTAAAATATCAAAATCCAAAACTTATGAGTTTTGGATTTTTTTTGTCTTTAAAATAAAATAGACAGACTTGTCTGTTTATTTGGAAAAATGTTTTATATTTGCAGATATAAATTACGATGCTATGCTGCCAAAAGAAAGAATATTAGAAAAAACATTTACTTTATTTCATACACAAGGGTATAATGCGACGGGCATCAATCAAATTATTGAAGAGGCAAAAGTTGCAAAGGCAAGTTTTTATCAGCATTTTAAATCTAAGGAGGATTTGTGCGTGGCCTTTTTAAATCAGCGTCATTTTTTTTGGTTTGAAGAATTGCAAAAGTTTACATCCAAAGAAGAGGATAGGAAACTAAAAATTTTAGCTTCTTTTGATTTCTTAATGTATATGAATGAAAAGGAAAATTTTAGAGGCTGCAGTTTTCTAAATATTCTATCAGAAATTCAATCAGATAATATTAAAATTTTAGACGTAATTCAAAACCATAAAGCTGATTTACGAGCCCATTTTACTGAAATTTTAGATGATACTCTTTTATCAGATCACGTGTATCTGCTTTTTGAGAGTTGCATTATAGAAAGTCAACTTTTTAAATCAAATCAACTTATTGAGCAAACCAAGAAAATTATTAAAACTTTAATCTAATTATTATGGAACAGAAATTGCCATTGCCCCCTTTCTCGTATGAAACAGCAATAGAGAAAATTCAACTAGCAGAAGATGCTTGGAACAGTCAGGATCCAGAAAGAGTTTCAAAAGCCTATACTATTGACAGTGAGTGGAGGAACAGAAATCAATTTGTAAACGGAAGAGAGGAAATTGTGCTGTTCTTAACGCAAAAATGGAACAGGGAGAAAAATTATAAACTTAAAAAAGAATATTGGGCGCATACCGAAAATAGAATTGCAGTTCGATTTGAGTATGAATACCAAGATCTTGAAGGAAACTGGTTTAGAGCCTATGGAAATGAGAACTGGGAGTTTGATTCAAATGGTTTGATGCAAAAACGTTTTGCAAGTATAAATGATCTTTCCATAAAAGAAGAAGACAGAAAACTATAAGAAATTTAATTCATAGAGGGCGGTTCAGGAATTTTTACCGTCCTTTTTATTTTCTTTATAATTAATAGATAAAAAGTAATACCTCCTAGAACAATCAGCAATGCGATTTGAAGTTGGCCAAGTACATTGTTCCTACTGTACATAGCATTTGCTACAGCAAGTTTTGCTTTTCCTTCCTCAATCTGAATTTGCGAAAGAGATTCGAGAGTTTTTAATGCTTGCGCACTCGAACTGGCTATTTTATTCCAATTCTTATTTTCAACCTGCTTGTTGATTTCTTTGCATGAAAGTAAAAAGGTATCAAAGTACTGTTTTTCTTTATTTGTTAAAACCGTTTTAGCATACAAATCATCAATATTATGAATAATGTCTAAGGTTTGAATAATTTCATCTTTCTTGATATTATCACTTAAATCTAGTTTTTCAGCTTCGGCTTTTATAAAATTAAGTTCTTTAGAATATTGAAAAATATAATGAGCCACAACCAATCGGTCTTTGTAAATAGCATTGATATTATCGTTTACGTTTTTTGAATTTCGCAACGTATTAAAGTTACCAAGCAGAATGATAAGCATTACAACTAGTAATATAAAAGCAGCTTTGGTTTTATTGCTGTATTTCCTTTGGTCTTTCATAAAGCTTTTTTTAGATAACAAGAATTTAATCAATCATTTTATTTTCAACGAGTTCAATGTTTTTGATAGTAGCTAGCGGAGTGATTTTTACTTTTTTATCTCCTTTGACAAAATAAAAGTAGTACAAACTATTGTTTCCGATAACAAAAACGTTTTTAGAGTCTCCTTCGTTAAAATCCATTTGATAGCTGTAATCCAATTTGTTTTCTTTTAGTTTTTTCTTAGTAAAATAACCTCCTGCCATTCCATAACCAAGAAAAAAAGACAGCAGAAAAAGTACAAGTGATTTTATAGCAATGCCATTATAATAGCTTTTAGTTTCTTCTGGAGATAATGCATCAGTTGATTTTAGTTCAAAAGATCTTTTTACGAAGGCCAAATCTTTATTCTTTGCCAAAAAAGAAGGAAGATAATAATGCACCAAAAAAAGTATAATGATGGCTCCAAGAATAATTGGGTTTGAGGTAAATTCAGCTATTGGACTAATTAAAATGTCCATTATGGTAGAATACCTTAAGATATTAATTCCGAATTGATAATAATAAATACTGTCTTTTAGTATTCCCATTACAATCAAAAAGAGATAGCCAAATGGCAATAGCTTTTCTAAATCGTCTGAAATCTTCATTTCTTCAGCTTAAAATTGGTTAGTTTTAGGTCAGTTTTACAACTTACTAAAATAGTCTTTTTTACTTACAATAAATGAAGAATTGTATTGCAAGAAAATAGTTGTTTGAATTTTAAGGAGCTATATCCTGCTGTCCGCTATATCTTTTGTGCCGAACCCCGGCACAAAAGGATGCCGCTTCCATCAGGGCTAGGGCAGTAGGATTATTTGAGCGATTTTTGTTTAATTAATGAATCAGTCTGTTGGTTTACAATTTTTGCAGCTCTTTTTAAAAATGCTGGACTGATACAATCTGAATAGCTAATGTAAACTATTTGATTGTCATCTTCTAAGTTCTTATTTTTCTGATCTGCTTCAAAAGAACTATCTAAACCGCTAACTAAATAAACTGGATTTCCTTCTTTAAATAATTGAGTAGCAATGCCAATTAATCTTTGCTCGCCAGCAATTTGTAAATCAGCTTCTTTGTAAGAAAAAAGAAAAGAACAAGTAAGCAATGAGCAAAACTTTGAGCTTTCAAATCCTGGATATTTCATGAATATTTCATTTCCTTGATTTAAATTCTCAAAACATTTTGTGTATAATTGAGTAGAAAATGAAGTGTCTATAACTATATTAGAATCATCAAGATTTTGACTTTCTATCTGAAAGAATGAAAAAAATGATAGTACTAAAAACAGTTTCGCAATCATCTTCTATTCAAGCATTAACTCATTATCATCCGATTTTCCTTTAAAGAACAAAAACTGAAGTAGAAGAGCCAATACGATAGTCAAAATAGCTCCAATAAAGTTAAGCCATAAATAACCCAGTTTTTCCTGTCTGTAAATCATAAAATAAAAAATGAAGAAAATTGTAAGCTGGCTTATTATGGCGCTAATAAACATTGGTTTTGCCTGAACTCTTTTCGTGTAAAAGGCGACAAGGAATATCCCGAGAACTGTGCCGTAGAAAATAGAACCAATAATGTTTACAAGCTGAATTAAGTTTTCGAATAAAGTTCCAACACAAGCAAAAAGTATCGCTACAATTCCCCAGAAAAGAGTAAAGAACTTAGTGACATGCAAGTAATGTTTCTCTGATTTTTCTTCTTTCTGATTTCTCTTATAAATGTCAATTGCCGTTGTAGAAGCCAGTGCTGTTAGTCCAGAAGCGGTTGATGACATTGCTGCCGAAAGAATAACCGCCAATAATAATCCAATAAGGCCTTTTGGCAAATAATGCAGAATAAAATGAAAGAATACATAATCTTTATCGTTGGTTTCTGAATTGCTGTCGGCTCTCGAAATAATTTCTTTTGCTTTATCGCGAAGATCTTTTTCTTTATTAGATAAAGCGACTAATTCTTTACGCAAGATCGGATTATCATAATCTTGATTCAGCTGATCAATATATAATAAATTGATAACCTTTTTATCTTCAGAAAGCTTAACTAGCTTTTCTTCCAAAACATGATATTCTTGTTTGTAAGCTGACTTTTCAATTGCTATTTTATTATTTGGATTAAAATTTAAAGGAACGGGATTGAATTGGAAAAATACAAATACCATAACTCCCGTTAAAAGAATAAAGAACTGCATCGGTACTTTTAGAAGTCCATTCATGATTAATCCCATTTGACTTTCGCGTACTGATTTTCCCGATAAATAACGTCCCACTTGAGATTGGTCTGTACCAAAATAGGCGAGTGCTAAAAAGAAACCGCCGGTAATACCGCTCCAAAAAGTATATTTTTCTTCAGGATTAAAAGAAAAGTCAACAATATTCATTTTATCATTTGCGCCAGCAATGTGCAGTGCACTATTAAAAGTCATATCGTTTGGAAGATAATGCAGAATCAAGAAAAACGTGATAAACATTCCCGACATAATGACAAACATCTGCTGTTTTTGCGTAACGTTTACCGCCTTTGTTCCTCCAGAAAAGGTATATATGATTACTAAAACTCCGATAATGATATTCATTACAGTTAGATTCCAGCCTAAAAGGGCAGATAAGATAATGGCTGGAGCATAGATAGTTAAACCAGTTCCTAGACCTCTTTGCACTAAAAACAAAATTGCAGCAAGCGAACGGGTTTTTACATCAAATCTTTTTTCTAAAAATTCATAAGCCGTATAAACTTTGCTTTTATGATATAGCGGAATAAAAGTCAAACAAATAACAATCATTGCAATTGGCAAGCCAAAATAGAATTGCACAAAGCCCATTCCGTCGTGATAAGCTTGTCCTGGAGTCGATAAAAATGTAATTGCACTCGCTTGTGTCGCCATTACAGAAAGACCTACAGTATACCAAGGTGTTTCGTTGTTTCCTAAAATGAAATCTTCTACGTTTTTACTTCCTCGGGTTTTCCAAGAGCCGTATCCAACAATAAATAAAAGTGTGACAATAAGTACGATCCAGTCAAATAGCTGCATAGGTTATGAGTATAATTGCATGATTAAGAAAAAGATAGCAATGTAGATTGCATTAGCTACTAAAACATAAGTGTAGCTTTTTTTCCATTTTTTTGTTTTTTTAGCTTCCATATTTATTGCTTTAAATCTTGTTTAGGAGCTTCAATAGGCTGTTTTAGAGATATAATATTCGATAATAATCGATATGCTCCAGAAACACCTTCTGGTAATTCTCTAAAGAAACTCAAACCAGTGTAAATGTAATATCCTTTTCCGTAAGGTGCGACAAGCAAAGCTCCATCTTTGGCAGATTCTCCTTTGTCATGTGATGAAATAATAGGAGTAAAGGCAGGATCATATTCGTTTGGATAATATAGGCCTTGTTCTTGTGTCCATCCTTGAAAATCTTTTTCAGATATTTTATTAGGCGTATTTAAAACTGGATGATTGGGTGCTAAAAATGTAATTTTAGCATTTTCTTCTGTTACACGATCGTTTGATAATTTCAACGGATAAGGAGCAATTTTATCCGTTACTAATTTTCCGTTTGTATTGTATTGAACGATCATGTTTTTACCGCTTTTTACAAAATTAAAAAGTATATTTTGCTTATTTGCCAATGCATTTACGGTATTGTAAGCACGAATTCCGGTAATTACAGTACTGAAAGAGTCTAATTTTTCTGGCGTAATTTCTTCGGGTTTTAAGATCGAAACTTTATATCCCATCTGAGTCAAACTCTCAGGAACTTCGTCTCCAGCTCCCATAATGTAAGCAATAGCGTCCCCAGAAATTTTCAAATCTATTCTAATACATTTTGATTCAGCTGGTTTTAAAACCATTTGTTTGGTAATATGGCTGAAATCAATAATAGTTTGGTCTTTGTCAAAGCGTTTTTTGTCTACAATTGCGACGCTTTTTGCAGTCACTTCCTCTGGATTTACTGGAGGCGTTACTTCAAAATAGAAGATTTGCTCGTAGCCTTTTTTGTCTAAAACAAACGGAATTTCTTTTGGAGAAACAGACCAGCTTTTAGGCAGTTCTAATTGCAGATTTCCTTTTATATCATCTTTTCCAGCGCGAACTTTTACTGGAACCATTTTGCTTTTAGTATTCCCAAAAATTAAAACTTTTTCTAAAATTGAAGTCGTAACTTCCGGAACGATATCAAGAAAATTATACATTTCGCCTTTTACACCATCATTATACTTGTACACTACAGTGCGTTCAAACGGAATTTCCACATCATTGATTTTAATGTTAAATACCACTTTTGTATCTCTAATAATATCAGGTGTGCCAATAATTTCCTGATTAGAAACGGTATACATTCCAACCGTTGCTTTTTCTTTTAGCCAATACGGCTGAGTATATTCTATATTATTTGGAAGCTGCAGCTGCAGATTCATTTTTTGATCGTTATTATTCTTCAACACCACATCTTGGACTGTGGTTTGATTGTCTGGAAGTGTAGTCACACTAATTAATTGCATCCCGACAGAACATCTATTAATAGCTTCAAGAGTTAATTTTATTGTACTTCCTGGAGTTGCTTCTTGTTCATTGGCAACAGCTTCAAGATATAAACCAGAACAAGATGCTATAATGTTTTTTATAGCAGCAAGTTTAATCTCTTTCCAATGTGTATCGTCTAAAGTTTGAATCATCGCATACGCTTTGACTAAATCTGGAATACTTGCAGAAGGATGGCTAAAATCGTATTTTGAAATGATTGAAGAAATTAAATCTCCAACTGGTTTTCCGTTTTTAACACGGTTCCAGCTTGTATCTATACCATCAAATAAATTATCACGTTCTTTTGGGGTTTCACCATTAATTAGTTCTAAATATTCGGTTTCTTCACCGCGAACACCAGTACTTCCAAAACCTTGTGACTGATGACGGCTTCGACTTAAAGCTGCTATTTCCTGATTCGATTTTCCGATTCCTGTGTAGTAAACGCCTGTTTCCAGTTTCGTAAATTTAGATTTATTGGCAGCATCAAATTTTTCTTGGCTTCCGTAGAACCACCAAGAAGGATTGAAGAATTGACGTTTTACTTGCCAAGGAGAAACATATTTTAATTGTTCCGGATAAATTTTAGGATCGTTCGTTAATTTGAAACTTTCAACACTCAGCATTGCAGAGGAGGTATGATGTCCGTGTGTTGTACCAGGAGAACGATGATCAAATCTATTAATAATAATGTCTGGCTGAAATTTTCTAATCGTCCAAACTACATCAGCAAGTACTTTGTCTTTGTCCCAAATATCTAAAGTTTCTGATGGATTTTTTGAAAAACCAAAATCGTTTGCTCTTGAAAAGAATTGCTCGCCACCATCTATTTTTCGAGCTTCAATTAATTCTTGAGTTCTAATAACGCCAAGTAATTCACGCAATTGAGGACCAATTAGGTTTTGTCCGCCATCTCCACGAGTAAGGGATAAATAGCCCGTTCTGGCATTCATTTCATTGGCTAAATACGAAATCATTCTAGTGTTTTCGTCATCAGGATGCGCGGCAACATATAATACAGAACCTAAAAAGTTTAGTTTTTTGATTTGATTGTAAATTTCAACTGAATTTGGTTTTTGTGGCTGCTGTGCAAATGAAATTTGAAAACCTATAAAAAATAGAATAAAGATTTGAATCTGTATTTTTCGCATATTCTGGTTAATTGTTTTTTTTTTGAAAGTGCATCAAAAATACTAATTATTTTACGGAACAGTATTTAAACGAAATGTTAATGATTAATTATTTGATCGACATTTTAAGAAATACAATAAAAAAAGCTGCCAGAATTAATCTGACAGCTTCTTAAAAATATATTTGATGCCGTTTACTGCTTATTTCAATTTGTTTTCTGTATCAACGTAATTTCCTGTAATAGTTACGCCAGTACCTTTTGTAACTTTTCCATAAATAGTGATAGAAGAGGTATTGCCAATGAAATTGATTTTAGCGCCACTGTTCAATCTTAAATCTCCCCAAATTACAACAGATCCTTCAACTTGTAATGTGGCATTGTTATTTATAATTAATTCTGTTGGAGTTGATTGCTGGTATTTACCTTGAGATAAACTTCCTCTCATATTAAAAGTACCACCGCTATTTAGTGTTAAGTTGCTAAGAACAGCAATAGAACCACAATGTGTTAAAACAGCACCAGAATTAATGATTGCCGAATTTATAGCTGTTGCTCCTTGGTATGATTTTATGTCATTAGAATTTAAAATCAAATCTCTTCCTTGATTGTACAAACCATAAGTTAAACAACTCGCAAAAGTAGTATTTGGTTTTTCCATTTTAATGATTTTCAAACCACCTGTTCCGCTAGCTACATAAATGTAATTTCCGCTTGATTTTACATAATTTGAAGAACCTGCAATTCCAACCGAACCTAATAAATTAAGCTGTGTTGCAGATTGATACACATTCAGTCCTAATGCTCCGTTAGCAACAAAAGCATAGCCATCATTAAAAGAAACGGCATTTGTCACATTGTCTTCACCTGCTGTTGCGATTCCGATAGTTTGTAATTTTGATCCACTGTTGATGTCGTATACGCCAAGACCGTTTGAACCTTCAGAAACGAAAAGTTTTGTTCCGTCGATATCCATTGTTCTTTTTGCTCCACTAACGTCTACAGAAGTGGTAAAGCTCTTTTGCAAGGCAAGAGTCGATTGATTGTAAATGTTAACTCCTTTAGTTCCGCTTAAAGTAACAACTTTGTCACTTGTTAAAGCAATAGAACGCAAATCGGCCATAGCGGCTTTTCCTGCAATTACTTTTGTAGAACTGTTTACTTTAAATAAACTTCCGTTGTCTCCCGTTACAGCAAAATAATTAGAAGCATTTGCAGCTACGTCTGTTGTAACTCTACTTTCTAAATAGTTTGTTTTCAATTTATCTGTAAGTAATCCTGAACTTAACTCCATATTAAACACAATTGCTGGATTCCCTGCTAGTTGAGTGTCTTTGTCTACATCTTTAGCAGCTCCAATAATTAAATTTGATCCTGAAAAAGTCAGAGATGTAATATCAGTACTTGGAATTAGGGCAGAAGTTACCAATTTTGGCTTGTACGGATCTGAAACATCAATTACGTCAATAGCTCCAGAATAAGCGTCGCCTCTCATAATATAAGAAACATATGCATAATTTCCGTTTACAGTAACGTGACTGGCTTGTAACGTTCTTCCGCTTGCATCAACTGGCGGTTTTACTTCGGCAATTTGAACGAGAGGAAAAGAAGTGTTGGTAGTCTCTGCAGATTTTCCTGCCAAAGCACCATTTTCGATCGAAATTACCCCAGAATTAGTTAAGTCAAGTCTTTGGTTTAATGTAGATTGATCTGAGGTAATGGTAATGTTATTTGACGATTGTCCATCGTTTTTGTTGTCATTGTTATCGTCACAACCTATTAACAGTG
>Ga0308157_10002419_pt1 | contig 30674 bp, 23 predicted proteins | sample PhyBR1_FD_201035 | JGI IMG/M metagenome (GOLD analysis project Ga0308157, IMG submission 201035) | Phyllosphere microbial communities from UC Gill Tract Community Farm, Albany, California, United States - DLSLB.R1 | ecosystem: Host-associated > Plants > Phyllosphere > Unclassified | place: USA...
GGGTAAAGGGGGCGACACCCAGAATGGACGCCCAGATGACCCGCTTGCGGCCGATGCGATCGCCGATCGGCCCGCCTACGATGGTGCCAACGGCGACGGCAGCAAGAAAAACGAATAAATAAAGCTGGGAGGTGCGTATGGACAGGGCGAATTTTTCCATCAAATAAAACGTCAGATAGCTGCTCATGGAAGCCATGTAGAAGTATTTCGAGAAAATCAGCACGCCCAGGACAGCCAGCGCCGCGATGATTTTATTGCGCGGCAGTTCAATCGCATTGGCCGAGCGTTTGCTGCGCAGGACAAGCAGGCCCCGGTTGCGCTCATACCAGCGTCCGATCTGCAGCAGCACCACCATGGCCAACAGCGCAGCCAGTGAAAACCAGGCAACGCTACCCTGACCATGAGGCAGGATGATCAGCGCAGCAAACAGAGGCCCCAGTGCAGAGCCGACATTGCCGCCAACCTGGAACAGCGATTGCGCCAGGCCATGTTGCCCGCCCGAGGCCATACGGGCAATGCGGGACGATTCCGGATGAAATACCGACGAACCGGTGCCCACCAGAACGGCGGCCAGCAGCAGAAACGGAAAGGAAGGCGCGACCGAAAGCAGGAGCAAGCCCAGCAGCGTTGAGCCCATGCCGATGGTCAGCGAATAGGGCTGCGGGTGCTTGTCGGTGTAATGGCCGATAAGGGGTTGCAACAGCGAGGCGGTAATCTGATAGACCAGCGTGATCAGGCCGATTTGCGCAAAACTCAGGCTGAAGTCATCTTTGAGCATCGGGTAAATGGCCAGCAGAATGGACTGGATCATGTCATTCATCATATGGGCGACACTGATCGCGCCAAGCACCTTGAAGGCGGTGCTGTTTTCTGGCTGGGAGGGGCGTATTGCGGTGGATTCTATCGACATTGCATTCAACATATATATGACATTCGCAATTGATAAGTGTAGCCGTGCTAGAATTATTGCAAGTGCCAATTTTCGTCGAGAAAGTGACAGTGATGCATCCGCTTCCCAGAAGCATCAACGCAGAAGATTACCAGAACATCGCCCCTGCCGTGGCCGCCATGTCCAAGGAATTTGCGGCCGGTACGGGATCGGCGACGCATTCGCATCGGCGCGCGCAACTGCTTTTTGCATCGCGCGGCGTGATCCGTGTAAGCACCGACAAGGGGTATTGGCTACTGCCGCCGCTGCGCGCCTTATGGGTGCCGCCCAATGTTCCACACAGCACGATAGCGGTTTCCCACGTGGATATGCGCACGCTGTATATTGATGCAGGCGCCGCCAGATCGTTGTGGGCCGGTTGCCAGGTGATTGAAGTGAGCAACCTGCTGCGCGAGCTGATCCTGAGCCTGACTGCCGAGCCTGTTGTCTATTCGCAAAATGAACGGGGTGGCCAGATAGCAGCGCTGATTCTTTCGGAACTGCCCTCAGCCGAAACGGTGGCCACCCAGATCCCGTGGCCGCGGGACCGTCGCCTTATATCCATTTGCACCACCATCATGGATCAGCCCGGACTGAACCGCCCGCTGGGGGCGTGGGCCGATGCGGTGGGTGCCAGTGAGCGCACGCTGATCCGGCTGTTTCAGTCAGAGCTGGGAATGCATTATCGTCAGTGGCTGCAGCAGGTCAGGCTGGCCGATGCGGTATGCCGACTATCGATGGGCCAGTCTATCGGCACCATTTCACGAGAACTGGGTTACCGCAGCCCCAGTGCGTTTAGCGCGATGTTCCGCCGTGCGCTGGGCACGCCGCCCAATCTGTATTTGCACCCGGCAAAGATATGATACGCCCCAGTGGCTCTGGCAATCAGGGAAGTGTAGTCTGCCTGATCGCGATACAGGTATGCGCTTTGCCTGTCTGAAATGCCATCATCGTCATTGTGCCCAACCCCGCCAAGTTGGCGCCAGAGCAGGCGTCATATTACATTCGTCAATCAGGATGATGTTGGCTCGCGCTGTGCTTCCAGTTCATCCAGCGACTGCTCGCGCAGTGCCTGCGGGAAAGCGGCGGTCATGGCTTCCAGTGCGTTGAAAATGCGCTCCCAGCCTTCGTCCGTGCGTATGGGGATGCCCAGGAACTGACTTTCAGTCTTGGCGCGCAACATTAAATAAAGGACGCCGGCAAGCATGATGCTCACGGTCGCGGGCATATCGATTTCCGGAGTCAGGCCATCGACCCGGTCAATGAATGAGCGGGCAGCCTTTTCGCGCCGCTGCGCCAGCTTGGACGTGACCTCATTGAGTTCCACCAGTTCCCAGCGGCGCACTTCACGCAATGTGTCGTTGCTGGCCAGCGCATCAACCTGCGCGCGCAACATGGACAGGACCAGTTGCTGGGGCGTCTGCTGGCTCGATTCGTCGTTGCCCAGCATTCCGCGGTGTCCGGTCCAGAAATCCTGCTCCTGCATCCAGGCCAGCAGCAGACCGTCCAGCCCGTTGAAGTAACGATAAATCAGTTCCTTGCTTACGCCGGCGCGACGGGCAACGGCATTGATACCAATGCCTCCCATCCCGGCTTCGCGGATTTGGGCCTCCAGGGCCTGGAGGATCTGTTGTTCTGTTTGCTGACGTCGGGACATAGGTATCCGCAAGTGTATGAAAACTGCATCAGTGATGCCGATAACCCATTCTACAAGAGAAAAATAGTAACGGCGCGCCGTTTGATTCGGCTATACTAAAAAGTGACTTTATGGTCACATTTTGCTGTTTGCCCGCTGGGTAAATCCGGTAGCCGGAATGTGTCTATTTACCGGCAGGGCCATTGGTGGTCCGCCTGTCTTTATTTTGCCAACTGAACCACAAAGAGTATCCCCGTTATGGAAAACAATCATTTCGTCTCGACCGACGAAATCCGCACCCGGTTTTCAACTGCCATGTCCAATATGTATGGACAGGAAGTGCCGCTTTATCGCGATCTGCTGGAGCTGGTTGCCGACGTTAACGCACAGACGCTGCAGGACAATCCGCAATTGCAAACGCAATTGAATGAGTCCGGCGAAATCCTGCGCCTGAACCTGGAGCGGCATGGCGCCATCCGTCTGGGTACGCCTGCCGAGCTGTCCGGCATTCGGCGTGTTTTCGCGGTGATGGGGCTGCAGCCGGTGGGTTATTATGATTTGTCGGTGGCAGGGGTACCGGTACACGCCACGGCGTTCCGGCCGGTGGATGATGCGTCGCTGGCAGCCAATCCGTTTCGGGTGTTCACTTCCTTGCTGCGTCTGGAATTGATTGACGATGAAGCGCTGCGCACCAAGGCTGCTGCGATTCTGGAGAAACGCTCCATATTCAGCGCGCGCGTTCTGGAACTGGCAGAAAAATTTGAAACCGAAGGCGGCCTGAGCAGCGAACACGCTGATGAGTTCGTTATCCAGGCCACCGATATTTTCCGCTGGCACAACGAAGCGACGGTAAGTGTTGAAACGTATAACCAGTTGCTTGAGGCCCATCGATTAATTGCAGATGTGGTTTGCTTCAAAGGTCCCCATATCAACCATCTGACTCCCCGCACGCTGGATATTGACGCGGCACAAAAGGAAATGCTCAATCGCAATATTCCTGCCAAGGAATCCATCGAGGGTCCGCCGACCAGGCGCCATCCGATTCTGTTGCGCCAGACCAGCTTCAAGGCGCTGGAAGAGAATGTAACGTTCGATTCCGGTACCGAAAAAGTGGTCGGCGCCCATACTGCGCGCTTCGGTGAAATTGAACAGCGCGGTCTGGCCCTGACGCCAAAGGGACGCGCCTTGTATGATCAGTTGTTATTGCGTGCCCGCGAATCGGGCGAACAGGCTGACGGCAGTTATGCAGAGCGCCTGACGCGGGTGTTCGCTGAGTTTCCGGACGATCTGGCGACGATCCGCAAGAGCGGCCTGGGCTACTTCCGCTACAGCCTGACGCCAAACGGGCGCGCGGCCAATGGCGAGCAGACCACCAATGCGAGCGATATCGACGCCTTGATTGATGCCGGCCTGGTTCACGCTGAGCCGATTATTTACGAGGACTTTCTGCCCGTCAGCGCTGCCGGTATTTTTCAGTCGAATCTGGGCGGCGATGACCAGAAAAGTTATCAGGTCAGTGCAGCTCAGGCCGCATTCGAAGAGGCGCTGGGTGCAAAAGTGAACGACGAGTTTGCCTTGTACGAAGCCGCACAGCAACGCTCGCTTGATCAACTGGCCCTGCAACTGAAAAAATAAGACGCGCAACCTGGCCACGCTATCGTGGCCGGTTCTGGCGCAGTCGAACAATCGGCCCGTAGCGTAGCGGTGAGTGCCAGTAAGGCCTGGCAGGGCGCTACAGGCCGTTCGAGCGGCGTTGCGTTCAGACGCCGGATCGACCCCATTGCCGTTTTGTCTTGTGGCATACCTTGCATGCCGCTTGCGCCCCAAATTCAGGGACGCGCTGTATGAAAAAGCTCAAATAAGAATACATCTTATTAGCAGTTATGCTACAATTTTCTGTTGTCAAATCAATCATTTTGTTACCCTCTCTACGCTCTGTCCCGGGCTTTGTGTGCGCGTAAATTGCGTGCTTATTGCGTGATTATTGCATCTTGGAGCATCTGGGTGGCGTCTGAATTTCGTGCGAATTTATCGCTCACGGCAGGCGCCCAGGCTCAGGCGGCACAATACCTGGTGTGGCGTTTGGCCTGCGGCGGCTCCATGCCGCAATGTGTTCAGGAGGGTAACCTTTGCAGTTTGAATCAGAAGCGGAGTCATTTTTCATGCATATTTGGAAGTCTCAAGTTCGTCGCGGGTTGCTCGCTGGCATACTGGCGGCAGCCGCCAGCGTCGTGCTGCCCTTGCAGGCCTTTGCCCTGACCGTTGACCATGCCAGCGGGAAAACCACCATCGAAGGCGAGCCAAAGAAAACGGTTGTCTTTGACCTTGCCTCGCTTGACACCATGCATGCGCTAGGCATAGATGCTTCTGCTGTGCCCGAGGCCAAATACATCAACCAACTGGCTGCCTACGCGGAAAAGTCGGTTCCAAAGGTGGGCTCACTGTTTGAACCCAGCTACGAAGCAGTCAACGCGTTGTCGCCAGACCTGATTATTGTGGGTGGCCGTTCGGCACCCAAGTATGCGGATCTGAGCAAGCTGGCCCCCACCATTGATCTGACCGTCAATGCCAAAGACCTGCTGGCCAGCGTCAAACGCAACACGCTTACGCTGGCCGACATTTTCAATAAGCAGGACAAAGCCAAGGAACAACTGGCCAGGCTGGACCAATCCATTGCGGCGCTTAAACAAAAGGCTGGCAAGGCCGGCTCGGGGCTGATTATTCTTACCACCGGCGGCAAAGTGAGTGCGTATGGTCCGGGTTCCCGCTTCGGTATTCTTCATGATACCTTCGGCATTCCTGCTGCGGCCCCCGAGCTGTCCACGTCAAATCACGGGCAGGCGGTGTCATTTGAGTTTATTTATAAAACCGATCCGCAGTGGCTTTTTGTGATTGACCGGGATGGCGCTATCGGCCGCGAGGGTGTGGCCGCCGGCAAATTGCTGGATAACGAGCTGATCCATAAAACCACCGCATGGAAAAAGAAGCAGATTGTCTATTTGAACGCCATGGATTGGTACTTGCTCGGCAGCGCCGGCTTGACCGCCATGCAGCAGAACGTGGACCAGCTATCCAAAGCGCTGGACGGCAAGCAGTAATCATGGGGCGCTCGCAAGTCCGGATCCCGGCGTCCTTGACGATTGACGCCATTGCGGGTCTTTCATGAGCGGTTATCCCGAAGGGCGCAGAAGCAATAAACAGGCCGGGCCGATACTGGTTAGCGCGCTGCTTATGCTTTTGTGCTTTCTGTTTCTGGTCAGTCTGTTTCTGGGCGCGGGTGATATGTCACTGGCCGCGTTATTGCGCTTCGATAGCGAAGCCTGGCAACTGCTGCTGATCAGTCGCCTGCCGCGCGCCCTTGCATTAGTGCTGGCAGGCACCTCATTGGCCGTTGCGGGGTTAATCATGCAAATGCTGGTGCGCAACCGCTTTGTCGAACCCTCCACGGCTGGGACTGTTGAATCGGCCACCATGGGAATTCTGGTTGTCACATTATTGGCGCCGGGCATTTCTGTGCTTGGGAAAATGCTGGTTGCCGCCCTGTTCGCCCTGGCCGGCACCTCGCTGTTTTTGCTGATCCTGCGACGCATTCCATTGCGTTCTGCCTTTCTGGTTCCAGTAGTCGGCCTGGTCCTGGGGGGCGTCATACAGGCGGTTACCACCTTCTTTGCTTACCAGTACGATCTGCTTCAGGCCTTGCATACGTGGACCATGGGCGATTTTTCAGGTGTCCTGCGGGGACGCTACGAACTGCTATGGGTGGCGTTTGCCCTTTCCTGCGCTGCCTATTTCGCGGCAGACCGCTTCACCGTGCTGGGCATGGGCGAGCAATTTACCACCAACCTGGGCCTTAATCACAAACGTCTTATGCTGATTGGCATGGTGCTGGTATCGGCCATCAGTGCCGTGGTCGTGGTCACTGCGGGCAGTGTGCCGTTCCTGGGCCTGCTGGTGCCCAATGTGGTCAGCCTGATCTTTGGCGATAATATGCGGCGTTCGCTGCCGTGGGTGGCCTTTCTTGGGGCGCTGTTTGTCCTGGCCTGCGATATTGTTGGTCGCCTGATCATTTATCCGCATGAAATTCCAATCGGTACGGTGGTGGGCGTGGTCGGCAGCGGGCTGTTCCTCTATTTACTTCTGAACAGGCGGTCTCGTTTTGGCTAAGCTGTCACCCGCCTTTCGACTTTATCTGCTGGCTTTTTTTGCGCTGGCCTCGGTGGCCGCGTTCATGACATGGGGCGCCAACGGGCACTGGGACTTCGTGCTCTCTTTCCGCGCCAGCAAGCTGGCCGCGATGCTGCTGGTGGCCTATGCCGTTGCGGTGTCGTCTGTGCTTTTTCAAACCATCACGCATAATCGTATCCTCACTCCATCGATCATGGGATTTGATGCGCTCTATACCCTGATCCAGGCTGTAGTGATTTTCTGGTTCGGCATGACTGCAGCTGGCCAGTGGGGCATGACGGGCAAGTTCGTGCTGGAAGTGGTTGTCATGACCGTTTTCGCCTGCCTGCTGTTTCAGTGGATTTTCTCCGGCGCCTCGCATAGTCTGCACTTGCTGTTGCTGGTCGGGATTGTGTTCGGACTACTGTTTCGCAGCCTGTCCGGCCTGATGGTCAGAATGATTGATCCCAACGAGTTTCTGTTTCTGCAGGACAAAATGTTTGCCAGCTTCAACGCCATTCGCACCAACCTGCTGCTGGCCTCGGTGGCGATGGTAGGGGGCGTGTCGTTGATCGGCTGGCGGCTGCGCCGGGCCTATGATGTCCTCTCGCTTGGTCGCGAGGTAGCGATCAACCTGGGAATCCATTACCGCAAGACACTTTGGCTCACCCTTGTGCTGATTGCCGTGATGGTGTCGGTGTCAACTGCGCTGGTGGGGCCAGTGACGTTTTTTGGGTTGCTGGTGAGCAATCTCGCGTACATGATCATGCAGACTGACAAACATAAATATACGGTGCCGGCTGCCGTACTGCTTGGTGTTGTTGCACTGGTAGGCGGCCAGACCGTGCTGGAGCATGGCCTGGCTCTGAATACCACGGTCAGCGTCGTGATTGAGTTTGCCGGCGGGCTGATGTTTATCGCGCTGATTGTGCGCAAGGGGCAACGATGATAAAGGTCAATGGTGTCAGCAAGGACTACGCAAATGTGCGCGTGGTGGATGACGTTTCAGTTGAAATTCCACGGGGCGGTGTCACTTCCATTGTCGGCCCCAACGGTGCAGGCAAATCTACATTGCTTGGCATGATCAGCCGCCTGTTGCCCATGTCTGCCGGATCGGTTCAGGTTGGCGGGCTGGATATCGCTCGCACCGATACGGCCGAGCTGGCCCGGCATTTGTCCATTTTGCGCCAGGACAATCATCTTCCCTTGCGCCTGACGGTCCAGGATGTGGTGGCGTTTGGCAGGTATCCGCATACGCACGGTCGCCTGACGGTGCAGGACCGCAGTCATGTCGAGCGCGCCATCGCCTATCTGAATCTCAATGGGCTGGAGCAGCGATTCCTGGATGAGCTCTCCGGCGGGCAGCGCCAGCGTGCTTTCATTGCCATGGTCTTGTGCCAGGACACAGAGTATGTCCTGCTGGATGAGCCACTGAACAGCCTGGACATGAAAAATGCAGTTGACATCATGAAGGTGATGCGGCGCGCCGCAGACCAGTTACATAAGACAGTTGTGATGGTGTTGCACGATATCAACTTTGCGTCCTGTTATTCGGATCTGATTATCGGGATGCGCAACGGCAAGGTTTTGCACCAGGGCCCGCCGCAGACCTTCATCCAGCCGCCAGTGCTCAAAGAATTATATGGACTGGATGTGGTCGTGCACGAATGGCAGAATAATCGGATTTGCGTTCATTACACCTGACATAGCAGCGCACTGAGACAGGAGCTGCATTGGCCAGAGCGCGGTGCGCAGGGGGGCTGCGGCTGGCCGCCTGCGCGGTTGGCTTAGCTGGTATGGTCAAGCAAGGCCGCGGCATCCCCCCGGTCGCGGCCTTGTCAGGATGTCGGGCCAGGACGCAGCGAATCGTCGGCCTCGCCATTCTCGTTTTCATCCGGCACCCGTTGTTCCAACTCATTGCCCAGTACATCTTCCGAACCACCTCGGCGCGGCGCCAATTTGCGCGGCGTATGCCCGGCTGCTGGCGCCTTGCCCTTGGGCATTTGCGCCTGCTCGGCCTTGCGTCCAAGATCCACCCGTGCCGAAGGTGCGTTGCCGTCCTTGTCCTGGCCAAAATAAACCACGGTATGCGGGTATGGGAGCTCAATATTGGCGGCATTGAAATGTTTCTTGACCAGGCGGTTATATCCGCGTTGCACTGCCCATTGCATGCCAGGTGTGGTTTTGATCAGCACTCGAATAGTCACGCCGCGTTCATTGATGGCAGTCACGCCTGGAATGGTGATTTCTTCCAGTATTTCGGGCGACAGCACCTCATCCTGCATCAATTCTGCAAATGCAGCGCGCAGGTGTTCGATGGCGTCGTCCACATTTTCCCTATGGGCAATGGTGTACTCGCCCATGTGATAGGAAAAATCACGCATGTGGTTAGCAACGACGTCAACTGATGAGAATGGAATCAGGTGATAGCCGCCGTCCATGGTGCGAATGCCCACCGAGCGGATGGTCATTTTTTCCACGGTGCCAAAAACCCCGCCCGCTTCCACGACATCATTCACATTCATGCCGTTTTCAAGCTGGATGAAGATGCCCGTGATAATGTCCTGCACCAGTTTTTGTGCACCAAAACCAATGGCCAGACCGACCACGCCGGCGCCGGCAATGAGCGGGCCGATATTGATGCCGATCTGTGATAGCAGGATCAGGATCGTCATGGTGATGATCACGATCAGTGCAGCATTGCGAAACAGTGACAGCAGCGTTTTTTCGCGAGCACTGGGCGCCCGGTTGCCCGTGCCGCTCAGGCGACTCTCGATGATGCTTGCAATAATGGTCCATGCCAGGGCGGCGAACAGCAGGATGATGGCCACATGCACAACTGCGCTGATGGTTGCGCGGCCCGATTCGGACATGACCCAGGCAGACAGATCGAATGCATGCCATGCATCCAGCACAAACAGCACCACGATGACAAGCGTAATCAAACGCAGGCCTTTGAGCGTTGCCGGAACATATGAATTGACGCGCGCTTCCAGCAATGGCAATCGGCCCCGGATCTCATCGGATAACCGGATAGGGTGACTCAGAATCGCTGTCAGAATGGCTGAGACCAGCAGACCAAGGGCAATGGCCACCAGGCTTTGTACCGTGGCGCGTGCCATAAATGGCAGTGCATCGACCGGATCCACCTGGCTGACCACGAGCAGAACGGTGAAATAGATAATGGCCAGAATATGCCAGACACGGGCGAGCAGGCGCAGCATGGTTGCAAAAAATGCAGTGGAAGTCTGGTTGGCGCGTTCTACGATTCGCTCACGTATCAGGGCCCGGTTATTCCAGACCACCCGCAAGGCATATATATACATGCCAAGCATGATGAGCAGGCCCACCAGATTGCCCAATGCTGCGGTAAACAGGGCTGTAACGACCGGTACGACAACCAGCATGCCGTAGCCGGTGATGCCAACCAGGCTGCACAGCCAGCCGTTCCAGTACATGGCAACTTCATCACGCATTGTGAACAGTCGCAGTTGCGGAAAGCGCGTGGCAAATACCGTGCGCACCAGCGCCCTGGCAATTTCAACGGCGACAAAGGCATTAACAAATAGCGACTCGAATGTGCCCACCGTCGCGTCGGGTCCCGCGACCGCCAGCGCAACGCTATATCCGACAACACCGGCCAGGGCAATGGCAGCAATGTCAACAATGAGTGCGCCAATGACAGCTGCAATTTTTTTCAATGTGGCTGGCTGGGCCAGGCGCCGCCGCCCGAGGGCGGGAGCCGGTTGTCCGGCCCAGCGATCGATTATGGAGAAAATACGAGCGGCCAGCAAGCGCAACAGAATAAAGGCGACGACCGTGGCTGCGATAACCAGTGCAAAATTGGCCAGCGCCGATTTCCAGTCGGCCATGCCGGCGGCGCCCGTACTTTCACCGCGCGCCATGGCGCCGATTGCAGCCGCAGCATCGCCCATATCGTTCAGTAGCTTGGTCAGAAAAAATTGCGTGCTGTCGGCGACCCGGCGAGGCAAGGAGTCGTCAAGGCTGCCCTGTGCCGAAGCGTGCGGCGCTTCGCCGGACTGCGCTTGTTGTGCAGTGGGCGCCTGCGCGCGCAGTTGCTCTATGAGTTGCTTGCGCGTCTTTTCGTTTTCCAGCAAATCGGCCAATTGCGCGGCAGAGGCAGGCGCGATGCCAGGTTCAGAAGAGGGGGGAGTCTGGGCGCCTGCCGTATTCAGATAAAGCAGTGCAGCGAGCAGCAGAAAAAATGGGAGAAATAACCGGAGGATAAGGGTAGGTACAAGGGCGGACAACGATCTGGCTGCCTGCTCGCCCGTTAGTCTGGATATCTGCGACCCTGTCGCGAACCGTTCAAGCACTGCGCTACCTCCTTGTCCAATAGGGTTACTCAGAGGCCGGCAGCCATGACATTCTTATTACAGCTGCAATATGATGCGTGCTATTTACCGATATAACACTACTGACATAACACCTGATTTAACACGCTTGACAGGCATAGCTCGCAGGTATGCGGCACGCTGGCTCTGGGGATACTATACGGTAACACGATTGCTATAGTGAATGAAAGCCGCAGGCCGGCTTTCCGGGCGATCACTTGCCGGTCAGGGCTTGCGCAGGCCTAGCGTCCGCCGGCCAGATCAATAAATGAGCCGGTCACGTATGACGCATCATCAGACAATAGCCAGGCTATGGCCGATGCGACCTCTTCTGGCTGGCCGCCGCGCAGCATGGGGATCTGGCTGCTGATGCGATCAACCCGACCGGGCTCGCCGCCATCTGCGTGGATATCTGTATAGATAAATCCCGGCCGCACACAATTGACCCGGATTCCCTGCGGGGCCAGCTCCAGCGACAGGCCGCGGGTGAATGTGTCAACTGCGCCCTTGGATGCAGCGTAATCCACATATTCGCCGGCAGATCCGGTGCGGGAAGCCGCCGAGGAAACATTAACGATGGCGCCTCCAGGTTGCATGCGTTTTATCGCTTCCCTGCTGCACAGAAAATAACTGGTTACATTGGTGGAGAGCGTTTTGTTGATGCGCTCTGCATCCATTTCGGTCACTTTCATCTGCTTGAACAGCACGCCTACATTATTGACCAGATGGGTGACCGGGCCCAGCAGCTCGTCCATTTCAGCAAAGAGCCGCAACACTTGTTCTTCTTCGGAGACATCGGCGGCAATGGCAATACACGGGACTGAAAATTGCTCCTTGATCTGGGCAACCAGGGTCTGGGCGGCCTGCTCGTTTCGATGATAATTAATGCAAATGCCATATCCTCTGGCGGCCAGGTATTTGGCGGTTGCCGCGCCAATGCCGCGACCTCCGCCGGTAATCAACGCAGTTTTGTACATCCTGTTCTCCTGTTTTGCATCATGTCACGATGCCAGATAATACAGCGAGGCTTGTGCAGGAGTAAAGCAGGCCAATCGCTCTGACCGGCTAAGGCAGGATGTTGCAATGAAACTGAGGACAGATGTATTGAACGCCTGCGGCTGCTCCCAGTGGATGTGTTCGATTTATTTTTGCTAATAGGAAATACCGCCGCCCGGCAGGTCAGGAACGGCAATGTGACCGTTTTCGACGGGCAGGCTTTCGAAGGGATCGTCCTCAAGATGCTGATGTTCGGACAGTTCACATGCATAGGGCAGTTGTTTGACGACACTGGCAGCCTGAACGGCCATCGCCTGTAGCAGACCAGGGCCGAATGCAGCGCCAACCCGGCAGATCACATTACCTGCTTCGCAAATATGGACCGCCTGCATAAACCGTCGTATACCACCGAGCTTGGTTATTTTCAGGTTGATCACATCAGCCTGCCGGTTTGCCACCAGTCTGAATACATCGCTGACGGTTTGCGCGCTCTCATCGGCCTCTATGGCCGCAGGCAAGGTCCGGGTCAGTAATGCCAGACCTTCGGTGTCCGATGCGGGCACGGGCTGCTCTATCAATGCAATATGGTAACGCTCCATTTTCGAAAAGGCATGCAGCATCTGCTTGCAACTGTACGATTGATTTGGATCCAGCGTCAATACGGTACTCGCACCGGCGGCGCTGCGCACTGCGGCGATCCGATCAATGTCCAGCGTGGTGTCTCCCGAGAGCTTGAGTTTGAGTTGACGGTAGCCCGCCGTGACCAGCAATTCTGCCCTGTGGGCCATTTCTGATGGCGATTTGATGGCCAGAATGCGCGATTGAGCAATGGCGTCGTGCATACGTCCACCCAATAGGGTGGCAACACTGAGCCCCTTGCGTTTGCCCATCAGATCGTGCAGAGCCATGTCTACAGCAGCTTTTACGCTGCAGTTGAACGCAAGTAGCAGATCCAGCTCCTCCATGACAGACGCAATACTGTCGATCCGCCGATGCTGCAGTACAGGTCTGATCCAATCCAGAGCGCTGCGCGCGCCGGCGCCGTGAGTGGTAATTGCCGGTATGGCGTGCACGTATCCCAGGCCTGTCACACCCGCATCGTCGGTCAATTCAAGGATATGCCCCTCCAATTGGGGCACCAGAGCACGCGCAAATTTCCAGCTGGGGTCTTTCAGGCGCTGAGTACATTCTTTGATGTTGACGTTAACGATTTCCAATGCAATGTTCCTGTGTAGGTGCGCGGCTCAGGCGATAGAACATGCCAAATCAGGCCGCAGCGATGGTTGTTAGGTGCCAGAATTCCCGGCTTGTTGGCATGATACGGTTGCCGCGGGTTGCCAGCTACCTCAAAATCTGCAATTCAGAATTGCAGTTGCTGCGCTGGCCGGCAGAGATACAGACGTCATACAGTAAGGGTTATCGTGGCCGCGCTTGCAGACAGCAAATGCGCTGCCTGGTCGGAAAAATACAAAAAAACCATGTGGAGATAACGTTTTTATGCGCAAGCTATTGCTGATATTCACCTTGTTGTGCCCCTGTGTGGTTGCGCCGGTTGCGAATGCCGCTTCCTGGCCCATTAAGCCACTGCGCCTGATTGTGCCGTATAGCGCCGGTGGACCTACCGATGGCGTTGCCCGACTTATTGCCCAGCACCTGGAAGAACAGCTGGGGCAAACGGTGGTGGTGCAAAACCGACCAGGAGCAGGAGGTGCAATTGGTGTGGGGGAAGTACTGCGGGCCACACCTGACGGCTATACATTGGCGCTTGTCGCGCCTGGCCCTGTTGCCGGGCTACCTGCACTGCAGACACTGCCGTATCAACTATCGGACATCCAATATATCGCCGGGGTAGTCAAATATCCTCCTGTGATTTCGGTAAGTGTCAAATCCGGTATATCAACGTTACAGGAACTGGTGGATATAGCGAAAAAGTCACCAGGTAAGCTCAACTATAGCTCGGCGGGTAACGGTACGACACCACATATTGGTGCTGAGTTATTTGCCCAGGAAGCGGGCATAAGAACGCTGCATATTCCCTATAAAGGGGCTGCGCCTGCTACCACCGCATTGGTGGCCGGCGAAGTGCAATATGAATTGTCAGATCTGGCCCCGGTATTGCAATATCACCGTGCGGGCAAGCTAAAGGTGGTAGCTGTTGTCGGTAACGAGCGCTTGCCCCAATTGCCGGATGTGCCGACAACGGTGGAGTCTGGATTGCCCGGGGTCATTATGGAAACGCTGTACGGTCTGATTGGACCGTCTGGCATGGACCGGGCGGTGATTGATCGTCTGGAACAGGCGGTGACTGCTGTGAATGCCAATGAAGATGTCAAAAAATTTCTGCATGAACAGGGTGGTGCGCCGGCCAATTTGAATGACCAGCAGTATCGCGAGGCGATGATGGCAGAGTTCAGCAAGTGGAAACACATCGCTGAAAAAGGAAATATCAAGCTCAATTGAATGGTAAGCTGCAGACGCAATTGTCAATACTGGCAGTCTAAGAGACTGCCTTGGGAATAGAACGTCATGCAGCCAGAGAGTGCCGCCACCGATTTTCAAATTAGCTTATCGTCGGATTTGAACCGATGGCGGTTCTTTGTAGTGATTGCTCAACTGGGCAGCCTGACGCGTGCCGCGACCTTTCTGGATAGCAATCAATCTTTACTAAGCCGCCAGCTGAATGCGCTAGAGCGTGAGTGCGGTGTCCGGCTTTTTAACCGGACGGGACGGGGCGTAGCACTTACCGAGACGGGGCGCTTGATCTTCGATCAGGTCGTGGCGCTGCTCAAAGACGCAGAGCAGCTGGATCAACGGTTACAGGACTATGTCAAAGCGCCTATCGGCAAGGTCACGTTTGCCTGCTTTACGTCAATAGGGTCGACCCTTGCTGCCCGGCTATATGATGATCTTCGCAAGGATGCGCCGGGTGTCAGCTTGTCTTATATGGAAGGCAATGTGGGGCAGATCGAAGCCTGGCTTGCCGATGGACGTGCAGATATCGGCATCGTGTATCGATATGGAGATACCCTCCCTGAACATGAGTTTGAGCTGGCGACGGTAGACAGTTATTTGGTGGGCAGCGCTGCCGATCGGCGGACGTCCCGTGCTGAAGTCCAATTCAGCGAACTGGCGAATTTGTCATTTGTATTGCCAGGAACGCCGAATGAGCTGCGCAGTACATTGGAGTCGCTGGCGCGTGATATGGGGTTTTCTATTTTGGTCTCTATGGAGACAAACTCATTGCCCCTGATGAAACTGATGGTCGCGCAAAAGGGACTGCATACAACACTGCCCATCCACTCTGTCCTGGATGATGTCGCCGGTGGCCGTCTCCAGGCCTCACGTATTGTGAACCCACCGGTAAAACGGTTGATTTCAATGGCCATTTCAAAAAGCAAGGGTCCTTCCAGAGCGGTCTCGCTGGTATCGACAAGACTGTTTGATCTGGCACGCGCGATATTGGTTGATCGCTAAGGGGGCGAAGCAAATTATTGCAGTGCACCCACCCGAATGGTATCTGGTGGGATACACTGCGTCCGGGTGGCGCCCGCATTTTTGCTGCGGATAGCAGTGCTGGAAAGCTGGTCTGGCGCGTGTGTGCCTCAGGCTTGTGCCGCCTGCTCTGCCGGTTGCATGGCGATCATCCATTCCATGCCGAAACGGTCTTTAAGCATGCCAAAGCAGGGGGAGAAAAAGGTTTCACCCAGCGGCATGGTGACCGTGCCGCCTTCGGCAAGCGCGTTGAACATCCGAGTGGCATCATCTTTGTTGACCGGAATAACAGACAGGGCGAAGCCGCTCATTGTACTTTCGCCGCCGCAGCCATCAGAGGCCATGACCAGGCTGCTGCCAATGCGAAAACTCGCGTGCATGATCTTGTTGTCAAAATCTGGGGGAACGGCGCCTGGCGGTGGTTTTTCCGGGCTCTCGCCAAAACGCATCATCATATCGAGCTGCGCGCCCACGGCATCTTTGTAAAAGTTCAGGGCTTGCTCGCAATGGCCGCCGAAAAAAAGGTAAGGAACGATAGAGGTCTGGTTCATGATGTTTTCCTGGTGTGGTCCGGTCGCAAGGCGACTGGATAAGGTATTGAAAAAGAGTCTATTAAAAAACAGTGCTATCAATTAAATTGAACGGCTCTCGTTGCAGCGCCGATCAGGATGTTCCGGCGCTGGCTGCGTCGGCCGCCTGCTGCAGTTTGCCGATATCCAGCTTTTTCATGGGCAGTAATGCCTCCATGACGCGCTGGGCGCGAGCCGGGTCGGTCAACAAGGTCGGCAATATGGCGGGCACGATCTGCCATGACAGGCCGTAACGATCCTTGAGCCAGCCGCACTGCTGGGCAGATGGATCGCCACCCTCATTTAACGCTGTCCAGTATTTGTCCAGCTCGTCCTGAGAATCGCAATGCACCTGCAGAGAGATGGCTTCATTGAACTTGAAAATGGGCCCGCCATTGAGGGCAGTAAAAGGCAGTCCGGCAAGCTCGAACGCGACCGTGAGCACACTGCCTTCGGGTCTGCCGCTAACCTGCGTCATTTTCTCACCAAGATAATGGGTGGTCTGGGTGATTTTTGAATCAGGAAAAATGCCGGTATAAAACTGGGCTGCTGCCTCGGCCTGGTCATCAAACCAAAGGCAGGGCGAGATTTTCGACGCGATTTTCATGTCTATTTCCTTTTGCGAACAGCACTATTGCAAATGCGATAATGAGAATCGGGAAGGAGATACAAGCTGCCCGATTCGACCGTTTTGTTGCATGAAGTCAGTATGCGCAGGATTGAACTGTCGGTAAATAGGCAGATGCGTCATTCTGCAAGGGCAGATACGGCAGCGATTGAAGGCGGGTAACGACCGGCTCAAGGCAGTGGCTCAAGGTGGCTCACAGTGGCGCTCAGGCGCAGTGCTCTGCCGACATGCCGCGCCAGAGGCGGGCGCGCTTGCTTGCATGGCCGGCAACAAATTGGTAACCGGCGTGATTCAATGACGACAATTGCAATAACGGCAACGGTGATGGACCGACAGCTGCAAAGACTACGCTGCGAGATCATAAATTCGGCACAGATTTGCGCCGCTACCGCGAATGTCCGTACCTGGCCGACGGCGCTGCAAAACAAATCCGGCGCGGCGCCGGTAAGCGGCTATTGCACCTGAGAACCAGCCCGGGTCATTTGTCGGTATACCGTACTGCGATGCAATCCCAGTTCTCTGGCGGTTTTGCTGACATTGCCGCGGTTTTTGGCCAGTGCCTGTCTGATCCGCAAAGCCTGCAAATCCTTTACGCTGACCTCTGGCAAAGGCCTTTCTGAAGGCAATATGGCGTCGTGTACTACCATCGCATCCGCCTGCGTGATATTCGTCGCCAGATCTTCCTGCGCAGCCGTTCTGCCCTGGTGTACGGTCGCTGCCGCTCCCATGTCGGTAGAGGATGGCATATGCAATTGCTTGAGCAGATGGGCGGGCAAGGATTCAGGATGAATAATACTGCCAGCGGGCAAAAAGGCGGCCAGCGTTTTGAGCACTGATCGCAATTGTCGGTAGTTGCCTGGCCAATGATAAGCGCAAAGGATATCCAGCGCCTGATCTGCGAAAATCAGGCTGGGGGTGTTTTCGTGGCGTCTGAGTTCTGCGCAGATAAAGGTGCGCAGGTCTGCGCGATAGCGCAGTGCCGGCAACTGGACCAGATGATCCTGGATACGATAGTAAAGGTCCTGGCGAAAATTTTCCTCGCGGCTTAGCGTATCGGCTTGCTGGTTGGTGGCGCTGATCAGTCCAAACTGCACCGGCCAAGTTTTGTCCGAGCCCAATGGCTGCACCACCCGTTCCTGCAGGACCCGCAGCAGGCGCGATTGCAGTTGCAATGGCATGTCGCCAATTTCATCCAGAAAGAGCACGCCGCCGTTGGCCTCGCGCAGGCGTCCGCGCGAGCCGTTGCGCTGGGCTCCGGTAAATGCGCCAGGTTCGTAGCCGAACAGCTCGGCTTCAATCAGGCTTTCAGGAAGCGCCGCGCAGTTGATGGCGACAAACGGACCATCGCGCCAGCGGCTATGCGCATGCAGGTGGCGGGCAAACACTTCTTTGCCGGTGCCTGTCTCGCCCAGCAGCAGAACGCCCAGATCAGCGTTGATAGCCAGCGTACTCTGGCGCAACGGGTGCTGCAATGCCGGCGCCAGCGCGGGCAGGGCCGCCAGCAGCCCGTCCGGGCCACTGCGGTTTTTCGCTTGGGGTGGAGCCGACCTCGCCCCTTCGCCGTGCAACGCTTGTGAAGTGGCGCTGCCGGCAACGCCGACCCGCTCAAACTGCAAGGACGCATAAAGCGCCGTGCCGTCGGCACAAAAGCTGAGCATCGGCTGCGACTGTAGTTGTTTCCAGGCGGGCAGCCATTTATCGACGGGTTCGTCCAGCAGTGCAATAAGCGGGACATTCAGCAATTCAGCGGCTGTTTCATTGGCGCCCACAATCTGCTGATCGGCAATAAGCAGCGTGCCGCATTGCGCGGCGTTGAGCTGCCCTGCGTGACGCTGAAACTGCAGTCGGGCAATGTGCGTGCCGGCCAGCTCCAGAATCTGGTTACCGATCTGGCGTGCCGTGATTCGGACCAGATCGCCGGTATAGTCCGGCAGTGTACGGGCATCGCCGGAAATATCCAGAACGCCAAGGATTTCTCCCCGTGGCGAGCGGATAGGCGCAGCATGGCAACTGAGGATTCGGTTGCAGGGCAAAAAATGCTCTTGACCGATGACCCGTGTAAAACCGTTTTCGATCAGGGCGGTGCCGATGGCATTGGTGCCGCGATGGCCCTCGGCCCAACTGGCGCCGGGTCGCAGGGTCACCTGGTCAGCCTTGTGCAGAAAGGCGTTGTTGCCAGTGGCGTGCAGGATGACGCCACTGGCATCCGAGAGCAACAGTATGCCCTGTGCCTGCGCCGCGATGCCGCTGGCGGTGGTGATGTGCGGTGCGGCGGTCTGCAACAGGCTGGCGTATTGATCCAGGCGTGTATTGAGGTCTGCCCGGTCCAGCAGAACCGGTTCGTTTGCCAGCGTATCCGCCTGCTTTTCACAGCGCTCCCAGGAACGCTGAATCAGCGCATTCGGCTGCACGGTACCGGCGGAGTTCAGCGAGTGATGCAACATCGTAGTCTCCTGATGTGTTGCAAAAACAGACAGTTGTTGCTTGTGTTGCCTGCCTGCTGTCGTGATTCGCGACACTTTATTGCTGTGTTTTGCGTGCCGCGCGCGATGCGTCAAAACTATTCTACTCCAAAACCCTGATTTGCTCCTTGCTGGCGGTATGGCATGAACTTTGCTCCAGGAGGAAAGCAGCGAGCCAATATGGCCCGCGCCATTTTAAAAACGAATATCTGGAGATAAGACATGAATCTATCCGACTTGAAGCAATTTGGTATTGACACCGATTACCCCTACAAGACCAAGTACGGCAACTATATTGGCGGCAAATGGGTGGAACCAGTCTCGGGCGAGTACTTTGAGAATATTTCTCCGGTCAATGGGCAGGTGTTTTGCGAAGTGCCCAGGTCCGGCGCCGACGATATCGAGCGGGCCGTGGACGCTGCGCATGCTGCTCGCCGTGCCTGGGGGCAGACCTCGACCACCGACAGGGCCAACCTGTTGCTCAAAATGGCCGATCGCATGGAGCAGAATCTGAAAGTGCTGGCTGTAGCCGAAACCATTGATAACGGCAAGCCGCTGCGTGAAACGATGGCTGCCGATCTGCCGCTGGCCGTGGACCATTTGCGCTATTTTGCAGGATGCATCCGGGCGCAGGAAGGGGGGATTTCCGAAATTGACAATACAACGGTGGCGTATCATTTTCACGAGCCACTCGGTGTAGTGGGGCAGATCATTCCATGGAATTTCCCGATCCTGATGGCGATCTGGAAACTGGCGCCATCGCTGGCTGCAGGGTGCTGCGTGGTGCTCAAACCGGCCGAGCAGACACCCGCTTCGATCCTGGTGCTCATGGAAATTATTGGTGATCTGTTCCCTCCCGGTGTGATCAATATTGTCAATGGCTATGGCAAGGAAGCGGGCAATGCGCTGGCCACCAACAAGCGTATCGCCAAAATTGCCTTTACCGGTTCGACAGCTACGGGCAAGCATATCCTGCATGCGGCTGCCGATAACTTGATTCCGTCCACCGTTGAGCTCGGTGGCAAGAGTCCAAATGTATTTTTTGCCGATGTCATGGACCAGTCAGACGACTTTTTTGACAAGGCGTTTGAAGGGCTTTCGATGTTTGCGCTCAACCAGGGCGAAGTGTGCACATGCCCTTCACGCATCCTCATCCAGGAGTCCATATACGATCAGTTCATCGAGAAGGCCATTAACCGCGTGCAGAAAATCAAGACCGGCAACCCGCTGGATATGAACACCATGGTGGGCGCTCAGGCATCGCAGGCGCAGATGGACAAAATCCTGGGCTATATTGATATTGGTCGCGAGGAAGGCGCAGCATGCCTGACCGGTGGCGAGCGCAATCGCGTGCAAAGCCTGGAAGAGGGTTATTACGTGACACCCACCATGCTTTCGGGCAAGAATGATATGCGCATATTCCAGGAGGAAATTTTCGGGCCGGTTGCCTCTGTTACGACGTTCCGGGACGAAGAAGAAGCACTGGCCATTGCCAATGACACCTATTATGGTCTGGGCGCTGGTGTATGGACCCGGGATGGTTCCCGCGCCTATCGCATGGGGCGGGGTATTGAGGCGGGCCGGGTCTGGACCAATTGCTATCACCTGTACCCGGCTCATGCTGCATTCGGTGGATATAAACAGTCGGGCATTGGTAGGGAAAATCACAAAATGGCGCTGTCCAACTACCAGCAGACAAAATGCCTGCTGGTGAGCTACAGCCCCAAGGCGCTGGGCTTTTTCTAATCGCTGTTTGTGTTGGACCGCATCTGGCGGTCCAACCAGCTGACCGGTGCAGCCCTGTATGATTTCGGGCCTGCACCGGTTTGCATTTTTATTTCATTTTTATTTCTGCGTCAAAGTTAGTTCAGGATTGTCATCTGCACTGCCTGGCCATGGCACGTAGCAAAATCATGCTGGAACATAATTCTATGACAAATGCGGTTATCACGAAGTTGATCACAATCCCGATAAGATTGCTATACTGCAATACAGTAATGCGAGTCTGGTTTGCCTGCATCAGGTGCGACTGCATGTCAATGATGAGGCTTTACGATGATTGGTTTTTGTTTAGCAACGAACGCAAAGGATAGCTGCAATGATTACACTTGAAATTAACGGTTCGAAGCATGATGTTGATCTTCCTCAGGATACCCCCATTCTTTGGGCACTGCGCGATCACCTCGGATTTACCGGAACAAAGTTCGGTTGTGGCATGTCGCTATGCGGCGCCTGTACAGTGCATCTGGACGGCGAGCCGATACGATCCTGTGTGACGCCGATTACGGCGGCTGTGGGCAAGAAGATCGTCACGATTGAAGCGCTGGAAAATGATGAGACAGGCAAAGCAGTGCAGAAAGCCTGGGTAGAAATGGGCGTGCCGCAATGCGGTTTCTGTCAATCGGGGCAAATCATGTCTGCCACGGCCCTGCTGAAAAAAACGCCGGCGCCCACCGATGCCGAAATTGATGCGGCAATGAGCGGTAATCTGTGCCGCTGTGGCACCTATACGCGTATTCGCAGCGCCATCAAGACTGTTGCACAGGCCGGAGGTGCCAAATGAATATACGTGACAATGTATTTGCCATTGCTGCGACCGATGTACAGATCAGCAATATCAGTCGCCGCAAAATGCTCAAGGGCTTTGCCCTGGGCGGCTTTGTGCTGGCCGTCGGATTGCCGTTGCGCGCGCGTGCCGAAGGCGAAGAGCAGAAGGGACCCAAAAAATATGGTGCCGATTCCATGCCGCATGGCACGGTCGACAACCCACTGGTTTTCGTGGCCATCGCCGCTGACGGTGCAATCACGATTCTTTGTCATCGTGCCGAAATGGGGCAGGGCGTCAGGACCAGTCTACCCATGGTTGTTGCCGACGAGATGGAAGCAGACTGGGGGCGTGTGACAGTGAAGCAGGCCTGGGCTGAAGAAGCACGTTTCGGCAATCAGGACACTGACGGTTCGCGCAGTGTGCGCCATTTCTTCGTGCCGATGCGACGCGTGGGTGCTGCTGCACGGGCCATGCTCGTGTCTGCGGCCGCCAGCCAGTGGAATGTGCCCGAGTCCGAAGTACAGGCAAAAAATCATGAATTGATACATACACCAACCGGCAAGAAGCTCGGTTTCGGTGACGTCGCGCAGAAAGCAGCGCAGCTTGAGGTGCCGTCCGGCGAAGCGCTGAAACTGAAATCGGCTGACGCCTTTCGCTATATTGGCAAAGGACAGACGCATCTTGCAGATGGCATGGATATCGTTACTGGACGCGCGCAATATGGCCAGGATGTCCGACTCGACGGCATGCTGTACGCCGTGGTGGCCCGTCCTCCGGTATTCGGCGGCAAACTGGTCAAGGTTGATGATGCCGCTGCGCTGAAAATTCCGGGCGTGGTAAAAGTGGTGACGCTGGCCGGGTCGCCACCGCCGGCCATGTTCAATCCGCTGGGCGGCGTGGCGGTGATCGCGACCAACACATGGGCGGCCATTGCCGGACGCAAGGCTTTGAAGATCGAATGGGATGGGGGCCCGCACGCCTCTTATGATTCGGCAGAATACCGCAAGCAGCTCGAAGCGTCGGTACGCAAGCCGACCGAAAAAGCGGTGCGCAACGATGGCGATGCGATGGCTGCGCTGGGTAGTGCGGCCAAACGCATACAGGCTGAGTATTACGTTCCGCATCTGGCTCAGGCGCCCATGGAAACGCCCGTGGCCACGGTAAGGATCGTCGATGGCAAATGTGAAGCCTGGGCCAGTGTTCAGGCGCCGCAGGCAACGCATGACATGCTGGTCAAATGGCTTGAGCTGCCACCGGAAAACGTCAAGGTTAACCAGACATTGCTGGGCGGCGGTTTTGGCCGCAAGTCCAAGCCGGATTTTGTAGTCGAAGCCGGGCTGTTGTCCAAGGCAATGGATGGCAAACCTGTGAAGGTGACCTGGACTCGTGAAGATGACATTCAGCATTCCTATTATCACACCGTATCGGTGGAGCATCTGGAAGCGGGACTGGACGCACAAGGCAAGGTGACGGCGTGGCTGCATCGCACTGCGGCGCCATCCATAGGATCCACCTTTGCCGACACCAAGCTGCAGTCAGCAGGAGAGCTGGGCATGGGCGCGGCCAACGTGCCTTTTGCCATCCCCAATGTTCGGGTCGAAAATCCCGAAGCCGAGGCTCATACCCGCATTGGTTGGTTCCGTTCGGTCTCGAACATTCCGCGTGCGTTTGCTATCCAGTCTTTTGTTGCGGAAATGGCCGCCGAACTGGATAAGGACCACAGGGACTTTCTGCTCGATCTGATCGGCCCGGCCAGGCGCATCAATCCGGCCGACCTGTCAGACTCATGGAATCACGACGAGTCGCCCGAAAAGTATCCGGTGGATACGGGCCGCCTGCGCAATGTGATTGAAGTGGTCACACGCGAAGCGGGCTGGGGAAAGTCTGACGCAAAAGGGCAGGCCATGGGGCTGGCAGCGCACTACAGCTTTGTTACTTATGTCGCGACAGTAGTCCATGTGGAAGTGTCGGACAAAGGCGAGCTGACCATTCCTCGAGTGGATGTGGCAGTCGATTGCGGGCCGCAAGTCAACCCCGAGCGCATTCGTTCCCAGATTGAAGGCGCAACGGTGATGGGAGTGAGTCTGGCCACGCTGGGCGAAATCAGTTTCAAAAACGGCGCTGCGGTGCAAAGCAATTTCCATGACTATCGCATCACATCCATGATGAGCGCGCCGCGAGAAATCCATGTTCATCTGGTTGCGGCCAGTGATTATGATGCGCCGCTGGGTGGCGTGGGCGAGCCCGGCACGCCGCCTGTATCGGCAGCGCTGTGCAATGCTATTTTTGCTGCTACCGGCAAACGGATTCGCAGTTTGCCTATTGGTAATCAGATGCAGCAGAAAAGTTAAGGGAGGCAGTTAAGCGGGAGCAGGCCTGTGGTCTTTTGGCCCGGCTCTGTGGGACTGGAAACGGGGACTATTGATGCATTCCTCTATACGGGCCAAGGTGGCGACAGGCGCTTCTCCCAATTTTTTCCTGACTCATCGGGGCGCTTGATGCGCTCCGTTTTTTATTGTGGGGCGAGTTGGCCGCCGGCCTTGCCAAGCTGCTGCAATTGTTCCTGGGTGTCAATATCGAGCAGGCAGCCGGGGTCGTTGACGGGAATGAGCGTTAGCGCGTCGGGATGGCGCCGGACGATTGCGCGTGCGCCCTCGTCGCCTGTCAGCTGCAGCAGTTCGTCCCTGAACTGACTGGCAAATGCCACGGGATGCCCGGGCCGATTCCGAAATTGAGGACGCACGATGCGGCCATCCTGGCGCAGGCGCGTGGCAACTGCCTGCACCGTATTTGTGTGGATGCAGGGCATATCGGCAAGGGCGATGATCCAGCCGACCCGGGCCGGGCTGTGGCTGATCCCGCAACGCAGCGAGGCGCTCATGCCCATGTCGGCATCGGCGCAATGGATCAGGTTTACCGGCAGCCCGCCCAGCGCGCTGCGCACCGCCTCCTGCTGCGGACCACAGACTACTGTGACAGCATCCACATGTTGCAGCAGCGTATGACAGACGGCATAGACCATGGGGGTCCCATCGGCCAGGGGCTGCACAGGTTTGTAACGCGCGCCCGACGCATCAAAACGGGATCCCTTGCCTGCCGCCAGGACAAGAGCGACGATATCGGGTGCGGGCGCTTGGCAATCAGGCTCTGGCATGTCGATTTGTCAGGCGGCGTATTCGGACGGGTTAGCCTTGGCATGGGAAACATCGAAACTGTCGGGCAGTAGCAGGCCGTTTTTCACGGCGATGACTTCGGCCATGACGCTGACGGCAATTTCGGCGGGAGACTTGCTGCCGATATAGACGCCGATCGGGCCGCGCAAACGGGCAAGCTGTTGCGGCGTAATGCCAAAATGCTCTTGCAGCCTTTGACGACGAATGTGATTATTGCGACGCGAGCCGATGGCGCCTACATAGAAGGCATCTGACAGCAGTGCCTCCATTAGCGCCAGATCGTCCAGCTTGGGATCATGGGTCAAGGCAATAATGCAACTGCGCCGGTCCGGTCGAAAAGCGGTGACCACGTCGTCGGGCATTTCCGAGAGCACAGTCACCCCCTGCACTGACCAGCCGTTGCGGTATTCGATGCGCGGGTCACAGACGGTCACTGCAAAGCCGCTGAACAGGGCCATGGTGGCCACGTACTCGGTTAACTGCCCCGCGCCGATCAGCAGCATGCGAAACTCCGGACCAAAGGTGTTTTTCAGCGTCTTGTCGTCAATACTGAGCGGCAATGGCTGATCAATCGGCTGTTGCTGGACATTGCCATTATCCAGTTGCACAGCGCGTTGCATCAACTGGCCCTGTTCCAGGGCTGCCACCAATTCATCAAGCGAGCGCGCATCGGGATTGAATTCCAGCAGAATTTCCAGGGTACCGCCGCAAGGTAGGCCAAAGCGATAGGCTTCTTCAGCGGTCACGCCATAGCGGACCAGGCTGGGCGGCCCGCCATTGAGCAGCACGGCATTCTCGCTGCCGCCGGTGTAGCGATAGATCAAGTCGTCTTCAATACACCCGCCGGAAACGGAGCCAACCACTGCGCCGTCTTCGCACAAGGCCATGACTGATCCCAGCGGGCGCGGTGAGGAGCCCCAGGTCCGAATGACCGTGGCCAGCAGGGCTTTTTTCCCTTCCTGGCGCCAGGCGCAAAGTTTGCGCAGTACGAGGACATCAAGATTTTCCATTACTACCGCCTGTTCCTGTTTGGCGGGACCGCGTAGCCCCAGTTGATGACAGTCGTCATGTCATTTCGATTGTAATGCAATTGATGATCTTGAACAGCCACGCGACAGCGATCACCGGTAGGGCCGCCGATATTGGCGGACAGCACGAGTGCGCCTTCGCGGGCATTCAAGAAACCTGGGCCTGGTGCCGAATCCATATCGCAATCAACCTGTCTTAGCCTGATACCTTCTGCATTTGCATGCCGATGTTGCCGATTTGCCATTTTGATACGAATTCTGCCGAAGGCAGCGGAACCGGTTGTCTCTGATGAAATAAAAGAATATCATTTGACCTATATCATTGACTAGTCAACCAAAATATGGCTGACGATGATCTATTCAAACCCCTTCCCACAAGAGAAAAGCAATGAAAATTAAACTGACACACACTGCCGCAGCAGTCGCGTGTGCGGCTGCCTTCGGCTTTGCTGGCCTGGCAAATGCAAATACGGCAGCCGGTTCACAAGGCGCAGACAAGACTGCCGGGTCAACCTCCGCAACCCTGATTGCCAAGGGCAGCAGCGGTACCATGACGCCGTTTCTTGTCGACGCTGAGGGGCGCACGCTGTATACGCTGAACAAAGACAATAAAGCCGGTTGCGATGAAGCCTGTATGAAACACTGGGAGCCTGTGGTTTCCGAGAGCCGTCCGTTGGGTCGCGACATTTTGCCGGGCCTGCTCAAGGCTGAAAAAAATGATCAGGGTGTTTCACAGGTCAGCTATGGCGATCTTCCCCTGTATCGCTTTGATGGCGACAAAAAACCGGGCGATATGAACGGCCAGGGTTTCGCTGACGTTGGCGTGATGGTCTCCGTACTGGGTACGGCCGACAAGCCTGAAGTGGCAGCCGAAAAAGTGGAAGCCACGCCTGAGTTGATGGCTGCCGGCGCCAAAGTGTTTGCCAGCACCTGCGCTGCCTGCCACGGTGCAGAAGGCCAGGGCGCGTTCGGGACGAAGCTCGAAGGGTTTGACCGGCTGGCCAATGCGCCTGCCCTGCTCAGCACGATTATCCATGGTCTGAACAGTATGCCGGCCCTGGGTGGCCAGTTCAATGACGAGCAGGTTGCTGCGGTGGCCACTTACGTTCGCAATAGCTGGGGCAACAGTTATGGCGGCGTATCGGCAGAACAGGCCAAGGCTGCACGCTGATCAGTGCATTTGACCCATGTCGTGCTGCCTCTGTGGTGAGCCGCGACTCGTAACGAATATTGAAGAATAGGACACAAAATGAAAATCCATAGCCTTCTGGCTGTATCTGCCGCAGTGATGTTTGCCTGCGCGGCTCAGGCACAAGTGAAGATCGAAAATTACAAACCGATTTCCAACGAACAGATTCTGAAACCGGCCGATGGCGACTGGCCAAGCTGGCGCCGTACCATTGACAATCAGGGTTACAGTCCTCTGGAGCAAGTCAATAAAAAGAACGTCAAACAACTGGATCTGGCCTGGGCGTGGTCCATGCCGATAGGCGGTCTGCAGGAAACGGCACCGCTGGTTCATGACGGCATCATGTTCCTGGGAATGAATCGCAGTCACGTGCAGGCGCTGGACGCCACGACGGGCGATCTGATCTGGGAATACACTCAGCCACTGCCCAAGTTTACTGGCGGCTATCATGATGCGCAGGCCAATCGTCAGCGCAACTCGCTGGCACTGTACGAAGACAAGGTCTATCTGACAACGCCGGACGCCAAACTGGTCGCGCTTGAAGCGAAAACCGGCAAGAAACTGTGGGAAGTCCAGGTCAATGAATGGGAAAAAGGCTACAGCTTTACGGCAGGTCCGCTGGTCGTTGATGGCAAAGTCTTCACCGGTACCTCGGGCTGCAGTATTACAGGCACGGCAGGTGGTTGCTATATTACGGCCCATGATGCCGAAACAGGCAAGGAACTGTGGCGTCTGAACACCATTGGCGATCCGGCGGTAGACGACAGCTGGGGCGGCCTGGCCAAGGAAAACCGCTGGGGTGGTTCGCCCTGGATTACCGGTTCTTATGATCCAAAACGCAAAATGCTGTTCTGGGGCGTAGGTATGCCGATTCCGTATCCATCCATTTTACGCGGCAGCGGTGACGGCGATGCGCTGTACACCAGCTCTACGCTGGCCATCGATGCTGAAACCGGTAAAGTCAAATGGCATTATCAGCATATGCCCAATGACGATTGGGATCTGGACAGTCCGTTTGAACGCGTGCTTGTAGAAAGCCAGATTGCGCCATCCAAGGGCGAAGTGTCCTACATGAGCAAGGATGTGGAAGCGGGCAAGAAATACGATGTGATTGCATCCGTTCCCGGCAAATACGGCACAGCCTTTGTGCTGGATCGTGATACCGGCAAGCTGCTGTGGGCACGCGATACCGTTTTCCAGAACGTGATCAAAGGTTTCACTGAAGACGGCAAGGTCATTACCAATACCGACCTGAAAGCCAAATCCATCGACGAAACGGTCAAGGTATGTGGCGGGCGCGATCTGGGTAAATTGTGGATGACAGCGGCCTACAGCCCGCTGACCAACGCTCTGTACGTTCCGGTCAGCTCTTCATGCAAGGAGCTCACGCCCAAGCCGATAGAGCTGCGTACCGGCGAATCTGTTGGTGCCCAGGCTTCGGGTGCAGTATCGTTTGCGCCAGGAGAAGATAGCGTAGGTCGTGTGTATGCGGTCGATGTGAAAACCGGCAAGTTCCTGTGGGTTAAAAAACAGAAACCGATCTTCAGCTCTGGCGTGCTGACAACTGGTGGTGGCCTGGTCTTTACCGGCGACAGCATGCGCGAATTTGCTGCGTATGACCAGAACAACGGCGAGAAGCTGTGGTCGATTCGCTTAAATACCTCGATCGGCGGATTCCCAATGACCTACAGCGTTGATGGCAAGCAGTACATCGCTGTTGTGACAGGCCCGAACGCCCAGACACCGCCTGCTGCAATTCTGAGCCCCGAGTTGAAAAACGTGGTTGACTCCGGCCACTCGGTCTTTGTATTTGCACTGGACGATATCAAGGCTAAAAACGGCAAGAAATAAGGTTGCGAACGAAGTTCGCGTGACGGTGTTCTGCTGTCACGCGGGTTCGATAAACCAGAGGCAAACGGCGTTTTTTCGCTTGCCGATGTTGGTAAAAAAGGGATGAGCCTTTAGGGGTTCATCCTTTTTTTTGTGGAGGATGGTCAGTCGTACAAGCGATTATAGGGATTTACGCGCAGGTCAATGGGGCAATTCGCATGGCGGTTCCTGGCCGTAATCAGGACATTTATGCGCGATCTTCAGCGCTGGTTTGCTCTATAATTGTTGCATCGTATAACGGCTTATCATTTATTACGCTATGCAGGAGGTCATATGAAACATGACGAACAGGACTTCGGCCAATGATATTTAATGGCTGTTCAGTAAGAGCGCCCCTTTGGGGCGCTTTCTCGTTAGTGCTCGCTGTCGTAGGATGCCATCATTTTGATCGGGCGACTATGTGGCAATTTGTGAACAAAAATCCCACCGCTCCCATCATGTCCTTAGCGACACTGATAGCGTATAACGGTCTTAGAACTCAAAGAAAAATAGCTCGGGTCAAAAACGCTCTTGATTTTCAGAACAATTATCTATCTTCGGAAATATCAAAAAAATATATAGCGAATGCTGTTCAAATTGCAAATAATAAGCCAGCAGAAGAACTTAGCGTCGCCGCACTAAATGATCAAGATTTACTATGCATTCGAGAAGTTTTGAACAGTTTTGAGAGAATGGCGATTGGTATTGAAATCAAAGCTTATGATTCAGAAGTGCTGTTTAGGTCATACGCGTCTACGGTCTTGACAGTATGGAAAGCGTTGCGACCTTATATACGGGAACGACAGCAAAGCGCATCGTACGTCTACTGTCATGTAGATAAACTTGCGGCAGATTGGATGGCCAAAAGAGACAAGAAGCTAAGCCGGCGTGACAAAGCGGTATGACGACGTGGGTTATTTGCAGTTGCGCGATGTGCGCAGTATTGCCGATCAATAACAGCGTTTGATTCTCGGCAATACCGTCCCGCAAGAAAAAGCCCTATGGCATTCAAAGACTTGCCGACAGTTTCCTGAGGAAATTTTCGCAGTCATTCAATTGTGAAAATTCCACGAATTCATCGGGCTTGTGCGCCTGCTCGATCAATCCCGGACCACACACGATGGTGGGGATGCCCAATTGCTGGAACAGGCCTGCTTCGGTGCCATAGGCCACCTTGCGTGTTTCGTGGTCCTGGGTTAATGCCCGAACCAGCTCGGTAATGGCTGCCTGTTCAGAGGCTTCAAGCGGTGGGGCGCTGGCGTCAGCGCTGATATCGATGCGTGCATCCGGATATTCTTTTTGCATGCGTGGCAGCAACTCGTTGCTTACATACTCCTGAATTTTTGCCTGAATTTGCTCGCCAGGCATGCCGGGCAGATTACGGAACTCGTAATTGAACTGGCACTCGCCGGGGATCGTATTGACGGCAATGCCACCCTGGATCTTATTGGTGGTGATGGTGGAATAGGCCACGTCATAGTGCTTGTCATAAGGGCCGGTATCACGATATTGATCGGCAAGGTCGCGAATGTGGCAGATCAGTCTGGCTGCGTGTTCAATGGCATTGCAGCCGAAAGGCGTGAGCGACGAGTGTGCCGCCTTGCCGTGAACGCGGCAGGTAAACAGATTAATCCCCT
>Ga0308157_10002420_pt1 | contig 30662 bp, 39 predicted proteins | sample PhyBR1_FD_201035 | JGI IMG/M metagenome (GOLD analysis project Ga0308157, IMG submission 201035) | Phyllosphere microbial communities from UC Gill Tract Community Farm, Albany, California, United States - DLSLB.R1 | ecosystem: Host-associated > Plants > Phyllosphere > Unclassified | place: USA...
CAGCGCCTTCCCAAAGATCACGGGGACTGAAATGCAAATCGCCCGACAACTCGTTGACACGAATTATCGGGCGACTTTCATCGGTAGGGAGTATGGGACTTGAACCCATGACCAAGGGATTATGAGTTGGGTGGCGCGGTTTTCGGGGGCATCTGAGGGCAACCGCTCCCCCCGAGTTTTCGCGGTTTATCCGAGAATGGAAGTGCGCATTTTCCGAGCGTTTCCGCGAAAAGTATGGTCAAAACTATGGTCAGATCTACAGGTCCTTCTCCACCATGAAGCTGAGTACTCGCGCGCCGTCGGGTACTAGTTCAAGAGCTCAGTCTCGAGCGACCTCGTAGTTATCGCCAACGGATGAAAGCGAGCCGAGCTGACCATCTTGCAGGTAATTTACTTTTACTTCCACATGCCGAATTCTAGTCTTCGATTTTCATCCCAGTATCTCCTGCGGACCAATGCGTAACCACCTAGCTTTAGTTGCACCTTCAACTTAGACTCAAATGACTTCATCACTCGCAATATCACAGGAGGGTACCCATGCCCAGGGGAAACATGACTGCCAAAATCGGCGAGCCATCTGAGATGCTCATCGGCGAAGGCGCCAATCAATCAGTTGCTCGCATACGAAAAATCCTGATACAGGAAGACGGTAAGACAACATCTACCCTCACGTCCGCTGACAGCCAGGATGATATTCTGGCGCAAATTGACAAGGCTGGTTACATTCCTGGTGCTCAAGTCGGTGACACGATCGCCCTCACCCCCAAGCCTATGAGTCTGACAGGCAAGGCTGTACTGGGCTGCGGCGGGTTGGTCGCTCTCATTATGGTCCTCATTATTGGAGGTTGCACGGTCTCCATGTTTACTGGCGGAGACAAGAAGAACGAACCTACAGAGTACGACGCACGGTACTACTGCCAGGAGTTCGTCAAGGATAAATTGAAGGCGCCATCCACTGCGAAATTCAGCGACCAGACGGCGAGCGGCTCGGGTGCCAGCTGGAGTTCGAGTGGAACGGTTGAGGCTCAGAACACTTTTGGTGGCATGGTAGCGAGCAGATACAGCTGTACCCTGTCCTACAATGCTGACGAGGAATCGTGGCGAGGCACGGCGACTCTAGCCGAATAAGTGCCATAGACATGAAAAAACGCCCGACCATTATCGTGATAAAACGAAAATGGTCGGGCGCTTACGTTTGTGCCAGGCTCCCGGGGAGCGGCCGTCTCCGGGAGTCCAGCGTTGCGGTGGTCTCACCCTGCCACCGCGCAGGGGTTTATTGATTCGGCGGGTCGACGTTCTTCTTCGCCAACACTGCTTGCAACATGCCACCGACGCCGGCGACCGCTGCGACTGCCCAGCCGAGCAGCGCGATGAACTCGGTCACTTGGTCTTTGGTGATGAATCCGAAGGTGATCGCCGAGGCGACAATCACGCCGAAGACCACCAGAGCCAGCGTGTAGAGCTTCTTGCGGTTGGCCGGGTCGCTGAGCCCGGATCCCTTCGCTTCGTACTTTCCCATGCGGGTTCCTCCTAGTTGTTGTCGTTGAGCCAGCGCTGGATAGCCTTGCCAGTTTCCTTCTCCGGCTTACCGTCCAGTCGCCACTTACGGGTGTCGTAGTAGACCTTGCCTCGATGGCCCAGGTCATCCGCCAGCATGCGCTGGAACTCGACCCAGAACCAGTAACCGTCCTTGCCGTCCTTCTTAAGCGGGGTCCCCTTGGCCGCGCCGCGGGCGGCAAACGGGGTCTCGAGGTAGTAGCCGTTACGCTGCATCAGCGTCATGGTGTCAGTGATGGTCAGCTTCTCGAACTTGCCGTCCCACTGCTTGTTGAGACCGTCAACAACGTTCTCCAACAGGATCTGCAGGGCACCAATTTCCCACGACTTAAAGTTGCCGTTGATCTTCAGATCCGCGTAGTTGTCCGGAAAGTTCGTGGATCCGTCCGGGGTGTGGGTTGGCGACTGATCCTCGACCTTTGGGCGCGACTTGACCGGCACTACCTCGCCGGTGAGCTTGCTGCCCAGTTCCTTCTCCCACAACGCCACAGTGTCCTCGACGCTGCGCTTAGCGGCCGCCCAGGAGAACTCCACGTGAAGGTGGTCGGTGTGTGGGTTGACTCCGGTGTACTGATACCAGCCAGTGTTCTGGTATCCGCCAGAGAAAATCTTGCGATTGAAGATGATGCACTGGATTCCCAATTCCTTGGAGTTCACGCGCAGCTGCTCCGCGAGCTCCTGGAACACCTCGATCTTGTCGTACCACTTCAGACCGAGGTCAAAGGCTCGCCCTTCGCCGTGGAGGCTGGTGGTCTTGGTGGAACCGCGCACTGGCCGGCAGTTATAGATGCCGGAGTTCCTTCCGCCCTGCTCGGCATACTTGGCCAGGAACCAGGCCATGGCCCCCTTCGCGCCAGTGGTTGGACCCTTGGTGCAGGTCTTCGCTCCTACATAGCCACGGTAGATCCCCATGGTTATTTGCCTCCTAGCGGCTTGATGCCCTTTGCCGGGGCCACGTAGTCCATATGGCCCGGGTCGGTGATTTCTTCGGGGTTCGGATCTTCGTAGTTGTCTTGTTCGATGGCTTCCATCGGGTTCAGGTCTTTCGACATGGCCGAGTCTCCTTCGGGTATTAGAAAGCCCCGACACCAGAACGGAGTCAGGGCTGTTGATTGCTACAGTCAAGGCATGACAATTGTTATTAGCTTGCTGCTTGTCCTGTCGTTGATTTCGACAGGGTTTGGTACGTACTACGCGACTCGGCCCGTCCTCGTGGAGACAGAGACCGAAGGCTTAATGCGGATGCGTGGAGGGCCCGAGGCTCCCTGGTGGGAACAGCACGGAACCTTGTTGACGTTGTCGATGGGCATCCTCTTAAATACGATCGCTGCGTTCCTTTCGATCTTCGCTTAGGGGACGTATCCGGGTGGGGGTTCCGGTGGGGGTGGTGGGTTGCGTTGGTTGATGTGGTCCTCTAGTGATGCGATGTAGCGTCGTGAGGCGTGCTTGTCGGCATAGAAACCAGTGACTCGGGTATTCAACTTGTCGATCTTCCCGTCGAGCCGGTCGCGTTCCTCCTGCAGCTGGTCCACAAGGGCCAGCTGCAGTTCGACTTTGTGTTTCTTCGCGGTGATCCGGTTGGCGATGAGGGAACCAATGAACCCGAGTACCACTCCTGCGAATATGAGTACGGGTGGTAGCCAGTCAGGCATGAGCGCCCCTTAGATCGCGGTACCGGGAAGAGAGGAAGGCCAGCCCGCCAGGCAGGCCCAGGAGACTTCGCGAACTGCAGAGCCGAGGACAGTTCCGGAGGGGATGGTGAATCCACCAGTCAGGGAGAGGGTTACACCCTGCACGAATGCGCTGGAGCTGCTCCTCTGGGCGTAAGTCTCTACGATGTACGGCGGCTGGAACCCCGCGGGCATATCCATGAACCGTGAACTTGTGGCTGCTGAGCCGTTGAGTGCTCCGATGCGAAGGTAGCATCGGCCATTGGATCGCTGGATTTCAACGGAGGCAGCAGTCCACCCGTTGATTAGAAGAGACTTCACGTCTCGCCGTCCGGTGTCCTGCCCGAGACGATTCACTTCAGTGTTTACATCGTTGTGCAGATCGGCGTGGCCGGCAGTATCAATGGTGACGTCAGTAGGCAATGGCAGTGCCATGATGTTTTACGCTCCTTGGTTAGGTGAACGCCATCGCCGATAGACTGACACGATGACGAAAAAAGATGATGTTGTAGGACGAATTGACCGGGCGTTTACAGCAGCTTTTAGGCGGCACCTTGGCGCATCCACAAATGAGGTCGGCGAAGATGAAATAAGCAATATGCTTCATCACCTGTACCGGCTATGGGAGTTCGGAGGGCACGGGGATGTCGTTCCCTCCCGAAGGTCCAAGGCTCAGAACCAGTCATGGGTCTTGCTTGCCGTCCGGAATTCTGACACGCACGCGTTGGTATCCGCGTTGGAATCAGCGGACATAGTCCCGGACTATGTTCGTGAACGGTTCGATGTGCTTGTTTGGCAAGACCAGTCATCCTTTGATGGGATTGACCAGATCAGAGCCAAACGCAGGAAGCTATGGGATCAACTATTCGCTGGTAAAGCTGCAGCTGAATCTCTCCGGTCAGTATTCGATGACTTGGCTAGTGAAACAGCGCGGGTGACTGGATAATCACGCGCCGTCGTGGTGAAAGCGTTCCTCCGGACTTGTTGGCAACAAATTCTGCTGTTGCCTTGTCTGGCATTGGAATGATTCCCGGGCGACCAATCAGCACCCATTCCTCTTTTTGATCGCACACGTTGAGGTTGGACAGCGCGATGCGTTCCGCCAGCACGGGGTCATGCTCTGAGAGCCTGACTACGTAGTTCCTGGCAGCCTTCCAGTCCTCCGCGTCGAGGGCCAGACGGATTGACTCTTCAATCTCCGATTGGGTCAGGTCTTCGCTGCGGAGGATTCCTTGTGCTTCGGCGAACCGCGAAGCTATCGGGCCATAATGTCCCATGGTGTAGTTACTCCTTGGTCTAGTTTGGGATGGTGAGTGCGCGTTTGCCGGGGCCACCGGAGTCTGGGGCTCCGATGGATACACGGGTCAGCGACTTGGCGCCGGCCTTATCGACGCGCAGGAGCAGTGAGGTGTCATTGGTGGTTTCCGCACCGTCGATCATCATTCCCGCGACCGGGCTGGCAGATCCATTGGGGGTTACTTGGAACTCCTGCCGGGTGCCTTGGTTCGTTCCTTCCACGAAGTTCTCAGTTGCGACGGCAAGGATCTGCGCTGAAACAGATGGAATGTTGGCTGGTCCGGCACCGCCGTTAGGGATGTGAACATAGTCAGGCGACACGTTGTAGACGGTGCCGGACTTCCATGCGCTGAGCCGGTCCCCTGCCTGCACAGGCAAAGGTGCTTCAACGGTGCCACGAGAGCGCAGATTCAGTGTTTCCGGTGAAGTGCTCGCCGTGTTGTGCAGAGTGAAGAAGCGAGGCCCAATGACTCCTTCTCGGCGCAGGTTGATGTAGTGCCCGCCGATCAGCGTTCCCACGGTTCGCGCTGCGTGGTTCACGCCGGAACCGTCGCCCCATGCCGGGCGGGCCCGGTCGTCGAGAGTGAAGGCCGTGTTGGGCTGAAGCTCGATGTATGGCTTGTAGAAGTGCATGGCCATGCCGGGGCGGTTGCCCGCGTCCAGGATCAGGGCGCGCCCTTTGCCCCGAGCGGTCAGCTCGGCGCGGTTCGATACGCCGATGCTGAACCAGCCCTCGAAATCAGGGTTGCTGTTCGCGGTGTGTTCCAGCCCGTGGGCTTCCAAGAACCAGTAGACGCGCTCCCCGCTGTTTGGGGTGGAGCCGTCGCCCTCAACGTGGCACTGGAAACCAGCGGTCACGTCGCCGTTCCAGTCCTCGGGCGAGGCATCAACTTCCAAGTACGGGCGGGCGTTCTCATTGCCCGGATCATTGGACTTGAATTGCAGTCGGTGTCCGCGTGCGCCCTGGACCTCTTTCAAGATGACCGAATCACCGATGCGAACCAAGCTGAAGGGCGTAGAGCCATCCGGTTTCGCGTATGCAAGTGGAGGGATCAGGGAAGGGTGGATCAGCCCATCGATCAGGCGTGGCATGGATGAGAAATATGGGATTAGTTTCTGTGGAGCTCCCACAGTTTCACCGACAATATCTTGCACGTAGTCCTTCGTGTAGCGGTTCCAACTTGCACTCACCAAATGGTCGTAGTAGCCGGTGATATCGGCCGTAAGGTGCTGTTCTGATTTGAGGTCAAGAGCGGCAATCTGTGCGTCATAACCGTCAGTGATCATGACTAGCGCCTGGTTTGCTGACAGGGCCAGATTCTTCAAGTCATCCGCCAGCTGGGACGCGAGCCCGGCGGACTTGATGGGGTCGGTTGGGAGTGGGAAGAATAATTGGAATGGCGTTGTTTCTGCCATATCAGTACCTCCAATAAGCGGCACCCGCCTTCGAGATTCGAAAGCGGGTGCCGGTGTTTAGTTTTGTGTTGAGTCGTTGAACTCTTCGTATGTTTCAGGTACTGGGCCTAAGGCTTGCCATTGCTCATACGTGAGGTTTCCTCCGTCGGCGTTGAATTCCTCATAGGTGGTATACGTGGTTGTTGCACCAAGGATGCGGACGCTCAATGACTGTGTGTAGCTGTCGCTGAAGGCGCTGTTGATGCCGATTATCACCGCGTCCAGGCTGATTCCGAGGAAGTCCTCGGAATTGAGCTTGATCCGGTCGCCTAATTGCAGTCGCGGATCCGGGGTCACGGTCAACTGGTCAACACGAGGAATACCAGCCGAAGCGATCTGCGAGATCCCTGCAATCAAGTTGGACATGATGTTGGTTTCCTGTACCCCGCTGCCGGTAGCCCATGCCCCGAAATCATGCTCATATGCCGGACCCGGTGCACCTGTGTCTACTGGTGCTTTGATCGTTTCTTTCCACGAGATTTTTCCCTTGGCACGAATGATCGGCAGGTTCTCACCCCACCACGACAGCCAGAGCGCGGTTATGCCAGTGAAGTTGGGCGACAGCGTTCGAGTCTCCACCTGATAGCCCGGTTCCAACCCTTGGGCGACAGCTTTGTACTTGAATGAGTCGTGATCCAATTTGGTGTAGGTATGGACTAGCTTGTTCTGGCTGGTCAGGTTGGCGTACTGCTCATTGGTTCCGTCGGTGTAGATCCCGCCGAACACGTTGCCGTCGCCAGCGTTCACGGCGGCGGAGTTCCACCCAGACGGGCCAATGGTGTTGCCCGCCGGGTCCACCATCACCCAGTCCTCGTCATCCGATGGTTCGATGAGGATCTCGTGCGCGTCGCCCTCTTGCAGCGCCTCGGACTCGCCCTTGAACACAGTGACGGAGTACCGGCGACGTTGCGACACCACCGGGAGCAGGTATTTCGCGCTGATCTTGGAACGGCGCATCAGCAGGTCGTTGCTCCACGACATGCCCAGGATGTTATCCAGGGTTGTCAAGGTGGCCACGGTAGGGCCAGCGTAGAGCGCTGTTGCTGATGCGGTGCGCAGCTTCCCGGCTTCGTCCAACCATGTAGGGGTCATGAGCGCGTCGCTGATATTTTGCAGCAATTCGACCGCGGGGACGTTCTTCGCTGACGGCAGGGCGTTGGCGGTGAAGACCCTGCTTGTGCCGAAGCTGAAGGAATACGTGGGCGAGAAGCTGATCTGACGGAATTCAAACCCGGTGCCTTGGGGGCGCTCCACTTGAAGCCCTGCGACACGAGTCGTCGCGTCTCCGGTGAGGTGAACCAGTGTCACGTCGGAGCTGAGCGCCCCGTTGCTGATGGTCGCGGTGGCCAGTCCCCCGGTGTTGGTGCGCAGCTCGCACGTAGTGCCTCGGAAGACCACTGCGAGGTTCTGCGCACCGTTACGAGGTACGGAGGCGACTTGTGAACCATCGACTTCAGCGCTGATCGTGGATGGGCTTGCAACCAGTGCCAGCACCTTGGCCCCCAGAGTTGCTTCCACTCGTGCGGTGCCGTTGTGCGTCGGTGCGATCATGAGGCTGATCTGCACTGGTGAATCCGACTGCGGGGTGGACGGGATGAAGCGTGCGGACACATCTCCGATCACGTCACCCCACGAAGTGAATCCGGTAAGTGGTGGCTGGGTGGTGCTTGACCCAGCAGAGCAGGTCAGCAAGTCCCCAACCAATGGCATCATGGACCCCTGCATGGGGCAGTCCAGGATCGTGTCTGCCACACGGTTAGGAGTGGAGTAGAACCCGCTGACTCGGGCGGCCAGATTGGCGTAGAACGCGGCGCCGATGCCGGGGAATCGGTGGGTGAAGTATTCACCAGAAGGACTGTTGTTCAACGGTGGCATGGTAGCCAGCAGCGCCGGGTAGTTCACTGGTTCGTTGAGCCTGTCAATGTCGTCCACCAGCGACGCTTGGTGCGATCCAAGGATCTCCCCTGAGGGGGAATCGACAGCACCAGTGAATTGCACCCATTCAGTGACTCCATCAGACACCAAGATCTGCACCCGGTCGCCAGGCAACGGAGTCCACCCAGTAGATTGATTCCACGGATTGTGGTTGGTGTTGACGGACTTGTTACTCCCCCATGCCACGTTGGCTCGTGCCTGGGTAACGCCGTTGCCACCGCCCAAACCTTGTGGAAGGTCGCCTTGCAGGTCGCGTCCGATGCTCCACTCCACAACTTCACGCTCCACCCCATTCACGAGCACACGGCTTGTGAACGCCTGCACGTTGGAGTTGGTCAAAGACCCTTCCTGCACTTATCCCACCTCCGTGACTGTGAATGAAACGCTCGAATACGTGGTGCCAATGATCGCTCTCGTCAGTTCTGACGACACGCCATCCACCACCGCTTCAGGGCAACCATTTCCGGCAGACCAAGGCTGAACTGTGTCCGTCCAGGTAACTACCGGGCCGGTACTTCGACCGTCGCCAGTAATGGACAACTGGACATAGGCTGCACCCGCTGGAGGACTTTGCGTAATGCTCAGGCGCTGCCATGCACCAGACGCTCCGGAAGCGACGGAGCTGTATGACTGGACCAGTGCTCCCTCGGTGTCACGGAATATGATCTGTGCTCGCATTCCTGACCCGAGGACATAGGCAGACCCGGTGACTTTCACACCGGGCAAGACTGGCACCTTGTCCGGGATGAGCACCACGTACCCGTCATCCGAATTCAGGTAAGACCGCGGCATAACCAGCCCCGGCTCAACCTCCACCGGGCCAGCACCAACCACGGAGCTTGCCGAAGGAATCGACGGATCGCACAACGACCACTTGGGCGACAAGAGGTTCGTATGTGGAGCCTCGGCCGAGACGAACACAAACGGCCCTGGACCCCACGCACCGTGGGCAAAAGCCGTAACCGCGGAGTGCTCAGTTGGTTTCGTGGCCCGCGAGGTCTGCAAACTCCATGTGCGCCGGCTGATCTGTCTTGCTTGTGCTTTGCGTTTGCCCTCCATCGTGCGGGTGAACGTGAAGCGTTCCTCCGCGCTGACGTTCTGCGATGAAGGGCACTTGATGCCGATCATGCGCCCCAGGGTGCCGAGATAAATCAAAGGAGCCTCCTAGGGCATGAAGACCAGGCGGGAAGCAAGAAGCGCCCCGCCTAGTCATTTCTTGTTTAAAAATAGATCGACTTCTTGTTCCGCGTCGCTGCCTGGACTTCAGAATCCACTATGCCGGCAATCAGCTTTCCGGCGTTTCCGCTCAGCTCGAACGTCATACCGGCGAGCGCAGTTCGAATGTCGTCTGCGTTGGCGCCTTGTGGTGTGGATATCGTTTGTGCCTGTGCGTACCTGGGTACTCCGTAGGTTGGAGATACGGGTATTGCTGCGTGCATTGAGAACGCGTCTTCGCCGGCTTGGCCGAGGCCTGCCATGGCTGTTTCCAGCTTGTGAGTGTTCTCGTGGATGCCGATCACTGATCCGTCGATGGTGTCTGACGACCAACCTGCGGCTTTCTTCGACGGAGACCTGATGTCCAAGGAGCGTTTGAATGCTTTCTCGGCGTTCTTGCCGAGCTTGTAGAATGCATCCTCGACGGTCTTGCTCTTGGACTCCAAGCCAGCGACCAAGCCCTCGGCAGCGTCAACACCACCGCGCTCCATCGACTTAGTGACTTCAACGCCGGCCTTACCGGACCAGTAATCCATTGCTTCGTAGGCATTGTTGAGTTGCTTGCGTTCGCTGGACGACGCACCCAAAAGTGCGTTGCCAACTTGCGTTCCCTCAGCAGTGCCCAGATCCGCGATTTCTTGGATGATCGCTTCGTTGTAGCCCTTTTTGCGGAGCTTGGCGAGCATCTGGCCGAACTTGCGTATCTGGCGTGCTTTGCCTTGCGCAGATTTCACGAATGATCCTGCGGTCAGCGTGCCCTTGTAGTCCTTGTCCAGTAGGTTTCCGATGACATTGCCGAGCGAGTATTCGCCTCGCAATCCTGACGCGACTGATTTACTGACTTCTAGTAGCCGGTCGCGGGCCTCGGTCGCCTTATCCAGGCTGGACTTTAGTGACTCGGACTGCTTCTCCAACCCGAGGAGTTGTGATTCCATGCCATAAGCAGTGGAGCGCAATGCGGTGCGTTTACCCCGGGACAGGTCTTTGTTGCTCGACTGCTCAAAGAGTCTGTCCACAACTGACATACCCGAACCTGAAGTGAAACTGTCTGTGATTTCGCCACGCTTCAGGTCACGGCGAAGGTCGAAGCGGCCTTCGGCCAAACGACCCTGACGCTCACGCTCTTCCTTACGAGCCTCGTCAGCTTTCTTCTTCGCATCCTTTGCCTGCTTCTCAGCGGTTTTAGCGGATTCTTTGGCCGCCGCCAGTTCCTTCTTCGCAGCATCCAGATCATCCTTCAAATCCAACTTGCGTGAACGGTTGGCTTTCGACCCAGACATTCGCGAATACTGACGCTGAAGCCTGTCCACCTTGGACTGTGCTCGTCCAACGATGCCGCCCCTGGCCCAGCCGGGGAGCTTGATAGTCAGACCATCATTGATGGCCTGCAACAAGGGCAGATTCTCACGAGTGGCCTTTTCATTGACAACCATCTCGCCCGAACGCAACCCAAAAGGCTTGCCGTTGACCATCGCAAGAACATTGTCGCCCTGCGAATTCAACGGAATCTGACCAGGAACAAGACCACCATTAGCGCGGCCCTGAATCAACCGGCCAACAACCCCGCCCGTATAACCGCCACCAAGGAACGCCTTAGACAGGTTCGCGCCCGGTGCAGCTGAACCCGGAACAAACTTCTGCGTCACCGTCTGAGTAACACTAGAAGTACGCGAGCGAGCCACCCAGTTCAGATCCTCCTCCGCACCACTGGTAGCAGCCGTGGCAGTGATCGTTACATTCTTGCCCTTGATGCCGTTGATCTCGCCCTGGGTCGAATAAACGGTTCCGTCATCACCGACATAAACAGGAACGTCCTTGCCGTTGATATTCGCGATACCAGTCTGAACATTCTTTACAGTGCCGTCATCATCAACAAAGATGTACTCGGTCTTTCCAGTAACAGAATCAATTCTGGACTGCACCTGACCAACAGTGCCATCTTCGGAAACCGCTACCGCAACCTTCTTATACCCTGGCACGGCTTCAATTTCGCCGGCTGTCGCCTCGGCCATCTGCATGGCCGTGTCAGACATCCATGTCTCAATGCTGACATCTGCAGGGATACCCATGATTTCTCGGGCGTAGGCTTCAGCTTCCTTGGACCCCATCCCCATTGCGTCAGCATTCTTGAGCAAGGTCTCGTACCCGGACTCAAGTCGTCCTTGCACGACATCTGCAGCTTCACCCTGAGCAGCATAGGCTTGTGCTGATTCCCAAGCTGTGTCCGCAACATCGCGCATTGCTGCACGGTTGGCAATGGCTTCTTCTGAGTTACCCTTGAGGACTTTCCCGTTCTCGGCAATTGACTCGTCCAATGCTTTGATCGCGCTTTGGTGAGCGTCTGCAGCGGCCTCAGCATCGCGGTTCACGACGCCGAGAAGCTTCAGCGATTCCACAATGTCGTCCAGCGACGCCGCAGTATTGTCGGCTTCGTCGCCTACGCCCCCAATTGCGCCCTCAAGTACTTCAGATCCCTCGGCAGTTTTCTTAGATTCTGCTTCGGCCTTCTGCAAAGCATCCGAGTAGGCAGGGAACAGGTAGGCGGCCTCTTCAGCAGACACGCCAGAATCACTAAGCTTCTGCTGAATCTGAGCAAAAGCATCCGCAGCACCCTCAGCATTGCCACCATTGAGCAAGTTCGCCAGCTCAGCGTCAAGCGTGCCAAACGCTTCTTCAGCAATCTGAGTAGTTCCTTTGATGCCAGTTACGGCATTGACGGTACGTTGGCCCCAGTTATCAAATTTGTTTCCAGGATCATCAGCGAACAACTTCTGAATTGCCGCATCCATAGCACCAATGCCATCTGTGCCATCCATGAGGTTACTGCCGTCAATCTTCTGGAACACACGGTTGAGAGCGTCAACACCAGCGCCGTTGTTGACCATGTCAGACAACCCGTTTGCTGCGCGCCCCGTACCCTCAGCAATATCATCTAAGTAAGAGGCTTCAGCGATCTTCGCCAGACCGGTGCCGACCGCGAGGATGCCACCAGCAACTGCACCGCCACGGGCAAGGCCATTCATGGCCTTGCCAACCTTGTCCAGGCCTTTGGCGCCACGTGATCCAGCCGGGAACAAATCATTTATCGCGTCACGGGTGTCACGAATTTTGGGCAGAGTGGTGATCACGGTTCCACCGAGGAGCGCTGCCCCACCGGCAAGCCCGGCCACGATTCCACCCACAGACAAGACCGGTTCAGGGATCTTACCTACAAGATCAACGAATCCTTCCAGCCCCTGAACAAGTCCGCGCAAGGCGTCGTTCGCACCAGAGCCGGACTTGATCAGTACCGTGTCGACGGCACCGCCCAGCTTTTCCAAGTCGCCAGCCAAGTTGTTCTGCATGAGCGCAGCAGTTTCCGCGGCGTACCCGGAATCGTTGACTTTATCGATCCACTTCTGGATTCCTTCGGCGCCCTGCTCGTACAAAACGTTGGACGCACGCACGGCATCAGAACCGAACATTACCGACATAGCGGCATTGCGCGCTTCCGGAGACAGGTCGGCCATCTTCGTCTGCAGCTGGCCGGCGAAGTCAGTCAGACCCACGAAGTTTCCCTGTGCGTCATAGGCCGAAATGCCCAGCTCATCAAATTTCTTCTGAGCTTCATCCGACTGCGGGGTAAGACGCTGAAGCATCGTCTTAAATGACGTGCCAGCGTCCGAACCGGTAAGGCCGGCAGATGCGAACGCGGCAAGACCGCCTGTGGTTTCCTCGATGGTGAGACCAGTCGAAGAAGCAACAAGACCAGCCTGGTTCAATGCTGCGCCCAAGTCCTGTACCGAACCCTGCGCCTTGCCCGCGCCGGCGGCCAGCAAGTCAGCCAGGTGCGGGATTTGATCGCCAGACAATTTGAACTGCGTCATCGCCGAAGCCGCGATTTCAGCAGACTCCCCCACGCCAAGGTTGCCAGCCGCGGCCAAGCTCAACGCACCGTTCAAACCACCGTTGAGGATGTCAGAGGTCGAGACACCAGCCTTAGCCAGTTCCTCGATACCCTGAGCCGCCTCAACCGCCGAGAACGCCGTGTCCGCGCCCGCATCAATCGCTGCCTGGCGGAGCTGGCCCATCTCGATAGCGCCGGCGTGAGTTGCTGCTTCTACCGAAGACATGGCTTTCTCGAACACCATGCTGGCTCGAACAGCAATCGCAGACCCGGCAAGCGTGGCTACACCAACAGCTGTAACAGCGGGCGCCAGCTTCTTCATTGCTTCCTGGCGCTTCTTGGTCGCTGCAGCGGACACCTCCGCGGCAGCTACTTCCTTCGCCGCGGCTTGCTCTGACTCGTACCCCGCAAGGTAAACAGCATCGGAAAACGCCTCAACGCCGTGTGCAGCAGCTTGAGTCGAAGAAAGCACCTTGCCATTGGAATCAACCAACTGACCATTCGCAGCGTATAGGAGACCCGCGGCCTTCGCTGCACGCTGGTCCGCGTCGGCAACGACCTTGATATCTTTCGCCCGGTCTTGCGCCGCCTTGCCAGCCCCTTCGCTGCTCTTCTTCAGTTCCTCGGTAGCCTTGACAGATTCCTTCGTGCCTTTGAGCAATCCAGAGTTCTCGACCTCGTAAACAACTTTGACACGGCGATCAGCCATAGGGCCCTCCTCTTAATAGTTAGCTCGGCCGGTTACCCTTCGCCGTTGGAAGCGACATAAGTTAGTCCGCTGCCCTTAACCAGTCCGTCGTCAATCGGCGACGCATAAAACATTTGTCCTGGTTCAGGTTTGAATCCCTGCTGCCCGGTTCGTTCGTCCACAGCTGCCCGTCGATGGCATTTTGTGTCAAGGGCTTCGAAAATTCCCTCGTTGCTATCGTTTCTGCACACCTGCACGTTGCCTCCGCATGCCGGGCACACCAGATCCAGGTACAGCTGATAGGCGAAAGCAAGGAGGCGGTCCTGTTCGCCCCACTCGCGTCCGCCTAGGAAAGTCGAAGGCGCCCGCCCGAAAAGGGCAGACGCCTTCAAAGCCGCTAAAACTCGTCTGGATCCCGGGTTGAAGAGGCACTCGGCAAAAAATCCGCGCTCGGTCCAACACGCCCGGTCTTCAGATCGTTGTAGGCGGCTACGATCTGATTCCAATGGGCTTCACCAACTGCAGACCGAAGACGGCGCATCCCCTCGACATCAATACGGGGCGACACCAATGCCCCCGTCAATGTCCACAAAGTGAGCTCTCGGCTGTCTTCGGTATCGCAACCAGCGTCAACGGCCGCCTGGAGCACTTCGCGCCATTCGTTAGAATCCAAGGCTTGGAATGTCAGCATCAACGTCGAAGCTTCATAAGCATCAGCGAGCGACTTGTACTGATGCCGGTACATCTCCACGTCGTCGGTGTCTTCCATGGTTTTTTCGATATCTGGCCCAGCTATTCCCTCGATGGTTTCTGCACGTCGGATCTTGTGGGCGAGGATGTCCATCTGTCCGAGCAAGTCTCCGCGCTGGCTGACCGGTACGGAGGTTGTGGGGCGCGAGCTTTCCGCGATCCAGGCTTCGATGTCGAAAGATTCTGGGGTTTGTCCATCAGTCATGGTTTGGGCTCCATTTCAAAGTTTGGGATGGGCTCCGTGGGTGGTGGAGTGGGTCGGTAGCGCGGAGCCCAATCACGCGCTACCGCCCAGATCGTTATACGCCGCCGGTGGCAACCACGCCGTTGTTGAACATCTGGCGGTTACGCAGCGGGATACGGCGCTTAATGAACCCGGTGCCGTCCAGGCGCTGCGGGTTATCCGAAGCGACGCGGCCGCCGAGGTAGAACTCGTCGCCTGCGACCCATGGTTCGGTCGCATCCTTGCCGGTTTCCCGGGCGTAAGCCCAGAACTCGGTGCCCTTGGTCTTCACTGCTTCCCACAGAGCTTCTGCTGCCGGGTCCGGTTCGCCGGTAGCGTCATCGAGGAGACGCCAGAGCGTGATGCCCAGGTTGTAGGTGCTGGAGTCGAAGACATCGACGGTTTCGCGGTCTTCGAGGGAGTCCTCGGCCACGGTCGTCGAGTCCGCTGCGCTCCACGCGAAGTCCGACATGAGGACTACACCGGATGCCTGAATGCCAGCTTCCAGCTCTGTTACCGTTGGTTTTTCCTCGTCTGCCGGGGCAGTAGTCAGGACAGTGAACTTGGTTTTACCCTTGGCGAGGGTACGTGCTCCGGCCATTTACTTGGTCTCCTTTGCGGTAGCGGCCTTGACGGCCTTCGGCTCCACGCTCTGGGCCGGACTATTGGCCGGCTTGCTGAGCGTGAAGTCAGTGAACGGGGCGTCCTTGCGTTCAAGCCAGGACTTTGGAATCCGCTGGGGTTTCCCAGTGGACTTCGAATACGCGTCAACAAAGTCAGTTTTCGGCATGTTCGTTCCTTTCAATTTCTGGTTGCGGTGAACACGTACTCGTCCACCATGAAAATTGGATTCATCCCGCCGATACTGATGTCTCGGTCGGGCTGTATGTTCAAGAGCGGGGCCTGCACCATGTCGGAACAGGCCCACCCAGGCACAACTGGTTTCTTTCCTGACAAGCCCTGACGGACTCGCTTGATGACGAAATCGAGAGACGAAATCGAAGTACCGGCCATGGTGGCCATCACCCGCATCTCCTTGCCATCAAGTTCAGCTGACAGACTGGGCAACTCCGGCCCGTCTCCAGAAAAATCCCACCCTGCATCACCACCCAGAACGACGTAGGGATAATCCGCCCTTACCGGCGGCACCGACAACTCGGCGTTGAACTGGTACACCGTGACGTCGGCCGGAAGCAGAGCCTTGACAGCGTCATAGAACTCCTTCATATGAGCCCCTCAACGGCCATCTCCAAGAAGCCCAACAGGACCGGCTCTTCCTGACGCATCGCCACGATAGGGTCTGGCACCGTACCACCGCCTCCATTTGACCCACCGAAGTACGCAATACCGGCGAGCGCTGCTGATTTGTGTCGTGCGGCGTTAGGACCGACCTCTACTTGGATGATGGATGCGCCGCCGAAGGATTGGGTGGTGACGTCGTAGTCGATGGATCGGGCGGCTCTGCTGAAGTATCTTGAGCTGCTGAGGTCTTTTTGCAGGCGGCGCTTGGTTTGGATGCCAGTTTTTTGCATGATTGGCATGATTTTTTTCTCTACCTTGGCGGGGATTTGGCCGAGGTCGTGAATGAGTTTGTCGAGGTCTGCGGTGTTGGCGGTCATGCGATCAGCTCCTCTGCAGCCCAGCGTTGTGCAGTGACGAATGTTCCACGCTCGGGTGATGTGAGCATGAAAGTTGTTCCTGGCTGGATTGTTGAGGGTGGCATTCCAGCGTTTGGAGCTGTTGTGATGGTGATCAGGTCGCCACTGCGTACCGGATCTTGCAGTGGCAGGACGACTACTGGCCTGGTGAAAATGAATTCGTGTTCGGCCGAGTCTTCTTTCTTGCTTCCGATGCCAACGAGTTTGATCCTGCACTTTCCCTTGACTGGTATTGGGTCAAACACTGGTGTGTCTTGTCCGGTGTCGGGGTCGGTGTTGACGATTCCTGTGGGTCGGTTCGCTACGCATGTTTCGCGCATGGTGGTTTCGGCCAGTTTTTGTCCTTCGAGGACATCGGCCGTGCTGTATGGCTGCATTGGCGTTTACCCCCATAACGAGACGCTGTAGGCGCCGGCTGGTTGTACTTTTGGCCGGGGCGTGATCATGGCGAGTTCGTGTTCGTTGACGTACAGTTCGCCGGTGGAGATGGTGCTGTCGAAGGTCTGGGAGCCGGACCAGTCGTCGTAGGACTTTGATAGCTGGCGAACTGAGTCGGGGTTCTTCAGTACTCGGATGATCATTGAGATCATTGCTGAAGCCACTGATTCTTCGTCGACTGTGCCGTCTGCGATATGGTCTTCGAGGTCTGGGCGTGGTGTGAGCATCCGGATCCAAGACTGGTTGGACAGTCCGGGGACGAGTGCTGCTTCCGCTTCGGAAAGGGGCCGCCATACGCCGGCGATGTCCTCAGGAGTTACGCTAACGGGCATGACGGCCCCTTTCTGTTGCGGAGGGTGCTATTCCTCGATCAGTTCGGCGCTGGTCTCGCCGGTGTCGATGTTGCGGGTGACCTTGAAGAGTCCCTTTGGTCCGCGCTGTTCGTACACTTCGACGCGTTCCTTTGCCTTGGCCTTGGCAGGGCTTCGACGATTAGCCGGGCTCTTTGGAGCAGCTTTGGCATCCGGGGCCTTGGCTTCCGGCTTCGGGGCGGACTTTGCATTGGCTGCTTCGTCCTCGTCTTTGGCCTTTTGCGCTTCGATTGCAGCCACACGGGCTTTTTCCTCGGCCGCATACAGCTCGGCTTCGGTTGGTTCCTTCTTTGGCTGAGTTGCCATGTTTGTCGCTCCTTAGGCGTTCTTGATACCGCGCAGGCGTGCAGCGGCCTTGCCGCCGAACAGTGCCAGACCGGTGTAGAACTCGATACGGGTACGGTAGGAAGGCTTCTCCTGCAGCTCGCCCAGGTCATCGACCTGCACGCCGCCGTTGGTCAGGCCGGTTACGCCACGGTCGCCTTCGTCCTGTCCGAACTTCACGGCGTAGATGGACGAGGTGTCGGTGGAAGCTCCCATGGTCTCGGACTGCGGCAGGATCAGGTTTCCTGCTGCGTCGTCGGCTGGATCCAGAATGGCGATGCCGTTGTACTGGAGCACGCGCTTACCGGTCAGGTCTTCGCGGACAATCTCGGTGCCACCGATGCGGCGGCCGGCAGAGCGGATCTTTCCGGCGATCTGCGCGTTGGCGTAGATGGCACCGTTGGAACCGTTCAGGCCGGGCACCTGGGCGATCAGCGCGTCGAGCATGTCGAAGAAGTCATGAGCAGCAGCGCCGTTGGTGCCGAGCACCGGAGCGCCATCTACGTCGGCGTCCAGCACCTGGGCGCCGATCAGGCGCTTCTTCAGGCCGTCGAAGCCCAGAGGCTCGGTCTCGACGTCACCGTTGAAGAACGAGTTCTGGAACTTGTACGAAGCGGCCTTGACCTTCATTGCGGTCTGCACCGCGCGCTGGTCGTTCAGATCGCTTCGGGTCTTCTGGATGAAGCGGTCAACGTCAGCGTCGCCGCCGAGGATGACCAGCTTCTCAGTCGACTGGTTCACGGTACCGGTGGACTCCGAGTAGGCTCCGTTGACGGCGCGGAACTCAACGCCTGGCAGGGTGCCTTCAGCGTTGTACGCGTAGGCGTTGCCTTCAATGTTCATGAAGGGAATGCGGTCCAGGATCGAAGATTCCTGAACGAAGGTCTCGATGACGCCTCGCTGCAGGTGAGTTGTCGACAGCTTAGCTGCCTCGGGCAGAGTGAGAGCCATGGTGGCTTCTCCTTTCAGAGTTGCGTTTCACCGCGGCCCATCGGCCGAGGTGTCTTACTTTTTGGGTGACTGCGAGTAGCCCAAGCGCATGCGGGCCATCCCCGGGGCTACTTCTTCCGTGCTGGAGCCAATGTGTCCGGCGCCCGGGACAACACCGTTGCCCGAGGACGTTCCCCACTTCTGGATCCATGCTTCAGCGTCTGCTTCGAGCTCTTCCTTCGAAGTGCCACGCAAACGCTCGGCTGCTTCCAGATCCAATCCCTTGGCGGCGGCTACCTGGTACTGCAGAACCGCGAGTTGGGTTTTGGCCAGCTCCGATTCAGTGGTGCTCTTGCCGTTGCGAAGATCTTCAAGCTCCTGCTCGCGCTTTTGCTCATCGGTCTTCCCGGCGTCTTCGAAACCCTTGATCTTCGAATCCCGCTCAGCCAATTGGGCCTTGAGCTGCTTCACGGTTTCCCGTTCTGCTTCCAAGGCCTTGATGCCTGGTGCGCCCAGTGGCTTATCCCCGTCGGCACCTGCTCCAGTGTCGCCACCGGCGCCAGCACCGCCCGTTCCGGCCTCGCCACCGCCGGTCTTATCTCCGCTGGTGTCTCCACCTGCATCACCAACGGCGCTGCCAGCGTTCGCGGACATGACAGCGTCACCAAACTGGGCACGGTTGAATGCAAGCAGCTCTTCCAGCCCACCAGGTGCATACGGATCAATGAATCCATGCATCAATGCAGGTGCAGTCTTAGATTTAGGCATTTCTTTTCCCCTATCGCAGGGTTAGTCCTCCCGGCATCGCGCCAGGAGGAAGGTTTACCGTGTGAAAATCTCGCCAGCGGAACCGATCCACCGGCGATAGTTCGTCTCAGCCTGCGCACGTAGCTGCGGGGTGAGAGGTCCTTTACCGAATGGGTTGCGGCCGTCCTGCACCGCTTCCCACGCCAACGTGGCCCGCTGCACACGCTTCTGGGCCTCGCTCATCGATGAGACAGGCCTTGAAGGGTTAGCGATGACACCATTGGGGTTCTGACCGCCGGGCTGGATATACCCAAACCGGCGAAGCTGTTCGAGCGTCTGCTCACGTGAAAGGTTCTGCGCGTAGATCGCTTCCGGTGTGAGGCGCTTACGCACCGTCCGCTGGTATTTGGTTCCTGGTGCCTTTTCGAAGCCCTCGGAGTCAGCTCTGAGCCGCTCCGTGGAACCAAAAGCGCCGCGTTTGGTCGTACCTTCATCCGTAAACAGGGTGACTACCCGCTGCCCACGACGCGTCCCATCCTCAGAAACTCCGCCGTAGGACATTCCCCGGCGGGAGTTGACCACCTGGAACAAGTCCGAACCGTCACGAATCGCCTGCGCGCCCGATTTCGTGAAGTGCTTATCCTGTTCCTCCGGCGTCAAAGAGTTGAAGTACTCGTACGGATCAACTCGCAAATCCTCGGATCGGGACTCTTGCGCGGGAATCCCCCGGCAGTCGCAGCGAGGATGCCGGAGGAACCCGGCATTCCACTGATAGAACCTGCCTGCAAGGACCGCACAACGGCTACAGGACGGAGGGTTGAGCATCCTGACATAACCCACGCCTTCACGCGACGCGCGGTCCACAGAAGCTGCCCCACGGCCTGTATCAGACAAGACTGTGCGGGTGATTCGGTCCAGATCCTTACCGCCAACCGCCAAAGCCTGCTGCGGCACCATGCCAGCACCAATCAACTCCTTCGTCTTCGTCACTGGTGAATACAGCAACGACTCCAAAGGCCTCCCATCAGGCGCAGACAACGCAAACGCTCCCGGATTCACAAACCCTTGCGGAAACACGTACGCGCCCTGCTCGGCGAGCGCCATGGCCCCGAAGGTGGCTCCTTCGACGGCCGCGGCGGTCATGAGTGTTTGGACGCTTCTGGTGAGTTCTGTTGCTGTTTCTGCCCATGATCGATCGAGATCAACCAGGGAGACGTTCCGCCAGGCATTGCGGGTTACGCGCAGTGCTTTGATTGCGAGCAGTCGCATTTGCCGGTCGTGCTCTATCGCTGCCGCGGAGTAGGTGATCATGATTGGAGCATTTTCTGTTCCAGATCATTGATCATCATGTCCTGCATGTGGCGTTCTTCGTCGGAGTTTTCCACCCACTGTTTGACAGCTGGCGGGGTTGCTCCTGGAAGCATCAGCCATGCGTCCTTGCGTGCCATGCCGCCGGCAATGAGCTTGCCGATGGCGTCAACGATTTGCGCAAAGGAACGAGGTTCGGTGTCTGCCCAGATGATTTCGCTGCCCGCGTCCTCGTGGGACTCGCCGCGCGCGCGGTTTGCCAGGCGCATGACTTGTTCCAGTGATTCCCCGGCGGACCGCTTAAGGTCTTTCACCAGTGCCTGCAGCGTGGATTCCGCTCCTGCGAGTGCATCGCCGGAGAGGTTGGCCATGCGGGAAAGCATGTACTGCGGCGGGATCTGGCCGATAGCAAAGAAGTCGGTGAGGAATTCGGAGAGCACCTTGATGTAGTTATCGAGGTTGGACTCCGGTAGGTCGAATACCTTGGTCTCAGCGCCCGGGAATACCAATGCCCTGTCCACGCCGAGGCGACCAGGGCTGTTGAGCATTGGGAGCGGAAGGCCGTTGCTGTCCAACAGTGGCTGACCGTCCGTGCCCATGCGAATGATGGGATTGCCGGAGCTGTCTCGCACTACCGGGTCGTAGCCGGTGAATACTCGTTGGCGGTATGCCGAGAACTGCATGGCCAGCAACGTGTTGAACCGGATGGTGTTCAATGCATCTTGCTGCGGGATCAGCGTTTGTATGGCTGACCGCGGCTTGCCGTCTGAGTTCAGGTTGTAGTCAAACCCAACGAAGGGAAGGGCGTTCAACCCGTGCCTGCCGGAACTGGATAGCTTCCAGGCAGATGAACCGCCAGTGGCTTCGTACTTGAACCATTCGTTTTCGTCGTACACGTATGCCACCCGAGTGGTAGACGAGTACTGCACCGAGGCCGGAAGTATCAACGAGGTGCCGCGGCGCTCTTTAACGTTGAATATCTTGACTGCCCAGGTATGCGTGAACGGGTCTTCCGCGTCGGCTCCAAGCCAGACCCGGCGCCCGCTTTCCGGACGGATCTTCGGGGTCTTCTTGTTCTTCGGGTTCGCGGACACCGACATGACACCTCGGCCATGGGTGTACATCTCCTGGAAGGGTATGGCCTGCCGAGAATCCAGTCGATTCGGCTGCCAGATTTCGTTCCAGACAGTTTCGTCAGCGGTGTCTTGACGCCCGGTCTTGATGCCGTCGACCTGCAATCGCTGTGTGGGTGCCTTGACCGCAATTTCCATCCAGTTGGCAATGGACATGTCCTGCAGCTGCCGGTACTCGGCATTCACGCCTTCCGGAGCGTACGGCAAGTCCTGGTCGCCTTGGATGTAGCGTTCCCGGTAATCCCAGTCGGCCTCCTGCTGCTTGAGCTCCCACTCGCCAACATCGAGGCGCTCACGTGCAATTCCCTCTGCATTAGCCACAGAGCACCTCCTTGGGGTTAGTTGAATCCGTAGGCTTGCCGGGAGATTCCGTCTTGAGGCTTCCAACCGGTTGACCAACCTGCGGCGCGAGCGTCACAAGCAGCCTCGTGCACGAGCACCGAGGTAACCGCCGCATCGATCTTTTGATGTGCAGAGGGCTTGAGGATGATGTAGCGCTGGTTGGTTCGGGCAAACATTCGCGCGTTGGAAATGTGCAGTGCCGTGATTGGGCAGCCGTCGTGCAGCAACGCACCTGATTCCAGATCAACAATGAATCGCTCCAATGCGGAATGCATCGGTGATTGTCGGTACGTCTCCCACTGGATCACCCGGTCATCACCGTATTTGGAAGACCAGGCTTCTATCTCGGTCTTCCACAACGGCGGATCACAGTACATGCGTTCCACCTTGTGGGCCATGAACAGCTCTTCCACCGCGGCGTGCACTTCCTCGCGTGGAATACGCCCACCGAACTCGGCTGGATCCCAGATGGTCGGCCGGCGGTCAGGCCCATACGTGGGCGTGAACTGCCAGCCGCCAAGTGTCTCGGCACGTATTGCCGTGAAGTCGTGCTTTTCCGAACCGTCGAATGCAAGGCAGATGTTCACGCAACAGACTCCGTTCGGCTCCACAGTCCTTCGGGCATCCAAGCGCCTTTACCCTGGGAAAGAATGTTCCCGTAGAAGCGTTCTGCTTCTTCCGGGTCTTTCTCCATCATTTCCAGGGCTTCAGCTTCGATCGCATCCAGATCTACCCATGGCGAACCGCGGTAAACGTACTCTAGGATCTTCCGGCGGTCCCGTGCATTCTTGAATTTCAGATGCTCCGGCGGCCGGCGGAAGAAACGGAACAAGTCCTTCGCGGATGACTCGTAGGTTTCCTGCGCAGTCGATGCCTGGGATGGATCGTAGGCGTTCGTAGTCTCGATGCCTCGGCCACCGATGCCGGCCAAGCCACGACGAGCCGTCTTGGCAACGTTCTTCAGCTTGTTCGTATCGGTGAATGTTCCGGTCTCGTCAAAGAGACCGAACGTGATTGGGTTTCCCAGGCGAGACAACGCCGAGGATGTCACGGCTTGAATAAGTCCGTCTTCACCAATTCGGGCGAAGCTCTCAGTTGTTCGGATGAACTCGGACAATGGCCCATCTTTGACCATGCCCTGCAGCGGACCATACGTGTTGTCGACTTGTTCCTGAGAGGTAGCGAACAGCTGAATCAGCGGCGTGGGCCATGGGATGCCTTTTGCCTCGCCTTCCTCGTACTCATAGACGAAACCGCAACTGCATTCGTAGTCCGAGCATTCGAAAGCTTCACCATCGTGCGCCCAACCACCAAAGAGCGCAGGGCCTCTGGCTTCGTTCAACGTTAGCGACGCCGCCCATGGCCCTTTGCCAGTTTTCTGCGGCGCGATGACCTGCGAGCGGCGATTCTCAAACGCTGGCGCGAGAATCGGACGTTCTGGCCGCCAGAAAGCATTGGTCTTCACTCGATAGTGGTTGACCGTGCACCACAACTGCCAGTCACGATGCACGAACGGCAACCCGCGATCAAAGCCAGTAGGGATCGGGCAATGCGCCTCGATCCAATCAGCTGCAAGAAAACCTATCGTCGGGAAGTCGACAACAAACTCGCTACTTTCCTGATCCATTGCGCACTACATGCATACGATCACGAGCAGACTCACGGCGAGCGCGTGAGTTGTTCTGCTTCTTTTCTTCGCGTTTCTCTCCGAGTTCGTCGGTGGAGATGCGCCAGCGGTTTCGGAGCAGGGCTGTCTGGGAAAGACCGAGCCTGTCCGACCATTGTCGTGCTTCGCCGGCCGCTTTGAGGTTTCCTCGTTCTCCTGCAACCAGGACACGGACGTACATGCCCACGTCGTGGCGCCAGCCCAGACCGTCCCATGCGACCGCCTGCGGTGTCTTCCAGATTTCCCGCCATACCGTCAGTTCGCGTGCGTCCAAGGCCTTCGCCAGGGCCTCGTCGCGCTCCTCGGAAGGCTTGAATTTTTCTTGGTCGCGCCACTTTTCCAATGGGAAAGCGGGCGCGTTTCCTTTGCGGCCTTCGGCCGGCAGTGTTGTCCAACCCGAAGAATCTGTTTTGCGCATACGTCGAAGTGCGTTGGGATCCGGCGCCGGGCCAGAATTTACGCGAGCTCCTCCACTGCCCATGATTTACCTGCTTCCATACTGCATCGCGCAGTGTGTTGAGAGAGGCATCGCGCCCACTCTTTCAATGCATTTCGTGGCTATTGGCTTGCTGGTTTTGAAGAATAAGTCAGAGCCAGATTTGAACCTGACAAACTATTAAAAATTGAACCTGACTAGTGTTTTCAGAATTCCTTGAACCTGACAAACTATTTAGAGACCTCCCCGGCGGTACTTCGTGCCGCGGGGCCGGAGGGGGTGGCCCCCACCCCTTGCGAAGGTCGTTCGAACACGGCGTGCGAAGCGATTCCGCCTGCTCTCGTGTTGCACCTGATGTGCTCCGGGCCTGTCCAGGCTTTGCGATCGTCCGTGTGTCCAAGCTGGAACGGTTCGCCGTGCTCGAACGTGATGTGGCAGCGGGCGCAGGAGAAGTTATGGATGCCAGCCTTGATGATCCGCTGGCGTTCCTTCTCGTGTGCTGCGTCGTAGCCACGCTTGTAACTACTGCCGCGCTTCTTCTCGTAAGCTCGCGTGTGTTCTGGGCATCGCTTCTCGGTGCTTAGCGTGGGGCAACCATGCTCAGTGCAGACTCTCACGCGGGACATGATCACCTCACTGCATCCGGATACGAAGAAGCCCCGAACCTGTATGAGGTTCAGGGCTTCGAGGTTAGATGGATATTTCGTAGATCGTTCGCAACACGTGATGCGTGACGTCCAACGTCTTCATTGCTTGTTCCCTCGTCGTACTGGCCAAATCATGGGTCGCACGGTTGCCACGTTCACGGATGCCATCGACCACGGGAATCATCATCCGGGGAAAGAATCGTTCTTCGTCGAGCTTCTTCACGTACGCGGCAAAGCTGAGTCCAGCTTCCATATCAAACTGATCGACGGCTACATGCATAAGGATTTTCCGGCACATGAGCTCAGCGGCCGTCCAAGCCGAGGCTCGCCCAGCATTCAACACTTCTTCCCAAGCTGATTCAATGTCATCAGGTAGGTTCTTTACGCGTGGCATTGGGAGCGGTCCAGGTGAGAGCTCGTACATGTCACGGTTGTTGACAGCCGAGTCCTTCAGCATTTGAACCTCCATGTCTGACCGACCTCGTCGGTAGGGAAGCTTCATGTTGAGAACGGAACCAGACTTACACCGAGGGCACATGAAAACATCGAAGTAGTTGATTACAGAAGCGTTTGAGTAGCCGTCGTTTACATAGGCTCGAAGCTCAATGAGGCCTACTTCTTTTCCGCAGGTTCCACAGATCGAGTCGATGAGGTCGAGATTGTTCATGCGGTAAGTCTCTCACGACGAAGCCCCGAACCACTGATGTGATTCGGGGCTATCGCTTGAGCCAGTAAGGCCATTCAATCAGTAAATTTACGGCACTATGTCAAGTCCGTCAAACTCGACCGAGACGGGGAGGCCGAGCACCTCGACGCTGGGGGCGAGAAGCCTTCAGCATCTTCGACCAGGTATCCCACTGCACCGCATGATGTGCATCTTCTGCACACCGGACAGTCCTGACTCCATCGGATCGTTCGGCCACGAACAGCTTGCCCTTGCATCCCGGACGCTTGCAGAACTGGTTCGGTATCTCAGCCGTGGTCTCGGTGCCGTAGGTCTTCGAAGCGATTTGGTCGGCCGCTTCCGCAACCCACCAATACGCCTGACGAGTGAAGCCCTTGTCTTTGGCACCGGCGATCTTCAGCATCTGCCACCGAGCCAGCCACTCGGCCAAGCTCGGCGTTGTCTGATCGGCGGGCAACGAGAGACCAGGATGATCATCGACCAAGCGAAGGGCAACCGACCAAATGTTATCCCGGACAATCATCAGAGCATCCGACACCGAGACATTCAATGGCAACGGCGCTTCCGTCCGCTGGGCGTGACGCTCACTGTCACCACCTCGCGACGGATGCAACGCTGCCTGGGCTTCTTCCCACCGCTCAGCCACCAGGTGGAGATCAGCACGCATCCGGTCATCACAGGTTGGGCAGAGATTCTGATCGGTCACCGCGGCCGGTGGAACCTGATCTTGCTCAGCCACGAGATGAACCACGCACACCCCAGAACCCTCACGAGCAATGGACTGGCAACCCCAGCAACCACAATCGGCTGCGTTCTTATGCTCTGGCAAGAGTCGCACCTCCTCGCAACACCTGAATAATCCGGCCAGACACCCAATCGGATGGGCGCCAGACCTCTGCAACTTGACCACCCAGGCGTAGATCATTCAGCCACGATTCCTGCGCTGGACTCACTCGGCCGGCCTGGGCCTTCAACTCGGCAAACATCAACTTCTTCGTCCGGTTATGGATCAACACCAAATCCGGGAATCCAGCCTGAGACCGCCGGCTGTCGTGCGTGTGGTACTGCTGCGTGTATCCCAGGCTCTTAGCCAACGTCATCACGTGAGTCTGGAACTCTGATTCACTCCACAGAAGGACAGGGTTCTTGAACCGCTTTTGGTTGTACTTCATTACCTCTTCCTCCTACGAGGTCTTCTACGTCTTGAACGGGGCTGATTGTTGCTCGGAGGCTTAGGAGTGCGAGTTGATTCAGCAGGTGAGTGATCGCGCCACCCAGCCCCACCAGACCCTGCCCGGCCCGTCCCGTCCCGACCCGTCCCGACAGACCCAGATCCGACACCCTCAGATTTCTTGATGATCAACTGATTATTTTTTGATTCAGAGTTGATCGGAGACTGCGCGTCGGATGCGCCGGTGTTGGCCGTTGCGTCATCCTCGGCCGGAGTCTCACCCTGGTGGGGAGTCTCAACGGCTTCGCTCTCTAGTGCTTCGATCATTTCCGCGTATTCGATGTCGTGGAGCTCGGTGGCCATGTCCGAGGTGGACAGGCGTTCTTTCCGGGCCGGTGATTCCGTTGCCTCGGAGCGCTCTACCTTGCTTGCTGCCGTCGCTTCGCTGCCGGTGGTGGTGGACGAGCCGGTGTTGACCGTTGCTTCGTCGCTTGCCGTTACCTCGGTGGAGGCCGGACCATTCACTGGCTCTGATGCCGGAGCAGGCGTGGGAGCGTGGAGCTCTACACGTTGAGTCGATACCTTGACCAAGATTCCGGCCTTGTCGCGCAACCATGCAGTGGCGTCGGCAGTGAAGTATGGGGTTCTTGGTGCTGGTCTGAGTTCCTTATCCCAGAAGCCACCATCCTTTCGGCTTGAATTGCAGGACGTGCAAGCCACCACGAGCCGATCAATGGGCGTGGGGTCGCTGTTGTCCAGGTCTTTCGGGTCAAGGTGGTCAATAGTGCCGGCCTTGATCGATTTGCGGTCATTGCCGAAGGTGACCATGCGGCCACACCACCGGCATTCGGCGCCATCGCGCTTGATGATGGCACCCTTCTTGGCAAGGTCGTACGTATCCGCACGGCGGTTCTTCTCCCGCTCCTTGTCCGTCTTGAGGATCATATGGAATAGGTCTTCCTCTTCCACGAGCTTGAGTACCCGGCGCATACTGCCGTTCTCGTCGATCTCTTTCTCCTCAAAGATTCCGCACGACAAAGCCGCCTTGAGAAGTTCCTTGTACCGGCTCAGGCCGGCCATCTGCTTTGCCGTGCCGATCTCAACGATGTAGTCGCGGTCAAATGCTGCCGATTGCGTGGCACACCTGTTCACCCATCCATACATCTCATTGAGCAAGCGGTCGTCAGCCTCGTCCATCTCCAAGACGCGCAGGACCAACGGGTGATTCGCCGATACATCCGACTGCTTCAACCACGACATTGGCGTTCCTGTTCGTCTTCTTTGGGAGCTTCTGAGCTTCTGCCCTGGCTACGGCGAGCGCTTCTTTTGGGTGTTCGGTGTCTGCGATGGCGTGGCCCCGTTGAAGGGTGATCCAGCGGAGGGTGTGGGGATTTCTGCAGACGTAGATTTTTTCCGACTCATCGGTGAGTGCCCGGATGATCATGGTTATAGGTTTCATAGGGTGACCTCGACTCTGACGACGTGTTCTGGGTCGGTCTTGATTTCTTCGGTTAACCCGTTCCACCGGACTTTGACGGTGGTGACGTGAGTCCCGTGGAGAATCTCGATGATGCGGCCGTAGATCATCGGTCGCGGATGTCGCTCTGCTTTGAGGTGCAGGCCCAGGTGATCGATGTTGTTGAGCTTGCCGATCATGATCTCGTCCATGTCGCGCAGGCCGTCGAGCTTCCTGACAATGTCCGGAGAGTTAGTCATCGCTGGCCTCCGGGACGTAGATGATGGTGGCGGATAGTTCGACCTCGCGAGCGAGGTAGGCTGGCATCTCGGTATCTAACACCTCTCCTGCTGCGTCTCGCAGCGCTTCTGCTTTCGCTTCGGCGCGTACCCAGTCAAGCCAGCGATCGAATTCTCTGCGACGGTCATCATCACGCCACGAAGCCATGCGAGTGGCGAAATCTTCCCGCACTTGCTCTGTCGTCGGCGTATACCGGTGGTTGGTGGCTTGCACCTTGTCTTTAGCGCCCATCAGAGGACTCCTTCCTGTGCGGGTTTCCTGGTTCGCCTGCGCTCCGCCAGTAGTAATTCGTGCCGTTGACCTTAGGGCTGGAACGCTGCCATGCGGTCGCGGCGCCTAGCTCCCACGCTTCGGCTTCTCGTTCCCGCATGTGCTCCTCGAGTACCTGGGCGACGTGGGCGATCCTCGATTCACGAGTCGTTAGGAGCCGACTTTCCTCGTCTCTAACGTCACAACCGCTAGGGCATTGCTCGTCTTCATCAATGAGATGTACCTCGATGAATTCCGCAATGGTCATGTCTTCGTCCCTAGGCATCGCTGTCAGAACCTCGACGGCCGGTGGCTTCCAGCCCTGTTCGATTAGGACCGGCACCGTAATCCTCAGAACACCGAGCACGTCATTCTTGATGTTGTACCGGGTCATCGCGCCAGCTCCCGTCCAGCTTGGGATGGGAATGTCACCGTTCTGAATGCGGGTCTGCTCGTAAGCGATGATCGCGAGCTGCTCAACCAGGTCCTCGGTGATGTGATTGTCCTTCGCGGTCATGGGTTTACCTCTGGCTTCTTCATGTGGCCGGTGATGATGATCTTGTCGTTCGGTGCCAGGATGTGTGATTCCTTGCCGACGATGACCGACACGTAACGCTTGGATGGCTTGGTGGTTTCGTCCGTGATGAACCCATGGAGGACTGCTCGCAGCTCACCTTGGGTTTCGGGGAAACTGATCTTCTTGCCGATGTCGGTGCCGTTCAGTCTCCGGGCTTCAATAATGGTGCTCATACCCGCACCAGGAACCCTGAGAAGGGACCAATGCACGGCAGATAGTTCAACGGCCACCGCTCGTCGTTTTGGTATACGAGGCTGGCTTCATCCATCGGGTTCTCCGGGTCGCTGCCTGGAATCCATGCCCAGTCCTTGCGGAACTTGATGGTGAACTCGACAAGATCATCTGCGCCGGTAAAGGCTTCGATAGTTTCGCCCATGCATTCTTCTACCCACTGTCGGACAGCTTCGTCCGCGCTGTGCGCGTCCGAGGTACCTTCGACCAACCAGATGTCGCTGTCCTCGCCGAGTTCCCAAACGGTGATGCTCTCGTTCTTCATGCTGCGTTTCCCTTCGTGAGTTTCTCGATTTCGCCTGGCTGAAAACCGAACCAATCGTGCTGTTCCTTGGTTTCCGTGTCGATGACCAGGACGTAAGGCATGGTTCCTGCGATGCCCTTCTTCCTGGCGATCAGTTTCAGTTCATCGATGGATACCCGGTCGGAGGGGTTCACCACGATTTCCTGATACGGAATGCCAGCCTTCGCAAGCGAGCGCTTGGTATTCGTGCACTGATTACATCCGGAGGGCTTCGTGTAGACCGTGACTAACCGGCTCATATCGCCAGCCTTTCCACGCCCTTGAGCGAATCAGCGGCTCTTCTCATCTGGCTGATCAGCCTGGTTACGGCCACGGCGCCTTCGTGGGTGAGCTTGAGAGTGTGCATCACTTCTCCGCGGAACCGCGGCGCATCGTGCGCCAGCACTGCGTGGAAGTAGTTCTTCTTGTCCGACATCGCGCTATACCGGTAGATCGGCTCCTTGCGCTGCTTCGACTCTGACCAGCGGGAGGACTCCTGCTTGTAGATCCACTTGCGGTCCAGGAGTATTGCGCGCAGCTCGTGCTCACCGATCTTCAAATCGGATGCCAAGGTTCGGAAGGTCATCAGATCCTCGTCAGCAACGAAGGTATCGACGTAGTCGACCTTTGGAGCGTCCTTGGCGACCTTGTTCTCCAACGCCTTTACCCGCGCGCTCGTGATCTGCAGCGCCTGCGCAACAATGTCGTCCTCGGTCATCGGCGAGCGCTCGGGGGTGGCGAGTTGTTTGGCCATTGCGTAGAAGGCTTCGATTAGCTGGACTTTGAATTCAACGACGCGGTCTGTGTTGCGCATGAAGGTCATGAGCAGGGTGGCTTGCTGTTCGTTGAGGAGTGCGACGCGGATTTGCGAGTTGTTGTAGCCAGGTCGCGTTTCAAACGCGACCTGCCCGAAGCGTTCCAGGGACAGGTGGTGCCTGTTGATCAGTTCGAGCGTGTTCTTGTGCTGAAGGTCGGCGCCTTGGGCGATGGTTTCTGAGGTGACGATTAGTCCTCGTTCGCTGCGCTCGACGAGTG